>Ga0164295_10003492_pt1 | contig 12632 bp, 10 predicted proteins | sample GEODES006metaG_FD_111798 | JGI IMG/M metagenome (GOLD analysis project Ga0164295, IMG submission 111798) | Oligotrophic lake water microbial communities from Sparkling Lake, Wisconsin, USA - GEODES006 metaG | ecosystem: Environmental > Aquatic > Freshwater > Lake | place: USA: Sparkling Lake...
TATTTCTCTTTTTTCATGATATCCAAATCTTTTCTTTACTGCTTTTAATTTATCCATTGACTACCCTTTCGGTTGTGAAAAGTGTCAACTTCAAATGGGGGTTACGATCAATTTATATATTATTTATTCTATTATTTATAAATATTAATAATTCAGCACATGCTATAGAAGACAAACTTATTGTCGTAACAAGACTTTATCCCCCTTATATTTATCCAGAAGGGGATGATGTAAAAGGAATTTCAGCTGAATTAGTAAAATATGTGTTTAATAAAATGAATCAAAAATATCAAATTATCATTCAACCATGGAATCGTTCACATGGCGAAATTGAATCAGGAAAAGCAGATATTATTTTTACAGTAAATAGATCTCCCGAAAGAGATAAAATTATGACTTATAATAATGAACCTCTTGTTCATCAAAATATGTCCTTTTATAAAAAAAAGACAAATGATGCTATATTTAATGGTGACTATAAAAACTTAAAAAATAAAACAATTGGATATGTAAGAGCTGCTTACTATGGTGATACCTTTATGAAAGGAATTAAAGACAACAATATTGTAACAGAAGAAAGCTGGGATTATGAAAAATGCATATTAAAACTTCAATCAGACAGGTATGATGTAATTGTAGGAAGTGAAAAGGTAGTTGAATATTTAATGAAAAATTTAAATATAGACCGAAAGGAATATGTAAAGTTACAACCAAAAGTGGAAACAATTACAAGTTTTCTCGGATTTAGTAAAAAGAAAGACTATACAAAAATAAAGGCAAAATTTGATGAAATTTTATTAAAAATAAAAAATTCTGGTGAATATGAAAAAATCGTAAAAAGAAGTGTTAATTTAGAATAATTTAATCTAATTTTAAATTGATAAAAGTAGGATATATATTACTATCTTCACCCCAACCAACATTTGAGAATTTAATATATACTTGGTTTTTTGAGTCTTTGAAATATTCTAATTGAGCATGTAGAGCTGGATCAAGCATGGTTTTTTTAAATGCACAAATAGTTCCCATTTCTTTTCCGTTTACTTTTATTGTTAAACCAGATCCTTTTATAAAAATTGTTCCTAAAATATTCATTTCAGAACAAGATTTAAAATTTTCAATAAAAGAAAATTTTTTGTTATCAATTAAAATTTCTTCATTATCGCAAATATCCATTTTCTTTTTATTGTCTAAGTTATATTTATTTCCTAAAGAATAATCAGAATTTTGAGAACTAAAAAGAGAATATGAAATTGTTTGACCTGTTGCGTTAATAACATCAACTTGAAAGTAAGCATATGTATGAAAACTATAAAATAATAGCGGGACTGAAATTATTAATTTTTTAAAAAATAAGCTCATAAACACCTCAGGATATAATAGACTTTAATAGCCAAGGCTAAAGTCTATTGAATTTGGTAATAATTCACTATTTTGCCACCATCCTGTATTATAAAATTTACCTTGGATTTTACTATCATCTCCTCTATAAAACTCAATTTTGGCATTTGTACTTTTATCTATTAAAAATTTTTTATTTGCACAAATGGTACCAATTTCAATATCATTGATAATCAAAGACAAACCCCATCCATGAGGATACTTTCCTCCAAAAATTTGTAGCCAAGAACAGGGTGTGTTCGTATCTATAAAATTTATTTTATCTTTAAATTGAAGCAATAAATAGTCATAATCACTAAAACTATTTACTTCTCCTTGATTCAGTATATAGGTAAATGTTTTATTTTTATCTGTTAAATTTACTTTCTGAATAACAATTACATTATTATCAAAATTATTTAAAAATTGAACATAATGTGATGAAAAGCAATTTAACGGACAGAAAAGTAACGAAGAATAAATTAATTTTTTTAATACTAATTTCATAAAATCTCCAAAATTATTAAATTTTAAAAACTATTATTAAACTTTAATTTGAATTCAAACACTTTTTTTTAAATATTTATCCTTAGCAAGAGTATAAAAATATTTATAATATTATACTTTAAATCATGATTTATCAAGATTTTTTGTATTTATTTAAATAAAATAAAGCAATAAAATAAAGCAAACAAATCTTATTAAATTTTATATTTATGTCAAATTTTAATTCATTCAATTTCTTCAAAATATTTAAGAAATTTGATATTTAAAAATAAATATCATAAGAACAATGCGCGGATGAAAAAGCTCTGCTTTTCACTTCTAAAAAAAGGATATTATTATAATTTTTAAAAATATTAAAGCTTATTTCTCCTCTTTATGCTGTATTTTTTTTACTTCTGAGTCATTTTCTGCTGAACTTTCCCTCAAACATTTAAAGGGCCCTTTATATGTTGTTGAGGATGATTATTTTTATAAAGAAAACTCAATGGTCTATGTTGGAGAAAAATATATAACTATCATAGGTGCTACATGGACATCGGATACAGCCTTACTTTTGGACAAAGAATTAAAAAAAATAAGTAAAAAACCTATTAAAGAAGTGATTAATACAAATTATCATCCAGACCGCGCTGGTGGTAATGATTATTGGAAAAAAATAGGTGCTAAAATTATTTCAACCCAAATGACATATGATTTAATGAAATCAGATTGGGATAATTCGGTTGAATTTACCAAAAAATCGATCCCAGATTATCCAAGAATGCCTTTAAGTTTACCCGATAAAGTCTATAAAAATGATATTGTTTTGCAAAATGGTGCTATAAAATCAATTTACACGGGACCATCTCATACACATGATGGTATTTTTGTTTATTTTCCTAAAGAAGAGGTACTTTATGGAAATTGCATCATAAAAGAAAAACTTGGGAACTTATCTTTTGCTGATGTAAAAGAGTATCCTAAAACTCTTGAGAAATTGAAAAATTTAAATCTTAAAATAACCCAAGTTATTGGTGGTCATGATGGAGCAATTCATGGACCTGAATTGATTGATAGTTATAAAAAACTAATTGACGATCATAATAAAAATAACAAAGAGTAGCGCAAAACTCATTTGAGCTACTCTTTAAATAATTTCTAAACTTGAGGTCCTGCCTGAGAAATAGAAGAGTTATTTTGTATTTTTTTAAAGTTATCAATAAACATTTGAGCAATTTTTTTACGCGAAATATCAAATTGTTCTTTGTTACTCCAGCAATTTCTTGGATCTAAAATTTCACTAGGTACCTGATTTATTTTCAAAGGTATCATCAAATTAAAAATATCGAAGTTTTTAAATGTTTCATCTTTTAAAGAACCATCATGAATCGCATCAATAATAGATCTTGTATGTTTTAACGAAATTCTTTGGCCAACTCCATAAGAACCTCCAGTCCATCCTGTATTGACAAGCCAAGTTTTTATTTTGGGATTCTTTTTAAGTTTTTCATGAAGTAATTCAGCATATTTTAAAGGTGGAAAAACCATAAAAGGGGCACCAAAACAAGCTGAAAAAGTAGCTACAGGTTCTTTAATACCAACTTCCGTTCCAGAAACTTTTGCAGTATAACCACTCATAAAATAATACAAAGCTTGTTCCGAGGTTAATAAACTCACAGGTGGAAAAATACCAAATGCATCACAAGTTAAAAATATAATGTTAGTTGCATGAGATGTAACACAAGGAACTTTTGCATTTTTAATATAATTTATTTTATATGAAGCTCTCGTATTTTCTGTAATTGTTAAATCATTATAATCAGCTTCTCTAGTCAATGGATCTAAAACAACGTTTTCTAACAAACTTCCAAAACGAATTGCTTCAAATATTTCCGGTTCTTTTTCAGCGGATAAATGATCACATTTAGCGTAACAACCGCCTTCAATATTAAAAATACCATCATCATGCCAACAATGTTCATCATCTCCAATAAGCTTACGATTTGGATCTGCAGATAGCGTTGTTTTACCAGTACCAGATAACCCTAATAAAACAGTTACATCTCCTTTAGCTCCTTCATTAACGGAACAATGCATGGAAAGAATATTTTTCTTTGGCATTAAATAATTCATTATCGTAAAAATACCTTTTTTCATTTCACCAGCATATTCAGTACCTAAAATAACTATTTCTTTTGCTTCTAAATTTAAACAGACACTCGCTTTTGAGGTGACTCCAGATACAGAATCATCTGCAGATTGCGCACCAGCATTAAAAATAATGCAATCGGGTTCACCAAAATTTTCAAGTTCCATTTTAGTTGGTAAAATAAACATATTTGAAACAAATAACGCGTGATAGGGTCTTGAACAAATGACTCTAACTTTAAGTTGACAGGATTTTTCCCATCCAGCAAATACATCTAAAACATAAAGTTGTTTTTGTTTTTTAAAATATTCAAGAGCAATTTTTTTATTTTCCTGAAATGCTTCATCTGTGAGAGGAATGTTTACATCACCCCAATTTACATATTTTTCACTTTCAGGATGCTTAACAATACGTTTATCTTTAGGACTTCTTCCGGTTTTTTCACCAGAACTAGCAGAAAGAGCGCCCGTTGAAGTAATTACAGAACCTTTTTCAAATTTAATCGCATGTTCATACAAAACAGCAGGCAATGCATTGTGAAATATTTCTGCATTATTAATTCCAAACTCATTAAGCATTTAATCACCATCCTTATAAAATTATTATATTTTGGTATTTAAAAATAAACTCGAAATTATTAAAAAAACACCATTAAATTTTAATAATCTTATGTAAAAAACATGTCTTAGTTTTTTATATTTTAATTATTATCAAAATTTATATAATGCATATAAATTTTGATAATAAGTTCCTCTAAAATAAAATGAAGAAAACCAAAACAATAGTCAAAATTACAATACGAATAAATTAGAGCTAACACTTCGAGATGTCAAGTTAGAATAATGATTGATAAATTAACAGGAGAGTTACTTTAGTATCTATATTATATTTATTTTTTATCGAGAGCTTCCATAATATATTTTGCTACAGCCTGTTTTTGCTCAGAAGAAAGAATCGATCTATAATCAGGCATCATATCCTTTTTACCTGCATTTAATATATCTATAATTTGCTTTTCAGAAGATTTTTTTAAAGGCTGTAGTTTTTTTGATAAATTTTCTCCAACAGGCCCATCTCCTTTTCCAGTACTACCATGACATGATAAGCATTTATCATTATAGACTATTTTTCCTTGAGAAAGGATTTGATCATTTTTATCTGCATTTGCATTTAAATTCATAAAAAAGGAAAATATGATTATAATTCCAACTCTCATTTTATTTCCTTTCTAAATTCATTAAAATTTTAAAAACCCAGTATCTTATCCTGTAAGTTTTTAGGTAACACTTCATAATGCGAAAAGTGCATAGAGCTACTCGCACGTCCTTGAGATAAAGAGCGTATATCCGTTTCATAACCAAATAAACCAGATAATGGAATATTTGCATGAACAACTTGCAAATATCCTCTTGTGTCTAATCCTAAAACTTGTCCACGACGGCTATTAATATCTGAAACGATAGTTCCACTATAGTCCGATGGAACAACAACTTCAACCTTCATAACAGGTTCCATCATGACGGGTTTTGCTAATGTCAAAGCATTTCGAAGGGCATTACTTGCAGCTACTTTATAAACAACATCATCAATAGCCTGAGCATCAAAAGAATAATCTGTTACAGTAACTTTTAAGTTCACTAAGGGATAACCACATAATGTACCGCTTCCAACAGAGCCTATCAAAGCTTCTTTTATTGCTGCAACAATATTTGCAGGAACCATAGATTTATTTGGTACATTCACTTCAACATTTGTTTTATCATTTGGTTCTATGGATAAAGATACTTTTGCCGTAAATGTTTTATTTTGAACTGTCCTTGAGAAAATATCACTTGCTTTTGCAGGAACTGATATGCATTCACGGTAAGACACTTGAGGATTTCCAACATTTGCATTTACTTTAAATTCGCGAAGGAGTCTGTCTGCTATAATTTGAAGATGTAATTCACCCATACCTGAAATAAGGACCTGACCTGTTTCTTCACTTGTAGATACTTTTAAAGAAGGATCTTCTTGTGCCAATTTATTTAAACTCTGTTGAAGTTTATCTAAATCACCACTACTTTTAGGTTCTATAGCCAAAGAAATAACAGGATCTGGAAATTTCATAGATTCATAAGCGATAGGATCTTTAATATCACAAAGGGTATCTCCTGTGGTTGCAAATTTTAAACCTACTACAGCAACAATTTCACCTGCAGACGCAAACTGTAATTCTTCTCTATCATTTGCATGCATACGAAGAATTTTTGTAATTCTCTCTTTTTTATTTTTAAGCGTATTTAAAACCGCATCACCTGTTTTAATTGTACCTGAATAGATACGCATAAAGAAAAGTGCTCCAACAAAAGGATCACTCATAATTTTAAATACAATTCCTGAAAAAGACTCTTCTGGTGTTGGAGAACGTTTTCCTGCAGCGACAATTCCTTCAACCTCTGTTCCTTCCACTGGGGGAATATCTAGAGGGGAAGGTAAAAAATGGATAACAGCATCTAGCAAAGGCTGAATACCTTTATTACGAAAAGACGAACCTAAAAATATAGGAATAATTTTAATTTCTATGACCGATTTACGTAGTGCATTTTTAATTTGATCTGCAGTTACTTTAGAATCTGATAATACGGCTTCTGCTAAAGTATCATCAAAATCGGCTAAATTTTCGATAAGTTCTTGTCTATAAATATGAGCATCATCGAGATATTGTTTTGGAATTTCTGTAACCTTTGGAGCAGCGTCTTTGTCTTCAGTTAACCAGACGTAAGCCTGCATTTCGATCAGATCAATAACACCTGTAAAAGCACTTTCCACACCCATGGGTATTTGTGCAAAAGCAACATTTGCGTTTAATTTTTCACGCATTGAATTGATGCACATTTCGGGATCGGCACCCACTTTATCCATTTTATTTAAAAAAGCGATTCTTGGGACATGGTATCTGTCTGCTTGTCGCCAAACAGCTTCAGACTGAGGCTCTACTCCATTTGCAGCATCAAAAACAGCAATAGCTCCATCAAGAACACGAAGAGACCTTTCAACTTCAACTGTAAAATCCACATGGCCAGGAGTATCAATTAAATTTATCCGATAATCCTTCCAAAAAGTTGTTGTTGCTGCTGAAGTTATTGTGATCCCACGCTCTTGTTCTTGAACCATCCAGTCCATTGTGGCTGTTCCTTCATGAACTTCGCCAAGCTTATGACTTCGTCCTGTGTAATACAGGATTCTTTCTGAAGTTGTTGTTTTACCTGCATCAATATGAGCCATAATCCCAATATTACGATATTTACTAAGATCTTGTGGAGCTGATGACATAGCTTATGGTCTTTCAAATAAAATTTAAAACTTAGATTTAATGAATATAGAAAGTAATTTCAATATTCTTGCAAGGGATTAGGTATACAATTTATAAATAAAAATCAATAACTCTGTTTTAAGGGTATGTATTTCAAAATGTGAAATTATGTTAAATTTTAATATATAATATAGCCATAAAAAATAATGAATTTAAATTTTATTAATTTATAAAAATAAAGTTTAAATTCTTAAAATACATATACTGAAATCTAAATTTTTGACATTTTAATTACAAGACAACAAAAAAATGAATACAATTAGTTTAGTTAATAAAACAGGAGTCAAATATGCTTAATAAATCTAAACGCCCTTATTCTATGCTTTTTCTTGTTCCGTATTTTTTTATAAGCCTAAATTCATATGCTGGCACATGCACGTTGCATATAACAAGGACAGCATGTCCAGGCATGGAAAAAGATAGTTATGCAAAATGTGGTGGCAACGCGAGCTGTGATGAAAATAAAAAAACAGGGAGTGCGGAGTCCTGCGCAAAAGCAGCTCTTGAAGCATGTGATAATGTAGCGGCAAGGCAAAAACAAACAAAATCAAAAGAAATTAAAGCCGATTTTGATGGCAAACCCCTAGAAGGTGGCAAAAATTTTTGTGATCCAAACCGCCCCGATTTTAACAAATGCTAATTTAATAAAATAAAATTTATTTATTTTAAATTGGAAAAAAAAATGAAATTATTTAATAAGCTTTCACTTAAAGCAAAGCTCTTCTTTTTTAATGGAGTATTAGTCTTTTTTCTAGTAACAGTAAGTGTCGTTGCCCAAGTTGGAATACATTCTAGTAATATCACTATTGAAGAACTGGCATCAAATGAATCATCCCATTGGTTAAATCAATCGTTAATTGTGAAATCAGATATTCAAGCTTTATTAAGACTTGCCTTTGAACCCTATGCTATTTCAAAAGGAGTTACAGGCGCACCAATTAAAGATGTTACAGATTCCTTAAACACTTTTAATCAAAATTTAAATAAATTTGCAGCAGAAAGTAAATTCACACCTGAAGAACAAGAAAAATACAAAAAGTTAGTAACAAGCTGGAAAACACTACGCGAAGAAGCAAATAAAACTTTAGAAAATATGCAAAAAGGAATTTTAAAAAGAGAAGAAATAAATGCCCAAATTATAAAAATTGAAGATGCTTTTTTAAATGTAAATGATATTTTGAGCGATATTTTGGGGGGAATAAGAAAAAAAACGTTAACTCTTCACACTTCTGCTCAAATTAAAGAAAAAATATATCTTGTTGGGCTTATTTTATTATTTGTTTTGACATTATTAATTTCTGCATTTAGTTTTATTTTTTCAATAAGAATAAATAAAAAATTTAAATATATAAGCAAAGAACTGTTTGAGAGATCAAATGAAATTACAACAGTTGTTACTTCTTTAAAAAAAAGTTCTGATTCCCTTGGTCATGCAATCACTAAGCAATCCCATTCTATTCACGACACAACAGCAGCAATTAATCAAATGACCTCTACAGTTAATAACACCACAGGAAATACTAAAGAATTATATGAGGTTTCAAAATCATCTTCTGAAAAAGCAGAAAATGGAAAAATGATTATGACTCATCTAGTTACTTCTGTGGAAACAATTCAAAAATCAAACGAACAATTACAAGATATAAGTGAAATTATTGAACAGATAAACTCAAAAACAACTGTAATAAATGAAATAGTTGCAAAAACTGAATTACTCTCTTTAAATGCTTCAATTGAATCGGCACGGGCAGGAGAGCAAGGAAAAGGTTTTGCCGTTGTTGCTGAAGAAGTAGGTAATTTAGCAAAAATTAGCGGTAAATCAGCAAAAGATATTCAAGATCTAATAACTAAAAGCGAAGAACAAGTAAATAAAATTTTAGAGATTACAAAAACAAGAGTGGTTGAAGTTAAAGGTGTTACAAATAATGCTCAAAAATCTTTTAATGACATATCGCAAAATGTAGATTCTTTATCCTCTTTTATTGAAAAAATTACCATGGCAACACAAGAACAAGAAATTGGAATTAAACAAATTTCTTCTGCAATGGAACAAATTGAAAAATCAACTCAAAATATACAGTCTTCGATTCAAGTTACTTCTGAGTGTACAGAAAGTTTAGTCAAACAAGGAATTAAATTAGATTCTTCTTCAAAAGAAATTGAAATTTTAATTAATGGAAATCATTAAAATAACGATGCATATTTTCCAGTTTGTATTTGAAATTTTTTAAATTTTGTATAAATTCTTTCAAAAAAAGAACCTAACTTCCCATTTGAAGATTCTACTAAAGCATTTTTTATATCTTGTGGTTCATAAACAATACCATATAAATATCTATAAAAAGTTCCATCATTTTTTATAAAAAATAAAGCGGCACCGTGAGAATACTCTCCTGTATGAGGATCTAATTCATAGTAAAAATTGAGATCTTTTAGAAACACATTAATGTTTTTACTATCGCCAACAAGAAAGTCCCATTTTGCATCTTTTTGACCTGTTTTAGGAACCCAAACTTTTTGTTTTTCTTTTGCTATTTCATAAGTATCGTAAGGATCAAAACTTATTGTTGCAATCCTAAAACCACTGCCAATAGGCCAATCCATTTTTTTTAATGTAGTCGCTAAGTTTACAAATTGAAATGCGCACATTGTTGTGCATTTAAAATAATTCAAAGTAAAAATAACAACCTCTTCGTTTACAAATAAATCTTTTAATTTTATTTTTTTTCCATCTTGATTTGTAAAAGTAAGATTTAAATCAATTTTTTGGTTTAATTTTTCAAAAATTTCTCCATTAGGTATATTTTTATTTATCGTAACTTCTTTAGAAAAAGCAGAAACACCTAAAATCAATTGAAAAAACGAAATTAATATAACCTTTAAAAATTTATATTTATAATCATCCTTTTTAATTATATTCATTTACTTTGTTTCCTTTTATGATTTATAGAATCAATATGCAAACCAATTAAGCATTGCCAGAAAAATACAATTTATCGAATCCTTAATTTATTACAAGGGAATATATATAATTCATTCTTATTTATATGCAACAATATGTTGCTCTAAGCTGTTTCAAAAGATAGAATCCTCAAGTATTTGAATAGGGGGATAATATTTGTGAATAAAATACTTTCTGGAAAAATTGTGGTTATCGGGTTTGGCAATATTGGCAAAGCACTTGTGCGGGGTTTACAACTAACTGCTCAAGATGTCGAATTATTTGTATGCGATAGAGGAGAACTCAACCCCAATGAAGGATACCCAGAAGGCTTAGATTTTAATAAACTAAATTATTTAAACTATGAAAGTATTCCTAACTTAAAAAATGATTTATTTCTTACTGAGAAAGACACCATTATTTTTTGTGTTAAACCTCAAAATTTTATGGAAGCTGTTGACCGCTGGAAACCTGTATTTCTTAATAATCAAGATTTCCCTTTAATTATTTCAATATTAGCAGGGACACCAACAGAACTCATTCATAAATATTTTTCTGAAGACTGCCCCGTAGTACGCTGTATGCCAAATATTGCGGCTACTATTGATTATTCAGCAAGTGTTTTATGCGCCAGTAAAAAAACTCCAAAGCATTATTTAGATAGAGCTAAAATTATTTTTGATGCTGTCGGAAAAACATGGATTGCTCAAGAAGAGCAACTCGATGCCGTAACAGGTTTGAGCGGAAGTGGTCCTGCTTACATTTATATGGTGATTGAAGCCATGGCAGATGGAGGGGTAAAAATGGGATTACCAAGACAACTCTCCATTGAGCTTGCCACTCAAACTGTATTAGGCGCAGCAAAACTCGTCCAAGACACACGAATCCACCCTGCCGTCTTAAGAGATCAAGTAACAACTCCAGGTGGAACTACAATTAGTGCAATTCATGAGCTTGAAAAATTTGGTTTAAGACCCATGCTCATTTCTGCAGTAGTAACTGCTTCTGAAAGAAGCGCAGAATTAGCAAAAATTGTAGAAGAAAAAATAAAAGATCAAAAATAAACTTATATTAGAACATAATTCATTTTATTTGATTAAAACAAAAATTTGACTAGAAAAAAATTTATCAATAAAAAAATAGATTAATATGCTTCTTTCCTTTAAACCATATAAATAAGATGAAAAAGGTTTGCTTGCATTCCTTAAAAGAATCATTTTATTTTTAATACATAAAAATATGGACTTGGGGGTAAACAAATCAAATGAATATACTCGTTATCAATAGTGGAAGTTCTTCCCTTAAATTTCAAATTATTGAAACTGATCAAAATAATATTGATTCGTCTACCGATAAAATAAAAGTAAAAGGCTTAATTGATCGTATTGGAACACAAGCACTTGCTAAGATAACAGTTCCAAATGGAGTTGAAATAAAAGAATCCATTGCCATTCGCGATCATTCAGCAGCACTTGATTATATTTTTCGCAAAATCACTTCTGGGACATTAAATATTGATGGCATTTATTCTTTGTCTGATATTAATGCCGTTGGTCACCGTGTTGTTCATGGTGGAGAAAAATTCTCTAAATCTGTTCTTGTTGATAAATCTGTTTTAAAAGAAATTGAAGATTGCATAGATCTCGCACCTCTTCATAATCCTGCAAATTTAAAAGGAATTCAAGCAACACTCGCTTTATTTGGCGAAAAAATGCCTCACGCCGTTGTATTTGATACAGCATTTCATTCAACTATTCCAGAAACTAATTATTTATACGCGTTACCTTATCAATATTATAGACGTTATCGTATTCGTAAATATGGGTTTCATGGACTTTCTCACCGTTACGTAAGCTATCGTTACAGAAAACTTGTTAACTTAGAAAGAAATCAACTCAACTTAATAACAATTCATCTAGGCAATGGCTGTTCTATTTGTGCCATCAAAGAAGGAAAATCTTATAATACATCTATGGGCTTTACACCACTTGCAGGCTTAATTATGGGAACGCGCGCTGGAGACATTGATGCCTCCATACCAGAGTTTTTAGCTCATAAAGAAGGTATTACTTTATCAGACATAGATATTTTATTAAATAAAGCTTCTGGTCTTCTAGGTATTTCAGGATTAACAAATGATATGCGTGAACTTTTAGATGAAGAAAGAGAACATCACGATAGAAGAGCTACTCTTGCCATTGATATGTTTACCATGAGAATTAAGCATTACATTGGTGCTTATCTTGCCGAAATGGGTGGTGCCGATGCCATTTTATTTACAGGCGGTATTGGTGAAAACTCCGCAGAAATTAGAAAAAGAA
>Ga0164295_10003494_pt1 | contig 12629 bp, 7 predicted proteins | sample GEODES006metaG_FD_111798 | JGI IMG/M metagenome (GOLD analysis project Ga0164295, IMG submission 111798) | Oligotrophic lake water microbial communities from Sparkling Lake, Wisconsin, USA - GEODES006 metaG | ecosystem: Environmental > Aquatic > Freshwater > Lake | place: USA: Sparkling Lake...
GCCTGCCGCCGACAACGAGCTGACGGGTGCTGGCCTCGATCTCGCGAGGGTCTGCCAGCGGAGAGAGCAGGGCCTGGATGGTGGTGCAAATGATCCGCGGATGCGCGGCCGGGGGGCCGACCAGCCGCTTGACCAGGGCCAGGCGGTCCGCCGCGGTGGGGTCGCCGGCCGACGTCGCACCTCCGTCGTCTTCAAGCGCCGGCAGCACGGCGACCGGGAGCGGCGTGAACAGCGCGAGATCGTCGAGAAAGAAATCGGCATCGGCGGCGTGCGGCAGCACGACCACGAGCAGGCCGGGGGGGTCCGGCGTTGCGACCAATGCCTCTGCCAACGCCGCCGCCGTCAGGCTAGACGCCGATCCCCAGGTTCCGCCAATCGTGCCGCCATGTCCCGCCCGGAGACTGGCGACCACCTCGGCGAACCCATTATGCGTATCGAGCGTGTTGGCAAGGCCGAGCAATCGCCCGGCCGGCCGTGAGAGCGTAGAATCGGACACGCGCGCATTGTAGTGAAGCGGGACGCGGCGCGCAGACGGTGGAAATCTCCGTCGTTAAGCGATGGCAGCTACCGGACACGCACTCTTCCTCAAAGGTCCGGGCCCCTCGCTTCACTCAGCCGCCATTTTCTGCGATTCGAGTTCCTGCAAGTACCGCTCGATCCGCTTGCCAAACGGGCCGGCATGCTCCACCGCACGTTTCTGAGTCGAAATCGCCGCATGAAGGTCGCCCTGCATGGCCTGGAGGTGGGCGAGTGTGTCGAGCGAGTTACCGTTATCCGGCTCAAGGTCAAGGCCCCTTTGAACGGCCGCGATAGCCGCATTCGCGAATTCCTCGGGAAGTGGCTGACCTCTGGACAGTTCACATGCGAGCCACGCAACCTCATTGAGCCCCTGGGCGTCATTCTCGTGGGCAGCAACAAGTTTTGCATAGGCGACGACCGCATCAGGGGCACGTCCGTCCACGAGCAGTCGCTCGATGTTCTCCGCGCCAGCCCGTATGTCTTCGATCCGTTTCATGCTGTTTGCGAACTCGGCCCGATCCCAGGAGTCCGCGAGGACCTTCTGGAGCGGCTCCTCTATGTCCTCGGGATCTCCAACCCATTCGATGACGCCTTGTCGGCCGACAATGAACACCGTGGGAATCCCCACGCTTGATACCTCCTCCATGTAGTCGCCAAAGACGGAGCCGTCGGGATCGGAAGCCAGAACAAAACAGCGGGCTGCATCTGCAAGCGTATGCTCATCGCCCGGCGTGTCCGCAATAAAAGCATTCACAACGGCTGGTGGCTCGTCACTGATCGCGATCACGGTCAGTCCATCAACGGCATGCGCCTGCTGTAGCGATGCCAGCAGTGGAATGGCTTCGCGAGAGTACGGACACCAGGATGCCCAGAATGCGAGCACATATACCTTCCCTGGCTCAAATGTCCTGAACGGTTTCACCGCTGCGTGGCCACCGTGGATCCAGTGCTTGATGTCGATGTCGGCCGCCCGGGAGCCCACCAAACGGCTGTAGCGATGCTGCGACACCCTCTGAATCGGCTGGGAGTCCTCGCTCGGACCGGACGCTGGCCGAGTCTTCGCGGCAGGCTGGCATGACGAAAGCAGCGCTGACAGCGGGACAATTACCGCCGCCAAGGCCAGCACGTGGAGACCTCGGCGTGAAACCAGGGACGTGGAACAACGCCGAATCCAGCGCATTGGATAGTCACTCCGGCACGACGGCGACAGGAAGGGACCCTTTTGGGGGATGCTATCTCCGACAGGATCGGCAGTCAAATCGACCTCACGCAAGTCGGCTAGGCTCGCCCCAATCTCGCCCGATGTTTGACCCGTCCCGTCCGCGAACATAGCGTTTCAGATGGCTGGAAAGAAGCCATTCGAACCGTGATCAAGACGATCGTGAGGCCCCTTGGGAGAGATCGTCGATGACGAGAAACCTGCACCGAATCGCACCGACTTTCCTGCTGCTTATCTCAGCGCTGTGGTTTTCGTATCGGCACGCCAGTCCGTTGCCGTACGGCGATGAGTACGAACTGACACAGGTGCTGGTGGGGCGACAGCCGATGTCGCTCTCCTATCTGTTGTCACGTCACAACGAGCACCGCCTGCCTCTCTCTCGAATCGCCTTGCACGCCCTGCTTCCGGTCGTCGGTTACGACTTTCGTTTTGCGGCAATGGCCGTGCCACTGTGCCTTGCCATGTCAGCCCTTGGCATTACCGCTGCCCTCGCCATAGGACGCGGGACATGGCTCTGGACCGACAACCTGCCAGCGGTGCTGCTGCTCTCCTTCGGAAATGCCGAGACGCTCACGTGGGGGTTTAATCTGCATTATGGCTTTCAAGTTGCCCTCACGTTGGCCGCACTGGCATGTTTGACCCCCGTGCTCGCAAACAGCAGGCCATCCTTGTCGCAGGCCGCCTGCTGTGCAGCCGCGCTTCTGCTGCTCCCCGGAGCAGGGGTGAACGGTGCTCTGATGGCGACCTGCCTCTGGCCGATATTCACGCTCGCATTTTCATACCACGCGGACCGCGGGGTTCGGATGCTGGCTCTGTTAGCAACCACGGTCGGGGTCGTCGAATTGCTGGCGGAATTCCTGAGCATGCCGCGGGCTGAAGGGGCATTCACGGGCTTCGTCCCATTGATCGCGCCCATGACGGCGTTTCTTTCGGTAACGGTGGGGCCAGTGGCGAGAGACCACTGGCTCGTCTTTGGCAGCGCCGTTGCTCTCGCGATCGGAGCCGCCGGCATGTGGCTCACTATGGTCGGCGTCCGGAATCGCAACGTCGCCATGCTCGCTGCGCCGGCGGTGATTGGGTGCAGTTTTCTGTTTGCGGCAGCGGTCGCACTCCGTCGCGTTGACAACAACCCGTTGGATGCCTTTCAAGACCGTTACTTTCTCCTGCAGGGCGTCGTCCCCATCGCCATCTATTGGGCCGTCGGCATCTCCGCCGAGCCGTCCTTTGCACGGCTGCGATGGCTGCTGTTGACCATCGCTGTCGCCATCTCGTGCGGAAACCTCACGTATGGATTGGGGTACGCGGGTGCCTACAAGGCAAGGCACAAGGCAATGCTGGCTGACATGCATGCCGGCATGCCGACGGGAGTTCTGGCCGAGAAGTATCATGCGCACCCTTTCGGCCTCTACAATCCGAGTGCCGAAAAACTTCACGACTGTCTCGACGCGCTGCACCAGAGTGGATACGGAGCGTTACACAGTGCCATTTCATCGCCGCCTTGCCGACGGGTCCCCCTGACGGAAACGACCGCGACGTTTGATCCAGCAACCGGTCACCTCGTCTTCGACCCACCGATCGACGTGCATTGCATCGCTTGGAATTGGGCCAGCCCTGGGGCCGATCGCATACATCAGGCCGTCATGCTGTGGTGGCCAGCCGGCGGATCAATCGACGCCCCCATCGAGTATCGGGGTACAATTGGTCCGATTACTCAACGCAACGCGGTGCAAATCGACAGCCCAATCGAGCGATTCGCTATCGGGGCCTTGGAGGAAGATGTCGAACTGCAGATCGGCCGCCTCCTGCTTCATCTTCCGGCCCCGTGAACCGGGAAGCCGATACGGTGCGAACAGGCTACGAGAGCCTCATTGACCTGAACGGCCTCCGACGCCGCCTCGATGCCGATGTGATGAGGAAATTCCGCGAAAAATCGCCCCCCTGCCGCAGCGGGCCGTTTATCGTGTATTTTTAATGGGGTCGCTGCCCGGCCGTCACCGGACCATCCCAGCCCCGCACCAGAGGAGCCCACCCCATGGCCACCGTCTCCCGACCTCGCACCTCCGAAGCCTTTGTCAGCGGTGCCGACGTGGTCATCGAGTCGCTGATTCGCCACCGCGTGGACGTGCTCTTCGCCTATCCAGGCGGTGCGAGCATGCCGCTCCATCAGGCGCTCACCCGCGCCGCCGACAGACTCCGCACCATTCTGCCCCGACATGAACAGGGGGGCGGCTTCGCGGCCCAAGGCTACGCGCGGACGACCGGCAAGCCGGGTATCTGCATGGCGACCAGCGGCCCGGGCGCGCTGAACCTCGTCACGGCAATCGCCGACGCCAAGATGGACAGCGTGCCGATGGTCGTCCTCACCGGTCAGGTAGGCACCAGCGTGATCGGCACCGACGCCTTCCAGGAGACGCCGTTCGTCGAAGTCTGCCGTGGCATCACCAAGCACCACTATCTTGTCACAGACGCCAACGACATCGCCCGCGTGATGCGCGAGGCTTTCCACATCGCCACCACCGGCAGACCCGGCCCGGTGCTCGTCGATCTGCCGAAGAACGTCCAACTCGCACAGATCGTGCCTGACTACGATGCCCCGATGAATCTGCCGGGCTACCACCCCGAGATCCGCAAGCCGCACCCCGAACAGATCGCCCAGGTGGCTGCTGCCATCAAGCGAGCCAAGCGGCCGGTGATCTATGCCGGCGGCGGCGTGATTACAGCCGACGCCGCGGCAGAACTCCGCGAACTGGCGCGGCTGACTGGCATCCCGGTGACGATGACGCTCATGGGATTGGGAGCATTTCCGGCCGACGACCCGCTGTGTCTGGACATGCTCGGCATGCACGGCAGCGTCTACGCCAACCAGGCCATCGATCAGGCCGACCTGCTGATCGCGGTGGGCGTGCGGTTTGACGACCGGGTGACGGGCAAGGTGTCGGAATTCGCCCAGCACGGCTTCATCGTCCACATCGACATCGACCCCTCCGAGATCAACAAGAACAAACTTGTCCACGTGCCGATCGTGGCCGACGTGAAGGAGTCGCTGGCACAACTCAACGCCATCGTGACGCCGCCGACAGCGGCCCTCGACGACTGGTATGCCGTGATCGACGCCTGGAAGAAGGAGGATCCATTTTCCTACGACCGCTCCTTCAAAGGCATCCTGCCCCAGCATGCGATCGCCGAACTCTCACGGCTCACCGCCGAACGGGACACGATCATCACAGTGGGCGTGGGCCAGCATCAGATGTGGTCGGCGCAGTTCTACAAGTTCCGCCGGCCGCGGACCTGGCTCTCGTCCAGTGGCCTGGGCACGATGGGATTCGGCCTGCCGGCAGCGATGGGGGCCAAGGTCGCCCATCCGGAGTCGCTCGTGGTCGACATCGACGGCGACGGCAGCATTCTCATGAACATCCAGGAGCTTGCTACCTGCCACTGCGAAAACATCGGCGTGAAGGTGCTGCTCCTCAATAACCAGCACCTCGGCATGGTGGTGCAGTGGGAAGACCGGTTCTTCAAGGGCAACCGAGCGCACACCTACCTGGGCCCGGTGGGCAATCCCGAGGCCTCCGGTCAGGGCGACGGTATCTCGCCAGCTGCCCGTTACCCCGACTTCGTGGCCATCGCGAAGGGATTCGGCTGGCAGGCCGAAACGGTCGTGGAACAGGGCGATCTGGTGGCGGCGATAACGCGGCTGATCGATGCTCCAGGGCCGGCATTGCTTGACGTGCAGGTTCCCTACCAGGAGCACGTTCTGCCCATGATCCCGTCCGGTGGCACGGTTCGTGATCTGATCAAGCGTTAGTCGATCACTTCGACGCGGCCGCCGGGGCAGGCGTTCCGCCTGCTGCCGCGGCTGGCTTCAGGCTCGCAAACGTCTGCCGAAGGATCACCTCCTCGGGCCTGGCATCCAACTCCAATGCCGCCCTACGCAGCGACTGAGCCAGCCTGCTGGCGGCCGGTGGAATATCGCCCAGCAAGAGGGCGAGTCCGCGTTTGGAATCGTCGGTAAGTGTGGAGTCGGCGAGCACCGACAACCGCCAGGCGGCCCGTCGGCAGACTTCCTTAGGGATCACCTGGTCGACCGGCGGTCGGCCGGTCAGATCGACAGGCGGGCCGTAGGTGGGCATTTCGTCCGGTGACACGTATCCACCCGCTCCCGGCAGTGGCGGCCCTGAACCGCCACCGTACTGCCGTTCGAGCAGGAGCTTATCGCCAGCGGCCACATCGCCCTCCAGCGATGACACAGCAAGCCCGCCGATCGACTGGATGAGGGCTGCCGCATCAATCTTTGATTCTGCGTCTGCACCTGCCGCCAACGCCGCCGCAGCCCGCACGCGAACATTGATCGAGCGACTGCCGTCGTTGAGGATTCGAACGACGTCCTCGGCCGTGGCCGGCTTCATCGGGCCCAAGAGCGGCAGCATCGACAGGCAGCGTGAAGCCATCCAATCATTCTGAGCGACCGATTCAGGTGTGGTTGGCTCCTTGAGAATTGCCACGATGGCGGGGACGGCCAAGGCGGCCAGTCGCTGCTGCTCCTCCACCACACCCCGCGTCGCCTCGACGTGCTTCGCGAGCCCCACGCAGGCCGCGATCCGCACAGCTTTGGGCAGATCGGCATTGGCGACCGCCTGCGCGAGGGTTGCAGCCGCGGGAGGCCACGGTTTGCGGTCTGGCGACTGTAACTCACCGATCAACAGCATCGCGTTGACCCGTGACACCGGATCGGCGTCGTTCCTGGCAGCGAGCGACTCCATGAAAACTGAAACAGTCTTGGTGGCCTCGTCGGCGGACTTCTCATTGGCGATTCCGCCGAGCAGAAATTCCCGCAACCGCTTTCGGATCCGTTCGATCGTGGGCCGGTTGGATTCCAACTGCAACTGCGGCAGCGCAATCTGCTCGAGAAACCCGCGGGCAGTCGCATCGAAAGCCCCACCACCGGTCATCGCCTCTTTGTAGGCTTTGGTTTCCGACGCTGCCTCCACCTTCGCCCATGACGAGAATCTCGCATTGTCATCCTGACCGAAGGCCCCGCCGGCGACCGCGACCCACACAACGGCGGCCAGAAGAAGGCTGATTCCCGATCGATACGAGCTCACGCTCAGCAGTCGCTGACCAGAATGCATACGGCTCATGACAGGTGATTCCGGGACTAATTTCTGGGCGTGGATGGGGTGCCGAACGGCGACTCGTCACCGCTTGGCTGCTGGCCGGCGCGATCACCCGCAGCAGCGTTGGCTTGCTCTGAGGGCAGCGTGGAGCGATACCGCTCGCTGTCCAGTTGAGAATCGGCAGACGTAGCGACGTCAAAGCCGCCGTCCGGACGGAGGAAGATCATCTCGAGCGGCTCTGGTGGCGACGATGGCTTGCCAGTTCTCGTCTCGGTGCGATCCTCTTGCCGGCCACGAACATCGAGAAGGAGGCGGTCAGTCGCAATCGCTTCACCCAGCGAACGCACTTCGCCACGCCTGTTCTGTTGCGAGTCGACATTGGCGAGGCCGCCCGGCTCCATAATCAGCACACGCAATGCGAGCAGGCCAGCGTTCGGTTTTTCGCCGAGGATCTGCACGCCTACCATACCGGGCTTCATCTTCTTCAGTTCCTGCTTGGCGAGCGGTCGCACGAGCAGACGGGCTCCGTCCGACACCATCACAGGGGAGGTGGGCGCGCTCTCCGACGATTCAAGAATGGGTTTGGCTGCCAGCGACGCATCGACAAGATGGCGGCTGGGAACATTGAGGTTTGGATTCCAGCAGACGAGCTTCACCCGGTAGCGATAGGTGTGCCCCGGCTTGACATCGAGGTCAATGAATCGAAACAACCGGTATTCCGGCCCGACCATCACCTGTCCTGCGATGCCGCTCCCCATCTCGGCATCCGGATCGGCCGGCATCCCGGGCACACCAAACCCCGGCGGACTGCTCCCACCATCGAGGGCGTCGTCGTTCACCCCGCCAAAGATGTTGGTGGTCGTTTCGGTCCGCACCTGATCCGCCAGGGCCTGGGATTTTTTCTCCGCCGCATCACGCTGAAGATAGTCAATGAACCAAGGGTGCAGCGACTTGAAACCCCATGAACCATCCGCCAGCTGCGGCATGGGGCTGGAAAATGGAATCGGGGTCGTTGCCGGATCCCGAGTCTCCTGCAGCGATGGAAGCACGAGCAGGGACAATGCCGGTTCCGACTGAAAGCCCATCCACTCGACGCCATACCGACGGGCCGCGGCTTTGATATCGATGGCGGTCCAGGTCTCGGCGGCGCCGGGCTGCACCTCAGCCCGTTCAATGGTGTAGCTGCCCCACTTGGGCGTGTCGATGTTCGCGTCACGAAAGCTCGCGGAATCGAACCGTTGATGATATTCCTGTTGCTGTTTCAGAAGCGGGATCAGCCCAGTCACGAGCACGTACGGCACCACCTTTGCCTGCGGTCCGAGTTGTTCCGGCTGAAATGGCATCGTCTCCGGATCCTGTTGCTCGGGTTGTGGGAGCGGACGACGACCGACTCTCGCCCCCGGCCTGGGCGGCTTTGCCGGAGTGCCGTCATCCAGATCGGGAGACCGCACCTGAGGAGCCGGCCGTGCGCCCGGAGCAACCTTGACCGCCAGCACTGCAGCTCCAGAAATGGCCCGCAGGTCTTCGATGGGTAGGATGTCCGGACTGGTCCGCCGCGCCATTTCGCCAAAGAGCGGCCTGCTGAACAACGCATGCGGCGGCTCGGAAACAACTTTTGTTTCCCGCCATTTTTCTACGGCATCCGACAGCCCGTTCTTGGGGGGCAGTCCTTCGGCCGGCGGATTTTTCACCGACTCGATGTGTTCAGACGCAGCGGCCGCATCGGCGAGGATCGCCTGCGGCGCCTGCTTGGCAGAGGGCCGCAGGTCACGGATGGCTCCAACACCACCCCAGACCAAACTGCAGGCCACCAAGCCGACCAAAGCGGCAACAATTTTTTCGCCATGCCGCAGCAGGAAGTTCAGCAGGGCCGCCTTATTGATGGCGAGCTTCGGCATCTTCATGATGTGACCCTCCTCAAGGCGGCAGGAGACGCTGCCGCAGCCTTGGGTGCTGCGGCGTTTGCGTCGCCAGCATCGCCAGGCTCAAGTCCGACGGCCTTCTCCGAGGGGGGCGTGGCGAGCCCGACCGTCCCGCGGAGTTCGAGAGTCACGTCGTACATACGGCCTGAGCCTGCAGCGGCCGGGACGAAGGAAGCCTGCCCCATGGCCCCATCGCCACCAGCAGGGCCTCCAGTCGCGTTGATCCGTATCTGGCGAACGTCGATCGGGATAGCCGAAGTCGACAGGCTGACGAGCAACGGGTCGATCTGCCTCTGATCAATGACGAGCCGCAGCACGAACGGCATCAGGTGCACCATCTGGCTATCGACGGCCGCAGCAAGTTCAGCACCGGTCAATGGCCTGCCTGCGAAGTCGACATAGATCCAGTTCCGCAACGTCTCGTCTGGATCCGCCGGCACCGCGACCGCTGCCGACCCCTCATCATCGTACGATGATGTCGGTGCACTCGAGGCCATGATGGCTCCACCACCACCAAACCGAGCATTCGGCGGCCTGACCAAGGCGGCCACCCCGGCCGCGGTCGGTGATCCGCCCGAATCATCATCCATCGCCACCGGTTGCGGTGCTGACGCCACACGGACAATCCGCTTCCCGGAACCGCCCCCCGGATCATCCTCCGCCGCCGGATAGCCCACGGAGAGTTCATCGACCCTGGCAATCGCGGCGCTGTGTGGGCCGGCTGCCGTTTTGTTCATACCGGCCAGAAGGTCGCAGAACATTCCATACACCCAGAGTTCTTCCTGGGCGAGCAGAATCCTCGTCGGCGAGGGCGGAGCATCCTTTTCCCAATTGAACGACGTATAAATTCGCAGCTGATTTTCCGGACTCCACTCCATCATGTAGGGCGACGACTCGATAGCCCCCTCGTCGCCCTCCACACCGGGCCGCATCACAGGCTGCCGGAGTGGCTGCCGGCGGGGAGCAACCCGTGCCTGAGGGTCATCGGACGGATCTATCATCATAGACTCAACATTCATCCGGGTAGGCAGCCCGCGCACGAGCGTTCTCACCTTGTCTTTGTAACGCTCACGAAACATCGGAGAGAGCTTGCCATCCGGCTTCAGTGACTCCACCTTTTTGACGAAGTCGGCTCCCAGCACTTCTTCGGGCCAGGTTCGAAAGGCCTTCTGGCTGTCCCAGAAGCGCTGCCATTCCTTCAAGGTATCTCTACTGACCTCGTTGGTTGTGGCTTCGATACCCTTGGACCACGAATCGTTGGGGTGTTCAGCGATGCTGCGGACGCTCTGCAACGCCGAGACTCGCGAGTCGATCTGCTGGCGCACGGAATCAATTTCGTTCTTCATCCCACCACGGGCGATGAACACCACCGGCAGCAGGATCAGCGGTACGAGGGCCGCCAACAGCCAAAAGTAATATTTGAGGAAGATCACCAGCCACGGACGTATCTGGTCCGGAAGGGAAATCTTGGCCATTGTAGTGATGATTCCTGACGAAACGGTGTGCTGAAGGCTTGAGACAAGCTGCGGGTTCGGATCAATCCGGGTTGGCGGCGGAGGGTGCGGGGGGGGCGGCGGCAGCAGCGGGTGGCGGTGTTTCTCCGGCGGGCCGTGGCTGCCAACAGAATTGCACCACGAAATCGTAGCGACGCAGTACCAAATCCTGGGCCGGGTCTGATTCCGACGTTTCGTCGCCTGTCTGCTGAGCCATCGGCAGGGATGGGCGTGGAATTCTGCCGCTCATCGTTCCGCCACCGATGGCCGCCAGCGGAACCCTCACCGGCTTGATGGACGATGACTGAACGATGACAGGAAAGCCGATGCCAAGGTCCGAGACACTCACCTCCTGGCCTGCCAACGGTCCAGCCGAAACGATCACCTTGTCCCCTTTGCCCAGGAGGTTTTTAATGAGCGTGGAGCGGACATACTGCGCCCCCTCCAAGGGCTTGTGGCGGTCTTCGTTGTGGAAATGATGTCCCTGCAGTTCGACGACCCAGCCGGGGCCTGCGGGGCTGCTGGCCGCGGGCTCTTGTCCTGGAACGGCGGCCGTCGCGTCAGGGCTGGCTGCTGCGGGCTCACCCTCGGCCGCCGGCTCAACGGCGGCTGGCGGAGCCGGTTCCTCTTCGTCGGACTCGGCTTCCTCGACCACGTGGGTTTCCGCCCACTGCCGTGTCAGAGTCGCAAACCATGCGGACAGGTCGGGAAAATACTGGCAGTCCATACGATCGATGAGGAGTTCCTGCCGATCGGCGGGGTTCTCCGGAATCGCGTCGGCACTGTCGCGAGGCAGCAGCGTCTGCACGGCCCGCAGCATGTCGAGTGTTTCGAATCGCTGGTTCTGTACTTTCGCCAGCCACTGTTGCTGAGCGAGTGCCGCCACCTGCCGTTCACGCACCATCCCGATGGCCGCCGTGGCCGCCGACGACTTTTGCTTGACGGCGTCGGCCTTCCCAAATGCATCTGCGTAGAGGTCGGGGGAGTACGCCGTCCATGCCGCGAACATCCCGAAGAAATTGAGCATCGCAGCCGCCAGTAGTCCGACCATGGCCGCCACGGCCCAAGGCTTCTTCGCATCGATGATGCGATCGCGGACAATCTCATCCGGCAAGAGGTTCGTGCCAATCGCCGACACGTTAGCTGCCTGCAGGGCAAGTCCATAGGCAGTACCAAAGGCGAGTTGGTGTTCCCGGAACGCGGGGTTGGCGAGCACGGCCGCGCCTTCAAGCCCTTTGAAAGTGTCGAGCCGCTGCACATCCAACTGGAGTTGTTGCCCGACGAAGTCAGTCAGACCACGAAGCTTGGTGGCATTCCCCATCAGCAGCACTTTGGTGATCGTCGCCGTCCGATCGGTGCCGGTGAAATAGTTCAGCGATCGTTGCAGCTCGGAGGCAAACTCGTTGAACACCGGCTTCATGATTTTGAAGACGGCTTTCGGGTCTTCTGCCTTGACGGCATTGCGTTTGAGGTTTTCAGCCTGCGAAAACGTCAGTTTCATCCCCTGTACAAGCGACTTGGTGAAGTTGCTCCCACCCGCAGGAATACTCCGTTGCCAGATTCGCCGGCCATTGGTGACCACTAGGTCCGTGGAATCCACCCCGACCGACACCAGCGCGACGGATGGCGCCGGCTCATCTGGATCGAGGGTGGCGGGATCGGGTAATTGATCGAACATCGCCATGTTGGCCAACGCGATGGGGGCCAGTTGGAGCACGTCGACATTGATGCCCGCCTGCGTCAGAGGCGCCAGCGCCTTGAACACCTGCTCTCGTTTCATGGCGAAGAGCGCCACTTCGGCATCGAGGACGAATCCGCTCTCCTCCATACCACCGGCGAGACGCTGCCACCGCCAGACCACCTGCTCCAGCGGAAAGGGAATCTGCTGTCGGGCCTCGTATTTGACGATGTCGGGAATCTTCTTGGACTCGATCGGCGGCAGCTTGATGAACTTCGAGAGTCCAAGATTGCCCGGCACTGAGACAGCCACCGCGTCGCCCTTCAGATCGTGGCGGCTGATGAGTTGCTCGAGGGCCGCCTGGACCAGTTCAACGGGATCGGCCTCGGGCTGGGTGAGAATCTTCGGGTATTCGATATATTCGCACGCGACAGCCTCGAGTTTCCTGGGGTCGGTGGTCGCGCGGCAGCGTAACGCCTTCAGGGCGCATTTGCCGATGTCGATTCCCCACACATAAGACACGCGAGCCATGGCCGTTTCCAAAAGATCCGAGGAGCGCAGGCCGGGATTTGGAAGGGCACAAAACGCTTCTCTACCAACACTTTATGAGCGATGTGCGCAGAGTGTCAAACGGGGCGTATCCACCCCGGCCGCGACCCTCCGTATCGACGCCGGCCGCGGCCA
>Ga0164295_10003499_pt1 | contig 12613 bp, 13 predicted proteins | sample GEODES006metaG_FD_111798 | JGI IMG/M metagenome (GOLD analysis project Ga0164295, IMG submission 111798) | Oligotrophic lake water microbial communities from Sparkling Lake, Wisconsin, USA - GEODES006 metaG | ecosystem: Environmental > Aquatic > Freshwater > Lake | place: USA: Sparkling Lake...
CATCCAGGAACACATCAAGAAGCCGCTGGCCGACGACATCCTGTTCGGCAAGCTGTCCAAGGGCGGCCACGTCAAGGTCGTGCTCAAGGACGGCAAGATCGCCTTCGAGTTCGAGGTTGACGAGCCCAAGAGCCGCGCCCCCGGCGCTCCGGAGATCGAGGAGCCTGCCCTGGCGGATTGATCCGGGTCGGGCGGGCCGCAAGGCCGGCTGACCCGCCAGCAAGAAGGCCGCCCCGGTTCACACCGAGGCGGCCTTTTTCATGGGTTCGACCCTGGAGCCTGGCCCTGGAGCCCGGCCCTGGAGCCTGGCAGGTGTCATCCGCCGGGCGCAACGACCATGCAGCTCTGCCGCTTGGCGGATATCGCCTTGCAGGCCTGTTTGGCGGCGTCGGAGGTGAGACCTGTGAAGCGGACCCGGAAGAAGCCGCCGACCTTGTCGCCGATGACGCCTTCGGCATCATCCAGCACCTTGCCGAAGCGGGTTTCAATGGCGCGCATCTGGGCCCGGGCCTGGTCCTTGCTCTTGAAGGCGCCCGCCTGAACGACCCATTGGCCCTTGGGCTTCCTGGCTGGCGCCACCGGCTTCCGGGCGTTTGTCGTGGTTGCAGTCTTCACCGGCACAGGATCGGCGATGGGAGCCATGCTGCGCTGGACCACCAGGGTTCCGGCGGCAGGTCCGTCGACGAAAGCGGCCTGGGGCAGGTCTGCATCCCCCTGCTCCACCGAGGCATAGAGGACGGCTGGCGGCGGCGGCGGTTCGAAGAGGCTCTGGGCCACCATGATCCGCTCGCCGGCATTGCGGCGACGCAGGACGTCGAAGCCGGTCGTCAGGAGATCCTGGACATGGTTGTCGCGGGCGGCATTGGACGTGCCCCCCAGCATGACGACGATCAACCGCCGACCATCCTGGACCCCCGAGGCCGCCAGATTGTAGCCGGAGGCGTTGGTATATCCGGTCTTGAGGCCGTCCACCCCCGGCATGCTGTTGAGCAGACGGTTATGATTGTTCATCGACACGCCGCGGAAGGTGAAGGACCGGAGATTGAACAGTCCGTAGTACTGGGGATAGTCCCTCATCACGGCGCGGGAGAGGATGGCGATGTCCCGGGCGGACGACACCTGCCGGCTGTCAGGCAGGCCCGAGGCGTTGACGAACCGGCTGTTGAGCATGCCCAGTTCCTGGGCTCGCAGGGTCATCAGGGCCGCAAACCGGGCTTCGGATCCGGCCATGTGTTCGGCAAGGGCCACCGACATGTCATTGGCGGACTTGACCGCGATCGCCTTCATGGCGTCATCGACAGTTATGACATCGCCCGCCGACATGCCGAGCTTTGTCGGCGGCTGGCCTGCGGCCCTTGCCGAGACGGTAATCAGGTCCGTTGACTGAAGCCGGCCTTCGGCAATGGCTTCAAAGGCCAGATACAGGGTCATGACCTTGGTGATGGAGGCCGGATAGCGCGGGCTGTCGGCGCGTTTGGCATAGAGCACCTCGCCGGAATTGGCGTCGACGACCACTGCCGCATATTTGGGCTGATCCGAGGGTCTTGAGGCCGGCGGCGACGGAGGAAGCTGGCTGTAGGGAACCTGGGCCAGGGCCTGGGTGTTAGCCAGCGGCGCAAGGCCAACCATCACGGCGGCAAAAGCGAAGCGGCGGGCCATACTGAGCATGCTGCATCCGTCGTTAATTCAAAGGGTTGGCGATCCGCACCCTGATCGCGACGCGGCAGCATAGCATGCACGGCGCGGCCTTACGCCAAAGTAAACACCTCTTGAGCGAATTCGGCGCAGAGCGCCGTCGACCAGCCGACGATTCGGCCGCGAAGCGCCAAATATTGCGTCGCAGCGCGATATTGTGCGGTGCACCATTTTTCTTGACCCTCCCCCCGTTCCGTGAGACTTAGCGCCCATGCCGGGCCTTTCGGATCCGGCCGAACCATTCGCGTTCCACGCAAACAAGGAGCCTCCCCATGGCCGCTGCTGAAGCCCTGAAGACCACTGTCGAGCAGTTCACCACTGCCGGAAACGCCGCCTTCAAGGACCAGGTCGAGAAGTCCCTCGCCAGCCTGAACGAAATGAACACCCATTCGAAGAAGAACCTGGAAGCTGTCGTCGCCTCCGTGACGGCCGCCACCAAGGGCGCCGAATCCCTGGGCGCCCTGGCCATGGCCTATTCGAAGCGCGCCATGGAAGACCAGGTTGCGGCCGCCAAGGCCCTGGCCGGCGCCAAGAGCGTGCAGGAAGCCGTCGAGCTGCAGACCAGCTGGGCCAAGACCGCCCTGGAACTCTACATGGCCGAAATGGGCAAGATGGGTGAAACCGTCGCCGCCACGGTCAAGGACTCCATGAAGCCCCTCAACGAGCGCGTCACCGCGACCGTCGAGAAGATCCAGTCCGTCAAGTAAGAACGCGGCGACCCGCCCGGGTCACTTCGGCGTGAAGGCCCGGACCTGCCAAGGTCCGGGCCTTTTTCGTATGCTTTCGCTTCGCTGCGGGGCGGGTTAGTGAAGGACCATGTCCAGCATCAACCAACGTCTTGCCGCCGCCGGAATCGAACTTCCCCGGCCCGTCGCCCCCATCGCCAACTATGTGCCCTTCGTGCGCACGGGCAACCTGGTCCATATCTCCGGACAGGTCTCGCTGGATGCCTCCGGCGGTATTACCGGGGTGGTCGGCGAGGATGTGGATATGGCGCAGGCCGTCGCGGCCGCCCGGCTCTGCGGCATCAACCTGATCACCCAGATGAAGGTTGCCTGTGACGGCGACCTGGAGCGGGTGGTTCGGATCGTCAAGCTGGGCGGCTTTGTGCAAGCCGGACCGGCCTTCTTCGACATACCCACCGTCGTGAACGGCTGTTCCGATCTGATGGTGGAGATCTTTGGCGATGCCGGCCGCCATGCCCGTTCCGCCGTCGGCGTCTATCGCCTGCCCCGCAATTTTGCGGTCGAGGTTGACGCCGTGGTGGAGATTCGCTGATGAAACATCCGCCCCGCCCGAGCCCTGAAGCCTTTGGCCAGGCCTGGGAACTGCTGTTCAGCCCGCCCATCGCCCATCGTGGCCTGTGGTCTCCCGATGGTGCGCCGGAAAACAGCCTTGGCGCCTTTCAGGCGGCCTGCGCTGGCGGCTACGGCATCGAGCTGGATGTCCAGATCACGGCCGATGGTGAAGCGGTGGTCTTCCATGACTACAGCCTGGCTCGCATGACCGGCGCAGAGGGCAAGGTTCGTGACCATACCCTCGCCGATCTCCAGGCCCTGAAACTGGCCGGTACCGACGAGACCATTCCAACCCTGGCCGAGGCCCTGGTGGAGATTGGCCACCGGGCCCTGGTCCATATCGAACTGAAGACGCCTTTCGGCGAGGTTGGCCCGCTGGAAAAACGGGTCAGCGAGGTGCTGCTCGATCACCACGGTCCCATCTGTGTGATCGGCTTCAACCCCTATAGCCACGGCTGGTTCGCCGACCACCATCCGCAGATCCTGCGGGGTCTGGACAGCTATCGCTGGAACGACGCCCATTCGGCGACCCTGGCGCCTGAGGTTCGCAAGAGCTATGCGGCCCTGGAACAGGTCTCGATCGCCAGGCCTGATTTCCTGGCCCTGGATCACCGGATGCTGCCCAGCGCTGAGGCCGAGCGCTATCGCCAGCAGGGCATGCCGATCATCGCCTGGACGGTTCGCACCCTGGAAGAGGGCGAGCGGCTGGAGCCCTATTGCGACAATGTGATCTTCGAGGGTTTCAAGGCGTGAGCCTGACACCCGCGGTTCGAATTCACCGCAGGATCGCCGATATCGGCCAGTCGGCATGGGATGCCTGCGCCGGCGGCGGCAATCCCTTTGTCAGTTTCGACTTCCTGGACATTCTGGAAGCGAGCGGCTGTGCGACGGACCGGACGGGCTGGGCGCCTCATCACCTGTCCATCGAAGACGAGGCCGGACAGATCGCAGCGGTCATGCCGCTCTATTTGAAAAGCCACAGCCAGGGCGAGTACGTCTTCGACTGGTCCTGGGCCGATGCCTATGAGCGGGCCGGCGGGCGCTATTATCCCAAGCTGCAGTGCGCTTCGCCCTTTTCGCCGGCAACAGGACCAAGGCTGCTGGTCCGACCGGATATCGACGCGGATGAGGGCAGACAGATGCTGCTGGGCGGCGCCCTGACGCTTTGCGAAAAGCTGGGCGCCTCGGGCTTGCATGTGACGTTCCCGAACGAAACCGACTGGACGTTTCTGACAGCGGCCGGGCTTCTGCCCCGGCAGGATCAGCAATACCACTGGACCAATGCCGGCTATCAGACCTTCGACGACTTCCTGGCCGCCCTGTCCTCCAACCGCCGCAAGACCATTCGCCGGGAACGCCGCGACGCCCAGGCCGGGGTCGAGATCCTGGCCCTGTCCGGCAGCGACCTGACCGAGGAACACTGGGACGCGTTCTTCGGCTTCTACATGGATACCGGCTCGCGCAAATGGGGTCGGCCCTATCTGAACCGGCGGTTCTTTTCGCTGCTGCAGGCTCGGATGGCGGACCGGGTCCTGCTGGTCATGGCGCGCCGCGATGGGCGCTGGATTGCCGGGGCGCTCAACCTGATTGGCGATGACTGCCTGTTCGGCCGCAACTGGGGCTGTGTCGAGGACCGGCCCTTCCTGCATTTCGAGCTCTGCTACTATCAGGCCATCGAGCAGGCCATCCGCCTGGGCCTGCCCCGGGTCGAAGCCGGCGCCCAGGGCCAGCACAAGATCGCCCGGGGCTACCTGCCCTCCCCGGTCTATTCCGCCCACTGGATCGCCGACCCGATGCTGAGGGACCCCGTTGCGCGGTTCCTGGACCAGGAACGGGCCGCCGTGCAGGGCGAGATGGACTACCTGGCCGAGGAATATTCGCCGTTCAGGAGCCAGGTGGACTGAGCGCGGTCCAGCGATCGTCGATCACATCAAGCTCCAGGGTCGGGAAACGCTCGACGATGGCCTCAGCCTGCCGCGCTCGCGCTTCCGGATCAGCATCAGCCCGGTTGAAAAAGCGTTGTCGATCCTCGCGACAACGCCATCGGGCGATGGCGACAAAGGTTCCATCCGGTTCCTGGCAGAGGGCCGAACCGGCCGATCCGTATTCCTTGATGGCGATGTCCGTGGCCGCCTGCCAGTCGGCTGCATACCGGGACTCCAGGCCAGGGCGGACCCGAAATCGATAGATGGCCACAAACATCAGGATTGGCTCCAGGCAACACTGATAAGGCTGGCCAATTCATCGTTCGCCTCGTCCGGATCGGCAAGGACCAGCGCTGACTTGAGGCGTTCGGACCAGCCTTCGTTGCGGGCCGGCTCCAGGCGGGCATCAAGGACGGGTTCAAGGGCCAGGCCCAGCCGGGCGCGACCGCCCTGGAGCGGCCGGAGGGCGGCAAACTGGAAATTACGCGACCAGGCCGTGAAGCCCTTGCGCTGGCCGGTGATGAGGTCGGGACAGGCATCGACCAGGGTCTCGACCCGGAGCAGGATCGCCATGCTGCCCGGGTCCGTCCACAGGGCCGCTCGCAGCCGGTCAGGCTGTTCCCAGCCCATATCCGAAGGAAAGGCCTGGGACAGGACGGTCGTGGCCCGATTGGCGCCGAGGCCATGCTCTGCCTTCATCCAGGCCACCCGCTGTCGCATCGTGCCTTCCGGTGCGCCTCGGGCAATGGCGACCCAATCTTCCAGGGAGCGGCCTGTTTCCCTTTCCAGGTTGGACCGGATCGAGGCGAACCAGGCCTTCTGGCGCGCGGTCAGAGTTTCGGACTTGAGATCAGCCATCGTCTTGCGCCGCGCCTCTTGGTATCGATCACGCCCCACCAAAGGAGCGCTGCATGAGCCTGGACGGATCCTACGACGACGCCAACGTCTTCGCCAAAATCATCAGGGGCGAGATTCCGAGTGTCCGGATCTTCGAGAATGATCAGGTCCTGGCCTTCATGGACGCCTTTCCCCAGTCCCGCGGACACTGCCTGGTGATTTCGAAGCTGTCCCGGGCGCGCAACCTGCTCGATGTCGAGCCGGAGGTGTTGAGCGACCTGGCCCTGGCCGTGCAGCGGCTGGCCCGGGCGGTGCGGACGGCCCTGTCGCCGGACGGCATCGTCGTGACGCAGTTCAACGGCGCGCCGGCCGGCCAGACCGTGTTTCATCTGCATATTCATGTCATCCCGCGCTGGGACGGCCAGGCCCTGGGGCGGCACGGCGGCGGCATGGCGGACATGGAGGACCTGAAGGCCTGCGCCGAGGCGATCCGCAGCGCCCTGGATTGAAGCGTTACGAGTGGTCAAAATCCAACGTTCGAGTCCCGCAGGTCTTACCCAGTCGACGAAAACTCCAAGGTCCGCTTTGGGCGCCGAACTCAACGGGTAGAACCGACCGAGGCTGTGTAAAAACGCAGCGGACGCGATTTGCTGCGCAATGATTTACCAGCAGCGGGCTCGTGAGAGCACAGCTCCGCAAGATGCTATCGCTTCGCCGCCCAAGAGCGTGGGATGTTGCGCGAGTTTTTGGTCGCGGCGCGTTTTCACACAGCCTCCACCCGTCGCAGACCTCTGATGATCGCCTAGGTTCCGTGGATGTTGCCTATCCTGATAACACTCCGAACCGTTCATTTGACTAGGGAAGCGCACGGATGACGATGGACGGCCGACCGATCAACAGCTCCGGTCCCGGCGGTGCGACGGAAACCCGACTGTTGCTGCGGCGGCCGGACGACTGGCATGTCCATCTGCGCGACGGGGCGATGCTGGCCTCCGTCGTCAACTACACCGCCCGCCAGTTCGCGCGGGCCATCGTCATGCCGAACCTCAATCCACCGATCACAACCGTCGCAGCGGCTGCGTCCTGTCGCGACCGCATCCTGGCGGCGCTGGAGCCGGGCCTCGCGTTTACGCCCCTGATGACCGGCTATCTCACCGACACGATCGACATGGCTGAGGTAGAGCGTGGGTTCGCCGAAGGGGTGCTCACCGCCTGCAAGCTCTATCCTGCCCACGCCACCACCAACTCCGCCCACGGGGTGAAGAACATTCGGACGATCCAACCCGTGCTTGAGGTGATGCAGCGGATCGGCATGCCACTACTGATCCACGGCGAGGTCACTGATCGCCATGTGGATGTTTTCGACCGTGAGGCCGTCTTTATCGACCGCACCCTCGCCCGGCTTATCGCGAACTTTCCGGCGCTGAAGGTGGTGTTCGAACACATCACCACGGCGGAGGCGGTGGCGTTCGTGGAAGCGAGCGGTCCGAATCTCGCGGCGACCATCACGCCGCATCACCTGACGATCAATCGCAACGCCATGTTTGATGGCGGCATCCGCCCGCACTTCTACTGCCTGCCTGTCGCCAAGCGGGAGCCCCACCGGCTGGCTTTGCGACGGGCCGCCACTTCCGGCTCGCCCAAGTTCTTCCTCGGCACCGATTCCGCCCCGCACGCCACTGGAGACAAGGAATCCGCCTGCGGCTGCGCCGGCATCTTCAACGCCCCGTTCGCGCTGGAAAGCTATGCGACGGTGTTTGATGAAGAAGGCGCCATCGACCGGCTCGAAGCCTTCGCATCGGAGTATGGCCCGCGGTTCTACGGCCTGCCCCTCAACACAGGCGCGGTGGTCCTGGAGCGTGCTCCAAGCGTCGTCCCGGCCACCTTGACGACGCCCGCCTCGACTATTGTTCCATTCCACGCCGGCGAAGCGCTGGCATGGCGCTACGCCGGTCCGGCGATCTCTTAGGCTGGTTCGGCGACGGCGCCGCCTTCCCGAAGGCAGCTCCCCACCCTCAACGGTCGCTCGCTACGTCCGTTATGCGGCCGGGCAAGCAGGGGCCGAACGATCTGCAGGGGACGCGAGGGTGCTGTCAGGAAAACGCTGATTCTTGGCCACTCAGGCCGCCGTCTACAACGTGTTCAATCTCGAATCCCATTTGATCCGCTGGCCGACCACCGCTACCTCCGCGCCGAAGCTCACCGGACCTGGACGGCTGCGACCCTTGCTGCCTGATCGGCGCGCGGGGAGGGGCCTTTTCGGCCGGTTGCCGTCAACCTTACCTAACGGACATGACCGCCCCCCGGCCGATGATGTTGGCCCACAAGGGCTTAGCACCAGCCCAGCCGATGCACCCGACACCGCCTGGCGAGCCAGAGGCGGCGCCCGCTGGCATCCGGTCACCCCGTTGCCATAGGGGCCCGCATGCCCGATGGTATCCTCCTCCTGAAGCCAACTCCGCACGCGCAAAGGGCCTGCAAGATGATCCGACGCGGTCGCCCCTATCTTGAGTTTCGCACCGAGCCTGCGAGCGCGGAAACCGCCCAGCTCGAGCGCGAGGGCTACACGATCATCCGGGGCTTGCTGGGCGCGGACGAGGTCGCCGAACTGAGCCGCGAGATCGGTGAGATCTTCGAGCGCGAACCTCCGGACTACGGGCGCCGGAGCGCGGAAGATGACGCCGTCATGTTCCGTTACGCCATGCTGAACCGCTGCGCCGCGGCGCAGCGCGCTTGCGCCCATCCGCGCCTGTTGTCGGTGATCGAGCCCCTGCTGGGCGAAGACTGCCACGTGATCGCGAACACCGCCTGGCGCAATCCCGCTGGCGATCCCGGCGCGCATGCTGGGCAGAACTGGCACATTGACGCGGGCCCGCATTTGCCCTTGCCTGACGGCGTCCGCTGGCCTGACGACATCCCCCACCCGGTGTTCGCCATCGGCGTGCATCTCTACCTGCAGGACTGCGCCCTCGAGGATGGCCCCACCGGTGTCCTGCCGCGAAGCCACCTGTCGGGCCGGCCGCCGCCGCCGGGCCGCCATCTTGACGATCACCTCGACTACGAAGGCGCGCGCGTCACGCCCCTGATCACCCGGGCCGGTGACGCCGGACTATTCGTGTCGGATGTCTGGCATCGTCGCATGCCGACCGGGGACGGCGATCACGGCCGCTTCTTCTTGCAGGTTCACTACGGGCGGCGCGACATCGCCCAGCGTCTGCTGCCGACCTCGGAAAGCAACCAACTCTCGGCCGAAGCCATCGCCAGGGCGACCACGGACCGGGAACGCCGGGTGATCGGCCTGCACCCGAAGCTCTTCTACGACGGCTGAACCGTCCTGCGGCAATCGACGGCCGCCCCATTCGCCTGAGAAGGGCCCTTACGGCCGGCCGCCACGGCGGTGGAAGCTCAAGGGGGGGCTTCCAGCCAGCCCCTCACGCGCTAGTTAAACGCGCCGTTTGGACTGGAGACTTTTCAAAGTTCCTCGACTGTCGCGTCACTGGGGCTCCCTTCAAAGCCGACGCCGCATTCGTCACCGTATTCGACGCGAAGCGTGCCCGACGGATCGCCACCAGCCTGGTGGAATGCGGGAGAACAATCGGGCCGAAAACTCACACCTGCCGATCCGGCGAGAGCGAAAGCAGCAGAAGTTCACGTGCAAGGCTTCCGCCCAGAGGTTCTTCGTTGCCTGCCAGGCGGGCCGAAAGCCGGGGGTCACCGATTTGACCCCAAGCACGCGGGCTCCTAGCGTTGGTCTCGATGACCACGGCGAACACCATCAGCCCGGGCGAGGGCCGCACGATCCTGCTGGTGGTAGCCCATGCGGACGATCCTGCATTGTTTTTGGGCGGCACGACCTTGCGCTGGTCCGACGCAGGATGGCGGGTCGTCTGTGTGCGGGTGACCGATGACCGTTGGGACTCTCACGACCTGTCCGAGGCGGAGACCATCGCGGCCAATGCCGCCGAGTTTCGCCAGGCCGCCGCCGCCCTCGGCATCGCCGAAATCGTCGAGCTGGGCTATGCTACGGACGTTCTGGGCGACGCCAGCGAGGTCGAGCTACGCGAGCATGTGATCCGCCAGATCCGTACCCACCGGCCCTACGCCCTGGTCACCTTCGATCCCTACGCAATGTATGGCGAAGACAATCAGGATCACATCAAGGTCGCCGCCGCGGTCGACGAAGCCTTCTGGTGCAGCCAGTTCCCGCTGCATCATCCCGAGCATCTCACCGCCGGCCTGGCCCCACACGGCTGTTTTGAGCGGTGGTACTTCGGGCGTTCGGTGGTGCAGGTGACTGACGTGATCGACATCGCCCCGGTGCTGGAGCGCAAGCTGGAAGCCGCTCTCTGCCACCAGACAATGCTGCGGAACTACGTGAACCACGTGCGGATGCAGGCGAGGACCGGCGGCTGGGCGCTGCCCATCCTGGACGAGGTCGCCGCTGGCGGCGACCTAAGACCCTTTGTCGAAATGCTGATCCGGGGCGGCGCGCGTGAGGTCGGACAGCGGCACGGTCTGGACGCCGCGGAAGAATTTCGCGTTGTGCGGTTCGGCAGCCTTGAGGGATTTCTCGGGCGACACGGTCGCAAGCTCTAAACCGGGCGGCGAAGGCAGTCGGCGAAGCGTCGGCGTAACTTCCGCCGATGGGACTTGCGCGCGATTTCAGCCCTCACAAGCTTGGATCTCGGCGCGCCGGCCAATGTCTGCTCTCCACAGCTTGCCGAAGTTCGGAGGGTCTGCTTCCGGGTGGGACGGCAGTTCTGTCTGTCCGCCCTCAGCCCGACGGGTACCAAGTGTCAGATTCCATCCACTAGTGTCTTGGCCGCAAGAGGGCGTCGCGCGCCGCATTGAGCTGGGCGGCCAGGCCGGTGGTGCCGCCGGCGTCGGGATGGGCCATGCGGATCAGGCGGCTATAGGCAGCCTGGATTTCCGCCTCGTCCGCGTCCGGACCGACGCCGAGGATCGCCCGCGCTTCGCTGTCGCTGGCCTGGGGCAGGGGCCGAGTCCTTGGTCTTGGCCTGAACCTTGCGCTGAAAGCGAGGCCAAGGCCCGCCGCCATCAGTGCGCCGCCGATCAGGTAGTTTCCCTTCATGCTGGCGGCCAACCCTCCAAGAAACATCAGCACGGCAAGACCGCCCGATGCGATTCTCCAGTCCTTGAGTTTCAGTCTGGGCAGGGCGCGCCTCCCGGCCCAGACTGCAAGTGCCCCCAGCGCCACGCTGAACAACAGAACCTGAAACATGGACGCTCCGCCCCGCCTATTCGGCGGCGAGCAACTCATCGCCCGACAGGGCCGAAAGTCCAAGCGAATGCATCAGGCCGCGCAGTTCCTGACGGGCGGCGACATGGCTGAGGGCGACCGGAATGGGCCTGACCTTGCCCGACAGGTCGGCGACCGTCAGGCCGAAGGGGAACAGCTCGCGATAGATGACCCGGTCCCGGAGCCCCTGCCCGGTCCGGAATCCTACCCGCTTGGCCAGGGCCATCAACCGGTCATCGACGCGCTTGCGATTGCGGGCTTCGGTGCTGGCCAGACGGTTGCGCAGGACCACCCAGTCGATCGGAGTCCGCTTGCCGGTCACGGCCCGGGCCTTGCGGGCCTCCCAGACAGCTTCGGCATAGAGACTGGGCTTTTCCAGTTCCAGGGTCACGGGATTCACATGGCCCAGCATGTCGAAGTCGACAAAGCTGTCGTTCATCGGGGTGACGATCAGATCGGCCAGGGCATGGGCGGCCCGGGACAGGGCCGTATCGCCGCCGGGCGTGTCAATAATCAGGAAGTCCGTACTGGCCAGGGCCCGGGAGAAGGCTTCCTCGAAACGGGCCTTCTGTTCGCCTGTCTCGGCGCGCGCCAGGGCGACGCCATCTTCGGACGGGTGAAACAGCTGGGGTTCCGGAAGGCGAGCCGCAGGTTCCGACTTGAGCCAGGTGCGGCGGCTATTGAAGAACCGGGCCGTGCTGGACTGCCGCAGGTCCAGGTCCATCACCCCGACCCGGGCGCCGCCATGCAGGAGGGCAGCGGCAACATGGATGGCGATGGTCGATTTGCCGGCCCCGCCCTTTTCATTGCCGACAACAATCACGCGAGACTGGGTCATCTCAGGCTCCTTCCGCGCAGGACGACTCAGTGATCGCCACAGGCTGGACGAGACACCTTCCACCGGGACCCGGTCAACGCAAGGGGACGCTTTGTCCACAGGAGCCTCCCCCTGGAGCGGACTGGACTTCCAAGACGCGGCTGGGCCATAAGCCCTTCCCCTTTGCCCCCTGATGGAGGCCCGTTTGAGCCAGAACCCCATGATCGTCCGGTCGGTTGCCGATCTTCGGCGGCAGGTTGCCGCCTGGCGGGCCGAGGGGAGCCGGATTGCGCTGGTCCCGACCATGGGCGCCCTGCATGAGGGTCATCTTTCGCTGGTGCGGCTGGGCCTGAGCCATGCCGACCATGTCGTGGCCTCCATCTTCGTGAATCCGGCGCAGTTTGCGCCGCATGAGGATTTTGACGCCTATCCCAGGGGCGAGGGACGGGATGCGGCGCTTCTGGGTGAAGCGGGCTGCCAGCTGATCTTTGCACCCCCCGTGCAGGCCATGTATCCGCCCGGCTTCTCCACCCATGTGGCGGTGACGGGGGTGTCGGCGCCGCTGGAAGGCCAGAAGCGGCCGCAGTTCTTCGGCGGCGTGGCGACGGTGGTTTCAAAGCTGCTGATCCAGTGCGCGCCGGATGTCGCCCTGTTCGGGGAGAAGGACTATCAGCAACTGCTGGTCATCCGCCGCATGGCGGCCGACCTGGACCTGCCAGTGGAGATCATGGCCGGCCCGACCCTGCGGGAGGCGGATGGCCTGGCCATGTCCTCGCGCAAC
>Ga0164295_10003500_pt1 | contig 12613 bp, 4 predicted proteins | sample GEODES006metaG_FD_111798 | JGI IMG/M metagenome (GOLD analysis project Ga0164295, IMG submission 111798) | Oligotrophic lake water microbial communities from Sparkling Lake, Wisconsin, USA - GEODES006 metaG | ecosystem: Environmental > Aquatic > Freshwater > Lake | place: USA: Sparkling Lake...
GTCTCCCCCCGGGGGAAAGGAAGGGGGGTGGGGAGGAAGAAAAAAAGGAAAAAAAAAAAGGGGATGGGGGGGGGGGGGGGGGGGGGGGGAATAGGTGTGGTAGGGAGTGGTAGGGAGCGGAAAAAATGCAAACAAGCAGGGCGGCACGTGACAGTGCACACCTTCCGGTACACGCCCTGGGCCCCACTCCCGTAAAGACGTAATGAACATATATGAACCACAAACACCACCCCACTTGTACCCTTTGTGCTAGACATGACAGACGACGTCGGCGGCGCTGGATCTGGAGCTGGAGCTGGCGTCGGTGGCGATGCTGCAGCATTGAAAGATGGGTATTCATGGGGCCTTGTTTCCAAACAAGACGTGGAAGCCCACGCCCGAGACGTGATACGCAAAGCAATGGAAGGCGGCACTCTTCCGATGCGCATACCCGAGTTGGATTCACTCCTATCTGACAAGCACATGCGTGACATTGCTGCTTCGATGGAAGCCAAGCACCAGATTCCGGTGAAAACGTCGAAGTGGGTCGCAAAAGGGAAGTTGCTGAAAGCCCCTGGCTCATATTATGAGGAAGCGGCCACCCTGGCAGCCGGTACCCCATCTACCGACATGTCATTGAATAGCTCGTTGAAGGGGTCAAGCGAAGTCACACCCCCAAGACAAAAAGGGGTTTTCCACAGTGCTGCAAAGCTGGCAAAAAACAGCGTGCTCAAGATAGCCAGAATCTTGACTCCGTTCCTTGGGAGTGCAGTTTACACAGGCCTAAGCGGGGCTCCACCCCAAACCCCGCGTATCATGAAAACTCCACAGTCGACCAAAACTACGATTTTTTTACAACGACTGAAAGACAGAGATGTGGACGTCATTCCCATTGTCTTTGGCGACCGGAGTGCAGTAGACATTGTCCGTGAAGCAACGCGGAAAGCAAACGCATTCACCGACGCGGCCATTGAAACCTTGGAGGAAGCAATCGAAGATAGACTGTATTCGATACAGGCCAATGGTAAGGACTGCATTACCAAGCTTTCAGGCCCTGACTTCTACGAGAACGTGCGTTTGGAGTGGTCCCAATCGTGCGCGCTGTTGAAATCCATTCAAACAACAGACGCAGAGGTACTGGACCCGGCTTTGCAGACGGCCACAGAAGAACTGAATACCGCCATAACGAGGCTCGCAAACCTGGATCTGTTGCAACGCTTGGTCCAAGCTATTGTTCAGCACTGGATGTCGTTTTTCGCTGACCTGTATTACGCCGAAGTGAAGCTGGAAACATTGAATGCCAACCTGAGAAGCGACAAGTTTGGGTTGTCTAAAAGGGGTGACACCAGCGTCCATGAACCGAAACTCGTGTTAGAGCAGGCAACCTTGTTGCAGGCATTTGCTTTAGCCGTGGCTTATGCCGAGGCTAGGTTTGCAACCACGGCCCAGATCGAACCAGAGGACGCCGACGGCGCTCTCGACTTGGTACGCGGCTCGTATGTAGAGAGTTTTGTGAGTAATTCCAAAGAGTTCGTGCGGGGTGTCGCAAAGACGTTCTTCAAAAAGTTGGCCAGGGACTTTCATGGCTATCATGGCGACCACGGAGATACCTTTGCAGAGGCATTCACATTTCTGGGACTGCACCTGCTGGCGAGTGTGTCGACCCCAGACTTTACATTCAAAAGAGACGACACTGCGCACGCGGCGTACCTGTGTTGCGCATGGAACAGAACGCAGTCGTTGTTGAGGTGCACCTTGCCACAGTTTTGGGGGTCTGCAGCGGAGTTTGAGAATGAATGCCCCTTTGGGCGTTGGGCGACATGGCTTGCGTGCGACGTGGCCTCATTCGCGAATTTCTCCAGAGCGATTACCGGAAACAACTCGCGGGCACGTGCTGTGCCCACCCCTGAATGTACCCGTACTTGGACGAAAGCAGTGGGCAAGAATGTTCAGGGTATTTACGACGCGACCATGTCCTTGGCTTTGTATCTGGTGGACGATGATTGCAAGGTTCGGATCAAGTGTGTTCGCGCACTAACGAGGGAAGCGTTTGCGTCCTTTACCGCCATCGATGCCAGCGTCGGGTTTATTCCAGCAGTATTTGCGGTAGCTGGAACTACCCTTCCCGAGGGATTGGAAGCAACAGCCCAAGTGCATTGGGACCGAGGCGCAAAAACAACGGCATTTTTTTGCGCGTGTGCAAGGCTGTCCTGGAATCTGGTGTCCCTCTACGTAAAGTTGCACAACCCTACAACTCGACTACAAACTCTTGTAGGTGCTATGCATGGTTGTGCATCCAGGGGTTTCAGATCAGAGGGCGGTCTTGCTGTGTTTCAAAGACGCGTCAGTGAGAAAGGTTTGCAGGACCCTGAGACCAAAGCATCACTATTTGGTGAATTGCTCAATCAAAGAGACGGCACACCCGAATGGGGCGGTTGGATGAATGGGCTTGGCACCCTTTCCGTGGAATATGTCACCTCCTTTGTGAATTGCAAGTATCTGGTACTGGAAGCCCTATTCAAGTTTGCGGAGGCATTTACGAACCAATTACTTGCCGCAGAAGAAACGGACGTCACGGACGTCACGGTTGAAGTGTTGCTCGGAGAAGGCGTGTTTTATGTTCTAACGCAAGCCGTGAAGGGGAAAACTACCGTTACGGTGAAAAACATTTTTGAGGCGGTGATCACAATCGCAAATCACATAGGGGCGTCTGTTCTAACGCTAACTGGGCCATGTACCTGTGGTTGTAAGGCAGTGGTAAAAGCGTGCCTTAAAGCCGGTGGAAGTGAGTTCAAGGAAGGGGCGGAATTATTTCAGGGGCTAATCGACGAAGGCACTGGTGTATGCGAAGACTGTACTGCAGCTGGGTATGTCCACGCACGAGCTATTGTTGGGGAAATCCGTAAGATTCTATCGATATATGTTCAGACGAAGGACGACATTACTGTAAATCTCACTCCATTCATTGACGAATGGAACCAGGCACAAACAAATAACTCCTATGCCGGATTTCTGTCCGAATTGGCTGCGCATTTGGAAAAAACCATCCAAGACATTGAGCCCGAGGACGCGTTGATGGCGGACGCTTCACCGGCCCGATACCAAGAGAGTCTATCCATGGATTCCATGGATTACAGCAGAAGTGATGGTGGTACTACAACTACTCCCGGCTCTATGGCACAGGGTTCTCCTGCAGTTGTTTCTGATGGGACAATCGCTGGTTTTACTCCCGCTTCGGCATTTACACCAGTTGAGGCAACACCACAAGGTTCCCCTGAATCGTACGTGCCGGGGACTCCTGTAACTACTTACACTGGGACAACCGCTGGTGTTACTTCCGCTTCGGCATTTCCACGAGTTCCCCCTGAAACACCTGTGGACAATTCGATATCAAACCGCGATAAGCTTGGCCTAGCATTGCGAATCGCCAATGTCCGGGAAGCTCCTCCAGGGGGTGTAACAATCTCTGGGCTGAAATGGGTATACGACTACACAGTTCCCACAAAGCAGTCAGAGTTTAGAAGCTCCGTGGAATGCCTGCTCTCTACTTTCAAAGCGCGTTCTGTAGACCCAGGCGCAAACATCGTGGAAGAATTGAAGTACGCAATTCATGCAGGGGTTTTCGTATCGGGCAGGAAGCAAACAGCCGATTCATGGGACACTGTCTCCAAGTTGTTGAATGGGGTTACGTCTCTAGGACGCTTTGTGCAAACTACATTCTCCACGGAAGATGACGGTGGGGAGAACGTGTGCATAAGCGCTGCCCGTGTCATTAACTTTTGTTTATCGTGGCTGGAAGCGTACTCCGGGAGGCTTTTCGAAGTTGCAAAGCAAAGGTTATCGGAAATCTTGGATGATAACAACACAACGTTTGACAATGCGGCAAATGCGGCAAAGGGCTATCAACACGAAACTCTCGCGGGAACGCACCCAGAGTCGGGTGCTTCTGACACGGCAAGACCCAAACTACAGTCGGCAATTGCAATGGCTGGTCAGGTGGTTGCCAGTGGTTTGAAATTTGTGTTCACAAATGCATTTCGGACGCAGAATGTCTCTATCATTCCTGACGACATCGAAGGGTTGTTCGACATGGTTCGCATATGCGCTAAGGTGCCGCGCCCAGACACTTCCTTCGTAACGACTCGCACAAACCTCAAGCAACTCACTGACGCATTTCAGACAATGAAAATGTTTGATGCTGCGTGCACCAAAGCTTGGATCGCTATTCGGGACCATGTTGAAGCCGCAGCAGAGCCCCTGAACGCCTTCGACCTGGAAGGCGCGACCGGATTGGTACGCATCTTCGGGAACGACAGTTTGAGTGACGAAGATGAAAAGGCACAGACCATCATTGAGATTGCAAACTTTGTCGAGGCCTTTGACGACAATCTTGAAGCGCAAATTGCCAAGCTTCGGATAGACATTGGCGCAGCCACCGACAGCGTTCATCGCCTGCAAGGCGTCTACGCATCGAACATCAACCTCGTGTTTGGACATGCTTACACCAAAACTCAATCGAGGAAGATGTCCGAATTTGAGAAGTGTGTAGATGAGTTTGTTGAACACTTTCGGGGAATCGGAACCCGATGGCATACCTTGCTACCTACGCCTACACTTGTAAGGGACATAGCAACCGTTTCCCGAGAATGCTTTCGGGTGAAAAGGGGTCCAGTTGAGGTCATGGGCGCAATCCAACTATTCTTGAAGGTATTGCCGACTGTAGACCAATCGTCTACAGAGTATCGTAACTTACTTCAGAAGATGCGTGGCGTTACTTCACAAGGTGAAGCCTTCGAGACATTGTTGAAGGGTCTTGCTGATACTGAGTGGTGGACTGGATCTAATGGAGGTTCTGTATTCCGTTCCCTGAATACGTGGAAGAGCGAATACACACAGACCACGCAACAACTCCGGGAAGGGTTTGATGCTTTGAAACGGTTTACCGAAGACCCCGCCAGCGCCCCCGCCCCACCCTCAGTCGCGCCCTTTGCCGCGCCCTTTGCCGCGCCCTTTGCCGCGCCCTTTGCCGCGCCCTTTGCCGCGCCCTTTGCCGCGCCCTCAGCCGCGCCCTCAGCCGCGCCCTCAGCCTTGGGTTCAGACCCGCCTCTTCTTCAACTATGGGACCTGCCCAACCCTGGGATAGTCACTGCAGACCCTACCTCACGCCCAACACGTTGGAGTGGTAGGGTAGACCCGAAACAAAGGGGACAACGCGCTGCAACTACCATAGACAACCCCGCGTTTGCAAGCACCGGCATTTCACCTGGAGGCTCCGGTGAACCGAAAGTACGCACGGTAGGGCGAGGTAGGACCAGGCCACCTGTACCTACTCTTTCATTAAGTCCGAGTAAAAGAGAAGGTACAGCTGTTGATGGTTTCAGTCGGGGTGTAACAGCCCCAGTAAGCCCAGACCCCCAATTACCAGCAACCCCAGCAGTCGCAGGAACACAAGCCTCGGCCCCAGCAACTCCAGAAGCTTCGGCCCCGGCCACAGCCCTGGTTCCTGCAACCCCAGAAGCCTCACCAACCCAAACAACTCCAGAAGCTTCGGCCGAGGCCTCGGCCTCGGCCCCAGCAGCCTCAGCAGCCTCAGCAGCCTCAGGAACACAAGCCTCGGCCCCAGCAACGACAGAAACCCCGGCCTCACCAACCCAAACAACTCCAGAAGCTTCGGCCGAGGCCGGGGCCTCGGACCCAGCACCCCCAGCACCCCCAGCACCCCCAGCAGCGACAGAAGACCTTGATGTCCTCGACATCAAATTTGCTGTCGAAGCCGCTTTCGAAGCGTGCCTGGCATCCGTGCCAATCAGTGAAGGGTTTCGCATCGCGAGCAAATTCAAGGACAAGGAACCTGCCGGCCTTTTATCGTCCATATTTGAGAAAACAAAGACAAGTGAAGCTGCGCGGGGTGCCCTTCTTTCAGCACTCCGAGAAAGAGATGCCACAAACGTGTTTTCATCAGAAAATAGTTTGACAATTGTTTATGGTGAAAGGTTTGAGATCACACTTGCGACCTTTGACGAACAATCGGTTTCGACCTTGTCGGAATCGGGCCGCTTTTTGGGGTGGTTGATGAGGGTGTCAAATGCTCCTACGCCCAGCGGCGCCACGGCAACGATCACGATTACGCTGTCTTGGTGTGTCCTGCTCGGCGCCATGTTTCAAGGAGCCCATAGACGGTCCGTCGGTGCACATGAAGATTGGACGTGGCTTTTCTTTCCTGGTGGACTCTCCATAGACTGTTTGGTTCCTTTGGCTCACCTGTTTCGAATCGACGCCATTCTGTACGAAATGCAACACGCCAACGAAACTCCCAAAAGTTGGACCGCGATGGACGACACTCGGCAGCGTGATGCCCGCACAAACCTTCACAAAAGCATTGAACGTGTAAGGGCGGGGATGAAGGTCGGAGTTAGAGATGTAGGGTTCACTTATTCGGATTTCACGACAAAGCTTGCCAGTATGTCATTCAGGGTGAAGCCAAAACTTATGGCTGAAAAAACGAGTGCGCTAATGGCAAGAATCGGGGAGAAGCCAGCCACAGTGGTTTCGCGTTCTGGAAATTTGGATCGTGTTGGCAAGGGAACTGTGGCAGTATGCGACCTTATTCTGCTTTCATGTTCAACAGCGTCCTTCGAGAACGGCGAAACCACATCTGTTGAATGGGCATGCGAAATGCTTGATGTACCAGAAGATAGTCCATTTCGTACCACCACAACTAGTGAGGGCCGCCCCCGTGCTAATTCTGCTCCTGGTGTTACTGGTGGTGGTGGTGGTGGTGGTCTTACTACTGGTGGTGGTCGTCGTCGTGCTCGTGCTGGTGCTGGTGGTGGTGTTGGTGCTGCTGCTGCTGGTGGTGGTGCTGGTGCTGCTGCTGGTGCTGGTGCTGTTGCTGGTGCTGGTGCTGGTGCTGGTGCTGGTGGTGGTGGTGGTGGTCCTGGTGCTGCTGCTGGTACTACTGATGGTGCTGATCGTCCTGGTCGGTCTATTCGTACTAGTTCTCCTCTTCCGCGGGGAGACAGATCAAGTTCAGCAACCGGGATGAACCGGGATCACCTTCGCAGAGCCGCAAACGGACCGCGCTAGCAACGAGTAGTGGTTTTTGGCGTTGGCTGTTTATTTCGGGATCCCCCCCCCCCCCCCTACCCCGCACACTCCCTTTCTTTCTTTTTTTTGTGTTTGTTGTGTTTTGTTTTGCCCCCCCTCTCTTCACCACCTTCCCTGTACTTGTGAGTTCGACCCAATGAAATGCACATAGATTCGTACTGTATGTCTGATCGCGAGCTGGACACGTGGGCTCGTACCGTGTCGCAAGTTTGAAGTCTTGGTCCGTGAGCCATGAGACGGTGCACACGGTTCCAAGATGGGTCCATGTTTTATGGGGTCTCGGCCCACACAAAGGACGTCGCCAGTACGTTTCTGGGGCCCTGCGAGGACCTGGTGGAGGGGTTGACCCTGGCGCCCACCCCTCGCACAGCAGTCATGGTCAACTGCACTGTGTGGGAGGAGGTTCCACAGCAGGGCAACACGTCCATTAGTGTCGTTGCCCCGTCCTTCCTTGTGTTTGGCAAGAAGTTTCGCAACGGATGGGTGGCCCCTGACATGTTCACCGAGGACGGGGCTGTTTGGAACCCCAAAGCCCGATGGGGAACCCTGCCCGTGTTTTTGGCGCGGGAGTCATCGGGGCCAGGACGTCCTCAAATCACCACCCTGTTGGTAGACAACCACAAGTTTACCATCACAGTGGAGGACCCTAAGGATCCCGTTTTCGCCACCACCACGTTTTCCGTGCCCAACACTCTGTGCGCCGAAGAGGAGACGGAGACGGAGGCGGATGCGGAGGCGGATGCGGATGCGGGGACGGCAGTGAAGCCCAAAGCCACAGTGGTTCTCCGAAACCCCGGCCCCTTCTCAACCCCGTTGCAACACACACCCGTGATGCACCTAAGGGTGTTGGACAGCTTGTTTTTCGCGGAGGGTTTGCCCAACACCCTGCCCAACGCCCGGGCGCTATCTTTGCCCCCAGAAACCAGTGGCGGTATGCGGGCTCGGAACGACGGCCTCCGTGGATTCCGAAACACCATGCGGACCTGTTTCCCAACCACAATTATTTCCCTCGACACCCCCATGTGGCAATTGCCCATGTTTGAGGAGGCACCGTGCACTTCCCTGGTCATTGACTTCTCTAGGTCCACCTCCACGCACATGGACCCCGACGTGGCACCGAACAGGGGTACTGGCTATGATTTGTGTAACTACCCCAGTTCCGTCCTGCGACACCAAATCTCCTTTGGGGTTGACACCCCCATGGAAGACACCTCCAGCGCCGATGTTCCCACAAGGGCCGCCCCACGCACTGACCCGCGTGTCGGTGTAAGCATGCTCAGAGGCATTTCTGTGCCCTCTTCTGGGACAGGAGCTGGGGCTGGGACAGGGACTGGGACTGGGACTGGGACTGGGTCCTCCAGTGACCTTGTTACCACTGATGCGTGGAGACAGAGCCCCCTGTTGAAATGTGCACACGTCAAAACATTGATGATGCTGCGGACGCCTTTGGTCGTCAATTTGAGTTACACCCTTTCCACCGCGTGCAAGTCGTTGGTGTCCTTTACACTTGACACCTTGGACACCCCACGGGACGTCATTGTGTTGCCTGGCATGCCCAATCTACTCACGTGCACCTTGGGCCTCCACTGTTCTGGGTTGGTGAACCTGGGCCATCTCCCCTCCTCTGCCCACTTGACCATCACTGCCACCCCAACCAACGTGGACCGCGTAGTGGCCAGTATCAACAACAGTCCCATCGCCTCCTTTACTATTAACGCCCTGGGCCACGATGTCCCCCTTTCTGTGCCCATCTTTACCAAGTGGCACAGCGCAAGACGTTCCGTGGTGGTGCTCGTGAACCCCACCCCCCTTCGACGCGCGTCCGAGGCGGTGAAACTGACCTATCTCACTGACATGGCCCAGCATGAGATCCAACCTTACCTGGAAGATCGCTACCTTGAGGACTCCGCGTTGATTACCAACCTCATGCAACTCTTGGCGAACATCAAGGACGCCGGGTCCGCTGCTGAAGTTGCCATCTATCGATTCAAGGACACCGACGATGACTTTGTGTAAGCTTTTTTTTTTGTGCCAAGCCACGCCACCACCCCTTCCCCGCACCCCCCCCCCTCCACCCTCTCTCCGCTCTTCGCTCTCCGCCCTCCCCTGTGCACCCTGTTCACATTTCGTCTTGTCCTTGTTTGGTCCCCAAGAAATGTACACCATTTTTGCAGCGGGGTTTTTAGGGCCAGGCAGGACACCCGCAGTGCCAATCGACCCGTGGAACCCAGAGAGCCCACTTGGGCGTCGGGTGCACGTGGCTCCGGTGGTACACATTCGTGGTGGGTTTGGGGAGGAGGGGGTTGAGGAGGAGGAAGAGGAAGACCGCGGCCCCGTGCCCGTGGCATTTGAGCTGATTCGCCCCGAGCAAATGGAGAACGCCCGGGAAGGTATTCTGCCTCAAATTCTACAGGGGTCCCAATTGTTGTCGTTCCAAGAGGTGGTGACCCTGATGCGCACCGCGCATCACGTGAAGGAGGGGGATTCTACAAACCACCTACCTACGTGTGTGAGTGACACCCTGGCCAAGGCCAGCACCATGACCAAGAAAGGGGTCCCACTGGGCTGCCGACCACTGCGGGAGTTGGAGGCCGCCAAAGAAGCCCTGGGCACTTGGGTGTGGGTGCACCCCTCCTGCGGTATCGCGGATTGCAAATGGTGGCAGGCCGACCGGGAACACGCGGAAGCTGCAGGAAGTGCACACCCGGGTACCCAGCTAACCCTGACCCCCTTTGAGGTGATGTCCGTCATCGACAAGGCGGCTCTGGTGAAAACCCCAGTGCTTTTCTTGGACCCGGAGGTCCCCAGAGTACGGCTCACCCTGTATGATCTAGTGCCGGGCTTGTGCAGGGTGCCCCCCATGCACCAGGAGGAGGTGGAGGCCGGGTTGCTCACTGCCGCCTTTGGGTCGGAGGAGTGGCGGACGACTGTGAAACGAGAACTGTGGTGGCGACCCCCACCCCCACCCTCTCCCTAGTTGCTGCCTGCATGCTACACACGGCACACCCATTTATGGATTCACAGCAGAAATCCACAGGTTGATGGAGGCACACACGTGCCCCCCCAAATAAATCCATGAGTGGGCAAAGGACAGGGTGTGGAAAAAGGTGAACATAGCAAAAAACGAAAAAATGGCCCACGCCGCCAAAATGGCCACAAAGTACCACAGGCAAGAGTTGTGGTCCCGGGCGTCCTCGTCGGTTTGTTGTTTGAAGGGCATGGCCCGGCCGTTGCGCGAGGCAGACAGCACGGGCACGACATAGATGGAAAACCCACACACAGCTGGCAGAGCGTGGTTGTGTGCCAACCAGGAAGCCACGGAAAACATGACGATGGACCCCACCCCAAACAGGGCCGACGCAAATTGCCTCACATCCATGTTGGGGATGACACACAACTGCCCCGTGATGACGAACATGACTGCCCGGGTGAGTGCAGCCAACAGGGACACCACCAATTCAGCCAAGGAACCCAAGGCGCGGCCCGAAAACACCACGGCCTCCCCCATGGCACGCACACCTCCAGACAAACAGCTGACAGTCGCAGACCCACACCCGGCACAGCAATGCACACCAGCCTCCTTCACAGTCCTACAGCATGCCCAAATCTGTTTCATGGCTCCTGGCGCAGGGGGGGTTGCAGGGGTCCCGTCCCCCTCTCCGTCCCCCTCTCCGTCCCCCTCTCCGCCCCCCTCGCCGCCTCCTGCTTCGGGGTCCCTTGAGCCTTGGTGTCGCGTTGGTGTGGCTGTGGCGGTGTCTGTGGGCCTGGGTGCAGACACACCTCCGCCCCCGCCCCCGTGCCTGTCGTCCACTCGTTTGGGCTTTGCATCCAACTGCAGCCCGCCCGTGGTGCTGGGCATCAACTGCAGCAAGGAGTGTGGCAAGACTGTGGCCACGAGGGCATCACCCACATACTCCACACCCACCACGGGCGGCGGGCCGGTCACTGTCCATTCCGGTGCAAGTGCTTGCACCCTGGCATTCACCTTGCTGGGGTCTAGAATGAGGGGCAGCAACGCCCCCGCAGTCCCCGGCATCTTAGTGAACACGTGTTCCGGGTAAAAGGCACCGGTCAACCGGTCCCACAGCACCACCGCCACCAGGGACGGAGACCCAGGGGACCGCACAAAGTCCCCCAACAGGCGTAACATGGACGTGGGTGCCCTGGTGTCCCGCACCACCACGCTGCAGGCATCCAAGAAGCAGGTGTCCCACTCTTGGTCAAAGAACACAAAATGCAGCCCTGAGGGTCGAGCGGGCCTCGAAGCCAGCCTACCTGTTGTTGACTTGGGGACCCAGGTGGGCGGGGCCTGGATGCCCAATTTTCCCGTGGGGTGGCCGCGCAGAGTGGGTGTGGCCACAGAGTGGGTGCACGGTGGCCCTGTGGGCGCCACCGGGAAACTGGGCAAGGGTTGGTGCGCCTGCAATTGGCTTCCCCTGCCGAACCCCTTTCCCGGGGCGGCAGTGACGCCTCCCCGTGCCTTCACCAATGGGGTACTGTCCTTTTCTTCGGATGCACAAGCCTCCATGGCTCGCCTGGGTGCACAGTTTGCGTATAGTCACATGGGTGCACGCAAATTTATATACACCATACATCCGGACACGCGGCACACGGCACGCGGCACACGGCATGAGCAGCCGCCCAAGCCAGGTTCTGCTGCGCAGCATCGAGGCATGCGTGTGCTGGTCGCCCAACCCACACACCGCCTCCAGTCTAAAGCCCTTGGTGCGCCCCCTGACCAAACGCCTCGAGACCCTGGAAGCCACGCAGGACCGAATGAAGGTGGCCACTCTCAATGATTGCGCAACGGTAGTCCTGGCACTCTCCCATCTCGCCAAGGGGCAGCCCAATGTTGCCCTTCCGTCCATCTGGAAATCGGCCTTTGCAGCCCACGTCCTTAAGGTCCCCGTGTTCACGGACCTGCCCGATGGAACCGTTGTGGTGTCCGTGGATGTCCCTACCATGCACCTCCTAGTTGCCTGGAAAGTGGCCGCAGCAGCTGTGTGCTACTTGACACCCCACGGAATGAACTTCGACCCGACACGCTTTCCGGCGTTAGTTCTACCCATGCTAACAAAGCCTGGAACCACCATTTCACGCTTGGTTCAACCCACTCTATCAAACGTGTTTACAACGCACTCGGGGGCGCATTCTGTACGTAGAGTGGACCCTCTTACCGTCCAAGATTTCATTCCATGGGAACGAGTTCCTGTCCAACTTAGAATTCGAGAAGGCGACAGTGTGTTGGATGATGTGCCATGTGCCCATGTACAACGGATTTTACACAATGACGGATTCAGGCCGGACGAGTTGGACCGTGTACACGCCTTCCCATTGCCAGAAACTGACGTGCCCACGGAAAGCCTAACCCACTCGGCCTTTTTTATCACGTGCAAGCTTGCGGGGGACGAAGGAGGCGAAGGACGAGACCCCTGTTGCACCCTGACCCTGTCCCACGTGCCGTCTTTGTGCAAGAAGCCGCGCCTTTTGATGGGCGCCCCCAGTGTGTTGGCAACCACCATGCACA
>Ga0164295_10003501_pt1 | contig 12611 bp, 8 predicted proteins | sample GEODES006metaG_FD_111798 | JGI IMG/M metagenome (GOLD analysis project Ga0164295, IMG submission 111798) | Oligotrophic lake water microbial communities from Sparkling Lake, Wisconsin, USA - GEODES006 metaG | ecosystem: Environmental > Aquatic > Freshwater > Lake | place: USA: Sparkling Lake...
AACGCATCCATCAAGCGCCCCTCTCGGTTGGTATGGTTTGGGTCTTGCTGGGTCAGACATATATTCTCGGGCATCCAAATCATAATGGGCGCAAACTGTTCTAGAACAAGGATTTTCTTTCTCCAAGTAGACGTCGTGATGATCCGCGATGAGCTTCATTGCAACGTCAACGTTTAATTTTCCTTTATATTCATCCATTAAATCTCCGAGGCGAACTCTTCTTGCACCTTGATGGCGTCTTATGTCATCAAACCCCGTATTCGTGCATTCTTTATTGCGAATTTGCGGATCGTACGGCGCGTTAAATCCTATGAAGAATCCGTTCTTTGTTCTCTCTACGTTGTAATATTTAAGACCCAATTCTATTCTCAAAATTTCATTTGTCTTGGTATCTCCAAATAACCAAGAGTTTGCATAATCGCCAGAGTTTCCGTCTAAAAGTATTTTAACATAATCGTCCATCGTATCTCCATATTGCATGGCCTTTCTTATTCTAAAACCAATTGGGTAGTTGTTTTCATACGCGTGAAACCCACCAATTGTTGTTTCGGTTCCAATTATTCCAGCGGATGTTACGAAAAAATCTGTGCCGCTCCAAATCCAACACGCGCAAGTTTGCATAACAATTCTATGGCCTTTTTTCGGATTCAAATCTAAAATAACTCGCATGTATTGACCATCTAAGAAGTTAGCAAAGCTATTATGCGCGACCACAATTTTCCCATCTTCTGTCCAATCTCCGACGGCTATAAACGCGCTGCAGTGATCCTTGGCACCACCTTCTCTCCCACCTGGTCCGACAGATCCTTCCTTGGATTTTTGGGAGCCATACCAAGAATCAAATAATGTAAACGAGTTATTCCAGGCCAAAATCTCTGTTGTCGTTGTTTTTGTTCCACCGGCAGTGCAACCTTCCGCGATTCCTTCTATTTCTTCATACAATTCTGGGAAGTGTTTCTTAATCTTCTCTTCAAAATGATCTCTTGTGGCTTCAATAAAAAAATCCCACGTTTCACCAAAATCATTCCAGCAAGAGAATCTCAACATTTCTTGGATTTTTTTGAATTCTGTCGCACAGAAATAGCCATAAGCGTAGCCTCTTTCTCTCGGAGATCCTTTTACTGATATGTACATCCATCCATTTTTTTCATATGAGATTCCATTTTTAATTATTTTATTAGTCATAATATAATAATTATATATTTTTATTTGTTCCGTTTATCTAGATTAGATTGGGTTTTTGTTTTTCATTTACTTTTTATTAGCCTTCTTAAGAGTTTCATCAATGCCCTCCATAATGCTGGGGTTAACCATGACTAATCCCATGATAACAAACAAGAGGATAAAAGGAATAAGAACCAAAAACCACGCGATTTCCTTGTGACCATCCTTGCAGATCAAGTTCAAGATCCACGTCCAGAACAAGATGTAGACAATCTTGACGAGAAACACGAGAATCGTGCTGGGAACGCGGGCAGAAAACAACCCCATCTTATAAATGCGGGTGTTGCCTAAATTTTGAATAACCGACACGATTATGCCAATCGCGGATAAAACGAAGTAAACAAACGCGGGAGTGCACAACTCTTTCAACGACTTTGGGAATGCCATTATGTTATAATATTAGAAAAAAAAATTAGTATTTTAGAGCATTTCTTGTAGGTGAGTCTACTAGTTGGTCTTTGTAAGGAAGAGGGTTTGCTGGTGAAGCATATCCATTTAATGTATTGTACGCGCTTCCTAGCCCATAAACCATGCTTCTTCCTAAATTAACCAAATCTTGTGGAACAACCCCACCGCCTCTTTTATTTCTCAATCTTCTTCCACCTTTCATGAACGTTTGTTGATCGCGTTCTGAAATCATAGACGTTTGTGGATCCACTGATTTATATTCGTTTAAAGAAAAAAAATTTGTTTGACCGTCTTTGCCCGACACTCCTGGCCAGTCTGCTATTTTTCCAGACCAAGGAGCTCCGACCAAAGCGGGTCCCCCGTAGTTAATACCTCCTGCTGCTCCTCCCATTTGAACGCCTGCGCGTCCTCCCATTTGAACGCCTGCGCGTCCTCCCATTTGAACGCCTGCGCGTCCTCCCATTTGAACGCCTGCGCGTCCTCCCATTTGAACGCCCCCGGATAAACAAGAACTGCACCCACCTTTTTGAGCTCCACCCAATTGCAAACCACACCTGCATCCACCGCCTAATTGTAATCCGCAGCCGCAATTTCCTCCTCGTTGCTTTCTGCTTTTCCCCTTCTTTCCGCCAGTTTTTTTCCCCCAAGAACCGCCACGTTTTCCACCTAAATTACGTCTTGATTTAGCGCACCCTTTCATTTTCCATAATTTTTGAGTTCTTTTAGAAGCAGAAGATTTTTTCATAGTTTTTCTCATATATATTAGACAAAGAAATTATTCAATATCAACGTGGGTAAGCATATGTCTTCGGCAACACATTTTTTTCAAACTGAGTTCATCCAACACCTCTCCTTCGGGTGTCTTTTCGCTAAACTCCTTCGTTAAGTAGACAACCTTGTCAACATCCATATCTCTAGCCAATTTGCGCTTTCTAACCTCTTCCAGATAATAACGGTATTTGTCTGCAATAACTGTTCCGCATGTAAAACACTTCACTGGGATGATCATCTATTATACTATTGTGTTATAATTTATTTATGTTCTTTTATTCAAATCAATTTTTATTTCTTTGTGTTTTCTTGATTTTCTTGCTTGTTTTACTTTTCTTGTTTTTCTTGTTTGTTTTACTTTTCTTGATTGGTTTCGTTTTCTTGCTCGTTTTGTTTGTTTTCGTTTTCTTGTTTGTTTTGTTTTTCTTATTTGTTTTAGTTTTCTTGTTTTTGCCACCTTCTAACCCACCTTGCTCAACCCATCTTTTTGAAGCGCGTTGATATTCTTGGCCTCCAGGATCAGTCGGCCCAAAATATCCAGGTTGTCTCACTAGACCTTGGTCTAACGCGCTACTAATTACTCTGTTTGTTAACATTTTATTCACGGTTTTACTAGTAGTAATTCTGGCATTTTCCCACACTCTTATACTTCCATCGTAACTCGCAGAAAAAATATAGTTATTGTCCGGACTTATGGCGACGGATGTAACCACGTCTGAGTGACCTTGCAACACTCCCAAATTTTCTCCAGTTGCTGCATCCCAAACGCGGACAGTGTTATCCGAGGAACCAGAAACAATCAATTTATTGTCACGACTCCAACACACTGAATTAACTGGATCCGTGTGCCCAATCATATGAATAGTATCAAGACCAGTTTCCGGGTTTTGAGAAAACAACCCTCCATTAAATTCACCTTTTACAATGCGAGATCCATCAGTATTATATGCGATTGACATTGTGTCTGGTGCACCTCCGTGTCCTTCGTATGACAACAATTCTTCTCCAGGGGGTTGATCAACCCCCCAAGCATAAGTCATTCCATTGGCTGCACTGCTTTCAATGTCTTGGCCGTCGGGTCTCCAAGCAACAGCTATAATTCCTTCTTCCGGTTCTTCGCTTCCAAACTCTTCAGTTTCCTCTCCAAGAGTGCGAATTTTTTCTCCAGTTGCAGCATCCCATATAACCGTATGACCATCTGCAGAACCAGATACAATTCTCGTGCTATCAGGGCTCCACGCAACCGCCGGGATGCTCATATTATCAGCTCCAATTGTTCTCACAAGTTGCAATGTTTCAGCGTTCCATATCTGAACGTTTCCGTCGGTGCTTCCTGTTGCAATTTGCGCTCCATTTGGACTCCACGCAACCGAATTTATTGTAGATTGTTGGTCTTCTCTCTTGTCGCTTCTTAATATATTCCCATTAGCGGTATCAAATAAAACAATTGCTCCGCCAGTGAAACCAGCCACAAGACGATCTCTTCCACCGGGAATTAATGCAATGGAAGTGGGACTACCTAATCGTGGTTGACTTATTTTCAATATTTGATTATAAGTAATAATCATTCTTATAATTAAATGAGATAAAAATGCAAACCACACCGCAAATTAATTTGAACATCCAGTTCCGTAACATTTATTAAGGTAATAGTAGTTGTCAACCTCCAAAGCTTCACCATTTGAATCTGTTTTATAAGTGGGGCCTGTAACACCTCCAGCTAAACATTTTTCTCCATTTGTAAAAACACAGCAACCCATGTTCTTGCAGTTTTTGCCAGTGAGCCTACCGCAAGCTTCTTGCAATTTACTGCTATCTTTTCCAAAAGTATTGCAAAAACTATCAGAAATATTTTTATTGTCAAAGCCTTCCACTTCCAATCTGGGGTTTAAAATAAAAGCTAAAATGGCGCCAAATATTATTATTAATATTATAAAAACCGCATAAAATATAAAATTAACATTGCACGACTTCATAAATTATGCAAATATTATATATATATTACATTTGCTACATATTTATTGACACATTTGTAATAACAACTCCTTTGGTAGTTTTCACCTTTTTATGCATTTTCTTTTCCTTGTGAATTTTGTTGTGACATTTCTCACACAAAGTAAGAAGATTGGCTGGATGGTTCTTATGAAATGTCTCGGACGAAGTTTTAATGAAACCATTTTCATCCGCAATTTGTTGGTGTTGCAAATGATGAACTTCTTTACCTTGTTCAGTTTGACACATCTCGCAAAGACCAACAACCTTTTTTGAACTGAAGTGAGACGTTTTGAGAGAAAGGATGCTAGCAGTCGCTGGATGATATTTGTTCCTAATGTTATGAGCGGACTCAATAAAATCAGCGGGAAGGTTCAATGACTTGCAAACTTCAAGCCCATACATATTATTACCAGAGCCATCTTTGATCTTTCTATCGTATACAAGAGTGTCTCTTTCTTTATCATAAACTACCGCCATGTGCTTCATCGCGACAGAATCCAATCCGACAATTTCTTCATAGTTTACTATTTCATGAAGATGCGTCGCAAAAATAAAGCTGCTCTTTTTGGCGTACAATTGTTGTATTCCAGCAACAAAAATGCTAGTAGCGGAAATGCTTTCTGTTCCAGAGCACAATTCGTCTCCCAAAACTAAACTTTTGTCATCTGCCAAACGCAAAATAGTTCTTAGTTCATACATTTCAACCGCAAATGTGGACATGTTTTTGAACATATTATCATTTCCAAGGATTCTAGTAAAAATGTATTTATATGGCGAGATCTGAAAATGAGAGCACGGAACAAACAACCCCGCCTGAGCCATAATAACAGTTATTCCGAGAGAACGTATCAAACTAGTTTTTCCAACAGCATTTGTTCCATAAAGCAAAACTCCATCAGTAAAAGTGTCTCCTAACGTAACGTCATTTGTAACATATAATTCATTTTGCTGTAAATGTTCAATCAAACAGTGTCTAAGACCTTTGGCATTTAAAAAAGACTTTGGAGCCTCTGAAATTTCCGGTTTGCAATAATTGTAGGTTTGCGCAATATTAGCCTTTGTAAATATAACGTCAATGAGTGTTACGGCTTCAATAATATTATGCATTTGCTCTTGAAAAACACTCATCTTATTGAGAAGTTTTGTGTAAACCGATGTGATCAAATCTTTCATCTGTATCTTAACCGATGAAATTGTTGAGCAGAGCTCCGTAATGTCGGGGTTAAAAATAAAATCGTTTGAGCCGCTCTGTTGAGAGAAAAATAAATTTTCACAAAGCGTTATTTTAAACTCTTCGGATTCCGTCGCGTCTTCCGTGTATTCAAAATATAGAGGAACTCCATTCTTCTTTTCATCTGAAGTTAAAACCGTTGATTTATTAAATATCTCTTTCAATATATTGCATCTTCGCTTTGTTGCGACCAAACTAAAATGGCTTTTCTCAGTTTCGTGCAGCTTTACATAATCGGTATTCCCCTTTTTTGCCGTCTTTTTTTCATATTTAACAATGTTATCGTTAAAATATTTGCGAATAGATTCCAGTTTATTTTTTGAGACAAACATGAGATCCGTTTTTTCGTCTAATTCTGTGTCAACCCGGCGTTGAATAAAATTTACGTCAAATTGTTGCGTTTTGTCTATGTCTTCGCAAACATCTATTTTAAAATTCTTCTCCAGGAATTCGGTTATGTTTTCGCACGATGATATAATTTTAGAGGACACTTCACTATTCTTGTTAAGCCTTTTAATAAAATATTGCATTACTATTGGATCTTTAATTAGACCGGAATAAAGTTCCACGATTATCTTCAAATTCTTGTTAAACTGAAAAAGAGTTTGAGGCGAAATCTTCTTCATTATAATTTGCCTGTTAATCTTTGAAATATCCTTTATAGTCGCGAGTTGATTTTTAATAGAACCCTCTGGTTTATATTTCTTCATTATGTGTTCTGTTATGTTGTATTCCTCATTTAAGTAAGAAACATTAGTTGTGGGGTTCAACAGCAAATGAGAGAACCGACGTTTTCCCATCGGGGTAACGCAATGGTTCAACAATTTTTCAACCGACGAATATTTTCCACTGTAAGAGCCGTCATCTATAATATTGAGCTGTTTCAAAGAATGATTCGCCAAGATGAGTCTCTCGGTGCAGTTGTCAAATTCGGGCTCCTCCAATTTATTCACAAGGTTTGGATTGTGTTGGTAAATAAAATCAAGAACGTAACAGAATGCTTGAGTCGCGATTTCGTTCTGATAAAAATTTTGAGAGAAAACCGTAAAATCCGAGACAACAAAGAACTTTTCAAGAACCTCCTTTTGATAAGTTTGCTTCTCGCAGTTAAAAGCACGTTTTACCGTTTCGGTTTGTTTTGCATTTGCGTCAATGGTGCTAATTTTATGTATTAGTTTGCATTGAATATTTGCATAACTAACAGCATTTCCGATTTCTTTCTCTGATACGTTTCCAATGATAATGACTTCGCTTGGATTGTAAATAGAGACAAACCGCTCCAATTCGTCAAAAGTGGTTGGGCTATTTATTATATATAGTTCGTTGAACTGAAAAATAGTTGTCTTTCCCGTATAAATATCAACATTTGCGACTCCTATGTGAACCTCCTTCTCAGTTGATTTAAACTTATTTGCAACGTGGATCCAAATACACATTGTATTGTTTGTTATTTGAATATTTGATTCTGAAAAATATGTTCCAGGTGAATAAATACCTTCCAAACTTCTAGTAGTATTTTTGGCCTGCTCGTCTTGCGAAAATACAATAGTAGTGAACCCGGCCTGTTGGAGCTTCTTTAAATACTTCTCAATCATATACGTTGAGAACCCGGCCATAATGATGTCTTCTTTTCCGACGCATACTTTTTTTTCGGCTATATTCAAGTCGCAAATAGACGAAAACTCCACTATTTTGCTTCCAGTTATATTTTTAGTTGTTTGATTTTGCATGCCGTAAACTTCAAAAAAGGCGCCGACTTGCATAAGAACGAGAGAATTTTCTCCATACTCTTCATTGTAATGTTTTGTTTTTTCAAAATAGTCTTTAATAAGCGCCATGGTGGAGCCTTCTTAGTATAGTTCTATTTCTTTCTTTAATTTGATTTGAAATAATAATAACCAGTTCTCAGGTTGATATTATTTTACGTTTAATACAAGGAACTGTTCCTCTGGTAATCCAATGCCGGAAGACAATATTTGCATTTTTAAATATCTATACGTGTCTTTTGTTAGAATGGGCAAATCATAGTATAATTTTTTAATAATGAAGAGCAAAATCGTAGCGTAAAAGGGAAGAATGGTTTTTTTGAGATGTTGTTCTAAGACACCCTTTTTATATTTGTTGTCGTAAATTGAGAATTCAGAAGAAAATCCGAGATCTTCATTTTTATACATTATTTTATATCCGTAAACCATATTTCCATTGTGACTAAGTCGCCAATAAATTTTTTTGAAACTGCTTTTCTTTACGTGTAAGAAATGCTGCATTTTTGAAATAGTGCTAGTAACATTATCCGTAAATATGTCAACGTCAATATCGCTGGAACCGTGAAAGTAGTCAGAACGTTGAACACTTCCATAGAATAGCAATTTTGTGCCTAGATACTTGCTTAAGTCTTTATAAAAAGAATTTATATCATCGGGCAATTTGTTTTTTGTGGTTTCCATTTTGTTTTCTACTTATTTTAAGTGTAGATAAAATATTGCGCAAAAACAAACAACAAAAAACAATGAAAAAACGACAAAAAACATTCTAACTTGATGTATCGCTCAAAAAATTGTGCAACAACGTATCCTTGTTTTTATTCAAAACTTCTCCAGCTAACATGGCAGATTCATATGTTTTACGCAAAACGTCGTTTGGCGCATTACTTCCAACTTTTATCAGACCGCGAGTTTTCAAATATTTTTTAATGTCATTTATCGGCGTTTGTTTCAGTTCTCTATGAGCATTTAAAACATTTTTGCGCGTTTGATTGTCTTTCAGCAATATTGAAACAGTGTTGTGAATTTTGGATTTTCCTAATGTGTATTTTCTTTTTATGGTTCTCTTAATAAATTTCTTTTCGGGTCTTGGTAAGAGTTCTTCTATATTTTGTTTAAGTTCGCTTGAAATTGGAATATTTGTATTCAATAACGACGTGTCGGGTGGAGGAAGATTAATGGTTGGTTCAGATTGCTGAACAATATAGGGTTGACTTTGGCTAATAATAGGTTGTCGGCTTTGCTCTTCAGCGTGTCGCCGCATCTTCATTCGCAATAATTCTAATTTTCTCTCGCGATCGCTTACTGCATTTTCAGCAACCGTCGGGGTTGAAATATGAATTGTTGGTCTTGTTTCCATTGAAATAGCCGGTTGCGAAATAGAATCATAGTTTTTTCTAGTAGCCTGCCACGCTCTAAACGTCGGTTTGCTTCCACCTTTTAAACACCCGTAAGGAACTTCAGATGAAGGAGAATATGTATTTATTTTAATAGGCGCCGTTGCGGGTTCTATTAAAACAGGCGTGTAAGTTTCTTGCAATTCTTCAGGCAATTCTAGATTTACCATTGGGCCATTTTGAGGCGATTGATAAGATTGATAATATTGCGCTATTGGAGTTGTTGTTTGCGACTGGTAATTTTTTACTGTTCTATTCGCCATTAAACCGCGCTTCTTTTCTCTCTCTGAATCCTCCTTGTGTTTTCTAGATAAACTGGAAAGATAATTAATAGAATCGTGAAATTCATCGCTAAAACTAGGTTTGTCATTTGATTCAACGTCGCGCGTTCTGTGTTCTTTAATCCTATTTAACAACTCCTTTTTTAGAGAATTGGGTTTAATCACTAAAGGAGCGGCTGGCCTGACTTTTCTCTCTTTGTTTCTCCTAGTTTTATCCGCAAGATTGAACAACTCCGGGTTTATTTTGATTGTTTTTTTAAGCATAGAACTATAATAGCTTAAAAAAACAATTTCGCAAAAAAAACACACTTACCTAAACATACATTGTTTTAATGATATTTTTTAAACTTTCAACTTCTTTACGTTTTTTAACCTCATCATTTTTCAAGTATAACTCAAACCCTTTCTCTAAATCTTTCGCAGTTATTTTCATTTTGTCTTCGGCCGGTTTGCAAAATACTCTGCGAGCGTGAACTATTTTTGTCTTAGCAAGCAAGGTCTCAATATCTCTCCCAAAAAACTTGAAATATTCTAAATTCTTTTCAAACCAGGCTTTCGTTATTTTTTGTTCGGATGCGTCGCAATCGTCAATCTTCCATTTGATTTCTTTAACCTTCTTCAAAAATATATTGTGCAACTCTTCGCCCTTATATTCATCTGTCTTAAACCTCCAAGTAAACCTTGAATCAAGACCTTGGTTGTAATTAAAAAAACATTCTTTTAATTCGTGTTCATATCCGGCGATAATAACCATTAGATCTTCTTTATGATTGCTTAGAGCTTCGCACAAAGTGTCAATGCATTCCTTGGAGAAACTGTCTTTTTTCTCATTATTTCCCAACGCGTAGGCTTCATCTATAAAGAGAACTCCTCCTAGACATTCGTTTATAACATCACGCGTTTTCATTGCAGTTTGGCCCAAGTAACCTGCGACTAAATCGCTGCGCGTAACCTTCTTGAAGACGCCCTTTTTAAGAATGCCCAATTTGCTGAATATTTGGCCAATTATTTTTGCAATTTCGGTTTTGCCCGTTCCAGGAGGCCCGTAAATGACAGTGTGCATAAAATCGCCACTCTTATTGAGGTCTTGAATGTAGTATAATATTTGATCCACGACATTTTCTTTCATTTCTTTCATTCCAATCATATTATTCAAATCTATGAGAGATGAATGAATTTTGTGAAGCCCTTCCATATTAATGTTGTATTCCTTCGTTTCATCTAGTGGATACGTTTCAATTAGTTTAATAAGGCCATCTAAATTTTGAATTTCAACCTCTATATTCACTTTTGTTTTAGGTATTCTTTTTGCGGGAGGAACGTATATCATGGCGGGGGGTTCTTGGAAACACGTGGGCCTAATGCGTTTATATACTATGTTTTCAAATTTCACGTTGTTATCTTTTTGTATTTTTTCGCATTCGCATTTGTTGTTTTTAACCTCTTTTGGTGTTCTCACAGGAATTTTATAATAAACAAATGAATTTGGATCATTTGAATCCGATATTTTTTCATCGCAATCATTGTCTTTGAATAATTTATTAAAATAGTCGTTTTCAAATCTCTCGTTTATTTCATTTATCAATTCGTCAATTACTTCTTTTGTTTCTTGGTTCTCAGGTCTCTCCATTTTTTTTGTAGTGAGTGTCACAGATTTTTCGTCCATGAATTTAATGAAATCCGAATAATTTTGTTTCTTATAAGTTCGTCGCATTAGTTAAGTATCCTTTTTATATTTATATTATTATTATCAAGTATTAATCATTCTTTCTATTTGTAAACAAGAGCGATTGTCATTAATTTTTATTTTGAAACAATATAAAAACAAATTGAAATAATAAATAACCCAAAAATGAGTTCAAACGCAATGTCGCTAGATAATCAATCAAAAAATTCTGCATTTAATGCAGATGAAGATAAATACATAGAAACACCATGGAGCATTGTTGAATCTTATTTTAAAGGGCAACATCTACAAAGATTAGTAAGACATCAGTTGGAGTCTTACAACAATTTTGTGGGTTATCAAATAAATAAAACCATAGAAATGTTCAATCCGGTTCACGTTGCGTCGGAGCACGATTTTGACGCAAAGACTGGTAAGTACGCTCTTGAGATTTTCATCACCTTTGAAAACTTTCAAATTTACAGGCCTCAAATCCAAGAAAATAATGGAGCGACAAAGCTGATGTTTCCTCAAGAAGCTCGCTTGCGAAATTTCACATATGCTTCTGCAATGACGGTTGACATTAACATTAAATTTGTTGTTCGCAATGGAGAAGGCCTGGAAAATACGCAGACGTTTCACAAATCATTGCCAAAGATTCACATTGGGAAACTGCCGATTATGTTGAACTCAAACATTTGCGTTCTTACTCAATACAAACACGTTGAACACGCGAATACTGGTGAGTGCAAGTTTGATGCAGGTGGTTATTTCATTATCAATGGTTCAGAGAAGACGGTTCTTGGTCAAGAGCGAGCCGCTGAAAACCGTGTGTATTGTTTCAATGTCTCTAAAAACAACACAAAATACACTTGGCAAGCTGAGATCAAATCTGTTCCAGATTACAAGTGCATTTCTCCAAAGCAAGTGAATATGATGGTTTCGTCAAAGAACAACGGTTTTGGGTTCCCCATCTATCTTCAATTGCCTAGAGTGAAGCAGCCCATTCCGCTATTCATTGTGTTTCGCGCACTCGGCGTCATTTCTGACAAGGAAATTTGCGAGAAAATTGTGTTGAATATTGACAGCTCAAAGCACGAAGAGACCATGAAGGGATTGCAAGCGTCTATTATTGATGCAAACGGTCATATGACGCAACAAGAGTGTATTAAGTACATTACCAGTTACGTTATGTATACTCCGATTAACATGGATAAGGAAACCGGAATCAAAAAGAAGTACGATTTTGCTCTTGATATTCTGGCGAACGATTTGTTCCCCCACTGCAACAACCCCACTCAGAAAATATATTTCCTCGGTTATATGGCAAACAAGCTTCTTCAAGCCAGTTTTAATTTGACAAAACAAGACGATCGCGACTCCTATTTGAACAAGCGAGTTGATTTGACTGGAACTTTGCTTAACAACTTGTTCCGGAACTATTTCAACAAGTTGGTAAAAGACATGGAGAAGCAAATTGTCAAGGAGATCAACACTGGTTCTTGGAAGTCCACCGATGATTATCAGAACATTATAAATCAGACAAACATTTATAAAATTATAAAATCAAATACCATTGAGAATGGGATCAAACGCGCTCTTTCCACTGGCGATTTTGGCATTAAGCACATCAACAGCAACAAGGTTGGCGTCGCGCAGGTGTTGAACAGACTCACGTACGTTTCAAGCTTGAGTCATGCGCGCAGAATTTCCACTCCCACCGACAAGAGTGGCAAGCTGATTCCGCCTCGTAAACTGCACAACACGACATGGGGATTCCTATGTCCAGCGGAATGTTTTGACCCTGAAACGCCAATTTTAATGTGGGATGGTTCTGTTAAACGCGCCGGAGACATTATAGTTGGAGATGTTCTT
>Ga0164295_10003502_pt1 | contig 12607 bp, 14 predicted proteins | sample GEODES006metaG_FD_111798 | JGI IMG/M metagenome (GOLD analysis project Ga0164295, IMG submission 111798) | Oligotrophic lake water microbial communities from Sparkling Lake, Wisconsin, USA - GEODES006 metaG | ecosystem: Environmental > Aquatic > Freshwater > Lake | place: USA: Sparkling Lake...
ATCGGGAGGAATGAAGTTCGTGAGCATATTAAACAGTGTGGTCTTGCCCGCACCATTCGGCCCGAGTATGCCGACAATCTCGCCTCGGCGGATTTGCATACTCACCTGCTTGACCGCGTGCAGCCCGCCAAAGTGCTTATCAACGCTATCGACTTCCAGCAGTACCGAACTCATGCTCTATCTCCCCATCCCGATCGCACACGTTTCCATAGCGGTGCAATAAATCCATTCGGAAGAAAAAATAAAATAAAAATCAGCAAGAGGCTATAAATCATCAACCGCCATTCACCAAAATTGCGTAAGCCTTCGGTTAAAAGCGTCAGCAGCAACGCACCACCCACGGGTCCATAGATAGTACCCATGCCACCTACGTACACCATGGTGATGATGGTTACTGACGTTACGACGGCAAATAATTGAGGGCTAACTTGTAGCTGATAGTGGGCATACAAAGCACCGCCTAAACCAGCGAATGCAGCACTAATCACCAGCGAGACAATTTTGTAGGTGGTGATCGGAATACCTGCTGCCAAACAGGTTGCTTCGTCCCCTCGTATCGCCCGTAGAATCAGCCCCCAACGCGATCGTGCCATCCAACTCAATATGAATGTGGTGGCAGCCAGCACCACTAACACAAACCAATAGTAGTGAAGATTGTTTCGAATCAGTGGGGCGATATCTTGTATGCCCTCTTCGCCTCCGGTGTACTCCCAAAAAATCAACATCAAGCGTTGCATAATGACGGCAGCAGAAAGCATCGCTAGCGCAAAATATGGGCCTTTTAATCGGAGCGTAGGAAAACCAAGCAATAAAGCAAACGCCACTGCTAATAACATAGAGGCAGGCAAACTCCACCATGGTCCGAGTTCCATCTGCACATTAACAACGCCAGCAACATAAGCACCCACACCAATAAATAATGAGTGCCCAAAATTTTCTCGGCCCGTTAAGCCGGACATGAAATCCCAACTCACTGCCCAGATGCCATAGATGGCGGCAACGGTTAATACACCGATCAGATAATTTCCAGGAAAGACTAAAGGTGCCACTGCTAGAACGACAAGCGCTGCTGCACCAGCCACGCCACTGAGTTTGTCGATTTGCTGAAATCCGTTCACGTAGTCGCCCCTAGAATGCAGCTCGTTTGCCGAAAATGCCTGCAGGCCTGAATACCAAAGTCAGCAGCGTCGCTAACACAGACACGATTTCAGTCCAGCTGGTTGAAATCAAATAGGCGACCAGTGTCTCGGCGTAACCCAACATGAGCGCAGCCAAAATACTTCCGGGAATAGAACCAAGGCCACCCACAATCACAATCGCGAAGGCTTTAACGATGGGTAGTAAATGCATAGAGGGCTGCACTGAAAGAAATGGACCAGCCAACACACCAGCAAGTGCCGCTAACGCTGCTGAGATCGCCATGACTAATGAAAAAATTCGATCGCTCGGTATACCCATGTATTTAGCGGCTTCCGCGTCTTGCGAAATAGCGAGGATGGCACTACCAAGACGGGTTCGCTGAATAAATAAATACAGCGCACCAATCGCAACCACCGCAACGACGAGCGTGAGCAAACGCTGGCCTGCTACATCCACGCCTCCGATACTGACTTTTGTGTCAATAAAGGCAGGAACATTACGATACTCTGAACCGAAAATTAAAAATAACGCCTGCTCTACTACCAGTGATACTGCCAGCGTAATCATCAATACACCCAGTTGTGAATAGCGCAGTGGGCGAATCAACGCTTTTTCAACCACGACACCAAAGACAGATACACCAGCAATCGCCAAGAGTGCAGCCAACCACAGTGGCAATCCAACGATTGAAGTCAGCACATAGGTACCATAGGCTCCCAGTGCATAAAATGATCCGTGCGCGAGATTAAGCACGCGGGCCACGCCAAAAATTAGCGTGAACCCGACGGCCAGCATGGCATAAATGGCGCTAGTGACTGCGCCGTAGATAAGAATTTCCACTACTTCATCCAAGGCGGCAGGATGAAATTACCCGTGCGCAGTTCTTTGGGATAGATGACGACGCGTTCGCCTTTATCTTGCCATTGTGCGAAGATTAAATTCGTTTTGCCTTTACCCGTCATCAGATCATGATTTTCATCGAAAGAAATTTCGCCGGCGATACCTTCGTGTTTTGTTTTTTCTAGTTCTTTGATAATTTTGTCTGTGTCGAAACTGCCTGCACGCTTTACCGCATCGGCATACAGGAAGACAGCGTCATACGCAAAATAGGCGGTATACACGGGATAGTTTGGCGACAGTTTTTTGAATGCGTCAAAAAACGGAACGGTCTTTTTAGTTAACGGTGCGCGCACAGCAAAATTAGCGGCCACTTCAGAAATTGATTTGCCACCGATGCGATTATAAAAATCACCATCCATGCTCTTCACATCAATGCCACCATACGGCACAGGAACTTGCGCATCGTGCCATTGCTTGGCGAACGTATCGCTGGAGCCGTGTGAAACAGTAACGATCAGATACTGAGCTCCGCTCGCTTTTATTTTTGCTAGCAAAGGAGAAAAATCGGATGTCTGTGTATCGAATAATTCAGTCATTCGAATATCAGCACCCACTTCTTTGGCACCCTTACTCAACACAGGCAATAAATCTTGAACCCATTTGGCATTCTCGCCAACAATTGCAATTTTTTTGTAACCTAATTCGCCGATCACAAAATTAGAAATAAAGTCGACCAAGCCGCGCGCCTGATGCGCTGCATTGATAGGCCCGACACGAAAAATATACTTATAGTTGTCGTAATCAGTTTTAACTTTGTTAGTGATACTTGGAGAAGCCGCTCCTACGCCTAAGTAAATCGTCTTAGCTGCTGCGATATGCGGCAACTGAGCTAAGGTTACGCCGCTAGTGTAACCACCAATCAGTACATCGACTTTTTCATCGGCCACCAACTTACGTATAGCACTAATACCTGTCTCAGGGTTTTCCGTCTCATCCGCCGAAACAAACTCTAATTTTCGCCCTAGAACGCCGCCCTTTTTGTTGACTTCATCCACCGCCATTTTGATGGCGGTGAGCGTATCTCTACCCACCTGCAATTGAACCGATGTGGGAACGCCAATGCGTATGGGTTTAGTTTCTTGAGCATCGACGGTCGCCGACACTGACAAGCCCAATAGAATAAACAAACTTGCAAGAAGGCGAACGCTCCAACGAGGAACACGCCATGAATGGATTGCCATACTGTCTCCTTGTCCGGCTATGTTATCGCCCCATAGCGGAGGCTCATTCATTTAAGAGACCTTCACTCATTGGTGAGATCTTCTCTTTTCATTATGTTGTGCCGGACTATTAAAGACCGACAACCCCAATGTAGTCGGAACAAGAATTTTTCGCAATGACGCGCTGCCGCAAGAACGAGGGGAAACAGGTTGCGGATATACTCATTTTGGAAATACGCTGAACTCCCTTAACCCATGAAGGACTGTGCTATAACAACATCAGACTTCTAACGCACAGCGGCCACATGATAAAAAAACAAACTCTGATATCGGTGACCGGAATACTAGGAAAAACTGAATGCGATTTTTTAAACAATTTTTTGTATTGATTTTCTTACTGACGATCGAACATTCTCAGGCCGCAGGTAAATTTTATACCCAGCAGGAATTCGATACCCTGCTAGCAGAAGGAAAAACTCTGGTCGTTCACATCCATGCTGACTGGTGCGGAACCTGTAAGGCACAGGATATTCAAATCAATGCAGCTATTAATTCTGCTGAATTTAAGGATGTCGTATTTTTTGAAGTAGATTACGACACTCAAAGAAAACATGTGAAATTTTTCAATGGAAAATTACAAAGCACTATCATCATTTTTAAAGCAGGAAAAGAAATAGACAGAGTCGTGGCTGAACGCGATGCCAGCGAATTACAGGCATTCTTAAAAAAATCCTTATAAAAATTATTCATCGGATCCCCTATGCCAAAAGCTTTTCTTATTGCCGAATTAACCGTTACTGATCAAGCAATCTATGAAACCTATCGCTCACAGGTACTGTCAACCATAGAAGCAATCGGTGGAAGATTCGTTGTACGCGGAGGCAAGCGAATGCAGGTTGAAGGTGTGGATGAAGGTCACCACAATATGCTGCGTACCGTTGTGGTTGAATTTCCCTCAATGGATATAGCAACGGCGTGGTACAACTCACCGGCTTATACAACGTTAAAAAATCTGCGCATGAGCTGCTCAGTAGGTCGAGCATTTATAGTTGAAGGTGTTTAGCAACGATGCAATAAGGTAAATCACTACCTGCTTTGGCAGGTGCAATTGACCAACTCACTTAAATTTTCATGAACACATCAGACCAGCTCGGTGATTTGCCGAATATCGACGAACAATGTTTCTCACCGATTGATACAGCGCTGCTATCGCAGACTAAACAATCAAACCATCCTGCTCGAATTTTGCTTTTGTATGGTTCGCTTCGCACTCGCTCATTTAGCCGCTTACAAGCGGAAGAAGCGGCTCGTTTACTGAAAGCGTATGGCGCTGAAGCTCGTTTCTTTAATCCTAGTGGCCTACCACTACCCGATGACGCACCCGATACGCATCCCAAAGTAGTTGAGCTGCGCGAACTATGCGCTTGGTCGGAGGGCATGATCTGGTCTTCGCCAGAACGCCATGGCGCGATGACTGGCATCATGAAAGCGCAGATCGATTGGATACCTTTGGCTATGGGTGCCGTACGCCCTACTCAAGGCAAAACACTCGCTGTGATGCAGGTTAATGGTGGCTCGCAATCGTTTAACGCCGTTAATCAGATGCGAGTGCTTGGGCGTTGGATGCGCATGCTGACGATTCCTAACCAATTGTCTGTACCAAAAGCCTATGAAGAATTTGACGAGGCCGGTCGAATGAAACCTTCTAGCTATTACGATCGTCTGGTCGATGTGGTGGAAGAATTAGTGAAGTTCACTTTACTGACGCGAGATATCTCGCCTTATTTGGTTGACCGCTACAGCGAACGAAAAGAAAGTCTTGAAGCGGCTTCAGCGCGAGTATCGCAGCAGAAAATTTAATGCAGCCTAAAATTTACTGCACGAGATCAGCTAATACGTCAAGCTCATCAAAGTAATAGGTCTGACTACCGTATTCTGGAGGCGATACGTACGTTTTTTTTCCGATACTCACCCACTGAACAGGGTTTATAAAATTCGGCCCATCATAGACAAAAGTATGAAACTCGCCATTCTCTCCGCAAGCGTCAACGCCTGCTGGCAAACGATCAATAAAGCTCTGATCAAATTCGCAGCCAACGAACGTCTCGTCTAAAAATCGCCCATCAACGCAGGTCACTCTGGCCTTAAATTCCAAGCGGAAAAATTCTTTTACCAACTCTAACCTATCAGCGTTCCATAAAGGTAAACAGGCGCTAATACCAACCGAAGAGCAAACTTTTTCTTCCCACTCGCGATGCGGTACCAGATCAATGTCACCAAAAATACCTGATTTAATCCCAAAGGATTTAAGTGAAGAGAGTTTTTCGATGAATTTTTGTTCGTATTCTTTCCATGAAGCGGATAGAAATTCAATCTCAAGCTTAAGCGCAGTAGCTTGAGCTCGCATCAACGCCACGGAAACGCCATGCGACCTTACACGAGATCCGGTCTCTTCTAAAGCGGTCAAAAGATGAGTTACCTGGAAGCCAAGCTGCTGTGATCGCCAAAGCGCAAGGCAAGAATCTTTACCACCACTCCACGACACAAAAGAAAAATTATCCACTTCAATTAAAGCGAATTCAGAAACGCGATCACATCATTTCTCTCGGTTGCCGATAGCTTGGCAAATAAATCGCGCGATGCAGCCGCCTCGCCACCGTGCCAGACCACCGCCTCTAGCAAATTACGCGCGCGGCCATCGTGAAGGAAATTTGTGCTGCCATTGACCTGCTTAGAAAGTCCAATTCCCCATAGCGGTGGCGTACGCCAATCACGTCCACCGGCTTTGAAATCAGGTCGGCCATCTGCCAACTCTGGGCCCATGTCATGCAACAGCAAGTCGGTATAGGGTCGAATCGTCTTACTCGATAACTGAGGCAGCAACGCTGATTTACCCGCCGTTAGTGAAGGCACATGGCACTGTGAACATTTAGCGGAATCAAATAATTTTTCGCCGCGAACAACCGCCGGCTTATCACTATCACGCTGTGGTGGCGCATCGAGTGCTGTTACCCAAAACGTCAAAGAATCCCATAATTCTTGGCGTAGTTCAGGCTTGCCACTGTGCTTAGCTGATATACATTCTTGCTGCACAGCTGTGCAATTTTGCGCTGGATAGATCGCTGACGTGGTGCCAATGTCGCTTAGGAATGCCGTTGCCAAATGCTGTTTAAGACTAGGTTGATTCGCCTTCCAACCAAATCTACCTAAAGAGACCTTATCGTTAATATCATCGCGAACATAATTAGGCCGACCATTTAAACCTATCGTCTTCTGCCATTTTGATAGCGCAAGAATATCTTCTTCACTGACAGCTTCTAGATAGCCAAGACCAAAGATAGCCTGCGAATTTCGTAACGATGTCATGACATTTGGCGCTAGTGGGCCAAATCCCAAATTCTCTAGTCTTACTTGTGGCTGGCGCAACTCAAGCGTTGAACCATCAGGGAACGTAAAGCGGCTCGTCTTCCAATCTATGTGAACTTCCCCCTCACCGAACTTAACGTTTTCACGCTGCGATGAATCGAAGGATTGAATTTGAGTGCCGTAATTAGGATCGGGCTTGGGCCCACCATGCGGGCCATCACCAGGAATAGATAAACGCAGCGATTGCATAAAAACCGGGCCGCCACCTGCATCCGATGTACGGCCGCGCCCCGCTTGAATATGGCAAGAAACACAGGACTGAGCAAGAAAAGTAGGACCCAAGCCCCATTCGCTTCCGCCGGGTCCAGGTTGAGATAAATCCCACCACTTTGAAATCTGGTCTTCTGGAACAGCAATCCACAGAGTGTTGAATACTTTTTCGCCATCTCGGAATAGTTGCTTATCCGCGCCCTGCAAGCCCGGCACAGCTTGCAAATAAGCCGTATGCGGCAAAACCGCGGCCGGAGCAGACGATGTAGTTTCCGTAAGTGCAGGCTTTAATACGCCAGCAAATACTACAAAGATCATCCCCAGCAAAACTACTTTTATGACCTTATTAGGCATTGTTGACTATGGTTGGGCTCATTTAGTGATCAAATTAATGACCGATTATTTTCGAATACTTGCTGGCCCAAGTTTATCAGAACGGACAAATTCATTTTGTCCCCAAATACCTTCCCGCTTTCTTCCATCGGCTGCAGTATAGGTGCCCTTACCGGTTCGTAAACCATCTTGGAAATCTCCGGTATACCTATCTCCATTGGCAAATACGTACAAACCCCGGCCGGTTCGAATTCCGTCTTTGAATTCGCCTACATATTTTTCGCCATTGGCAAACGAATAGTTACCCTTACCGTGATACTTGCCTTCTTTGAACTCCCCAACGTATTTATCGCCGTTAGCTAAATTTTCAGTTCCTCGGCCGTGGTATTCGCCGTCTTTAAATTCACCCGCATATGAATCGCCATTTGCCAGAACTAAGGTACCTTGGCCCGTGCGTATATTGTCTTTAAACTCACCGGAGTAGACATCGCCATTGGCAAGAGAGAGTTTGCCCTGACCATTGCGAATACTGTATTTGAATTCACCCTCATAGTCGTCACCATTCACCAGAACTAACTTACCTTGGCCATGGTACTTACCATCGTCAAATTTACCGGTGTATTTTTCACCGTTAGCCATGGTTAATGAGCCATGTCCATTACGCCTGCCGTTTTTAAATTCACCGATAAACTTCTCGCCATTAGGCAGGGTTAACGTGCCTTGGCCATTACGTTTACCGTCTTTGAACTCTCCCACGTATTTTTCGTTTGATACAAGTGTTAAATCACCTTGTCCATGATAAATGCCTTGCTTAAATTCGCCGGAATACTTATCACCATTGGCAAAGGTTAAAGTACCTTGGCCATGGTATCTGCCATCTTTGAACTCTCCCACATACTTATCCAAATTGGCAAAAGTTAATGAGCCCTGACCATGGTAATTACCTTCTTTGAATTCACCCGCATATTTGCTTCCATTCGCAAATGTTAAGGTGCCCTGACCTTGGTATTTACCATTCTTGAATTCCCCAACATAGCCATCGCCATTTTCTAAAGTCAATGCACTGTGACCATTGATAGACGCTGTTTGACATCCCGCAAGTACTAGCAGAACACCCACGAGTAATACCGAACACGATGATTTTGAAAGTCGATTCATTGCCATTCCCTCTTTTTTTCAGAGTGCTTACTTTTTTAATTTTATTGATGACTGGTTGACGTTACTAAAACGTTGATTCAAAAAGTCGGATTTTTTCGGTCATGCTCACTGCGATCTATTACAAGAGATTCTCTTAGTGATCGCTGCAAAGAGCTTGGTCTTGTAATCCACCTGATGTTCTCAGTGGTTCAAATGAATTCTTAGTGACCAAGCGCGCTAAACCATTAATAATTTTGTTATTAAAAACAAAACCTTGACGATACATTTACACAATTTACACTGTAGATACTATAACAACTAATCTGCAGGTAACCGATTGAATTGGTAATGCAGTCTGTTGTTTTTTATGCTGACTTTGAAAGATTGGGCACTGCAGAATGGGTGGGTAATCGAAATGTTAAGAGAAAAACTGGATTAGTTATTTAATTATTAACTGTAATCCATGATTAACGCATCAATTGCATGATTGATACTGGAAATTGATTGTTCAAGACGTTGCCAGTCACTGGCTTCTGCTGAGAGTCGTTTAGACGCTGAAAAGACGGGCATCAAGTCATTTAACTTAAAACCTGCGACTTGCATGTCCATTGTATTGAGTGTTCGTATCATCATGAGCGTCGAAAAAAACACTAGCCGATAATAGAGGGCATGGGCGGCTTCCTCGGACAAATCATTTTCGCCCACGTACTTGGTGAACAGTGTTTTTATCGTGCCGAGTAAATGAACGCGTTCAGGAGCGATATTAAATTCTTGCTGTAGTAATTCAGTCGCCGTATCCTATTTATCGTAAATATTCCGATCATCTTCATAAGGCAATTTCACACGTAGTTCCTTTGCAATGAATATCGTATGCAGCCGGTGAATTTTACTTGGTCTTTACTACGCTCGACATTTTGTGAAAATTAGCTTCTATGGATGATTTGAAATCACTGATGGAAGAAATCAGCACACATCATTCTGAGGGGGTAACAATTAGCGAATTAGAGAATTACTGCAAGCGCTACATGGATTATTACCATCAGCAGATTGAGCGGCAGCCGAGTCGCTTCTATGGAGCCTGGGGATGGTCAGAAGCTAGGCGCAGGGAATTTAGAAAGGCGTTTGATGCTGCCCAGATGAAAATATTCAAAAGCTAAAGCAAAGCAGCTTATTGGGATGCACGAGAGTTGCATCGAACTGAATCAAACCAAGAATCAGTGCGCAGCCGCTTCATCTAATAAAGAACAGCGCTGAATTGAGTCAAGTCTCTTTCCTAACTCTCGGCGAGCCACATGGGTATCGTGATGAGACTGCACAGCTAACCACCAACCATCGCTCAAACCAAAATATCGGCACAGCAGCAAATCGGTTTCTGCAGTCACAGCCCGTTTGCCTGAAACAATGTCGTAAACCCGTGTAGCCGGAACATCAATATCTTTCGCCAGTCGATACGGCGTCAGTCCTAAAGGTTTGAGGAATTCTTCCTGCAGCATTTCGCCAGGAGAAACGGGTGCTATTTTTTTCATAATCTGAATCCTTTGGTGATGTTGGATCATCAGAAACCCACAAGACTAGGAACGTCAGGGTTAGCAATAGGATAATTCAAGGTTGAACCCTGTTATAACTAACGTTATAATAATCTCTCACACAAAGGATCGCCATGATCAATACATTAAAACTCACCACCGTAGGAAACTCGATTGGGGTCGTACTACCGAAAGAACTTTTGAGCAAACTTCGCGTTGATAAAGGCGACACGCTGTATGTCGTTGAGACGCCGGATGGTATTGAACTAACGGCCTATCGACCAGATTTTGCCACTCAAATGGATGCTGCAGAAACTATCATGCGCGAAAACAAAGACGTACTTCGTAAGTTGGCGCGTTAAATGGCAGCCAGCCCGATCTGGGTCATGCACGAAGCAGTTATCGCCATTCATAAACGTCAAATTGCTGAACATGGTGGCGGTCCAGGCATCAGAGATAGTAGCTTGCTGGAATCTGCTCTAGCCAAACCTAAGAATGCTTTTTCGTATAGCGACGAACAGTTATCTATACCTTCGCTGGCATCTGCTTACGCATACGGAATTGCGAGGAATCATCCTTTTGTTGACGGCAATAAGCGAACTTCTTTAATTATCAGTTTACTTTTTTTGGAATTGAATAACTGGGAACTACTCTGCGACGCCGAAAATTTATACGGCACCTTCATGAAGCTTGCCGACGGAAGCCTATCCGCAGAAGACCTATCAGCATGGTTCACAAAACACTCACAGAAGAAAGCCTAGCGTGTGAGTGAAGCTAAAAAAAGGCAGGGCCAAGTAAACTAGAAAGAAATTTGATGGTGCCCGAGACCGGAATCGAACCGGTACGCCCCCTCGCGGGTAAGCGGCGGATTTTAAGAGTAATGCGCCCATCTGAGAAACCTTTGACAGCAATGCTTTTGAGACCATTGAATTTTACTGATCAACGTTTTGATCAACGTATATAAAGTTGCTATAAAAGCAATATAAACTCATTTTTTGCGTTAGACCTTAACCTATTAATTGAAGCCTAAAAAATACAAGCAGAAACAATAAATTTCAGACATTTGGGACAAAAATAATTAACAACGGCGCTGGACTTGGATGTTCTTCACTAATCCTCGAAGAGTCATTTCTTCTTGTTCACTATATCTGGCGTTATGGCGTCCACGGTGTTAACGACAGTCTTGCCAGCGTAAATCACCGCAGAACCAGCAGCATCAGCCACTGCCAAAACCGTACATCCCTGAAGCCAGATCAAACTCAAACCAATAAGAATTTTATTCATTTTGGATATTCCATTTCGAGTTTAGCAAAACAGATGCAAAGCTAATAATGCCAGATAGATCTTGCTACTCAATCTCTTGAATTTCTAAGCTACATTGGCTTGCATGCTCAAGCATATCCTCTGCCATCGATAAAAACTCTGCTTTTACAAACCTGAACGTTTTCGGGCTAAGTTCTTGTTATTGCCATTAAATGTAAGTATGGTATTTTTGCATAAGAAATAATTATTCCTAATGCGAATGTTTGCTTCTTTTTTAATAAAAGATACAATTTTTGTAATTTTATGAGGTAAGAGGTTTTTTAATGAATAACAACAATAAAAATCAAGATGAGATGCTCGCCGAAAAGGGTGATCCCCAAGCTCAATTGCGTGTCGGTGTTTCGTACTTGGAAAATAGTGAGAATCTTCAAGATCTTAGGAAAGCACTCAGTTATCTGAGAAAATCTGCAATCCAAAGTAATTCTTTAGCTCAATATACTCTTGGGGTGGTGCACGAGCGAGGAAAAGGCGTTGATCCGGATGTAGTTACCTCATTAAAGTGGTTCTACATTGCCGCAGAGGCAGGACATAAACAAGCGCAGCTCTTTACGAAAGAATTACGCCCCAATATAACTAATAAACAAGTGCAAGCAGCACAAAATCTTGCAACATATTTTAACGATGCGGTCATGCTTTACAAAGCATCGATCGCCAAAAAGAAACCAGAATGGCAATACAAATTAGGGTATCTATTTGAAGAAGGTTTAGGTGTTGATAAGGATCACGCTGAGGCCGCCCATTGGTATAAATTGGCGCACGACCAAAAACATATCCCAGCACATGTAGCATTGGGTAAGTTGTATTTTGCAGGTCTCGGTGTTGAGAGAGATGCAATGAGAGCAGTCGAGCTGTTTACTATAAGTTCAGATAATGGGAGCCCAGATGGACATTACCATTTAGGCTATGCCTATGAAACGGCTAGCGGAGTTACACAAAATTTAGAAGAAGCCTATGAACTCTATTTATTGGCCGCTGAACAAGATCACGAATTAGCATTGCTTCGATTAGGTCATATGTTCCGAAGTGGAATTGATATAAAGTCTAAACTGACTGAAAAAGCTCAAGATTCTCAAAAGAGATATGGAATAACATCAAAATATGACGAAGTTATAGAGAAAAAAAAGGAATGGTATTCGCAAGATTATGAAAAAGCCCTTGGATATTTTAAAAGATCAGCAGATAAAGGTAATCCAGAAGCCCAATGTAATCTGGGTCTTTTTTATGCACAAGCACTAGGGGTTACCCAAGACTTTGATTTGGCAATAAAATATTTTAGGCAAGCAGCTAGTCAGGGGCACGCAGAGTCCATGTCTAACCTTGCATTTATGTATGCTCATGGACAGAGCGTCAAAGCGGATTACCACAAAGCTGCAATGTGGTACGAAGTTAGCAGACGATTAGGCTTCAATACCATCCAAAAAAACATGGAGTTTGTTTTTTCTAAATTAACCA
>Ga0164295_10003503_pt1 | contig 12604 bp, 10 predicted proteins | sample GEODES006metaG_FD_111798 | JGI IMG/M metagenome (GOLD analysis project Ga0164295, IMG submission 111798) | Oligotrophic lake water microbial communities from Sparkling Lake, Wisconsin, USA - GEODES006 metaG | ecosystem: Environmental > Aquatic > Freshwater > Lake | place: USA: Sparkling Lake...
TCTTGGGGGGGTTAGTTATCTGGGGGAGCGGGGGGATCGGAAGGGCCGGGGGGCGCGGGGTGGTTTTGGGCGCGAAAATTTATTATTTAATGTTCCCGCCTTAGGCGCGAAACATAAATTTTCCTTTTTGGGGGCGCTGCAGCGGGCCGCGCGCGGCGGGAGGAAAGATTGGGTCCACACCCTAAGGGAGCGCGCGGCGGCATTTGTCAACCATGGATTTTAGGAAACGGGCTCGTTAGGCTACGAATTGGACTCAATCAGCTTTGCCTGCTCAGGCGAGTAGACATAGTTCGTGATCGCGCCGCTTCGAATCTTGTCGAGCGCTTCATCGATGACATGGATTGGAACGAGGAACCATTCCTTCGGCTGCACTGGATTATTAAAGCGATCAAGAATCGTAAAGTTGATCTGTGCCGAACCAAACACTCGATGGATGAGGTTTTCCAACTTCACCCGATTGATGCCCGACATTTTGTAGGTCGCGACGATTTCAACATCCGCAAGGAGAAACGTTGCGTCCTGCTTTGCATTCGCGACACGCGTTTGCACGGAGCCGCCAGTAACCCCAATCTTGTGAACTAGCTCGCGATGCTGAGCGATGAACGGATGATCTGACTTGCTTCGCAAAACGTAGATCGTTCCGCTGGCCACATCGTCATCTTCCCAGACATCACTAAAAAGATTCGGCGCGGTCGGTTCCAAGACGCGGCGCCCAGCCTCATCTTTGTACAGTGCCCTCTGTAGGGATCTCAAGAGCAAGTTGCTTTCGGTGCCGTTCGAATAGATCAGCCTCAACCGGGCGTCAGGTTCACCATTTGGCGTTCTAAAGGTTTCTCCCCGTTCGGCTACATAAGCCATTTGTCCGCCAAGAATGACGAACTCACCCTGTTCGATGTTAATGTCTCCAGCAAATCTTCTGGTGGACCGGAGGCCCGATTGTAGGTCTGCCTCGGCTTGAGAAAAGAGCGGCTGAAAAACTTCAAAATCCTCGCACTTGCTGCGGTTGGCGATTTCTTCTGCGGCCCGCTTTTCATCCCGAGAAACAACGTGTCGAAGAACGTTGACGTTTGAATCGTCGAGTTCAACCCCAAGTTCGGACAGCAATTCATCATCGCTCAACTCGTCCGTGTTTTCGGATGGGTCCTGGGATGCCTGAAGAAGTCCGAACTTGTCTAGATCGCCAAGCAACGTTTGTGCTTCCGGCATTTGCCGGATGCGATCAAGCCGAACGGCGTAAATCCGCTCAAAGATATTGAGATGCTCTCCATGGCGTGGCGCGCGACCATGTTCCTCGAAGAAGCGGAGGATGTCTTCAAACCCCGCGATCACTCTTTCTTGAAGCGCGGTGTACTTGCCAGTCTTAACTGGGTCTGAACTTAAGCCAAGTTCCGCGAGAAGCTCATCGTCAGTCATTTCATGCATCGGAGTCACCGGTGGATAACATTTGACGGCGTTTCTCCGCCATGTTGTATTGATGAAGAGCTGTTACCCCTTCCGCCATGCGCTTCTCCCAGGCATTTGAGGAGGCGATGTCAGGCACGCGACCGGTCTCTTTCAAAAACTTCCTTGCACGGAATGCAAGATCGCGAGCCTCCTCGTACGAAATGTTCTGCTTCTTCGCCGCGATACTCGCTTGAACCTGTTTCAAGATGCGCTCATCCATGTTCTTTGCGAGTACGGCGTAGGCTTCCCCAAAAGGGTTGATGCGATCAATCAGGTCGATCTCAAGCTCACGGACGTCCATCGCGAAGCGGCGCACTCCTTGGAGCAAGGAGAGATTTGGCTTCTCTTCCCCACCTTCCAACTGAGGTTGAGAACCGTTCCAGCCTGCATCGTATTTTGCACTTTGCTGAACAAGAATCAAGGCAGCAATGGCTTGTTGGCGAACAGCCTCCTGGTCATATTCGGTAAGTTCTGGGTACCGCTCTTTCACAAGCTTGCCCATCTGCAACTGCGTGAGTTCCTCTGGAACAGTGTTTTCTTGATCGAACAAGCCCTTTTCTAAAGTCGGCTTGTTCTGAACAAAGGCGGCGATGACTTCATTCAAGTCCTCTTTACAAATGCGTTGTGCCTCTGGGCTCTTGGGTACACACAGCCCCGTGACCTCCACGTGCATCTGGCCGGTACTTTCATTGACGCCGATGTTTGTCTTTCCTGGCTGGTAGCCACCTTCGCCGTAATCGAAACCTTCCTTGGCTCCAGAATCTTTTGGAGTGAAGTCGAACCGGGGGGCCAGGACTTGCTCCATCAACAAGCTGGCAGCGATTGCCTTCAGCGTATCGTTAATCGCATCCTTAACAGCCTCCTCGCTTGCATCGGGCTCCGCAATTAGATTTGTAAATCGGGCCCGCTCTTTACCGGGAGCATCTCGAGTTGCTCTTCCAATGATCTGGATAATCTCTGTAAGCGAGTTGCGGTACCCAATGGTCAGAGCGTGCTCACACCAAATCCAGTCGAAGCCTTCCTTGGCCATCCCGAGGGCGATGATGATGTCGACATGATCTCGGTCGTACCGCTTTGAAGGATCTTTCAATGCACCGAGGATCTTGGCCCGTTCGAGCGGCTTGCTATCATCGACAAGGTCGGCGACCTTCAGAATCTTGCCGTCACGCTTAAACAAGTGGAATCCAGTTTCAGGATCGACGCCTTGCCATTCACCAAGGGCGTTCATGATCTCTTCGACTTCCTTTTGCTTATCCTTTAGGCTTTCACGAGAATTGACATTGGGAATGTGAACGATTGTCTTTAGGTTCGGAAGCAGAACCTGTTCAATGGCATCGACGTATCGCCCGGAATAGAAGTAGTAGCCGATCTCAAGGGACTTGAGGAATTCGTACCCGTTGAGCTGCTCATAGTACGTGTACGTCACGGTCGCGAATCGGCTTTCATCAGCCGGCGAAAGGACGGCTTCGGCATCCCCTCGGAAGTACGAACCCGTCATGGCGACGATATGAGTTTTGTCTCGGGCCATGAACTGCCCTAGCTGTGAGCCAAGGCGGTTATCCGGATTTGCGCTGACATGGTGAAACTCATCGATGGCAAGTATCCGATCATCGAATGCCTCGACCCCAAGTTCCTCAACCGCGAAGCGGAAGGTTGCGTGAGTGCAAACCAACACCTGATCGCTGCTGTTCAGGAATTCGCCAACGGCTTTAACCTTGCTCTTGGCGACCTTCGGCTCGTCGATGCCCGGCGCATTGCAAAGATTCCATTGGGGCTGCACTCGCCAATCGGCCCAGAAGCCAGCTTTCGTCAAGTTTTCGTCAGCGAAGCTGCCGCCGATACTCCGCTCCGGTACGACAATGATTGCCTGCGTTAAGCCCTGATTTGCCAGCTTATCCAAGGCGATAAACATGAGAGCACGGGACTTACCGGATGCGGGAGGCGACTTGATCAGAAGATACTGTTCGCCTCGCTGGGAATATGCACGCTCTTGCATCGGCCGCATGCCGAACTCATTGGCTTTGGTGGAAACTCCAGTCCGGTTTGTGGTGATGGATACGGCGGGGACGACGTTCGGAATAGATTGCGGTTCGGGCGGGGTCATTCAGGTTTCTCCTTGCGCACTGGTTTGCGGCGGGCCGCAAGGCCTTTGGTCAGTTCATCGAGCTCAGCAACGCCGTCTGGTTGGGATTCTAGCTCCTGTCGCTTCTCGGCCTGACGCCGAGCATCGAACAACTCGTACTGTTCGTGAGCATAGTCTTCCGAGACACGAGCCGAGATTCTCCCAGCGTCTTTAAGCACCGGAAATCCGTTGAAGGTGAGGATCTCATCAAGCTTTGCTAGCCACTCGAGCATTCGGATCGAAAGTTTACGTTTCGCTTGAAGCTCCGCAAACTCCAGAAACTGAGCGACTAGCCGATTGAGGGTGTCAATCTCATCGTGCGACAGATAGTTTTTAGCGATGGGAGCGTCTTTCTTTCGGACGACTTCTCCACTCCAAGTTTGCGCGCCCATGTTCGGCTTGCTTGCATCGGCCCGAGTTCGGACGATCTCCGATGCCGTCATTTGGGTCACGGCGTAATGGAATTTGTTTTGGGTGATAGCAAAGAACTTCGTCTCGGGTTCCAGTTTGGGATCGTAGTCGATGCTCAGAGCGCAGATGTCTCGGACCTTTTTGTACAGTTGCTTTTCCGAGCTCCGGATATCACGGATGCGCTCAAGGAGTTCATCGAAGTAGTCGGCGACGGTCGTTTGATCTTTCAGCCTCTGATCATCCAGGATGAAGCCCTTGACAAGGAATTCTCGGAGGCGCTGGGTGGCCCAGATTCGGAACTGAGTTCCGACATGGGACTTGACGCGGTAGCCAACGGAGATGATCACATCCAGGTTGTAGTGGGTCAAGTTCCGCTGAACTTGTCGCCCTCCTTCATCTCGAACTGTCAAGTATTCCTTGACAGTTGACAGGGGAGTCAACTCACCCTCTTCAAAAACATTGGCAATGTGCAGGCTGATGTTCTGCTTTGATGTCTGAAAAAGTTCAACCATCTGGGCCTGAGTCAGCCAGATCGTTTCTTCTTCGAGACGAACAAGGATCCGGGGGCGGCCGGGGCCCTCGCTATAAAGCAGAAAGCTAGGTTCTGTCATCGTGGTGTCAAATATGTGGACGCTTGTCTATCATACAACATAAACTGACGGACTCAGTCAGCGAGTTGCGGCACTACCATTTGACTTTGTTTCTTCCTTGTCTTCACACCTTTAGTCACGTTTTCAGGTCCGGTCATTTTTGTGTACATCTCGAAGAGCTTTTCCAGACGCTCAGTATCGTTTTTGAATCGGCGCCCGATGTAGATTCTCTCCAGGGTTTCATCGTTCTTTTCATGCGCTGCACGTAGGTCCTCCGGCATCTGCTCGGGATCGTACAAATCGGCGATGGTCTTAGGGAAATGCCGCTCGCGGGCAAGCAGAATTTCTTCGGCGCACCGGGTGAGGTCGGCCTTGTTTTGCTCGGTGAGCGTGGGCACCGGGAAGGTATTCCATCCGAGGGTGTTTGAGTATCGGTATCGAGTTTCCAGCTTTCCACACACGGTTCCGACCCAGACGAGGTGTAGGCGCGAGGCAATCAGCGCCATGTTCCAGAGCGAGGCGTCGTGAAGTGCAAATGCAAGGTTTGAAACAATTGATCCAGCGGGTAAAAGACCACACGGCAAATACTCGCGAGACTCGGACGACACCGATGGAACCACGATCGAGTGCTCCCTCGACATGGGCCGGATTTCACCGAATCGATGCGGATAGAGGGCAAGATTTATGGTCGGAAGTTTTCGACTTTCTAGTCTCATTCTTCGAACCGATTCAATACGACGGTCCAGTGAATCGATTGACATGGCCTCAAGCAGATCTGCGTCTTCAATCCAAATACAGTATCGACTTAGTCCGCGAATAAACTCAGCACTACCATAAATGCGTCTAACAAATCGAGCCGTTTGGTCCTTATCAAGCCCCAGCTCCGACACATCATCACGTGCCAGCAATAGAGCTCCGCCGTCCGTTGGTTTGTTGCCAAAATCCATTGAAGCGACCTGGGACACAGGAGCGCTTCGCTTACTAACAATGCTCGTTTTGCCAGGAACAAGATAAGGACTGATTTCTGCGCACTCGAGAGCGAGCGTTTGGCCGTTCTTGTCTTCATGATAAATGCGGTGCACCGCCCGGGCTGATGTAGTGATCCCGACGATAGCGACAGTAACACCGGCATTGTGTTTGGCCAGATTAGACCATTTAAACGAGGTGTGCGCAAATACGATTTTATGTCCACTGCGCAATATCTTGGGCCAGAGAGCGCTCACCTGCTGGCCCTGACACAGTGAATTTGTGGTCACAAATGCCGTTGCGGATGATGCTTGTTTTCCGTACTGAGCAGCTTTATAGAACCATCCCGCAACATAATCAAGCAACTTCCACAGAGGATCTGCGTGTCCGAATACGCGCTTTAGATCATCCTTCTGAGAAGCGGTTTGCCAAGTAGAACCAAGGTATGGGGGGTTACCACAGATGTACGTTTCGCCGCCGGTATTAACGAAATCAATTTCAGACTGGACAAGGGGAGTTGAGAAGAGATCATCTCCCTGTAGCTTTACCGAGCTACCAAAAGGTGGGCAAACACTCGCCCAATTTAGTCGGAGAGCATTATCGCATACGATCCAATTTTTGGAATCGAGCGGCAAAAACTCAGCCAAGGCAAGCTTTGGTCCCCTGTGTTTGACATCGCACTGGAATTCGGCGATGATTAATGCTAAACGAGCAACTTCTGCGGCGAAGTCTCTAATCTCGATCCCACGAAAGTTGGTGAGGTGGATTTCGGAAGGGCGGTCGATCTCGCCTCGGAGTTGGTTGATTTTGTACTCGATGGCCCTCATTTCCTTGTAGGCGATCACCAAGAAGTTTCCCGAGCCGCATGCCGGGTCGAAAACACGAATCCTAGACATCCGCTCGCGAAGTTTTAACAAACTCTGGTTATGTTCCCCTGCTCGCTCCAATTGCTCGCGAAGGTCGTCGAGAAATAGGGGATTGAGAACCTTCAGGATGTTAGGAACGCTGGTGTAATGCATACCAAGCGATCCGCGTTCAGCGTCATCTGCCACGGCTTGGATCATAGAGCCGAAGATGTCGGGGTTTATTTCGCGCCAGTTCAGTTCGCCAGCACGGATCAGATAACTTCGGGCAATGCGAGAGAACTTTGGCGTTTGCGTGCTTCCTGAGAACAGGCCACCGTTAACGTACGGAAACTGGTTGGCATAGTTTGGAAGGTCAGAATTTGCGCGATTCACGGCGCGTACGGCCATTGCCCCGAAAATTTGCTCTAGTACGAGGTGGGTATCGTTGCCACTCGCCTCGGTCATTTGCTTTATGGTCTGAGTGAATAGGCCATCGCCATGGAAGATGTTCGTGTCCTCGGCAAAAAAACAGAAGATGAGCCTCGCGAGGAAGTGATTTAAGTCGGGCCGACGCTCCGCGGTTGCCCACTCTGGGTTGTCTTTAAGGAGTTCGACGTAGAGCTTGTTCAGTCGGCTCGTTGCCCGAATATCGATCGGGTTATCCTTGATCTCCTTGACGGTGGTTATGCCCGCCAGTGGTAAGAAGAATCCAAAATGATCGTCGAGCTTTTCGTACTCGCAAACCAGCGGGTCGCCGGTGATGAGTTCTTCGGCCTGGATGGTGTCGCCATCTGTAGCGAGGATGAACTTTGCTTTGGCCTTAGCGGTTTCAGGACTTTGCTTTAGCGCCGTCAGAATCTCGTGAACTTCGCCGGGTTTTGCTACGGCGAGGTGGATATTGTTGCGCTGAAGAACTCCGCCCGGGATGTCGGAAGCATTGGAGACTCCTTTGCGGAGCTTGGCGATGGTGGTGTCTTTGTTCCCGAAGGCAGCGAGGAAGTCGAACGGAAACTCGACGGCGTCAAATGGACGACGAACGAGTTCAGTGACGGCGGCTTCGATTTCGACGGCGTTCATGAATCTAGCTATTCCGAGTTTGACCGGAGGTTCACTTTACAGCATTGTGAGAATGACGGCTGGCGTGCTCGAGCTGCCGGAGTAAGCAAACTTCGGACTACGCTGCTTGAAGAATCACGGCGGTTCAGCGCCCGAGGATCAACTGCCGTCTTCTTCGATGGCCGGTTCAACGAGTGCCATCACACGCTTCTTGAATACTTCATGCATTTTCACAACATTGATCGCGAACCATTTCCGAACTGCTTCCTCGTTTGCCGGAATTCGCGGGTCTATCTTAACTTCCAGCAAGACTCGTGAAGTCTTCTTCTCTGGCAAAAGCATCCATTGCAGGGGTGCCCCGAGCTCCTCTTCGATTTGGTCCTTCTGCGCGAAGAGTGCTTCAAATGCTGTGATCTTCCAGGCAACCGTGATATACAGGTCAATCCCAATACTCGAGTTCTTTGGCGTCAGCAACATGTTCAAGTGGAAGTTTGCGCGGCCTAGCGTTATGCTTGACCAATGATCGTCGGACGCTTTTTGTAAGCGGAACTGCGGTCGAAGCGGCTTGATTTCGTCATGGATGGCTGTCCACATCCGTTTTCGCCAGTTCCGAATCTCGATATCTGCCTGACTGTGCACGCTGTTGATCTCCTTTACAGCGGCATTCGGCCGGCAAACGACATCAAGCTGAGGGGCAACCGGGCTATTACCAATACGGTATAGCTTTAACCCAACCAAGTACAGATTGACATTGTTCGGGGTGTTTTCATTCAGCCAGTCGATGACCTGGCGATGATCGTCGGAGACGGTTTCGGAAATCCAGATGCCGGTCATCGCTTTATGGACCGCTGCATACGTCAGAAGCTTGCCAAGGTGATCATGGTTCGTCTTTCCGTACTGATTTTCGATGACGATGATGTGATTTTCGTCGCCGAGCAAGTTGCCAACAATGTCGCAAGGAAAATCACCTGGACGCGACTCTCTCGTTAAGTTCTCGATTTCGATGCCTAGCTCTTCTGAAAGAAGGGCGATCCCGTCCTCGGTGATAAGCCAGTCGGAAAAATCGTTCTCCCGGCGCCAGACTGAACGAACGTCTTGGACGCGCTCACGCTTGCCAATCTGTAAAGTGCTCATAAGTTCTACTAGTCATACCTGCGATGCTGACGTACCGACATCGAAGCTGTTTCCCCGGTGAGGATAGAAAGCAATTGACTTTCGGATGTAACGAAGGAAATTGCTCGAACATCAAGACGATGACTGGCCAAGTCCATTTTGCTGAGGTGACACTTCCCCAGGGATCTGGACCGTCGGTTGGTTGCGAAGCCGTTCCTCTAGAGTCTTAAGTTGTTGATCAACTGTCTGCTGGCTATCCTGCACAAGAGCTGAAGAACTAAATCCCTCGGTACCTTTTGCTGCTGCCCTACCAATCAAATAATCAAATTCAGAAATAGCTTCGCGTTGTAGCCATGTTTCGGGAAACAGAACTTCGATCGTTTCGACTGTACGCATTCGAGAGAGCTCTCGCGATAGTTGCCCTAAGTGTGGGTCTCGTGATACAAGTCTGCCCACTTCCTCAGCCGCGAACGCTCTGGCACGCTTAAGCTTCTCTACTCGCTTAAGATCCAACTCTTCGTTTATCAGGTCTGCTTCGAGCCTAAGTTTGGCTTCATCAGCACGTTTTTGACCAACGCCCGCATTTAAATCCCGTGTTTCTGCGATATTCTTGACCACCTCGGAGGCGTCCTTCACAAACCCACCGAGATCTTTAGCTATCTTCGCAACGGCAAAAGCGATAGGCACGGCACCAACAACAACGGTGATGATTAGCCAAATCAAACTTGCGCACCTCGCGACACATTCATTTCGGCAACTCCGTATCCACAGCCTGAACGTCACCTAATTTAACATCCGGATCCCGTTCATTTTTTGCCAGCATTCTTGCCCTAGAGACATTGCTGATCGCATCTTCTGCGGCTCGGAAGATCCAAAATCCACTCGCAAGGCCTACACAAGCAACTACATGGCAACCGACAATAACCCATTTCAAGTCGAAGAATGATATTCCAAACTTCTCAATTCCTGTAATAAAATTTACGTCACGCTGTGAAGTGAACGGAGCATCAACGGTAAAGATGGTGAGCGCAAGCGAACAAATAGTCGCAAAAGCGACAATCGTTGTGATCGTCAGCATTGATCGATTGAAGCCAATGCTGAGTTCTGCATCACGTAGGGCGTCACGGTAAGAACTAGGATCCGTGACAGGAAACTTAAGACTTGTTAGAGCAAGCACATTAACCGCAACACAAAAGACCTGGCTGCTACTTGCCGTGATCATACTTCCCGAAAGAGAAGAGTACAGCGAAAGTCCGTTGACCAGAAATGCAGCAAAGCAAAGTTTAGCAGGCTCCCACATGAATAGCGACATCGAATCCGACCGTGGTAACGGCGCAGGGACTTTCTCTTCTACTTCACCCACAATTGCATTTTACCGCAGAAAACAAGAAACGCAAAATCATCACCAATGCTCCGAAAAATTGTGGGGACCCGAATGGTATCCCTCTTGGCGCGCTAGAAGGTGGGAACCAGATGGACATGAATTTTTTGGTTTCTCTCTTGCTTCAGGATCAGATTCGTTAACGTTGACGCAAAAAGTCCCCCAACCGCTTCGCGGTCGGGGGACTCCAATCCTTCCCTGCTGATTACTTTTCCAAAGTCGCGTTGAGGGTGAAGGTGCCGGTGGCGGGGTTTCCGGCGTCGGCGGAAGGGGCGAAGGTGGCGTTGATGAGTTGGAACTTGATTTTGCCGGCCGATTTCGAGATCAGCTTGAAGGTTCCGCCGTTGGCGACCCAGGTTTTTGCGTTTGCGCCGATGCCATCGGTGTAGGTGAAGATGGTGACGCTGTTTAGATTGCTGCTATCGATGGGGTAGTCGTTTCCGGAGGTGGCGCGTGCTTCTAGCAGCATGTTTAGGTTCCGCGAGTTATCAGTTTGGGCGGGGATGGCGAGGACGGAGGAGAGGCCACCGGCTTCGCTGATGAGGAGGAAGGGGGTGCTTGGCCAGGCGGTGGTGTTTACGTTTGATCCGCTGGCGTTCGAGATGGTGAGGTTGCCCGATCCTCCGCCGGCGCTGACGCTGATGGTTCCGTTGTAGGAGTCTCCGCCGGCAGTGATGGTGTAGGTTCCGTTTCCGGTTCGGCTGAGGGTTCCGGTGATGGTGAAGGCTCCGCCGATGGGGTCGGTTCCGGTGGCGTTTAGGGTTCCGCTGGCATCGACGGTGCCGGTGAGGTTGAAGGTTCCGACGCTGAAGCTAAAGTTTTTGCCGGGGCCGGTTGGGGCGGCGGTGACGGCGAAGGTTCCGGTGAGGGCGCCGGTGCTGCTGACGGAGGCGGTGAGGGTTCCGGTTCGTCCGGCGTCTAGGGTGGCGGTTCCGTTATAGGCGCCGGCGAAGGGGTTTGCGGCGATTGATGAGGAGGAGTCTGATCCGCCGCAGCCGGTGAGGAGGCTGGTGAGGAGGATGGCGCCGAGGAGGGTTTGGGTTTTCATTTCTTTTCCGGGTGGCTTTTGGGGCCTGTTGGAAAGAGTAAATGAGGGCCGTTTCATCGGCGTTTCATCGAGGTTTTGGGCGCAAAAAAGCCCCCAAGCTTTTGGTGCTTGGGGGCTTTTCTTGCTTGTATTCCCTTACTGTCGGTTCGGGTTGCTCGGGTCGTTTTGGGCCGGGACCGTTACGAACTTCGGTTCCTTCCCTTCTACTTCGCCTTCGGCATTCTTGTTATTCGCGTCGGCGACGGGTGCTTCGCTCTGGCAGCCGATGGCAGACAGAACGAGAGCTACGAGCAGGAATGGAAGAGCGCGCTTCATTAGTTAGGCACTCGGTCTGGGCGGAAGAGAGGAATGTGGCACTGGGTGTCTTGGTAGATACCGGCCTGGTCTGGCACGCCGTTGGTCATGTAGGTTCCGGATGGAGCGAACGGGTCGTTGTTCGGGTTTCCGGATCCGGCTACTCGGGACTTCGCGTGTCCGTCGGCATAGACCCAGTTCTGGGTTTTTCCGCCGAAGATCCACTGGGTTCCGTAGCTGACGTTTCCGAAGCTGGACTGGATTCCGTTCGGGTCGCTGATGCCTCGGTTGTCTCGACCGGCGTTGCAGGCGCCACCGAATGGGCCAGCGGCGCTGAACTTACATGGCTGATCGGCCTGTGGGCAGATGAGGAACGGGTTGGTGTAACCGCCGCCGCGCTCGGCCTTCTTACCGAACATTGGCCACCAGAGTGGAACGGTTGCGACCGAAACTGGTTCGGTTGCGGACATGGTGCTCATGAGACCGTTGAAGCTGTAGGAGACGTTGGTTGGTCTGGTTGCCTGGTTTGCAGCCGAGGTGTCCCAGTCGCCGCCGCCGATTTCAACGACCGGTGCGTCTGGCTGATAGAACATGTCCTGGTTCTTGGTGTATGGCAGGATGGAGTTTGGCGCGGCGTCTCGTCCACCGCGGATTCGGCGGAAGCAGCCGGCGGCTTCTTGCGCGTTTCGGCTAGCGTTCCAGTTGGACGGGATGTAGATTCGGGAGTTGTAGTTCCACTCGCCGTCGCAGCTGATGCCGGCCTGGAGCATGAAGACGTCATCGTAATCTGCGGTGTAGATCATCGATGCGGTTCCCATCTGCTTGAGGTTGGAGAGATCCGCGGTCTTCTTTGCGGCGAGTTTGGCTTGGGCGAAAACTGGGAAAAGGATGGCAGCCAGGATGGCGATGATGGCGATCACCACGAGGAGCTCGATCAGGGTAAATGCGCGTGAAGATTTCATGGATTTCTCGGCGCGGCATTTTTCTTATAACGCCGCACTACGCGCGACCTTACAAGCGCAATGTTAAAGGAGTGTAAAAGGTTGAAAGTTCTTTGAGATTTGAGGTGAAAACCGCAACTTTCGATTGTTGGTCCTTTTGGTGTTCTGGATTCCCTGGTTGAATTGGGAATTCTGGCCCCGGCTTTGCTATGGCGAGTATGGGGACAGATTGCCTTTGGCAATATCTCTCGTCCGGAGATAGATGGAGGGATTGGTGGACCGTGTAGGGCTCGAACCTACGACCCGCTGATTAAGAGTCAGCTGCTCTACCAACTGAGCTAACGATCCAGACCTAGCATTATACCTAACGGCGAAGGGGGATGCAAGGCGGTAA
>Ga0164295_10003506_pt1 | contig 12597 bp, 19 predicted proteins | sample GEODES006metaG_FD_111798 | JGI IMG/M metagenome (GOLD analysis project Ga0164295, IMG submission 111798) | Oligotrophic lake water microbial communities from Sparkling Lake, Wisconsin, USA - GEODES006 metaG | ecosystem: Environmental > Aquatic > Freshwater > Lake | place: USA: Sparkling Lake...
AACGCCGCCATCGAAATACTTAGGATCGAACGAAACACGATCACCGTCCTTTCGGGGAAAGAGGAATCACCGACCATACCGGCGGCACGCCCACCAGCGGCCGTGGCCGAACGCCACGCCCTGGTCCACGACGGGCCACCCGTTTCGCGAGTAGCAGCAGTTGCCAAGAGCTGCGGCCGGCGTTGAGCCGGAGCCGCAGCCCTCAAACCCTCGGTTGCCGCCGTGGTGGCCCACGCGACCCTGCCGGGCTTGGATCTCCGCGACGCCTTGGGCCGTCGAGGTGGTGCTGACCATCCGACACTGACCGTTCGCACACGTCCGCACGTCCTGGCCGACGGCGGCGCTGCAAACGAGAACTGCGAGAAGAGTAAGAAATCGCATCGTGTGTTCCTTTCGGAATCGAGGTGCAATCGAACCGTCCGCATTCTGCCCACTGGTGTACGGGCGTCAACCTCAGCCTACCTACCCAACTTGTCAATCAGCGCGGCACGTCGGGCCGCCATCTCCTCGCGGGTGATGTGCTTTCGCACGACCTTCTGCGTCTCGGCTCCTACGGCCGACACACCGACGACACTGGCTGCCACCGCGGACCCCACGAGACCGTCGAGCCAGTGGTTGTCGCGGCCCGGGATGATTTGCCATTCGTCCACCGTGCGGCCGGTGGATTTGTTTTCGGTGCGAGTCGGGTACTCGGCCGCGATATGGTCGAATAGCATCTCGTGCCGACCTTGATGGAACGTGAACGCGATCGGGTCGTTGGCCCCCAGCTTCATGCGGCCGGCGATCAGCGACTTCCAGTAGTTCGTGTCGAAAAGAATGTGCCGCTGCTTCTTGATCGTTGAGGTTCGCCAGTGGGCACCGACACGCTCGCCGGGCTCGGCCTTGCCGTCGCTCATCGTCCGGCGGCTGGCACCGACGTAGCGGCCGTGCGATGGCATCAGCCGTGTCCCGTGCCGCGACCGACGGGCGAAGTCCCGCGTCACGTCTGCGGTCTGGGCCCAGTTGGCGTCGACCAGGAGAAGGGCGACCCGGTGAACGGCGTCGGAGTCCTCCGACTCAAACTCGCGGTCAAGTATTTCGCGGGCGACCACCTCGAGGCCAAGGTGCATCGCGTCCGCCAACGGAGCGTTGCTCGCGGCCATCCGCAAAGTCTTCTCGACCTCGCGGAGTGCGAAATACCCGCGGTGCTGGTCAGGGTAGGTGCCGTAGGCAACGACGTGGCCCCGGAGCTGCGGCCCCCACGCCGTGACGACCCAGTAGAGACACGCCTCCTGCACGTCAACGAACGCCGTGAGCGTGTTGCAGTTGGCCGGGACCACGCCCGCCGGGACGTTGATCGCGTGGCTGGAAAGGTCCGCCGGCCGGACGGCGTCGGTGCGGGACTCGTCGGCGAGCGGTTCCTGCTGGTACTCGCTCGCGAATACTTCCGGGCCGTCGTCGATGAGGGCGTTGTAGAAGTGCTGGACCGCGGACAGTTCCTGGTCGCGGTCGTAGCATTGTTCCCAGTAGACCTCGCAGCCCTCGTCCATCGCCTCGCGATTGGCCCGGTAGAACTCGGTCGCCTCTCGCCACGCCCGGAGTTGGTCGCCGTCGATCTCTTTGTCGTAGGTCTGGCGAATGCGTTTGTAGTCGCCCATCCACAGATCGTCGTGCCGCTTCGCCCACGCCCGCACGGCCTTCACCCGCACGCCCTGCCATGCCGGGTCCGCGAGGAGCTGGTCGATCACGTCGTCGCGAGCAATCACGGTCGCGTTGCAAACGACCGCGAGAGTCTTCCCGTGGCCGCCCAGCTTGAGAATGTTTTTCTTGATGATCGCCAGCCGCTTTGCGATCTGCACCGCTGACGCCGCCGACTCGTCGGTCTGAATGTCGTCGAGGATCACGAGGTCCGGCCGGGCCTGGACGCCGTCGGCACGCTTGTAGCGAAGGCCGCGGGACGACGCCATGAGCCCGTGGCACGAGACGATCGCACCCGACGCCTTGCTGCCGGGAATCTTCGGCAGCACGATCGTGTCGGCCGTCCACTCGATGTGTGTCGACTCACCGCGGAACGTCTGCCCGGAGCATCGCTGCGGCTTGCCCTCAAGAGCCCGCACGGGGTGGCAGACTTCGGGGAAGTCTTCGTAGAGCAGATCGTTTTCGGTCAGTTCCATCTTGATCGAGTCGATCGACATTTGTGCCTTGGTCGACTCGCTGCCGAACACCGCCACGAACGACCGGCGACCGGTCAGTCCGCACCAGATCGCGAACACTTCGGACCTGGTCGTCTTGCCCGATCCTCGCGGGAGGGCTTCGATCGACCGGCCGCCGTTGTCGGCCGCGTCCTGGCAGCGGGTGTTGCCACGCTGGTGGTCGGGCGACATGGGCCACTGCCCAGTGCTGTGCGGGAAATACTCGACAGCGAAATACTCAAACGACGCCTCGGCTTGCCGCCGGCGGTCGGGATTCTGCACCGGCGGGATCTCGCCGATGTCCGCACCGCGGCGGGTCCGCTCCCGCGTCCGCTCGATGTCCTGCGTGCGTTTCCTCTCGGCTGCGGCGACCTGGTGCTCGGGGGCGGATCGTGGCCTACCCATTCGTCACCTTAAACAGCAGCTTTCGCTGCATAGGATGCTTGTCCACTCGCGGCCGACTCTTGCAAGACCAACTCCCCCCCCCTCTCGCCCAAGCATTTCCATCCAGCCGCCTTGAGCGAAGTTCCTGGCTCGTCGGCAAGTATGTAGGTGATAAGGCGTCGATACCCAAGCTCTCGACACACACGCCATGCAGCACCGTAGAGAGAACTACACGCATTTGGTGCGCCGTCGCTTGCGAGTCGCGTGACCTCAAGCGTCCAGCCGTCGTCATTACCACGGGCCACCGGGCGGCCAACCACGCACACGCCTCGGACAGTTGCGGATTCGTCCGCGACGGCCAGCGAAAACTTGTGGCCCACTGGCGGGCGATGATGCCGATGGTGTTGACGTACAAATGCAACAGCCTCCGAGAAGTCGCATGGGATCACGCAAAGTTTCCTCTGCTTGCTATCACCCATTGCCGTGCCTCGCGTACCAGTGTGCGAGAAGTGCCGCGTCGGCCCGCCCGTCGTCTTTCACGCGGGCGAAGACGTGGGCGTACCGCGGCCACAAGCGGCTTGCCACCAGCCGGTGCTCGCCCTTGTCGCGGCTGACGCCGATCGCTTTCGTCCACGACTGCGGACGGACTAGCGTCAGCGGGAAGCCGAGGGCCGAGATCACGCCCTCGACCAACCCGAAACCGCGGCCGAAGTTGAACGCACTCGTGGCCCCGGAACCTTGAACGCCCTGGACGTGCTCGAGGACGACGTGATTGGGCTGGAAGGGGAAGCCACGTTGCACGAGGTGGGCCAGCCGGGCCGCGTCGATCACACGCTTGCCTCGGACCTCCGCGACCGGCATATCGAGGACATGGAGACCCTCGTCAGAGACGAGGGCGAGAGCGCCGCTGAGACCGGGGTCGATGCCGAGGATTGTCATTGCGTCACCTTAGTTTCAACCATTGCTATCCGCTCGCCGATCCACCGCATGACCGGCACGGCCATGCTGTTCCCGATAGCCTTGTATCGAGGCCCATCCGCAGCCGGCCTACCTTGAAAGACGATCGCCGTGTAGTCGTCAGGAAACCCTTGAAGTCGTTCCCATTCGCGTGTCGTAAGTCTTCGGACACGCAACCCTGACACAACAGCAACAGTTGCCCGCGTATCTCCTTGGTCAAAGCAGTTGAGCGTCGGAGCCACATCGCCCGGAATCCAGGTTTCGTCATCCGTGCTGCTTTGAGCACGACGAGATTTTGCAAACGGGATGGAGGCGTGTCCCGGAATCGTCACTGCTTCAATGCCGCACTCGTAAGTGCGTCTAGCAGTGTTTGAGGAAGGGTGAGCCTTGACCTCCTCTCGCTGCGGCGGATGATCCCGGCAGACGCTTTCGCGCTCAAAAAGTACCGCTGAGGCACTTCGGCCTTCTCCAATACATCCAACAAGGAACACACGGCGGCGTCTTTGGGCCACTCCGAACCATTGAGCGTCCAGCACTCGGTAGGCCCACCCATACCCCAGGTGCCCCAGCGCCCCGAGGAGGGCACCAAAATCCCGTCCTCCGTCGCTGGACAAGACTCCGGGGACGTTTTCCCAGACAAGCCATCGAGGCCGGTAGCGTTGAGCGATCTCAACAAACGTGAGCATGAGTCCTCCCCGCGGGTCTTTGAGCCCCTGCCGGAGTCCGGCGACGCTAAAAGATTGGCACGGGGTTCCCGAAACGATGAGCTCAAGTTGTTTTGCACCTTCGTCCTCCCATCGCATGAATGGCAACGCATCGACCGCACCGTCGTGAAGCAGGGCGTCGCCGTAGTTTTGGAAGCCCCATCGCTGTCGAACCACTTCGGCCGGGAACGGTTCAATCTCGCTCGTCCACCGGCACTCCCACCCCAGCGGCTGCCAGGCGACGTGAGCCGCACCGATGCCATCGCACACGCTTGCGTAGTTCATTCTCGCACCTCCACCACCCGCACCGTCCTGGCCCGCCCCTCGTCCCAGGTCACCCGGCCGTCGCGCCGCAGCCGCCATAGCTTTTGCTGAACGTCGCTGTGGATCGACCCGATAACTGCAGCGATCTCCCGCATGGTCGGCGGATAGCCGCGCTCCGCGGTCAGGTCGACGATCGCGTCGATGACCGCGAGCTGCTTCGGGGTGGTGGTCGTGGCGGTCGTCATGCGGGGCCTCCGGCGGTTGCACGTTGCTTGTCGATCGTGGCTTGGAGTCTTGCGGCGTCGTCGCCGCTCCACCCGACGGCCCGGGGCCGCTCGTCGGCCGCTGGGGCACCCTTCGGGGTCTTCTGCGAGTCGTACTGACCGCCCAGCACCTTGGTCACGAACCCGTCCGCCGTGAACTGGTGGAGCGTCACCGGGCTATCGAAATACCGGCAGCCGGCCAGCCGGGGGATCGCCTCCAGGGCGGAAGCCAGCCACCCGTCCTGGACGATGACCTTCGGGGCGTGATCCGGTGGGCGGGGAGACTTCCAGGTGCTTCGGCGGGTCGCCGGTCCGGCCCCGGTGTTCCATGCCGCCCGAAGGGCTTCCCATGCCTCTCCTGGCGAAGCCTCACGCGGAGGAGGAGGAATTGTCCTCTCTGTCCTTTCCTCTCCTCTGCGACGATCGGGCGTCGGACCTTCCGACGCACCAGCGTCGGAAGTCCCGTTTGGGCGTTTTCGCCCGGGATTTCGGTCTTCGTGGGCCCGTGAACGGTCGGATTGCTGCATTCTCGACTTGGCACACTGGCTGAACCGCCGATCCCATCCGGGGACGGCCACGGTTCCGCCAGCCTCGTCGATCTCCAGCCACCCGACTGCCGCCACGGCAGTCCAGAAGGACTCGTCTGCCCCGCACGTTCTCACCAACCGCGGTAGGGTCATGCGCGCCGACCCGTCGGTGCAGTGCATCGATGCCCAGCCCCAGAGCTTCCAGAGGCGGAAGCAGACCACCTCGACCGGTTGCCCGGTCGTGTCGATCAGCTCCTGCACCTCCGGTTTAAGGTCGAGGGCGAGGTCAACTGCTAGCCATTCACCGGCCATTGGTTTGCACCGTTTCGTCTACTGACGCAACTTGAGAAGCGATGTTCCCGAGCGTCTTAAAAAACCTTTCGTTGGCTGCATCGCAAGAAACGATCGCCGCCATGATCGGCTGTTCTAAGTCGTCGGTCGTTACCGCCTGGCCAGCCAAGAGCGACATAGCCACACACTGGACAATCTCCCTATCCATCGCGTGGATCTGCCAGTAGTCGTGGAGCTTGCCGAGGTAGATGACGTTTGCCTTACGCGAACCAGTGACCCAGCCAAACCTGTCGTCATCCGCAAAGTTGATGCTGAACTTCTTTCCGGTCATTGGGTCGCGAACAGTAACGCTGCCGTCTCCAGGCTGCGTCTTTGCCGCCCGTCTCCGTCGCCGCCCAGTGTTTCGCGGCGTGACAGTCTCGTGTTCTTCTTCTTGTTGGCGCGACCTCTTTTCCTTAACGACCGAAACGCCAGACAGAGCCTCAGTAAGGCCACGACCAACATCGTCGGCTATGCCGGCCTCCAGCGTCAGCGAATGCTCGGCAGCACACCGCTCTAGGAGATCACGAATCTCTGGGAAGATTTGCTCACACAGGTCTTGCAGCTCTTCCGCTGATGTCTTGTGTTTATTGACTGCCCATTTCTCGCTATCGTCTGCGTCGTCCGGCTCGATCAAAGTGATGACACCGTAGAACTTATGGATATCCATGCCCTCGGTGCCGTAAGACCTATTGCACGAATCCTCTGTCAGCGTCCGCCACTTGAACTCAAACCGCCACCCGCCGTCCGCCTTCTCGCCGTCTCGCTTGATCCCAGCCCACCACGAATAGAGTCGCCCCTGGAACTCACCAGCACCTTCTCGCCGGTCGTCGACCTCAACAACTCGCGGAGCCTCTACGCGCTGTCCGTCGAGCGTGATGACCTTTCCTCTTCTAATGGCCGGAGCAAACGTCTTTGAAATCCTTGTCGTAATGACCGGCCTGTCGATCCTGCGGTCCACACAAAGCACCTTGACAACAGTCCCGGTACGCATAAAGTCGCGCGCCGGCTCTTGATCCTCTCTCGCAACCCATCGCCCAGAAACCATGATCTCCTCAAAATCGGCGCGGACAATTCGCCGGATTCCATTTCGTACTACAAGCACCTCGGCGGCCGTCCCGAGCGCGAGGACTGCGTCCTTCGCGCCAATCCCGTACCGGCCCGACGTGTCTCGCCCCTCCGAGTCGTGATCTCCGATGGTCACGATCGCCGCTGGATTCGGTGCTCCAACGCCGTCGTCGGCCACAGAAATGCACCGCGTCGATGCGTCCCACTCAACCCCTACAACAGACGCCTTCGCGTCAAGCGAGTTGTCGACCAGTTCGCAAACAGCAAGCCACGGCGGCATATCCTGCCGACGGAGCGACGCTATCGCGTGAGTCTTTGGTGTAATGTCGATTTCCTTGGTCATCTTTTACTCACAGTCTTTCAACGTGGGTTTTGAGCTCGTCCTTCAACACCTCGCGGTTGTGATCCGCTTCCATCCATTCCGCTATCAGATCGCGAAAGTCTTTGATGATCGCCTTCATCGCACGGTGCTTTTTCTCTCTCGGCTTGCGTGCTGGTTTAGGGGCAACGTCCTTCAGTTTCTTCTTGCCAGACATCACGTCTTTGGCTGTGTCGGCCGGCAACTCGCCGGACGCGATGGCCTTCTGTACGGCGATGGCTTGCCTCGCCTTGTGAAGAGATGTCTTTCCCTTCTTTGCCACTTGGCCGGCAGTGGAGGCGGCGTCACTCTTCTTCCGGTCACGCTTTGCAGGTGACGAAGGTTCCTTCGTAACCTGCTTTTTTCCGTCAGGGTTGCCGCTCGCGCCTTTCTTAAACTGAGTTGCTTCTTTCTTTGCCTCGTTCTCCTTGGCGATCAGCGGCCAGATGGCGGCCGAAGCGACCGCTATCCCATCGTCGTTCATCTGCCGTCGCATTGCGTTGGTGTCCCAAATCCACTCGGCCACGTTCCGGCCGTCGTCATTCCACTCAACAACCGGCACGCTGACCTTATGCCCTTGCTCGCGGGCAGCCTCTGCGGCCCGCAGTCGGTTGCGGCCGTCGATCAGCTCGTCGGCGTCAGTGCCGCGCCGAATGACGATGGGGTGGTGTATGCCGTTGTTGATGATCGACTCGACCAGATTGTCGAACTCGTCACCTTCAATCAGCGGGAACACCGCAGCCGCTGGATGAATGATGTACCCGCAGATGGAGACTTGTTCTTGCTTGTCGCTCACTTCGCACCTCCAGTTGATTTCCAAAGCCGTGCCCCTGCCGTGCCGTGCCCCTTCCGCCGGGCCGCGAATCCGACCGACACGATCTGGTTGTTCTTCGCCAGCCCGGCGAACACCGACCCAAACGCTCTCGCGTCATGCGGCACCAGGCCCAGCCGCTGGCAGTGATCGACCAGCTCCTCGCCGGTCATGGCACGTCCAGACTTCGTCAGGGCCTCGAGGATCGCCGCACGGGCCGCGCCGGTGTCGAAGGCGGCCACCCGCACGGCCTTCGCCGTGCAAGCCGCTGCGGGCTTCTCAAATAGCGGGCCGGCGGGAGTGTCGGGCCAGTAGTCGCTCATGCCACCACCCCAGAACTTTTTTTGAGTGAATCACCGTTCATTCGCCGGCAATCTCGAACCGTGCCGTACCACGGTGCGATCCACTCGGCAGACTCCTCAAGGCGAGCCACCCAAAATCCATGACTGCCTACGATCCACCTCACGCGAAGCATGAATCTGAGCTTCGGAACCGGCGGCCAACGCCTGCTTGTGATCGAGCTGCTCATGCCACCACCCCGCCGCGGCCCTCGACCGCATCCGCGATGAGGTCGACGGTCACGTCGGCCGGCGCATCTCCGACCTCCCATGCCGCGATGAGCTGCTTCACCACCGCGATCACGACAACGTCATTTGCCATCTGCAGACCTCCATGCCTTAAAGAATCACTCGTGTACGCACCCATCCGTAGGTTGTGCCGCGTGACGTGCGGCGACCGGTCGGAGTCACTGGTCAACTGGCGGGAAGATTCGCCACCCAGCCTCCGGCTGCGGAGTTATCTCGCGACCACCGCTTGCGCTCTCTCCGCGGCCGATGAAGGGGCAGCCGCTTGGTTCCCGGCTGAGAGCGGCCGGAGTTTCGCGAGCACGCCTTCAAGGTGTGCTATTTGCTTTCGGATCTTGGTTGCCGCCACCTGGTCGGCCATATCCCGTGTCGGGAAATAGCGATCAGCCGACTCCATGTCGCTGCCGTAGGGACGCCTGACGTATGTCATGTCGCCAACGACCACCGTCTCTCCGCTGATGCGATGGATTTCGCCGGTCTGGAAGACGTGAGTGCAGTACACGGTTGCCATGCTGTTTTCCTTTTTCTGGAATGTGGAATAGGTCTAAAAAGGGATGTCGTCGCCGCTCGCGCCGGTCGCCGCGTCCGCCTTCTGTGTGGCGGTGCGATTCGCAGTCCGCTCGACCACGGCTTTCGGCAGCGGATCCGCGTTGGGCATGTATCGCTCGACCTTTACGTAGTCGCGTCCGGCCTTGCTCACCGCCAGCACCGTCTCGACGGTCACGGCATGATCCTTCAACTGCGTTTCGTCCCAGTCGCCACGCGGCGGTTCGATCCTCGCCGATCGGCACAGGGCCTCGATCGACCCCCTGCGGTCGCACGGGATCGAATCGAACACCGACTTGATTTCCTTGGAGAAGTCAAGCCGCACCGTGAGGCACTTGCCTTCCGGGTTGTTCTTGCCCTTCGCCCAGTCCTTCAACTGGATCTTCACCCACCCGATCGTCGCGACGTGCGTTCCCTCCGGGCAGAGCTGCTCGGCTCCGGCGTCCGACTGCGTCTCGCTCGTATCTGCAAAATCGTCCCAGTTCACGTCGTCACCTCGGGGTTGTAGGGCTTGCTACTGATCTTCACGATTCGGTCGGCGTCGCCCACGAGGGCGTCGTCGATGATGGCCTTGGCACGGTTGAAGGAGACCGCACCACGCTTGAACGCGACCGCGGTGTCCTCGACGAGCTGCATGGCCGCCGCGTGGCGGGCCTCCTCGTCACGTTCGACCTGGTTCATGCTGGAACCTCCTCGGGTGACAGAACTGCACGACGCTTTGAGATCGCGTTGCCCAGCGTGTTCCGCTGGCTCTCGGTCAGGTCGCCGGCATCACAGGCGTCGTCGGCGTCGCTCTCGATCACGTCCAGCTCCTCAACCGACGCCGCGGCCTTGACGCGGTCGCCCCAGCCGGGCTTCGACGCCGGAACGCTCGCGAACAGCGGGGCCAACGCCTCGATGGTCATGGGCAGTTCCGGGGCGAGCCCGTAGCGGTTTTTCGCGTCCCAAGCGGCCGTCCGCTCGGTGTGCAGCACGCGCTCTTTGCCACCCTTGGCACGGGTGCGGCCATCCTCGCCAGCCACGAGGCGGGTCTTGTAGTTGGCGAACAGAATGCAGTCGGCCCACTCCTTGACGAGCGGCCCGCTCTGCTTGGTCAGTTTCAGTTCAAACCGGTCGTAGCCCTCGTCCATGTCGGGAGGGCTGCACCGCTTGACGGTGGTGTGGCACACGACCACCACGTTGATGCCACGCTCGACCAGCGAGTCGCAGACCGTGAGGAAGCGACCGATCGCCTCCGCGACCATCGTGTACCCCTTCCCAAACCCGAAGTCTTCGATGCTCCGCTTCTGGGCCTTGGAAAGAAGGTTCTCGATGAGGAGCCGCTCCAGCCAGTCGCCGGAGTCGATCACGACCGTCTGGTATCCCTGCGAGTCGCGAGCCAACTCGTGCAGGGTTCCCTCGGCCTCGAGGTAGTTCGTGATCGTCACCCGATCCACGTCGAGGTGGTTTGTGCCGTCCTCGGTGTCGAGCACCAGGGGTTTCGGGAACTGGCTGGCAAGTGTGCTTTTGCCGATTCCCTCAACACCGTGCAGCACCACCCGCTTTGCAGTCTGCCGCTTTCCCTTCGTGATCTTCATACTTTTATTCCCTCTTTTCGTGCCCACTCCTCCAACTGCCTCACGGCCGTGCGGACCATCCGCACGTCACCGTCGAAACTCCTGCTAAGTCCCTCGACCGCACCGACACTCGAAAGCATCAGCCTCGAGGCCCGGAGCAACTTCAACGCCCGGCAAATGCCCAGCGAGTGGCGGCCGTCCGCCGCCTTCACGCTCGCTCTCCGCGGGTCGATTCCACTTGTCATTCAGCACCTCCAGTTCACTTCTTCTGATTGAGACATGAGCTGGTGCCTCGATGCCCAGCTTGACCATCGGCTTACCGCCGTTAGCGCCGCGGATCTCCCGCACCACCACGACTACGTCCTGACCGATCTGGATTCGCTCTCCGAGGTAGCGATTGAGATTCAGCACCGCCGGCTCCGTTTCGTTGCCGCTTTGCCAGCCTTGGCTCGGCGGGGTGGTTCCTGTCCATGCCCGGCTCCGCCGGGCTCCGTTCCAGCGTGATCCGTCACGCCGGCATCCTGATTGCTGGTGGCCGCGGTGATTGCACCGCCGTGCCACGGTTTGCCTGTGCGGTTCTGCCGCATTCGCACCTCGGAGAGCCTTCGCAGAGCCTCCGGCTCCCCGCAGAGTAGTTCTGCGATCTTGTCGGAGAGCGTCTCCAGGTCGGCGATCGCCTCGCGTGCGGCGTCGTACATGGCTTCGAGGTCGCCGGCGGCGATTCGCTCGTCGATCGTGAGGTCGATCGTCTCGTTCAACGGCAGTCGCCGCGTGCAGACGATTGCGGCGGTCGCCATCCGAACCCGTAGGGTGCGGACGACCTCACCTACCTCCCCCGCGGCTTCCCGAAGAGCATCCGCACGCTGACCGGGTCCGCGTCCGGCGGCTGGTATTCGCACCGGGTCACCCGACGCTTGTATTCCTCGTCCGGCGACCAACTCATCCGAATCGCGGCCGCGAGCAACTGAATCGTCGGCTCGGTGGGGTCGGCCTGATCGCTCTCTCGATCGAAGTAGTGTTCGCTGTCCATTGCGGCGTCCTTTTGCTTTGAGGGCGGCCGCCGATGCTGCGTGCTTGCGTGTCATGGCGCGTCCCTCGCCTATCGTTCCTGCCAATCACGTTGATTGGTCGTCTCGTTCTTCCGGGTGGGGATACTGTACCGATGTTCAGATACCCGTCAAACCATTTTGATCGTCGTGGCGCTCGTGGATTCGTTGAAGTGGGGGAGTGGAAATCTGAAACCACTCGGTCGTTGGTACGAAGGCGTATCAACGATGTGCGGAAAGATACGCAATCGTGTAAACGTGTCAAGCGTATTTTCTTGCAAAGAGAAAAATCGCCTGAAAAGCCGCGTAAATCAGCCGGGGCGGAATCCGCCTCTCTTGCGGCCCGTCACTCTCGGCACCTTCGCCAGCTTCTTGATCTCGGCCTCGTCAAAGACTCGAGCGTTGGCGGCCATGTGCTCACTCCAAAGCATCCCATCCAGCGCCATGCGGCGAAGTCGCCCCATGCTGATGCCGAGAATCGTCGCGGCCTCGCGGGTGCTGATGAGTTTGCGGTTGGTTTGGATTGCCATCACCATGCCCTGATAGTATCGCAAGCGTATGAAGAGTCAAACTGTCCAACTCGCCCGACCCGCCAGACCCGCAAATCCGGCCCAGCCGTTTGCTTGGCCTGGTCCGGTCTGCGAGAGTCGAGTTGGCCGGGCGAGAGTTGCAGTGGAGGCGAGGGGAGTCGAACCCCTGTCCCGTGATGTTTCAGCACGAACGTCTACGTGTGTGTCCGGTCAACTTGAGTCTCGTCCACGCGTCCCCGGCCGACAGGGTGCGTCGCAGACCAGCCCGGAACGTTTTTAGCCCCGGCCGTACTAGGCGGTGAACCGGGGCGAGTCGGATTTGGCGACCGATTGGGAGGCCCTTCCGACTGGGGCCATCGCTCGGGGTTGCTTAGTTAAGCAGCCAGAGAAAACTGAGCTTCGGCAATTGAAGCTTGGTCGACTTTTAACGTGGCCAGCCGACCAACCACGACACGCAATCCGGGCCTCTTGCCATCCGGTCGATACCGGTACGCCCCC
>Ga0164295_10003509_pt1 | contig 12594 bp, 6 predicted proteins | sample GEODES006metaG_FD_111798 | JGI IMG/M metagenome (GOLD analysis project Ga0164295, IMG submission 111798) | Oligotrophic lake water microbial communities from Sparkling Lake, Wisconsin, USA - GEODES006 metaG | ecosystem: Environmental > Aquatic > Freshwater > Lake | place: USA: Sparkling Lake...
GGCACAAGTCCGCCGGGTCAGGGGCGGCATCAGTCGCCGCTTCGCGGGATGGGGAGCAGGAACTGAACGCCGGGACGTTTGTCTGGACAAACGAGGAGTCTGACTCAGGGAAAAGGTAAGCCCATAGCGGTGTTGCGAGGCAGGCGAGACAAGCCCCTGTGGAACGGCTGCCATCGGTTCCTGCGATCTCAATCCACATGACGCCCAACCTCTTCGCCGACCCACCCCCCAACCTCCCCGAAGAGATTTTCACAACTCTTCTTGAGGCCAGTGACGTTCGCATTGAGCGGATCGTCTCCCACGGCCAATGCTCACCTGATGGCTTCTGGTACGACCAAGATCAGGCCGAGTGGGTGCTGGTGCTCAAAGGGGCTGCCCGGCTCCAGTTCGAAGGCCGGCTGCTGGAGATGCGGCCTGGGGATTTTGTGAGTATCCCGGCCCACCAGAAGCACCGGGTGGCATGGACTCCACCAGACGAGCTCACGATCTGGCTGGCGGTGCACTACGGCGAGAAGAGCTGAAGCCCGGGCCGGTGTGGGTTTTGGTGTGTTCGACAACGGCCTCCCGGCCAAGAATGTCCTTGCCACGCTCCCGGATTGGCGGCGAGGGGGAGTCTGGCTGACGAGACGGCCTGCGTACACCCAGCCGCTGCTACGCCCACTATGCCTTCACTAACCGGACTTTCTTCGGCGGTGCAGCCCCTTCGGTCGTCGTGCCCGCCGCCCACGCCAGGAACGCGGAATCTATGGCAGACAGTGAGGCACTCGACGACTCGGCTTGTGCTACTGGAGATGGCATGTATGACCCGGCGTCGTAGAGCCTCGGGGACAGCATTGCGGCGATGTCCAGGATGTCGATCGTCCCATCGTAGTTGAAGTCCCCCTCAGACCATGTGCCCACCATGGTGGAGTTGTACTTGTTCGACGAGACGAAGTTGGAGATATCCAGAATATCCACCTGTCCGTCGAGATTCGTGTCTCCGCTCGCAGCAAAGCCCACAGAGATGCTGCCGTCTCGGTTCACGACATAGCCGACCGAGCCACCTTCAAGCGATCCTGCCGCTCGGGACGTAAACCCAATCGAACCAGCCCAACTGCTCGCGTAACCTTGGCTTAGCAGTCCTTTGATGGCTGCAAGCGAATAGCCGCCGGATGGGACCGTGATTTGGCCAAAGCCGAAATCGAGTTGGCTGCCTTCGGCGAGCGTGATGTTGCCCACGGCCACGCTGCCACCCGCAACATCCAGCGTCAGCTTTGCTCCAGCCCGGACATCAAGCGTGCCCGTGCCAAGTGCTGCGACGTTCTTCACGACCACTTCGCCAGCCTCGATGATGTTTCCGCCGGAGTGGGAGTTGGCCTTGTCGAGGAGGAGCGTACCCGCCCCCCGCTTCACGAGTTGGAACGCTCCGGTGCGGATGGTGTCGTCGGTTGTCGTCTGGCCAGATTCGACGCCGATGCTGGTGTCGACGACGAGCAAGCCGTCCACCGTTGTGACCCGGGTGCCGCCCTCATTGAGGCTAGCTGACGAGATCGCCACAGCCGTGTCACTGGTCACTCCCGAACGCACCGTAAAGTCGATCGTCAGGAGCGTGCCATCGGAGCCGACGGACTGCGATCCAGCCATGCCGATCCGCAGGGTTCCGGGTGTTCCGGCATTCACGGCGACAGCCATGCCACTTCCGGCTGCTCCGACTATCACGTCAGCGGCGTTCACTGAGACTTGCGACGCGTCGTAGGTGATCACAAGATCGGCTGCAGCAACGGGGTTGCTGTTTCGCTCAATGGTGAGCGGCACCCGGACCTTCCCGCCCGTCGAAGGGGCTGTCGCGGTGCCGAGAGTTAACACACTCGGAGCCGACTGGCCCGAGAAGGTGAAGCCCGAGCCGGTCCCCAAGCCGGAACCCGTGACAACACCCCAGTTACCTGACACGTCACCGATCAAGATGCCCGTGAAGTCCTGGGCCGTGCGATCTGAGTTAAGGTCAGCGAACGTCAGCGAGGCAGGTGTGAAGGCCCAATATCGGTTCGCCGGTAGCATTCCAGAGATCAAGCCAACTGATTTTTCGAGAATATATGCCGCATCAAGTTCCGTAACGCCGTTTACGCCATTGGCGTCTGCGGCAACGGTCTGGTTGCTGCTGAGTGTCGCCAGCCCGGCCGCAGCCTGAAGGACCAGACTAGCGTCGTAGGCCGTGATCTGCCGCACGTCGTCCGTCTTCGCAGGCGTGACCGTGTAGTCGCCCCTACGCATATCGCTGAGCGAATACTGCCCCGTCGACCCGGTAGTTGCCTCCTTGACAATCTCCCCCTCCAAGGCAAGAGCGACACCATTGATCACAGAGTTGTCTGCGAAATAACGGACTACCCCCGTGACGGAGTAAAGCTCCTTCACTGTCAGCAAACCGCTCACCGTCTGCGTGGAAATCGCACCGTCGTTGAGGCTTACGCTTGTAAACTCGAGAGCCGAGGAGGTCTGCGGTGCCCCAACAACGTCGAAGGTCAAATAGCCAAGAGCCCCCGTTGCACTCACCGCCGTTGATCCGGCCATCGAAAGCGTCACCCTGCCGGAGACCGTGGTATTAGTCGCGAGCGACCATCCGTTCGACAGAGCCCCAGTTCGAGCGGATACGATCCTCAGAACGGCAGGATCAAAGGTGACCACTACCCTAGCGCTCCGCAATCCTGTCGCATTCGCCAGACTGATCGGGATTTCTAAACTACGCCCCGTGTCACCAGTGATCGTCGGCAAAGAGGCTGTAACCCCCTCTGCGACGTAGCGGAACGCCCCAACGAGTGCGTGCTGACCACCGCCTGTATTCGTGACCACGACATTGGCACTTGCGGGAACGCCTGCTGGTGTCGTCGCGGTGATCTGCGTGGATGAAACCACTATCACACTCGACGCGACCCCACCGCCAATCGTCACGCTGGCACCCGCCTTAAAGTTGGTACCTACGATCGTGACGCTCGTCCCACCACTGGCCGGACCAGTAGCGGGCGTGATTGAGGTCACCAGCGGGGCGTCAACGACGCGGATGAGATATGGCTGGACAGCCAAGCCGCTGAAGACCGTCGAAACCCCGTCCGTGGCAGCAATATAGTACTCGACCCCCGGGGCCACGACTGAACCCGCGTCGATCGTCGCAGAGTAGCGATTGGCGGTCGTCAGCGTCATGGGCCGCGAACTGAACGTACTCGTGCCCAAGACTCGGGAGTAAAGCGTGACCCCCGTCACTGCCAGATTGTCGGTCACGTCAGCCCGAATCGTCACGGCGACAGACGGTGCCGACGAGGTGACGGGCGTATGAATGATCTGTGGCGGAATGGTGTCGAGTGCCGCCCCAGAAGCGACGTTCGAATCGACCGACTCCGTGCCGTCTGTTTTCACGACACGGAACTTGTAGTAGTAGGTCTGGGCAGGCTGGACGGTCCGGTCTGTGAACGACAGTTGCTCTTTCGGGATCACTGTGCTGCTGACCCGCTCATACGTGCCTGTGGCCGAAGTCGAGCGGTAAATGTTGTAGCCGGCTAGCAGGTCGAAATCGTCCTGAGACCACATCAGGTCAACTTTACCCTCGCCGCCTGAGGCTTGGAGATTCATGGCCTCGGTGCCAGACGTGACGATCTCGAAGCGGAAGCGGCCGGTATCGTTACCCGTAACGAGCCACGGCTTGTCGGCTGCTCGAGCCCCGGCAACGCGGATCAGCTGGTAGCCGTCGCCTGTCAGCGGCGTGACATTAAATTCCCCAACCCATGTTCTCCCGTCGACCCAACCATCGCCAGAAGGCTTCACCGTGAAATCGGTGTATGGAAATGCAGGCCCAAACGAGACTTCCGGATCACCGGATATGTCCATGTCCCGATTGAACCGGATAGTGAACGTGGCTGTACCACTTCCAAGTTGACTCTCCCTAAGCTCACCGCTCCTCACGTCAACATCCCAAGCAAAAGGATACGTTGTAGTTGCCGGCGTCTCCAAGTACGGCTGATAAACAACAGCCCCAACGTTAAAGTCGTCTGACTGGTCGTTAACGGCGACGTCAATAAGCGACGCCATGGATGTCCCCCAATAGTTCCCACTCGCCCCAGCGTACTTTGATCGCGGTAGGTAACTGGCAACTCGCATCAAAGCCGCGGGGTCTGTGCTCCACCATGGACTGAGCAAAGCATTTGCCGTGAACAAAACGTTCGCCCGGGCTGCGTCAACTGTATTCGCAACATTAACGCTGCGGCGGTCGAAAGCAATTCGCCCCCCAGCGAAACCATTAGCCAAAAAGACTGAAGATGTAACACCGCCGGTGAAGGGTGACTGAGTGCTGTAGTATCGACTCGACGGCCTCAATTGTTCAAAAAGAACTGTTGCGAAAGAGGTGGAACGGGATGTGTCAGAGTATGCGTCATAATAGAACTCCCCATCGAGGTCGATGGTCGTCTCACTAATGCTGCTCGCATTAAAGCTGAACCCCTCCCAGCCTGATTGCGATTGGTAAGTGTTGCCGTTCCACGAGAGCATGCGGTGGCTTCCTCCCGACCTGCCAGTCAGCTTGGAACGGGTGATAGACGACAGCCGGGGACTTCCTTGAAAGTATGAGCCAAATTCCGGCGAGTCCACTTCTACAAAATCAAGGCTCGCATGGCCCCCCGTGTTGTAGATGCGGACATTATGTAAATAGCCGCCGTCGAAGAAAGTGCTGGCTGGGAAGAGTTTGATCGGCTCAGCGAATGAACCCTCAGCCAAGAAGGTGCCTTCTACTTTGATATATGGCAAACGTACTTCGGCATAGGGTGCCGTGCTATCGGAGGCCCCCCACTGGACTTCGGTGCCGGGGGCGATCCGCATTGTCACGCCTATGGGGATGAGCACTGGGCCACCCACAATCCAGAAGTCATCCTTAGTGAGAGTTAGGTCCGACGTGATAACCGATGACAAGACCCTTCCCCGTTGCACCAGGATGGTGAATCGCGACTCAAACGAGTACGTGTCCGCATCCGTTGGATCCAATCCATTCGTTGCCGTGATCGTTAGCCGAAACGGGATCGCGTGATCATTGGGCGTGTTGACTGCCACTTGAAAACGAAACGGGCTCGTGACACCCGTGACGAGGCCATTGGTGTAGATCAGTCCGTTGTCGTCCTGATTAAATGTACCCACGGCACCGTAGGTCACGGTGTCCGTGATCATTGTCACGTAAGGATCAGCGGCGACCGCGTTCTGAGCAAACGCTTCGAGCTTTACCGTGACATTGTCAGCCTTTCCCCAGTGATTCCGGATCTCAATTGCAAGATCAACGGTCTCGCCCGCATCCACACGACCGTCGTTGTCGTTCCCCGTCGCTTGGGCCGTCGTGTCAAAAAGCCAGTGGTTCAAGTACGTGAGATTGGGTCGCGGCGTGTCGGTGAGGTTGCGTACAGCATCGACCACACGGCCTCTGCCCACTGCCAGTTGGCCCATGATGAATCGCGACGAGTAGAGATCCTTGCTTGCAAACTTTGTCCTAAGCAGTGCAGCGATGCCAGATGCCACGGGTGCAGCCATGGATGTACCGGACCACGCGGAGTACGCATTTCCTGGAAGCGTGCTGTAGACCCCGGCTCCTGGTGCGAGAAGTTCGTATTCGTGGGCGTCGTTGGGAAGGCAGTCTTTGTTCGAAAAGCCAGCCCTCGCACCGTCCTGAGTAGAAGCCATCACTCCCAGTACCCAGTTGTAGGCCGCCGGATACATGTTCGCTCGCGGTGGATTATCGGGGGGGCAGGAAAGATTTCCCCTGCCGTCATTCCCAGCCGCGGCAACGAGCACGGACGTTCCGAACGCCACCTGCAGGGCGTCCTTGACGAGGCCCGACTCTGAATACGACCCGAACGACATATTGATGATGTCGGCACCGTTTTCTACGGCGTAGTAGATCGCCTCCGCGATGTCGGTCGAAGACCCAATCCCCGAATACTGAAACGCCTTGATCCCCATGATCCGGGAGTTGTAGGCCACGCCCACGCCGCCAATGCCATTGTTGGCTGAGGCAGCAATGATGCCCGCTACGTGCGTGCCATGACCGTTATCGTCCTGCGGATTCCCGCTGTGGCTTCTCGAGTCACTTACGACAGCGACACCGTGGACGTCATCCACGAAGCCATTGCCGTCGTCATCAAGGCCATTGCCCGCGATCTCCCTCGCGTTGACCCACATGTTGGCCGCGAGATCGGGATGCGTGTAATCGACGCCTGTGTCGATCACTGCGACGACAATATTGCTGCTTCCGCCAGCCGGCAGGCCCTGGCTCTCAAGATACGCCCAGGCTTCCGGTGCCTTGACCGCCCCGAGGTGCCACTGGGACGCATAGCCTGGGTCCGTCATAGCCGACGGGATCGTGGAGCCGTCAGCGGCAGAGACGGCAGTGCCGCCCGTCAGGCTGCCCAAGTCACCGCCCGTCATCCGAAACAGATAGTCGGGCTCCGCGGCCTCGACGCCGCCATCGGCTCGTAGTGCTGCCAACAACGCATCGATATCGGTGGATGCGTCGACCGTGCAGGAGAACCAACGGGCAAGATCAGCCTCGGTGGCCTTTGGAGCATCGCCTTCGATTGCGGCGGCGTTCATGGCGATAAAGGGTGATGCGGTCGGAAAAACCTTCGCCAGCCCGCCAGCCCCATGCCCCGCGAGGACGCTCGTCACGGAGGCGGGGATAGGCGTCCCCAAGGCCATCGCCGAGGCCGTGAAGCCAGACCCTTCCAGGCCACTCAGCGGTGAGGCGAGGATGGCGGGCTGCTGCCTGACTTTGATGAGCACGTGACCGGGGACATACGAATCCACAGGAATAGCCGCGGCCGCGTCGGTGTCAGCGGCGAGTGCAAGCCTGAGTTCCAGAGCCTCGAGGCGGAGGCCATGAAGCCGCCGCGGAGCAGCCGGACGCCTGTTACGCTGCGTACCCAGCCGATGACGCGTAGCCACGCTACGCCTTGGGCGAGATCTCATAGCCTCAGCTCCTGAACGAAGACGCACCCTAGCTAGGTGCACAGATTCCCCAGAGTGGGGGCCACCTAGGATAGCGTGGCAAGACTGTTCCCGGCAATAAATGGGCGATTTGTGACCGGGTTTCCACAAGCATGCCCGGCGAATGACCTGATCTAGCCATAACGCCGCCAGCAATACCGCTGGGATGCCACGTATTCCCGGCCGCTTGGCACCAGTCACACGGCTCAATAATCGAGCGTTACGGGCTGCACTGCGAGCCAAGTGCCCATCTCGCAGGCGATCTATCTCTCTTGATCACGACCAGCAGCCTGGAGCAACGACGTAATGAATCGTCGCCGGCTTTCCAGAGATGCTGCTCAGGCCGCCCGCTTCCGCCTCATGGCCACAAAGCCAGCCAAGCCAATCCCGACACCAACAAGCCCTAGCGTCGAGGGCTCCGGGACAGGGATGTTTTGGCGATCGAAACCGGAAGTAGCCCCATGACGCTGGCCGCTCATCAGGCTCGCTCCTGCCCCGCCCGAAGTCATTCCCGGTGAAATCGTCGAGCCGCGGCCGAACACCACCGAGCCGAGAACTGTCCCCGAGCCACCGATGGTCTGGCCTGCTCCAACGAGGTATCCGCCCGCGATCCCTTGGACATCGAGCGTAGCCCCGGCAGAGATGGTTACGAGCGACGAGTTGGCGATCGCACCGGAGCCAGAGAGAGCCGCGATGCCCTGCTCGATCGAGGTCGTGCCGGTAAAGGTGTTGATGCCATCGAGCAAGATCGTGCCACTGCCCACTTTCGTGACCGACGATGTGCCCGTGATGCCGGCGTAGCCCAAGGTCGTCTGGGCCTGGGTGCCGCTCGTGACGTTGAAGAGCACGTTGGCGGGCGAGACGACGCTGCCCCGGACAGTGAGCGACATGCTTTGTGGAGTCGCCCCCGGGAGGTTCTCGTCAGAGAGATTCAACGAGTACGTGCCCGAGAAAGAGCCGGTCGTCGTGGTGAGCATCGACAGGCCATACGTCTGCGATGACCCCGAAGGTACGTTCAGAAACGGCGAAAGCGTGGTCGAGAACACGCCGGGAACACTCGCTGAAGAAACACTGTCGAGGTCTAACTTCGCCGTCCAGTTGGCCCCCAAAGTCCCCGGCCGGTTGAAGATAGAAAAGTTCTGGCTTGCTGTTCCCGTGCCCTGCGTGAGCGTGCCGAAATCGATATCCAGCGTCGTCAGGGTGCTCGTCGCATTGAAAGACCCGATGGCGTGGTCCAGAACGCTCATGGTCACGGGCTGGCTGAAGAGTGGCCAGGCTGTCTGGGGGCTCGTGGCCGCCACTGAAAGAGTCCCCGACATCAAGCCAGCCTGAGAGGTATTGACTGTCATGAGGTGGGTGGAGGCAAGCCCGAGTGCCATGTCGGAGCCGGTGCCAGAGCCGGTCAGGATTCCTGAAGATGCGTAGCCGTAGTCCAGCCGGTCGGCCCCCTGAACGACGCTGACCGGGGCTGAATTCGAGACGGAAAGGGTGCTCGAGACTACCGCGTTCTTGATGACGGTGGCCGGTAGAACTCCGATGCTGGCTGAGAGTCTGGCCGGTAGTTGATAGTCGGCCACCACCGGAAGATGGTCGGCTACTTGCGACAAGGAGGTCAGGATCGTGCCAGACTGGGCCAGCGTGTAGCCGGGTAGAAACGCCTGCAAGGCCGAAGGCGACCCCGTGGTGATCGCCTGATTTAAGGTGTGCGTGCCCGTATTGCCGAATGCCCAATACGAGTTTGGGATGTAGTCGAGCCCCCTGCCGTCGAGCCAAGCGCCCGTGACCAGTTGGAAATCAAACCGGTCGTCCATGCCACCAGTGACTTGGCCCTGATAAGAGGCAGTCGTGGCCGGTGACTGCGTGTGGTAGGGCTTGAACGCTGCGTTGTTGCTCCAGTCTCCAACTTGGTTGATCGGGTCAAATGCTTGGCCGTTTCCAGTGCCAGTCAGCGTCTGAAAGGCTTTCTCTGAAGCCGTGTACACGTTCAGGTCCCCGGCGTAGATGAGGTTCCGGTTCGGACCCAGAGCATCGGCGTTGGCCCTGATGGCTTGGGCTTCTACGTTCCGGCGGTTGGCACTGGTGGAGTCATCGACGGCCTTGAAGTGGCTGCCGTACACATAGAAGTCAGCCGTGGTGCCGTAGCCTACTGGACGAAACTGGTACCTGAGGGTCTGCCGCGGCTGGCCGGTGAGACTCGTGACCCCGATGGCTTCTTCTGAAATCAGCGTCACCGAGGCCGAGTTGTAGACCGCCATCGGGCGGCCAGCTCCGGTCGTGGCCCCGTTTATGCCCGAAGGAAGGTACGTCGTGCTGCTCGTGATCGTATTGAGCAGGCTGGCGTAGGCTTGGCCGGTCGTCGTGACGCTGTTGCCTTCCTGCATCACGAAAACATCTATCGGCCGAGCGAAGCCGGGTTTCGTCTGGGCATTGATCGCCGAGAGCACAGCGTCCATGCCGGGTCTGGGGCCAGAAGAAGAACTTCCGGTTGCCCCGACGTTGTAGTCGAGGATTCTGAGCTGGGCGTCTGCTGGGCAGGGCCACGAAAAGACGCCCAGGCAGGTACTCACAACCGCCACCCGGAAGGCCCACGCAGGTATGACCTCACGGGCCCGCAGATTCATGCTGGAGGGGTACTCAAGAAGCCCAGGCCCACACAAATCGATGCAGTCCGAAAGAAACGGCATGAGTGGGCGACGAGGGACTCGAACCCCCAACCCCCTCGGTGTAAACGAGGTGCTCTGACCAATTGAGCTAGTCGCCCGCTTCTGGAGAGCCAGAGTATAGCCGAGGTGCCGACGACGGAAGAAGACGCTAGAGCGCATCCAGCTTATGTGTAGCGTCGTCTACGGAAGCGAGGGCGGGTAGGCGAAGGGGGTCGGCGACCGCTCGCTGAGCCTTGGGCGTATCCTCGCCCGGCGACGCGACTTTTGCCGCCCCCGTGCCGGCGAACTACGTAAGTCGAATGCGATCTAGAGCCGGCAGTTACCGAATCGGGTCTCGATCACCGCCGAGGCCCCGATCAATTCCAGGCGTTCCATCACCGCGTGCACCTCGCTCCGCTTTACCATCGCCCGCACCGCGCACAACGAGGCATCCTCGAGGGCCATGACGGTAGGCGAGTTGAATCCGGGTGTGATCTTTTCCGCTTCGGCGAGCTGGGTGCGCGGCACGTTGTACTCCAGCAACGACCAGCTACGGGCGATCACGATCCCTTCGAGCCGCCGGACGATCCGGTCGGCCAGCGGCGTGTCATGAAGCCCAGGGTGCTGAATCAGCACCGTCTCATAGCGGCCGATCTCGTCGAGCACCCGCAGACGGTTGGCGGCGAGTGTGCTCCCGGTCTCGACGAGGTCGACGATGGCATCGGCTACGCCGAGCGCGATCATCACCTCCACGCTGCCGGAGAGCTCGACAAAGTGGGCGTCGACGCCCCGCTCGGCGAGCCAGCTGCGGGTGATCCGCGGAAAGCTCGTGGCGATGCGGCGGCCGGCCAACGCACCGGGGCCCTCGACCGTGGCATCGTCGGGCACGCAGAGGGCGAGCCGGCAGCTGCCCACGCCGAGATCGAGACGGTTGACGACGTCGGCACCGCTCTCCGCCACCAGGTCGGCACCGGTGATCCCGAGGTCGATCGCACCCTCGGCCGTCAGCACGGGAATGTCGTCGGTCCGGAGGAACGTGATCTCGACCGGCATGTCCTTGCACCGGGCGAACAGGTTCCGGTCGGTGCGACGGAAGGAGAGTCCCGCGTCGCCGAGGAGTTGGGCGGAGAGTTCGGCCAGCCGGCCCTTGCTCGGCACGCCGATGCGGAAGAGGCGGTCTTGTCTGTCGTTGCTCATGCCGATTCCCCTCGCTCCGTGCCCCGGCCCCGGGCCGCCTTCTCCTCCAGCCCAGACACCCCGAATCGCCGGGCGAGTTCGTCCTCGACGCGGCCCAGAGGCACGTCGCGGCAGGCGAGCAGCACCAGCGTGTGATAGACGAGATCCGCCGCCTCCGCCACGACCCGCTCGTCGGGTTCGTTGCAGGCGGCACGGACGAGTTCCCCTGCCTCCTCGGTCACCTTGGCCCCGGCGGCGACCGGCCCGCCCGCGAGCAGCGTGCTGGTGTAGGATCGCGTCGTGGGATCGGCCTTTCGTGAGGCGATCACCACTTCCAGGGATTCGAGCACCTCTCCGCAGCGACGGGCCGATGTACGAGGATCGGGCACGAGTGGCAGCACCTCCGGAAGACGCCTCCCCGGACCGGCCCGGCTCGTGCGGGCCGCCATCCGTGGGGCCTCCAACTCTAGCATGGCCTGCGGTCGGCTCCCGCCACCCCGGCCCACCGCTCGGGAACGACTGCTGGTTTCTCTCCGGAGCCACCGCCTCCGGCAAGTCGGCTCTTGCGGTCCGCATGGCCCGCCGGCTCGGAGCCGAGATCGTGAGCATCGATTCGATGGCGGTCTACACGGGGCTCGACGTCGGCACCGCCAAGCCGACGGCACGCCAACGGGCCGAGGTCCCCCACCACGTCATCGACATGGTCCCGCCGGGGGAGGCCTACAGCGTTGCCCGCTGGCTGGAGGATGCCTCCCGGGCCGTGGCCGACTGCCGCGCCCGCGGACGAGCCATCCTCTTCGTGGGGGGAACGCCGCTGTATCTGCGGGCGCTTCGCGACGGTCTGGCAACGCTCCCCCCAGCGGATCCGGCCCTCCGCGAGCGGCTCTCCGCCGAGGCTGCCTCCACGGGCCTGGAGTTTCTCCACCACCGACTCGCCGTGATCGACCCCGCCTCAGCCGCCCGCATCCATCCGCACGACGCCAAGCGGATCATCCGCGCGTTGGAGGTCGCGGAGGCGACCGGGCGGCCGTTGTCGGCGGCCTTCGCCCCGGCCCCGAACCCCTTGTTCGAGCCGCGGCTGATGATCGTCGACCTGCCGCGGGCCACGCTCTACTCGCGGATCGACCGCCGCGTGGAATGGATGTTCGCCCACGGGCTCGTCGAAGAGACGCACGCCGCGGTCGAGCAGGCCGGCGGCCTCGGCGCTACGGCCGGTCAGGCCGCGGGCTACGCGGAGGCACGCGACCTGCTCGCCGGCCGCATCGATCGTGCCACCGCCATCCGACGCACCCAACAGCGGACTCGTCAGCTCGCCAAGCGGCAGCTGACATGGCTCCGCGGTTTCAGGAACGCCACCTGGATCGCCGCCTGACCAGACGTGCCCCGTGGCCCCCCGCGGCCCCGGGTGGAGAGCCACCCGAAGGCTGCGGGCCGGACGCACGTGAAACCAGACACCCGACACTCTTCGTAAACGAACGCTGAACCGCTGCGGAGCACCAGATCTCTGCCCGGCACGGTGGCGGCCGCCTGGGTGCTACGCGACCAGCTTGATGGCCGGCTGCTCGCCGGTGATGCCGACCACGAACTCCTCGAAGATCTTCACGTCGAGGGCCGAGGCCGTCTCGGCTTCGGGGTGGAACTGCACGCCGATGGCCGTCCAGTTCTCGACCGCACTTTCGATCGCCTCGACTACCCCGTCCGGTGCCCGGGCGGTGACGCGAAAACTCATGGCCACGTCGTCGATCGCCATGTGGTGCATGCTGTTCACGCGGATCTCGCCGTCGCCGTA
>Ga0164295_10003510_pt1 | contig 12589 bp, 7 predicted proteins | sample GEODES006metaG_FD_111798 | JGI IMG/M metagenome (GOLD analysis project Ga0164295, IMG submission 111798) | Oligotrophic lake water microbial communities from Sparkling Lake, Wisconsin, USA - GEODES006 metaG | ecosystem: Environmental > Aquatic > Freshwater > Lake | place: USA: Sparkling Lake...
TCTTCGCACGCAGTGCGGGGCCGGATGAAGTTTACTTCCGAAACGAGGAAGTTCTGAAGCCCTGCAAAGCAACCCGTGACATGACCGGCATCACACCTCACATAACCCCCAGTGCACATGTGTGCGCACCTTCCCGAAACATGCGCGAGACTGCTCACTACGGCGCCCTTTTCATAGTCACAATATTGTGACTTTGTGAGGGACATACTCATTCTTGGGGCCCTTACGCCTTAGAAGTGCAGCTAGTAAATTGCACTAATATGGTGCACCCTTACTAGTTAATCACAAGTGGTTCGACGATCGAAACGGTATCGCTATCGGTACACGTGACTCGTGAGCGCTCGACCAGCCTCCGCGGCCGGGCCACGTCACAGTACACAGATAGGCAACCACATGAGACGGTATCGGTACAAGTGACTCGTGAGCGCTCGACCAGCCTCCGCGGCCGGGCCATGTCACAGTACACAGATAGGCAACCACATGAAACATGTAGCGCTAAGGTCCTAGGAAGGTCGCAAAAACTATCTTGGAGCTTATCGAATTGGAGCTTGTATACATGTAGATTGTAGTGCTTGTGGCTTTTATTAGCGCCGACCGCCGTTAGCCTTAGAAAGCTTATAGAAAGCCTTGAACTCAACGGTGCTCCTGTATTTCGCTTGACCCGAGTATTCCGTCCAGCATTGCAGCGCATCTCTAAAACAGTAAGGTTACACCTGGGTTACCCAACTCAAAAGCAACGCGTGGTCGACCGCCGCGCTCGCGTCACATCGCGCTTTTTAAGAAGCACCCTATCCTAAGAAGCTCCACTTCTTCCTCGGCGGCGCTTTGACCACATCATCTTTGATAGCCATATCGTCGACTGGGGGGGGCGGTGGTAGGGTGTTGTACCGCACGATCATCCCGAACACGCTCATCGGCGGTTTGAAGATCGCCGTCTCAGTCTCGTCGATGCAATTGCGCACGATCGGCTTCGTGCGGTCGGGTTCGAACTTGCGCTTGATTTCGTTTTCGGACGCGGTGGTGCGCCATCGCAAGTGGGTGAGCCACCGCTGCATGTCTTTGCCGTCGCTCGTTTTGAAGAAGAAGCTCTTCGAGCCGAATTGCTTATTGGCAAAGGTGAGCTTAAAGACGTGGTTGTGCGGTGGCAGTGGCGGGGGTAGGGTGAGCACCCCGATTTCGAGGACGTCAGCCTTCTTGATCTGTAAGAAGACGGACGGCTTTGAGGTCGGATTGGTGCCGCTAAAAATGTACAAATTGTGGCCGCGGCACACGGCGTTGATTGGCAAGAACGAGCCACCGGGCACATTGCCCAACGCAAACGTGTAAGAGAGCGGCCCGCTGAATTCATAGACGCCGTTGCGGCTCACCTGCGCAAGCGTCGGCATCGCTCGCCGCAGCGCCAGCTCGGCGGCCTTCTTTTCGCTTTCCGTGAGCTTCTTCTTCTCAGGTTTTGCGGCGGCAATGTTGGCCGCGTTCTCCGCGCTCGCCAGCGGCCTGGGCCTTTCCGCGCTCGCGAGCGGCGTGAGCGTTTCATGTGCAACCTTTTCTGCGGCAGCTTTTTTCCTGGCTGCGGCAGCTGCTTTGGCATCTCTCTTCAGCTTGTTTTCTTTCGTCTTCGAAATCCGGATCGGCATGGCAGGAACAGCACAGCCGAATGGACGGTCCGTCGATCGACCGCGGCGCGGCCCCTTTGGATAGTTGAGCGAGCGTCCACAAATTCCGACACGGTTCACAGAAAGCGACACTCGAGGCGTACTTACATGTATATTTTGGCGGATGTCGACTGTCCCTCCGATCGGAATTTGATTGCGTGTTCGCACGGGCGAAACCGTCGCGCTTTGCGGTCGATCATCAGAGTGAGGAGATCAGGGTTTTGCAGCCCGACTCACGCGCCACCAACACGCACATGGAGCTCAGCAGGCCAGTGCACGTGCTGCTGCTGCTGCTACTTGCTCGCGCGGCGGACGCGAGCCCCCTCGCCGCGCTGCAACCCAAGTACGACGTCATCATCGTGGGCACCGGCATCAAGGAGTCACTGCTCGCAGGCCTGCTGTCACAGCATGGCAAGCTCGTGCTGCAGATCGAGCCGTCAGAGGCGCTCGGCGGCGCGTCGCGCAGCATCGACCTGCAGAAGCTAGCCAATGAGCTCGACGGGCCCGGCGCGGCGCTCTCTGAGCAGAAGCTCGGCAAGCCTTCCGAGTACCTCATTGAGCGCGAGCCGAAGATGTTCATGGCGGCGGGTGCGCAGCTGCAGTTGCTCACCGCGAGCGGCGCGTGGCAGCACATGAACCCGCCGGGCTTCAAGCGCGTGCAGCGCTCGCTCATCTATCGGCAGCGCGCCGATGGCACGGCCGACGTCCACCGCGTCCTCGCCAACTCGGAGGACGTGGTCAAGACGCGCATGCTTGCGCCGCTCGAGAAGGCTCGCGTGCTCCAGTTCTTCCACTGGGTGGAGCGGTACGTTGAGGCTGACGCGCGCACACACCTAGCGGGACCGCTCTCCAAACGCCAGCTCGACCTGCGCAAGATGAGCGCCGCCAAGTTCCTCGCTTTTTGGGAGTTGCCCGCCGATGCGGCGCACATGATCTCACGAGGCATGGCTCTCCAGCAGGGAGCGCTCAAGAAGGTGCCCGCGCTCGAGTTCGTGCGGCGGCTCAAGCGGTACAAGGACGCGTACCGCACCTTCCCGCACATGACCTCGCCCTACGTGTACCCCGTAGGCGGCTTCGGGTCGACTCTCGCCTCTGCCATGGCGGGCGTCCTCGAGAGCCATGGCGGCACTTGCCTCGTGGGTCAGCCTCTGACTGGGCTGCTGTCGGCGGGTGCGGAGAGTGGCGGCGCGATGGGCGTGAAGACGGCTGACGGTGTGCCTCTGCGCGCTGAGTGCGTCGTCTGCGCCCCCGAGCACGCCGCCGCCCTCGCGCCCGGCGCCGTGCAGCCTGCGTATGAGGTGGTGCGCTTGTACGCAGTGCTCGCGCATCCTCCGAACCTCTGCAAGGAGGCGACCTCGTGCCAGCTAATACTGCCCGCCGCGGCCATCGGACGCGAGCACGATGCGTACATGTGCGCCTTCGGCCCTACCCACGGTGTCGCGCCTGCGGGACGCTGGGTCGTAGTCGCTTCCGCGCGAGTCGAGGGACCGACTGCGGGTATGGATGCGCTTGCTATCGCGAAGCGCGAGCTGGCGGCGGTGCTGCCGCTGCTCAAGCCGTCGCGCAAGCTGCTCGCCGAGGTGCGGACCGTGTACCAGCCGACTCCTGACGGCGTGCCTGACGGCCTGCACGTGCTACACTCGTCTGATGAGTCCACCTACTTCGACTCTGTCGAGGTCGACGTCGAGAGCACCTTCACGCGCATCACCGGGGAGAAAGTCGCCAGTCTGCGTCGGCCGTGAGCGAAACAGTCACAATCCCGCGGAACACGAGGCTGAAGCGAGGGGCGATGATGAGTGAGAGACGAGAGTCATAGAGAGAGAGAGAGAGAGTGCGGGCACACACTGTGTGCGCTGACTCAGGGGGCGCTGAGGGGTGCGGCTTCGGGCGTATTTGATCGTGTTCACAGACACACCGCGCACGAAATATGGCGCCGTCGACTCACGTGCTTGTGCTCACGACGTTCTTCTCGACGGCCACGGCTGATTGGCGGCAACATTTGCAACTCGCAGTCACGGCTCACCAGCAGGGTGATCTGCTGGGCGCTGCGCCGAATTACCGCGCCGCCATGGCTGAGCACGAGCCGCTCCGCCACCATCCGGCCATTCTGACCAACTATGGTCTTGCGGCGCAGGCCGAGGGCAACACGGAAGAGGCCATAGTTGCGTTTCGGACCGTCACGGACAGAACGCCCGAAGATGCGAACGCATGGTTCAACCTCGGCAACGCTCTTGTCGATCAAGGAGTCGGCGATGCCGAGGCGGTCGCTGCCTTCCGACACTGCCTCAGCCTCCGACCGGATGACGCCGAGGCTTACTATAGCCTTGGGCTCAACCTGATCTCCGCAAAGGAGTCGGACCTTCAGGGTGCCATCGAGGCGCTCACCACCTCCATAGGCCTCGTGCCGGACGACGCGAAGGCGCACGTGTCGCTCGGGGATGCCTACGCCAAGCAGCAGAAGTGGCAGCTGAGCCTCGCCGCCTTCCGGCGAGCGACTGAGCTGCGACCGGCGCACGCGGCCACTTGGGCGTCCCTCGGGTACGTGCAGGAAGAGCTCGCCGACGTGGCGGGCGCGGAGGCAAGCTGGCGCGCGGCCATCCGACTGGCACCGACCGGCGCGGCAGCCGTTGGTTCTCATCTCAATTTGGGAGGCATGCTGCGTCGGGCCGATCGGCTGTCCGAGGGTCGTGCGGCGTACGCGGCGGCGCTCGTGCTCGAGCCGACGCGCGTGGAGGCCTACATGGGTCTCGGGCGCTGCTACCAAACGCCCGCGGGCAGCCGGAGCGCCGAGGAGATTGCGGCAGATCATCGACGCTTCCTTGCGTCCACCTACGGCGTGGCACTGTTGCTGCAGCCGACGAGTGCTGAGGCATACGTGGCGATCGGCGAGGGGCTTCGCATGTATGGCGTGCACGGCCCATGCGAGGAGCTGGGCGGCTGGTGCGCGCTCGATCACTACAAGGCAGCTCTCGCTCTCGCGCCCGGCAACACGTGCGCCGCCACCCACGTGGCTTTTGGTGATCGGCGGCCGTGCGATACGGCGGAGATGGAGGCCTTACTCGGCACGGCGCCCGGCGCGGCATGCGGCGCCGGCGGTAAGGGCAGTGCCAGCGACGGCCTCGGCGATTGTGAGGGCGGCGCGGTGGGTGCGTTGGATGCGTGTGAGATCCTCCCATCCTCATCGACCATCGAGGGGCTCTCCGCCTCCAACCCAGCCTCCTCTGCTGGCGCCCTCGCGGACGCCTTAGCCAAATGGCGCCGTCATGGTCTGGTCGTGTTTCCGCAGCTGCTGAGCGCGCCGCGCGTCGCTGCACTGCTCGAGCGCGTGCGCGCCGCCCAGCAAGGCAACCACACCCGTGATTACACTGGGGTCACTCGAGATAAGAGCTTCCGTGTGCATAAGGCACTGCCCGTCGACGACGCGGCAGCGGCTCTGGACGAGCTGTCGTCGTCGCTCGCGCCCTTTTTGGAGCAGGCGCTTGGGACGAGCGCCCCTGTGCTTCTCGAGAGTGGCTTCATGTGCACGGCCCCGGGGGCCCAAGCACAGCTCTTCCATCGCGACGTGGCGCCTTCGGTCGTCTCGTGCTCATCGATGACGGTCTCGATTCAGGTGAGAGCGTCGTATTGAGCGCACATCGTGCCCACCCTGAGTACCCCTGATTGCGTCTGACGGTTTCGGGGTTGCGCCGATTCGTTCGGATCCCTTTGGATTCGCTCTGCAGGTGAGCCTCGTCGAGACCGCCGCCACGCAGGGAGCTCTCGAAGTCATCCCAGGCTCGCACAGCTTCGATCCGGCCGTCTCTGACCGCACGCGCCAGCAGGAGCTGCCCCACGTACCTGTCGCTGTACCCTCGGGCAGCGTAACCGTGTACGCGCTGCACACCATGCACCGTGGCGGCGCCAATACCCACGTGCGTGACCGGCCGTTTTACTTCTTCACACTCGCGGGGAACGGACTCGCGCCGCCCGGGCTCGCGTACACGATCGAGGCGGCCGACATCGGGCAATGGGCCCTAGCTCAAGGGGGGCTGCAACGGCGTTCTCGTGTTGAGATACTCTCTTAAACTCTCCGTCTTACCCCCGCCCAGCCCCACCCCCAGGGATTTCCGCGGGATTGAGCGGAGTGCCTACGGCGGCCCGCGCGGCGCGGCCGGCTCCCGCGCGGCGAGGCTGCCGTCGGCCGTCTCGGCGCGGCCTTGTCCACTAGGAAGCCTTGTCCATACATAATTATGCGGGGCACGAACTCATCACGTGTCGGCGACGCTCGCGGACGCGAGTGTCGAGACTTTGAGTTTGACGCCGTTCATCGTTCTCAACACACAACACGCTCTTAAGGATATGGAATCAAATTCAAAATCGAAATGCCGCACGACCCCGATCTGGCGATGCATCCGTTCTTAGCAAAGTCGCATATTCCTCATTAAACGATAATCGACGTGGTCGATTCTCGATACGCCGGGTCGTAAATATCGAAATCTTCGACTTCAGATCTTCTGATCTTCAATTTTCTCTCAAATTCGATCTCGATCTCTCAAATTCGGCCTTGCACGGCGGCGGCCACTGCGGCGCGCGCGTGGCGTAGATCGCTGCGTATAGTCGGCGGTCCGGCCCTCGAGGCGAGGCCGTGTTTGGGACGGTCCGCGTAAGGTCCGCGGTTACACATCGTCGTACGTCGTGCGTCGTACGTCGTGATTCCACGAGGCCCGACACGCCCGGGGCTATCGCAGCTGGCAGCATGCGCGATGCGGCCGTGCCCTGAGGCGGCGCTGCGTGAGGCTTTGGTGGCGACTATGCTGGTGGTTCTGGAGGCGGGGCGGCCCCGGGCTCTGCTGCAGCTGCGGGCTCTGCTGCAGCTGCGGGCTCTGCTGCAGCTGCGGGCTCTGCTGCAGCTGCGGGCTCTGCTGGCTGGGCCGCCGGCGCGGTAGGCTCCAATACGGGCCGGTCTTTCTTGGCTCTCGGCGGTTGCGGGACGTACGGGCCTGCTTGCCTTACAAAAAAGTCCTTATAGAAGATGAGTGGCTCCTGGGGCCGTTCGGCAAGCTCGTAGAGCTCGATTAGCGCTTTGGTGAGCAAGTCGTACGCCCCAGAGTCTCTGAGGTACTTGGACAATTGTTCTTTCTCCGCATCCGACAATACTGGTCCTTGCGTCTTGCCACGACCAGCATCCGTGTGTGCCCAGTCTCGTAGCCAAGGTACCGGACCTGGATGTAGGTCGACCTCGCCCTTCCTCCATGCATTAGTGAGCGCCACGAGCGCCTCCGCCAGCAGCGCTTTAGCGCCCGACTCGTCTGCGTAGGCATTGAAGGCATCCTTGAGGGGGTCCGCAGGAACGGTGGTTGGGCGCGCGACCGGCAAAGGCGCGGTCGCCATCACAACCGCCCTGCAAACTCCGCTCGAAAGTTCAACTCGCTCAGAACGACGCGCTGCAGAAACGAACCGACTCATCACAGACGGACGCGGCGCGCGGCCGAGGGTGCATACCAATCGCAAACCCCCATAATTGGAAAACGCAAATGAGAACCCAGAAAATGACCGTGACGACCCTGCTCGGGCCTGTGTGCTGCTGCTCTTCACGTTCAGCCGCCTCCTTCGGTCTTGGCCTCGTCTGTGGCTGGTGGGTGCTGCACGGTGCCTGGACCACGCCAGACGCATTGAACTCCGGTCTGATTCCATCGATGCCCAGTCCTGCTCCTCCTCGTGCGACAATGGTGCTAGGAGTGTTGAGCACAGAGCACCTGAAGGACCGTCGCCAGCGGCTACGCGTCCTCTACCGAGGCGCGCACGAGCTCGGCGTGGATGTTCGATACGTGCTCAGTGCCGAATGGTTGGCTGAGTGCGGATCGCAGAGTGCAAGCGAATGGTGCACAGAGAGTCATGCACACGGAGCGCTGGAGGCCGATGAGGTGGCCGTGCCAACGGCCCAGCCGCGTTGGACGCGCAATCGCGGGCCATGGGAGCAGCTCTGTTCAAGGGAGCGCATCATGGCTTTCAAAACGGTGGGCTGGTTCGTACATGCCCAGCGCTGGCAGGCTAAGTGGTATGGGGTCACAGATGATGACGCGCTCATCGATCTGCCTCCCTTGCTGCTGCTGTTAGACGCTGCACCGTTGGGTCCATCATGGGCGGGGGTTGCAAACTACTACTATCTGAACGCGACCTCGCTAGAGGCTGCCCGGCAGAACAAGACCCGCAAGCCGGCGTGGCTGCCTCGCCTTCAGTGCCACGCCGTTGGTATAGCTGGCGCTCTCAACCTGGGGCGTCGGCATGGCTGCGAGGGCTATGGGCCCTACCCATTCATGCTAGGCTCACTGAACCTCATGTCGCGCGAGCTGCATGCGTGGGCCATCAACCCCTTGCAAGCCCTTCTCCACCGTCTCGAGGCGGTCTCCTGCCCGCCGGGCGGTGATGCCGTTCCAGGCTTTATCATCGCGCAGCACCCCGTGGTAAACCTGATCAACTTGGACGGCGCTTTGGGACGCTTTGATGTTGACTGGAGCCGCGGTCGATGGAGGGGCTCGCCGTCACTGCTTGCTCACCGGGTAAGGACACAAGAAACCTTCCAGCTCGTACGCCGCGACTTCAACGCCACACGAAACGCCCACGGAACGCAAGGTGGGTTCGCACGCTATTGCGCGACGCGCCCTCCTGGCGGAAGCCAGCGGCGATGGCATCGCGAAGCGCAGAGACGCTTCTGTCGTGCGGCGGCCCTCAGCCTGCCGTGCGAGCGCTGGGCGACGCAAGATCGCAGCGTGCTTATGCTCCCGTGCTGCCATGGGTGGCGCGTCTGCTCGACGCCTCCCCCGTTATCAAACCCGACACGTTTCGTTGGTATGGATAACAGCAGTTCCAGTAGTTACACACGCGCGCAGTGAGAATGTGCGCATCGCTGCATGCACGTGATTCACATTGACATTCGGTGCTCGATGGCGGGAGGCCGGTCTAGTTAGTAGATTTCCGTCACCCGCGAAGCGCGCGGGCGCGGGCATAACGTAATGCGATTTAATGCCGCCCGTAACGCCCTAAGCGGCGGTACGCGGAGCTTTTGCTTCCAGCTTTGTACGCTGCCTGCCGGCAATCTATGTCTCGCCGCCGCCGGCTCGTCGCTCGCCTACGAGCGGTCTATTTCCGACTATGCTATTTCATCGAGATCTGGGCGGCGCGATAGCGCTCACGTCACGACGAGGCGAGGGGAGCCTCCTTGGAGCCTGTCCAAGACATTCGAACGGTTCTCGGTAGTCCGGGTCCGTTCGGACATCGGAGCACGGACAGGGGGATTGCCTCGCCTACTACCGCTGCGGTACCGCCCGCGCGATTTGTCAAAAACTTTTCCGCGACCAGTTCAACCGTTATAGTTTATCTAACGTAAAAGCAGATCATTCAGACGCTCGGGCGGCGGCGCTTCGCCGCCGCTTCCCCTCCGGCAACGAGTCCGCAAGGGGCATGCCAGTGTGCCAATCGATGACGATTGCCTGCCGCTGCCGGCGCTCGAGGTCGGCCGCGGCGCGCTCGGCCTCGAAGCGCGCCTCCTCCTCCGCGGCCGCGCGCGCCGCCTCGCGCGCGCGCGCGGCCACGCGCACCGCCTCAGCTTCCTCCAGTGTGAAAAGCGGCCCACCGCGCTCGTCCCAACCGCCATGGCTCAAGTGGACAGCGCAGAGTAAGCCCTTGAGCGACGTCAGTCGCGAGCGATCGAAGCGAAGGCCGAGCGTGAGGGAGCCGTCGACGTCGGCATGGTCGCCAGCTTCGGCGAGCGGCTGGAGCCAGTGGACGTGGACGCTGCTCTTGATGAGGCCTCCCGTACTTGAGTCGGCAAAGAGGCCTTCTTCGACCATGGCGAGCCGTACGCCGCACAGGGCAAACCGCGCACTGAGCGGCTGCGAGCGGTCGGCGTCGTCGGCCGCGTCACCGCGCGGCCGCGCGCCCACAAACGCCACGTGCGAATGCCGAGGATGCATCAGGGTGTGCGTGGCGGTGCTCGCAGCAGCGGCACCACGGCACGGGCGCACACGCCGCCGCGGCTTCTGTGCCTCAAAGTCACCATCGTCGTACTGCACGTCCACATCACCGTTGGTCCACAGCTGTGTGATGGTACCTGGCCACCATTCCTCGTCGTCGGCGGTGCCGTACTGAGCCTCGACGCGTGCACCGACGAAGAGCTCGCGCCCGCCGCCACCGCCGCGCCGCCGCTCGCCGCCGCTGACTGCCGCGCTGCCCGTACCGTCGCCCTCGTCGTCGTCGCCCTCGTCGTCGCCGCCCTCGCTGCCGTCGGCATTGCCGTCGCCGTCCTCGTCGCCGGCCGTGCAAGCGACGGCACCCGAGGACGAAATGCCAATTACACCCGAGGACGGAATGCCGAGCAGCGTAGCCGACGCGAGCGGGTGCGATGGTGGCAGTCCGAGCTGACCTCCACCGCCGCCGGAGCTCGCGGCCGTCTGCCGACCGAAAAGGGCTGCCATCGCTATGCGCACCCAGTCGGGCGTTGTGATAGGCGATGTGTCGGGGATGGTGTCGGGGGTTGCGTCGGTCGTCGGGGCGTCCGCGTCGGCCGTAACAGCTGGCGCATTCCTCGCTCCCGCGCCCGCCGCTGTGCCGTGACGGAGACGGCTCGGGGCCAGAAGCACAGGGAACGGGCAGCCGTCCCATATCACACGTGCCGCCTCTGGCAGCGCCGCGTAGTGCGCATCTCGTACGAGACGGTTATGACGCATCATGAGGCGCCGCTTGACCGCGCGCTTGAGGGCACGCTTGCCGGCCGCTGAGAGCGGCAAGCCGAGAGGGCGCGCGGCCTGCTGCCGCTGCTGCCGGCGTGAACGCAGCCGCCGCCGCCGGCGCTCCGGTTCACTCGAGCCCACTCGTGGAGGCGCCACAGGAAGGACCTCACTCAGCTTAATGAGTGCGCGCGCATGCTTCTCGAAGAGCTTCAGGTCCTCAGCCGCGTCGTCCTTGAAACCACGACGGCTATTGGCCGCATGCCAGCTGGCGGAGACGGCAAGGTCGACGATGGCGCCTGCGAGCGCCGCGGGCAGACGGCGTGCGAGCGCAGCGGCGTGGAGCTCGAAGGCCCGCCTCGCGTTCTCAGCAGCATCGGCCTGGCCAAGGCGCTCGTGTGACGCCCGTGCGGCCGCCTCAGAGCACAGCTGATGGCACACTTCCACAAGCTCGTCCGGCAGCGCCGCGAGCAGCTTGGCCCGGTGCTCCTCCACTGACGTGAGCGCCCGCCGTGCGTCCACACGCAGCCCAGAGAGTTCATTGGCCATCTGCCAGGCTGAATTCCAGGAGAGCCACTTGAGAGCCTCGGCGAGCGGCGCGGTCGGCAAGGGCGTGCCGCGCCAGAGCGGTGGCCACGTGTCATCGAGGCGCCCGAGGCAGCGCTCCGCGTGCTCGAGGGCGGTGAGGGAGGACGCTGCTACTGAGGACGCCGCCGAGCCTGCCCCATCACCGCCCTGCGTCGCGGCGGCTGCCGCGTGCTCCGTCGCCGCTGCAGCGAGCTCAACGAGGGTCGTCACCAGCGCCGCGGGCAGCCGATGTGCGAGGGTCGCCGCATGCGCGTCGAAAACTCGTTTCGCCTTGACGATGGCGGCGGGGGCCTGGTCGGCGTCAGGAGAAGGCCCGCGACGCTCGTTGGAGGCGGTTGCTGTCGCCATCCGCTTCGCCGCCGTCTCCCAGCATAGCCCCACACACGCCTCGACGATCTTCTCCGCCAGCAGAGTGCCGAGCGTCGTCGTCGCAGCGAACAACGCCTTTCTAGCGGCCTTTGCCCCCTCCATGTTCGCGGCGCGCTCGTGGGCAAAGTGCCACGCGGTGCTCCATGCGATTGCGCGCAGGCACGGCGCGATCACCGGCGACGTGACCGGTGCCGCCACCATCTTGCAGATACACGACGGACAGAGCCAATCGCCCTGCGGCACCGCATCGAGCGCAGGCACGAGGCACGTGGTGTGATATGCGCGCTCGCAGCCCGCGCCATCGCAGAGGAGCATCTCGTTGCCCTCAGCCCACCACGTCTGTGCACACACTTGGCAGGCCGAGTCCTCATCCTCGTTCGCCGACCGAGCGCACGTAGGGCACAGCCACTCGCCTTCGGGCACCGCATCCAGCGCTGGCCTCAGGCATTTGGTGTGAAACGCGCGCTCGCAGCCCGGCCCGTCACAAAGGAGCATCCAGTTGCCCTCGACCCACCAGCCCTCTCCGCATGTGGTGCAGATCGCGTCCTCGCCCTCCTCGGCATCGGGCGTGCTTGCACGTAGCATGTCTTCGTCGGTATCGTCACCTTTTTTGCCCCTGGGATTCATTACCTTTGAGGAGCCGCCGCCGCCACCGCCTGCCGTGCGCTTGGACGCACCGGACTCATTCGGCTCCTTGGGTACCTTGCACGCCTTTGACTTTTTGCCCCTGGGCGCACTCATTGTCGACACAGTGTGCCGTAAAGAGCACACGGCGAATGAAGTCGCGTCTGTGTGTCATTCATTCCACAACACAATCACGCCCTGTCATCGACCCTGTCACGCACCTACCGGGTAGAATTCCTCCAAACTCTAAAGAGTGAAGGGCAACACCTCGCAAGTGTTACATGTAACGTTCACGCGACACGCAGCGCTTTTAACAGTCAATGGTTGTAATTCCAAATTCGACACCCACAAGACATTTAACACGACTACACACAGCGACTGTGGGACTGACTAACATAGCGACATAACACGACAATAGTCGGAAATGACATTACCAAATGAAGAGTAACTTAGAGTAGTATTCACGTATCGATCCGCACAGTGTAGATCCGCTGCACGGGATCGGGCATGGGGATCGGGACTACATTCGATTGTTCATAGTAACTCCAGCAAATTGTCAACCGTGAACCGACAGACCCCGGAGACTGAGGCAGAACGCGACGGTCAGAATCGCTCACTGGAAGTCTAACACAACGTTCGCCGGTGTGCACA
>Ga0164295_10003512_pt1 | contig 12584 bp, 9 predicted proteins | sample GEODES006metaG_FD_111798 | JGI IMG/M metagenome (GOLD analysis project Ga0164295, IMG submission 111798) | Oligotrophic lake water microbial communities from Sparkling Lake, Wisconsin, USA - GEODES006 metaG | ecosystem: Environmental > Aquatic > Freshwater > Lake | place: USA: Sparkling Lake...
GCAAAGGCGGCGCCGCGCTTAACGACATGCTCTCCTTCGCGCTCACCATGCGGCAGAAGTCCAGAGACGAAGTCCGGGCAGCAGCCGCGCCGTTTATCGACAAATCTGTGCTCGTGCGCCGAACTGCGAGCTTCATCGAATCGCTTTACGAGAAGGGCTAGTCGTCGAATACATCAAGGGTCTGCGCCTGTTCCAGCTCACGCAGGGGATCGTCCTCCGCAAGCGGCCTCAACACTGCCGCAGGGCCCGCAGCTCGCGCGCTGTCTGACACTAATCGCTCACCGTCGCTCGCAAGCACTCGCGTGGCAACGCAGAGGGTGGCGAATCGCGGGAGCGTAATCCGCACGAAGACGACGCCCGGGGCCTGTCTGGCCGCTGCCAGCAGCGCACTGCGTGTGGCCTCCGGTTGCGTCCTGAAGTCGTCGAACTCCAGCACGATGTGTCGCACGCCCGAGTCGACCAGACGGAACAGATTGAGCAACAACGACAGCGCACGCTGTTCGTCCGAAACTTGAAACCCTTTGCGTGAGACCTCGGGCAGTGCTGGCAGGCTGCGCGCCATGTCCTCCAGCCCTAGCGACTTGAGTCGCGCTATCACGACATCACGCCACGCAGTCTGCGGCAGTCCAAGCAGCCGCCCCCAGCTTGCGTGCCAAAACCGCGGAACCGGCTTGGCCAACGCGATCCCGCCGAGGGCCCGTCGTTCGCTACCCGAGCTTGCGGCCATCAGTTGACTCAGCAGGCTAGTGGTCATCCGCGGTGGCCCCAGCACCGCGATCACCTCCCCGTCACGGCACTCCGCCTGCGAGCCATCGGCCAGGCGGAGGGAGAAGCCGGCCGAATCCGCTGCTTGTGACTGCCCGGGGGAGCTGTCTTCCAGTGATTTAATCTGCAGGGCATAGCGGCGCAGGCCCGCGTAGTGACGGTTCATCGCGATCAACGTGCGTGCCGATGCCGCCAGCTTCCCCCCCACCAGCCGCAACACGACCAGGTATAGCAACAACTGCGTCCAGCCCTGACCGACGCTGACAGCGTGCAGCCCGCCCGCCAGAAAAATGGCAGCTGTCGCGACCGCCACCACACACTGTCCGATGAGCCCACCACGTTGGGTCACCATAAATTGCGCCAGCAAGGCGTTTGCCGTCTTGCCGGTGGCGCCCGTCCGATAGAGGCGTTTGAGCTCGGGGTCCTGAGGTAACAGGGGTGCGAACCCGCCGGCGCAGCGCTCAAGCAAACTGCGGCGCTCTTCCTGGACCGATTGCAGCAGCTGCTGCTCGGTATGCCGTTGCTGCGAGACCTGCAGGCTGATGCGATAGAACGCGGCACTACTGGCCAGCGCCAGTCCCAGCACAATGAGCGTCAGCTGCCAGTCGAGCACACACATCGCGATAAGCCCGACCGGCAGGATCAGTAAATTTGAGAGGCCCAGTGCGAGCAGGCGCGCCGCCATCTCGGCCGCGCGCACTTCACGCAATAATTCGAGCACGCGCGAGTCCGGCAATGGCGGCCTACGCGCATCAGGATTGGCGTTATGAGCGCTGATGCGCACCCACAGCGTCTGCTCCGAATGCAAGCGGTAGTCGTGGCTGATGCGGGCGGCCAGCGCCCGCCCCTGAAACTCAAGCACCGCGGCTAACAGCATCAGCACCAGCACCAGCAGCGTGGCGCCGGCAAAGACCGGGCCGCTGGTCACATGGCCAATGACCAGCGTGCCGATGGCGAGCTGGCTGTCGGATTGCAGCGCCGACACGTATTTGAAGATCACCACGAAGCCCGCGAGATGCCCCAACGCACCGCCAAGGCTACAGGCTGCCGACCAGGCGAAGCGACGCCACCAAGGATGCAATTCCCGGGCGAACCAAATCAGAAAATTGAGGTACTCGCGCAGCCGACCGGTGCCAGTGCGGGTCAGTTCAAGGTCGGTCGGGGATAGACTCATGGTTTCAGATTCCAGCTAGTGCACGTACCAAACAGCAGTCGCCGGTTGCCAGCAAATTGCCACAGCGACGATGGTGAATGTCGGTCGATCGTAGGTCACGCCCGTGCCGACTTCGCAGGCCGATGAAGGCAGGGCAACGGGGCATCATCGCCCGGCAATCCCCTATACTGAGCCCGATTTTACCCCGTATCGGTCCCCGCGGCCGCCCGGTGTATTTCACTAGACTTCTTTTGGGGATCAGGGCCATGCGTATCGCGATGCTAATCAACAACACGTGCGAAAACGATGCGCGGGTGATTCGGGAAGCGCGTGCGCTCAGCGACGCAGGTCACGAGGTGTACATTCTGGCCGTATGGGCCACCGGACTTGCACAGGAGGAAGTCCGGGACGGCGTGACCTACCTGCGTTTCACCCTGCCCTGGCACGCCGGCCAGCGCGCGGCGGCGCGCGCTGAGGTCTCGCAGCGCCCCGCCCCCGCAACGCCCGCCCCCGTAACGCCCACCCCTGATGCCACCAACCGGACTATTGAGGAGTCTGTACGGCCGCCCGAACAGCGGAGAGCACTGGCGTTTGGACTCTGGCTTGTAACGCGGTATCCGAGAGCCATAGCGCGGCGGTCACGTAAGGCTGTGCAGAAGCTCGCGCGGCAGATGCGTAACGCCGGACAGAAGCTCGCGCGGCGGATGCGTAACGCCGGACAGAAGCTTGCGCGCCACGCGCTTATCAAAGGACTGACCCCTAGCGGGCTTGCGCTGGCTCGCCACGCCAGAATTTTCCATCTGGCGCTGCAGGAGCTGCAGCCCGATGTCGTGCATGCACACGAAATGGCGACGCTGCTCGGCGGTTGGCGCTACACAAGAAATCATAGGGCCGCACTGGTTTACGATTCGCATGAGCTCGAGCTGGGTCGTAACGGGTTTTTTTCGGATTGGGAAAAAAGCCTTCGGGCCAAGGCCGAGAAATTCTTGATTAGGCGCGCGGATGCGGTGATCACCGTGTGCGACAGCATCGCCGACTACCTCGCACGGCATTACAAGATTCCACGGCCGACGGTGGTGCTCAATTCTCCCGACGACCATCCGTTACAAGCCAGCGCAACCAATCTGCGCAGCGCACTTGGGCTTGACCTCGCCACACCGCTGGCGGTCTATGTGGGCAAGGTTACGTTCAATCGCGGCATCGAGTTCGGCGTCGACGCCCTCGCCCAATATCCGGAGCTGCACCTGGCGCTAGTTGGGCCGCGTGACGAGCGGGTGACGGCGCGCCTGCGTGAACAGGCTGCTGCGCTTCAAGTCAGCGACCGACTGCACATCGTTGACCCCGTCCCGCACGAACAGGTAGTGAGTTTCATCCACAGCGCAGACGTCTCGCTGGTGCTGATTCAGCCGGTATGTCTGAGCTACGAGTATTGTTTTCCGAACAAGCTGCTGGAGAGCATCCTCGGGGGCGTGCCGGTATTGGCCTCACGACTGGTTGAACTGGAGCGACTCGTGACCGAGACCGGTGCCGGTCTGGTGGTACCGCCGGACGATGCAACGGCCATCACGGCCGGCATCCGGCAGATTGTGGCCAATCCACAGGCCATGCGGGCTTCCGCAGCCACCATCGCACGCACGCGTGAAAAATACGGCTGGCCTGCGCAAGCAACCCGCCTGCTGGCCTTGTACCAGCAACTGAACCGTAACCATGCCTAGCGCTATCGCATCAAGGCGTTGACCCGCGCCTTAGCGCTTCGCAGCGAGCCTTCATCGCCGACTCCGCCTGGGGCTGATATAACACCTGCGTTCGAGGCGCCTTACCCCCACCAACGCCAGCCGCAACCTCCCATCGACCGGCCTCGATATAGTCGCGACTCAAGGCCGCACCAAACGATGCGAGCGACTCGATGGGGATTCCCCGTCGACCGTCCGGTTCCAACAACAGCCAGGCGCGCGCCAGCGTTTGGCAACTACAGCGGGCAAGCACTGCTTCAGTAAACGCCCGGCTTCCGGGGTAACCCCCGAGCAGCCAGGGCGCGCCGGGCGCGATACCGTTCAAGGCGAACACGAGACCCGGCGAATGGCCAGTCAAATCGATCACCGGCGTCCCCGCCGCAAACCCGGCTTGACGTGCGCTGCCGACGGCGTCGTGCACATAGTCAGCAACCGCTGCGTTTACCCACAGCGGTGACGCCGGGGGGCCAATTTCCAACAACTGTGGATTAAGCGACAGCGCTTGCGGTTGCCGATAAGGCATCGCCATACCGCGTGCGAGCAGCGTGGCGCAGACCAGCATGGCGATGAGCGCGATGGGCATCAGCACCCGCATGCGCCGCGGGCTGTGTAGAGCCGGATGCGGCAGCATCAGTGCGGCGAGCATCCAGAAAAAGCCGGCGTAGGTGGCCACCTGCGAATAGTTGCTGTTGGTGCCGAAGGCATAGGCGTAGGGTAAGGCCGCACAGAGCAGCCCGGTGCCGATTTGCGTCCGGGTCGTGGACTGCCGCAAGGCCGGCATCTGGGTCAACAAGCCACAGAGCAGCGCCCCTAACGCCACCCCAAGCAGGGCAAAAAAACCCGTGAAGGGGCCGAACCTGCTCCAGAAAACTCCGCGGCTCTGCGCCATCCACCAGACACCCAGCACCAGCACCACAACGAACAGAACCAAGGCCAGTACCCGCTTGCGCCCAGTCAGCGCCACGGCCATCCCGGCAAGCGCCGTAAGGGCGGCCAATCCCTGAAACAGGCGCCACTCAAACGGGCGCCACTTGGGTAAATCGAGGCGAAAAATATGCAGCATCAAATCCGGACCGAGCATTAGGTGTCCGAGATCGAGCCCGCTGCGCACTCGCCCAACAAACGCGAGGACTGAACCCTCGATCAGCAAGGCGGAGCCCGCCAGAAGCAGGGCTGCGGTCAGCGCCGCAAGGCCGGCACATCGCAGATAACGTCGGCCCCAGAGCAGTAGATAGCACGCTGAAAGCAGCGCCAGCGCGAGTGCACTGGTGGGCTTGCCCATAAAGACCAGCCAGCCACCAATACCAAGCAAGAGCTATGATGGGAGGGCTCGTGCTGTCCCGGCGTTATGAACGCCCAACAAACCCAGCAGCGCAATCAACAAGCCTTGCAGCGTCAGGGTGTTGTAGTTGGGGGTAAGTAACCACGAGCTAAAAACCACCAGCGAAGATGCTGCGAAGCCAGCGGCGAGCAGCGCACGCGACCACCGGCAGCGGCGCGTGGTCGCGGCCATGACGCCCAGATAGCGATCCGCCACTGCCCAGCTGAGTCCGTATACCAGCAGCAAATTGACCCGTCGCAGGCTCGCAATATCACCATCCAGCAACCGGTAGAGCGGATGGTAGACAAAACCAAATTGAGTCACCGACCAGTCGTACTGGAAGGGATTGGAAATCCAGAAGAGGTAGTAGGACTCGTCAGTAAAATCGAAACCATGGCCCGCATAGATCCAGACCCATAGGAAGATACCTAGTGCCGGCAGCGCGCAAATGAGGGCCGGGCAGAAAAACCCGGCCCTCCGCCCGGAAGTCTGGGTCACGGGGTGCGGGCTGCCGTAGCAACAGGACGCCGCACGATTCCACGCTGATTTCCCCGGCCTGCGATGCGGCTCATGTCACCACGCTGCCGGGGAGGCGCCTGCTCAGGCGGTCACTGCAGCCAAGGCCTGACACACCTGCAACGCTGTCTCGTTCGACAGGAACGGATGCATTGGCAGACTCATCACGCGCCCGGCAGCCTGCTCGGAAATGGGGAAGGCGCCAACGCCTAAGCCCAGCGACTCAAAGGCCGGCTGCAAGTGCAGTGGCACCGGATAGTGCACAGCGGTCGGCACGCCGGCTTTTTGCAGTTCAGCCTGCACCCGATCGCGGTCGGCGACCTGCACGGTGTATTGGGCGTAGACCGACGTGTTGTGCGCAAGGACGGTCGGCGGCAGCGCATTCGGTGCGAGTTCACGGAGGCGCGCCGTGTAGTTCGCGCCGATCTCAGCCCTCGCCGCCACTTCAGCCGGGAAGCTCGGCAGCTTGGCCAGCAGCACCGCGCACTGAATGGTATCCATTCGGCCGTTCACGCCGATCACCGGATGGTGGTAGCGACGGTCCTGCCCGTGAACGCGGATTTCGCGCATGAGCTTGGCCAGCGCGTCGTCATCTGTGAAACACGCACCGCCGTCCCCGTAGCAGCCGAGAGGCTTGGACGGAAAGAAGCTGGTGCAACCAATGAGCGACAGGCTGCAAGACTGCCGGCCCTTGTAGGTCGCGCCGAAGCTCTGCGCGGCGTCTTCGATGACCGGCAAACCATTGCGACAGGCCACGGCGTTGATCGCATCAAAATCGGCGCACTGGCCATATAGGCTGACCGGCATGATCGCCTTGGTGCGCGGCGTGATGGCCGCTTCAACCAGCGCCGGGTCCATGTTGTAGGTCACCGGATCGATGTCTACAAACACCGGCACGGCACCGAGCAACGCGATCATTTCGCCGGTCGAAAAGAAGGTGAACGGGGTGGTGATGATTTCGTCACCCGCCTTGATGCCCAGCGCCATCATGGCCACCAGCAGCGCATCGGTGCCGCTGGCCATGCTGATGCAATGTTTGACGCCAACGTAGGTCGCGAGCTCGCTTTCCAGCGCCGCAACTTCCGGGCCCATGATGTACTGGCCGTGGTCGAGCACCCGCTGAATGCCGGCGTCAATGTCGGCTTTAAGCTGGCGGTATTGAGTTTTGAGATCGATAAATTCCATGACAACACCTGACACGCCGAAGGGCGTGGAGAATAAGTTTACGGAGCGCCAAGCGCGGTCAGGAGGTCATCCTTCAGCACGTAGCGCTCGCCGGTGTTCGGGCAAATCGCCTCGGCCTCGCCGCGCAGGGGCAGCGGCAGTCGCTCGCCAAAGCGGCTCATCCAGCCCGCCTGACGAGCGGGCACGCCCAACATCAGGGCAAATGCCGGCACATCGCGATTGACCACCGCACCGGCCCCCACAAAGGCATACTCGCCGACGGTCACCCCGCAGACGATGGTCGAATTAGCGCCCAAAGTCGCGCCGCGCCGAATCAGCGTGTTGCGGTATTCGTCTTTGCGGGACACCTCGGCACGCGGGTTATACACATTGGTGAACACCATGCTGGGGCCGCAAAACACGCCGTCTTCGAGCGTCACGTTGTCGTAGACCGAAACGTTGTTCTGGATTTTGACATTGTTGCCAATCACTACCCGGTTGCCGACGAAGACGTTCTGGCCGAGCGAACAGTCTCGACCAATCACCGCCCCACCGCATACATGCACCCAATGCCAGACCCGGCTGCCTTCGCCAATCTGTGCGCCCCGATCGACGATTGCCGTGTCGTGAATGCTCGCTGCGGCCATGGGCGATCAGTACTCCAGCGGCAGCGACACGCGACGCCCGTCACGGGCAGAGGTGTACAGCGCAATCAGTGTTTCCAGCGACCGCAGGCCTTCGCGGCCGTCGGTCTCGGCTGCCGCTTCACCACGGAGCACGTTGATGACGTTGTCGTAGTACAGCGGGTGGCCCACCCCGTACACCGAGGTGGTCTCGTAGCTCGAGGTCAGCGCCCGCTGGTCGTCTTCGTTGCTGTCGGCGAACTCCCAGTGCTTGATTTCATTCACCGCCACGCCGCCGACCTGAACTGTGCCCTTCTCCCCCAGAATGGTGATCGAGCCTTCCAGATTTTTAGGGTAGGTCAGCATGGTGACGTTGACCGAGCCCATCGCGCCGGAGCGCCATTTGATGTTGGCCACGCCGGTGTCTTCGACTTCGATGTTGCGCTCGAGCGTTGCAGTGTAGGCATGCAGGCTCTCGATCGGCCCAATCAGCCAGTCCAGCAAATCCACGTAGTGGCTGGCCTGATTCATGAACGCGCCGCCGTCGAACTCCCAGGTCCCGCGCCAGCGGGCCGAGTCGTAATAGGCCTGCGGCCGCGTCCAGAAGACGTTCACGTTCACCATGTAGATCCGCCCGAAGCGCCGCTGCACGAGGGCACGCTTCAGCAGTTGGAGCGTCGGATTCAGGCGATTCTGCTTCACCACAAAAAGATGCACGCCCTCCTCGTCGCAGGCTGCCACCATGCGCTTGCCGTCGCCGAGGCGGGTGGCCATCGGCTTTTCGGTGATGACATGGCGCCCTGCTCGGGCAATCTGCACCGCGTGCGAGGGATGCAGGCCGCTTGGCGTGCACACGGTTATCACGTCGCAATCGCTAGCGGCCAGCAGTTCATCGAGGCTGGCGTAACCCTTCACGCCGAGTTGGGTGCTGGCAGCCTGCAGAGCGGCTTCGTCCGAGTCACACACAGCGACAAGTTCGGCCCGGTCGACGTGCTGTCGAATAGCGTCGAAGTGACGGTCAGAGATTCGCCCGCATCCCACGACCGCAAAACGAATCTTGCGGTCAGAGATGCGATAGGGCGCGCGATAATTCATGCGGGACTCCACTCGGTCGGCGCGCGATCAGGATGCATGGTGTACTCAGCCACACGGGATTTTTCGGCGGCGATCATCGGTAATTCACGTAAGAAGTGAGTTTGGATTGTAAGGGGCTATTGCGGGTTCTGGGAACCGATACGCAAGCTCACGTCCAAACTCACAGCCTGGGCCGTCCCCGGCTAGCGCCCTACGCTCCAATACCGGAAGCCCTCAGCCTCCATCGACCCGCGCTCATAAACATTGCGCAAATCGACGAACACCTTGTCTTTCATCAGCGCGCCGGCGCGCTTCAGGTCCAGACCGCGATAGACATTCCATTCGGTCATCAGCACCACCACGTCTACGTCTCGAAACACTTCGTAGGCTTCGTCGCAGTAATGCACCGAGGCCGGCAACATGCCCTTGGCCTCGTGCATACCCTGCGGGTCGTGCGCTTTTACTTGCGCGCCCTTCTCAATCAGGGCCGGCAGAATCGACAGCGCAGGCGCATCGCGCATGTCATCCGTTTCAGGCTTGAAGGTGAGCCCCAGCACGCCAATGGTCTTGCCGGCTTCGTTGCCGCCCAGCGCCTCGCGAATTTTCTTGATCATGCGCGCCTTTTGCGCGGCGTTGACCTCAATCACCGACTCCACAATCCGACTCGACACCCCGTGCTCCTGGGCGATACGCACCAGCGCCTGGGTGTCTTTCGGAAAGCAGGACCCGCCGTAACCCGGGCCCGGATGCAGGAATTTGCTGCCGATGCGCTTGTCCATGCCCATGCCCTTGGCCACTGCGTGCACGTCGGCGCCCACCTGTTCGCACAGCATGGAGATTTCGTTGATGAAGCTGATCTTGGTCGCCAGAAACGCGTTCGCGGCGTACTTGATGAGCTCCGCGCTTTCCAGACCGGTGGCGAGAATCGGCGCCTCAATCAGGTTCAATGGGCGATACAGTTCGCGCAGACGGCGTTCGGCGCGCTCGGTTTCCACCCCAATCACCACGCGGTCGGGGCGCATAAAGTCGGACAGCGCCGCGCCTTCGCGCAAAAATTCGGGGTTGGAGGCGACGTCAAAATCGGCCTCGGGATTGGTTTCGCGAATGAGGCGGGCGACGTTGCGCGCGGTGCCCACCGGCACGGTGGATTTGTCGACGATCACCGTGTAATCGCGCAGATGCGGCGCCACCTGACGAGCGGCTTCGTACACATAGGAGAGGTCAGCGAAGCCGTCACCCCGGCGACTCGGCGTGCCCACGGCGATGAAGATGAGGTCCGCCGCGCCGGCCACTTCACCCAGATCCGTGGTGAAAGCCAAACGCCCTTCGCGCACGTTCTTGGCCACCATGTCTTCCAAACCTGGTTCATAGATCGGGATTTCGCCGTTCCGGAGCCGGTTCACCTTCTGCGCGTCGACGTCGACGCACACCACATCCGCCCCGAATTCCGCGAAACAGGTGCCAGACACCAGTCCCACATAGCCCGTCCCAATCATCACAACCTTCATGAATCACAGTCTCCAGAGCAACACGCCGTCGGGGCAGGTTGCGCGATCAAGTTTGCCTTTAACGTCCATCACCACACCCCGCCGCTGGTCCAGATGATGCGTAATGCCATGCCAGCCACCGGCCAGATACTGGCGATGCGACACAGCTAACACCACGGCCTGCGCCGGGACGAGAGCCCCGGCCGGGGTGAGATGAACGCCGTATTCCTCAAATGCTTCTGCGTCGTGCGCGCACGGGTCATGAACCTGCACCTGCACGCCGTAGTCCGCGAGTTCCTGCACGATGTCTATCACGCGTGTGTTACGCAGATCCGGCACGTCTTCCTTGAAGGTAAAACCAAGCACCGTAATCACCGCGCCGTGAATCGCCATCCCGGACTGAATCATCAGCTTGATGGTTTGCTGGGCCACGTGACGGCCCATATTGTCGTTGATACTGCGGCCCGCAAGTATCACCTGCGGAATATAGCCGGCAATCTGGGCGCGATGCGTGAGGTAGTAGGGGTCGACTCCGATGCAGTGCCCGCCAACGAGGCCGGGTTCAAACTTCAGGAAGTTCCATTTGGTGCCGGCCGCGGCCAGCACGTCGCGGGTGTCGATATCAAGCCGATGAAAGATCAGCGCCAGTTCGTTCATCAGCGCGATATTGAGGTCGCGCTGGGTGTTTTCGATGACCTTGGCGGCTTCGGCCACCTTGATGCTGGCGGCGCGATGCACGCCAGCTTCGACCACGCTCTCGTACACCTGCGCCACAATTTCCAGCACTTCAGGCGTCTGACCGGAAACCACCTTGGTGATTTTGGTGAAGGTATGTTCGCGATCGCCCGGATTGATGCGCTCCGGCGAGTAGCCCACGAAAAAATCGACCCCGCAGCGCAAGCCCGAGTGTTTTTCGAGCACCGGCACGCAGTCTTCTTCGGTAGCGCCGGGATAAACGGTAGATTCGAAGACCACGATGTCACCGCGCTTCAACACGCGGCCCACGGTTTCCGAGGCCCGTAGCACCGGCGAGAGATCCGGTCGCTTGGCATGGTCGATGGGCGTTGGCACGGCGACAATGTGGAAATCCGCCTGCTTCAGGTCTTGCGGATCGGCGGTGAAAAGAATGTCGGCGCCGGCCAGTTCCGCGGCGGACACTTCCAGCGTGGCGTCTTCGCCGCGCGCGAGTTCCGCGACTCGCGCGGCGTTGATGTCGAAGCCAATGCAGCGGGCGCGTCGACCAAACGCCACCGCCACCGGCAGGCCCACATAGCCAAGGCCAATCACCGCTATGTTTCTCGTTAGCATGCTCATGAGATTTTGTAGTACCCCTTGTACCAGTCCACGAAATTGGCGATGCCGCGCTCGACCGGCATCGCGGGCTGATAGCCCACATCGTCCACCAGCGCGGAGACATCCGCGTAGGTGTCAGGCACGTCGCCCGCCTGCATCGGCAGGAACTCTTTAATGGCCTCGCGGCCGAGGCAACGTTCCAGCGTGCCAATGAAATCCATCAACTCCACCGGCAAATTGTTGCCGATGTTATAGAGCCGGTAAGGCGCGCCGGAGGTGCCGGGATCCGGTTCCTCCCCTCGCCAGCCGGGATTGGGCGTCGCCACGTTGTCCAGCGTGCGAACCACGCCTTCCACGATGTCATCGATGTAGGTGAAATCGCGCCGGTGCCGGCCGTAATTGAAAATCGGGATGGGCTCGCCGGCCAGAATCTTCCGCGTAAACAGAAACAGCGCCATGTCCGGTCGGCCCCAGGGTCCGTAGACCGTAAAGAACCGCAGTCCCGTGGTGGGCAACTCGTACAGCGCGCTGTAGGTGTGCGCCATTAGCTCATTGGCTTTCTTGGTCGCAGCGTAGAGCGACAGGGGATGGTCTACGTTGTCGTGCACCGAAAACGGCATGCGCGTGTTCGCGCCATAAACCGAGCTGCTGGAGGCATATACCAGATGCTCCACCGGATGATGCCTGCAGCCTTCCAGAATATTCATGAAACCGACGAGATTCGAATCCACGTAGGCATGCGGATTTTGGATCGAGTAGCGCACCCCGGCCTGCGCGGCCAGATGCACCACGCGCGCCGGCTTGAAGGCCTTGAACAAGGCATCCATCGCCGCACGGTCTGCCACATCAAGGCGCTGGAAGTGAAAGCCAGCCTGCGGCAGCAGCCGATTGAGGCGGGCTTGTTTGAGCGTGGGGTCGTAGTAGTCGTTGAGGTTATCGAGGCCAATGACTTCGTCGCCACGGGCCAGCAGCGCCTCGCAGAGGCGCGCGCCAATAAACCCCGCTGCCCCCGTGACCAGAATTCGCATGAACAGTGTCCGCCGTGAAAGTGCCCGCATTCTACACGGGCAATCCAGTCCTCAAACCTGAACCGGCGCAAGCCGAAGTGGGGTGACGCAGGCCGCAACCCCCTGTGCGCCGACCGTGACTTAGGATTCGCCCGCACTTAGTATTCATGCCAACTTCTGTCGGAGATTTTGCTATGTCCTCTCGTTCGCCCATGGCTGCGGATTCGATGTCGGTAGACCTCGCCAATCTGTATCGCGAAGAGTCCTACACCGATCTGCAGTCGGCTTCGGTGCGGGTGCTGATCCCGGTCTTGCCGGACGGCAGCACCGATTCGAGCCGGGCCGCGATGTACATCGGTGACACCACGCTCATGACCCAGATGGGGCCGATTCCAGTGCAATTCCCGCTGGAAGCCGAATCGCTCGACAAAGCCTTTGCCCTCTTCCC
>Ga0164295_10003513_pt1 | contig 12584 bp, 15 predicted proteins | sample GEODES006metaG_FD_111798 | JGI IMG/M metagenome (GOLD analysis project Ga0164295, IMG submission 111798) | Oligotrophic lake water microbial communities from Sparkling Lake, Wisconsin, USA - GEODES006 metaG | ecosystem: Environmental > Aquatic > Freshwater > Lake | place: USA: Sparkling Lake...
CAGCGTTCGTTCTGAGCCAGGATCAAACTCTCCACTTAATCCTGTCGCCACCCCGGCTAAAGGGTGGCCATAAATACGAGAACGCGCTCGCACTTCCATCTCAACCTGATTTTCAAAGAGCCGACGACCTTTGCTTTGTCGTCGAGCGGGTGAGCAGATTATCCATCAGCCAGGCACCCGTCAAGTTCTTTTTTTCAACCCCGTTCTTTTTGCCGCCGGTTGCTTTCGCTTCCGTTTGGCCCCTCGAACGTGGGAGGGCTTTATAGGCGGGGCTCTCTCGACTCGCAAGTTTTTTTTGAGGCCGTCGTCGCTTTTTTCTCCAGCGGGATCCGGATCGCGTTGGCGATCCCGCGGCTGCTTGAGGATCGCCGCTCCAGGGGGACCCGCATCATTATATAGGCGCGGGGAACAACGGAGGGGCTGCCTCCAGTTTGGGGTGCATCTGGATTCCGAGCGCGCGACCTGATAAACAGGGCGGCCTTTTGTCAACAACGGAGTTGGGCGATCATGCTGAAGTCAATGCGGTGGTTGGGTGTCGCGCTGGTGTTGGGTGGCGGTCTCGTGGCCTGCGCGGAGAAGAAGGACGACGCGAAGCCCGCGAGCCCTGCTTCGACGGTGAGCAGCCCGGTGAGTGGGGCGGTCGAGGGGACGGCACCGCTCAACCTGCCCGCCGGACCGCTGGCGAAGGTCAACGGGACTGAGGTCTCGAAGTCCGAGTTCGAGCAAAAGTACGTCAAGATGACCAAGGCGTTCACGGCCCGGAAGAAGGACATCCCGGAGAACCTGGCCAAGCGCTACAAGGAGTCGATCCTGAAGCAGCTCATCGAGAAGGAGTTGCTGAAGCAGGAGATCACGAAGCAGGGCCTGCAGATCGACCCCGCCGAGCTCGACCGCGAGTTCGACGAGTACAAGAAGATGTTCCGCACGGACGAGAATTTCGACCGGTACTTGAAGTCGTCAGAGGTCACGATCGACCAGATCAAAGAGAACATCCGGCACAACATCGGCGTGAACAAGCTGCTCGAGAAGGGCGGCTCGCTGGCGGTGAATGAGGAAGAGTCGAAGGCCTACTACCAGGAGAACATCAAGCGTTATGAGGTGCAGGAGCAGCTCCACGCCGCGCACATCTTGGTAAAGCTTGACCCGAAGGCAGACAAGAAGGCGGAGGCCGAGGCTCTGAAGAAGGCCAACGACTTCTACAAAGAGGTCACGAAGAAGGGCGCCGACTTTGCGGCGGTCGCGCAGAAGTCCTCGGACGGCCCGACGGCGAGCCGGGGCGGTGACCTCAATTGGTTCCCGCGGAACCGCATGCCGCCTGAGTTTGACGCGGTGGCGTTCAAGATGAAGCCGGGGGAGATCTCGAAGCCCGTGAAGTCGCCGTTCGGCTACCACATCATCAAGGCGATTGAGCACAAGGAGGGCAAGGTTCGCCCGTTCGAAGAGGTCAAGGAGTCGATCGAGAAGCTGCTGAAGAACAAGAAGCAGCGGACGGCGAAGCAAGCGCTGTTGAAGGACCTGCGGACCAAGGCCCAGATCGAGACCTTCATGCCGGAGGCAGAGGCCGCCGCGAACTCAATCGGTGCCGAGGAGGAGAAGCAGATGTTGCCTGGTGGGAGCGCGATCCCCCCGGGTGCGCTGCCGTTTCAGGGGGGCGCTCTGAACCCGGCCGCTGGCTCCATGCCGAAGCTGCAGCTCCCCGCGACGGGCGCTCCTGTGCCTGCAACGGCGCCCTAAAGTAGAGCCGCTGAACCGACGGCGTGGCTTTCTTGGGCCGCGCCGTCGTCACGCGTAGACTGCGGTGACACCCTCTGATTTGAGGTCCTCACCGTGGACGCGGCGACCATCATCGGCATATTCGGCGGAACCACGCTGGTCGTTTGGGCTTCGCTCATGGGCGGCAGCGTGGGGCTGTTCTTTAACCTGCCGTCCATCCTGATTGTTCTGGGTGGTACGGCTGCGACGATCTTCATTCGCTACCCGCTCGGCGATGTCTTGAGCACGGCGAGAATCGTTCGACACGCGTTCGTGACCCGCTTGGACTCGGCGAATGACGTGATTGCGGAATTCTTGAATCTGTCTCACATGGCGAGGCGAGATGGGCTGCTTTCGCTCGAGCACGTCGAGTTGAGTGACCCGTTCCTTGCGAAGGGGGTCGCGTTTTGTGTTGACGGACAAGACGTGCGCCAGATTGAGGCAATCATGTTGCGCGACATTCAGGCCATGCGCGCTCGGCACCAGACGGGTCAAGCCATCATGCGGGCCGTCGCCGCGTCAGCGCCCGCCTTTGGGATGATTGGGACGTTGATTGGTTTGGTGCAGATGTTCACCGGGATGGACGACCCCAAGAAGATTGGTCCGGGTATGGCGGTCGCCGTCCTGACGACTTTGTACGGCGCTGTGATTGCCTACCTGTTCGCGATGCCGCTCGCGGACAAGCTGGCGTTTCGTTCGGGGCAGGAGACCGACCATAAGTTGTTGATCCTCGAGGGCGTCCTCGCGCTTAAGCGGGGCGAGAACCCGCGCATGATTGAGGAGACGCTCAACGTCTTCGTGGCGCCGAAAGAGCGGCTGCCGTCTCGCGTGGGCCGGCGGGATACTGGGCCAGCAGAGGATGAGGCTTGAGAAGTCCGGGGCCAGAGTGGGAGCGGTCCTCATTGAATGATGAGGGTGGTGCCCCCGCTTGGATTCTGACCTTTGGCGATACGATGTCGCTGATCTTGACGTTCTTTGTGCTGCTGTTCTCGTTCTCGACGATGGACCCGAGGCACTTTGTCGCGGTGTCTGGCGAAGTTCAGGATGCGTTTGGGGTCGCCAGCGAAGTCGACCAGAGCGAGGCGCAGCGAGCGCCGGATGCGCGGTCATCGGGTGAGAGCTCGACGACTCTGCCTGAGGATGTGAGTCGGAGACAGCTCGCGGATGCGTTGGAGGCGATGCGCAAGGCGAGCGTGGATGGGGCACAGTCGCTACGAGTCTTTGAGACCTATCGAGGCGTCGAAGTCCTGCTCCCCGCGGATCGCGTGTTCGTTGCGGATTCAGCGGAGATCTCGGCGTCGTCGTCCGCGCTGATTGCGCTGGTCGCATCCGTCGCCAAGGGCCTGCCGAAGGCGCAGCGCGTCGTGGTGGAGGTTCCGGCGGACGCGGGCGAAGCGACAACCGAGCACGCCTGGCGCTTGGCGACGCAGCGTGCGGAGACCTTGGCACAGAGGCTACAGGACGAGAGCGGCCTTGGACCCGCGCGCATGATTCCGGCGGCAGCAGGCGTTCGGCGAGGTCAGCGGAGCGTGACGTTCCTCGTGGAAGCCACTTTGGCGGGTCGCCCAGGCCCTTCGCGAGGGACACCATGAGCGGCGACTTGCCGGACGAGGGCGCCGAACGTGATGAGCGGGACGTTGCCCTTGCGCGATTGCGCGCGTCGCTCCAAGGAGAGACGCCCCGGGACGCGGGCGGCGCTGCCTGGGCCGTAACCTTCTCCGACCTGATGTCGCTGCTCCTCACGTTCTTCGTCGTTCTCTTGTCCTTTTCGCGGATTGACATGACGCGGGCCGAGGGGTTTACGACAGCGGTCGCCGAGAGCGTCGGTGTCCGGAGTCCCACGCCGGGTTCCGAGGCGGCGCGTGGCCACAGCGCGCAGAGCGGTGACTCGGCATTATCGGCTGCGCAGCGGACGGGCACTTTGAGCGGACTCAAGGCGCTTGTGCGACGCTTTGGGGGCGTGGAGGTCGGGGGGACTGTCGAGGTGGAGGTCTTTGAGAGCTACCGGGGCGTGTCGCTGAGCATGGCCTCGCCCGGCCTGTTCGAGGAGGGTGACGTCACTCTTCGCCCTTCGGCGTGGGCATTCGTGGATGAGCTCTTGGAGTTGGCCGTGACTCAGGGTTGCGCCCTTGAGTTTTGGGTGCACGACGGCGAGCGGCTCGTCGGGACAGAAGGCCTCGCAAGTGAGCGTGCAGCGGGCCTCGCGCGCTACGCGCTCGGCGCTCGGGGCGATCTCGATCCGACGTCTCTGAGCGTTCGCGCCTCGGGTCGGGAGCTGCCCCGTTTTCCGAACGACACCGAGGCGCATCGACGGGCGAATCGACGGGTGGAGGTGACGTTCTTGGACCATGCTGTCGGGGCTGAGGGGACCGGGGGCGGGGGGAGTTCACCGTGAGCGAGCGGAGTGGTCGACGCGGACTGCCCGAAGAGCCTGTCTCAAGCTCGCTCTCCGAGGTGCGAGCGCTTTTGCGTGAGGCCCATGACACGGACGGGGCCGCTCAGCGCCTGAGGCCAGCGGGCTTGAGCGCTCCGTCTCACGACGCACAGGCGGTCGGTACGGAGCTCCAAGAGGTGTTGTCGTGCGCCCCCACTGCCGCCGAGCTCGAGGCGGAGCGGCGCGCGCGGTGGTCCGAGGCCTCCCCCACTGCACCACCACCGAAGAGCTCTGTCAGACGGTGGGTCATCAGCGCGTTCGCGATGGTCGCCGTCGGGGCCGGCGGGGCGGTGGCGTTCTGGCCTCACCCGCAGTCTATGCCCGAGCCGAGCGCACCAACATCCCAAGTCCAGGCGCCTGAGCGGGCAACGACGCCAGCGCCGCGCAGCGCGGCCATCAGCGTCGCTCCGAGCGGCGTTGCCGCGGCGCCACCGAGCGTGGCGGCGCCCGCCAGGAGCGAGGCGCCACCCGCGTCTAAGGCGACAAAGAAGCGGCCCCAGCGCCGGAATGTGGACCGTCAGTTCGACGACGTGCTGGACCGACTCTGAGCGACCGCTGCGCTCAGCGGAGGCCGAGGTGAGTGTCGTTGTGCGGCCGCGCGATGATCTCGACGCCGACCAAGAGACCAGGGGTGACGGCGTCGCGTCCGGCGAGCGCGGCGGCCTCGACCGCGTCCAGCTCGCCGCAGAGCGTGAAGTAGCCCTTGCCGCCGAGGTCGCGCGCGAGGCCGAGCGCGCAGAGCGCAACGTCGGCCGACTTGAGGGCAGCGTCGACCCCGCGAATCGCCGACGCGACGCCGTAGGTCTCGATGACGAGGAGCGCGTCGGTGGGCGACGCGAACTGGCCAGCGAGCCCCTTGAGGAGGCTTGCGTCGGGGTTGGGCAGGTCGACGACGTCGATGAGCGTCTCGGCCGCCTCGCGCTGGCCTGCCTCGAGCGCGAGCGCGACTTCTTCGACGGCGCCCCGGACGAGGATCGTGTACTTGCCCGGGTGCGTCGTGCCCGCTTGGACGACCGTGACGGGCGCGCGCTTCACCATCGCGTCGAGCACCCGCAGGCCGCGGGCGATGGACGTGAGCTCGATGAGCGCGATCGCGTCGGAGTTCGGGATCACACGATCCGGAAGGCGTCCTTGAGGACGCAACGGCGGGAGCGCGCGAAGTTCACGGCCGAGGTCATCCCCTCGCCCGTGGGGCTCGCGATCGTCCACGAGGTGTAGCCCTCGCCGCCGAGTCCGGTGCCCGCGGCGCTCGGCGCGTTCTTGACGGTGATCGAGGTGTTCATCGTGCGCGCGAATTTGGCGAGCACATTGACGTTATTCGAGTGAATAACGGCCGTGTGGCCGTAGCCGTGCTCGCAGCGGAGCGCGGCAGCGATGCCCGCGTCAGCGTCGGGGACCCGCACAAACCCGAGCACGGGGAGCAGCATCTCGTGCTGCACGAACGGGTGCTTCTCGTCGACTTCGGCGAAGGCCAGCTTGGTGTCATCCGGCACACGAATGCCCGCCTCACGCAGGATGAGGGCCGCGTCCTTGCCGATGAAATCACGGTTCACGTGGTCGTCGGGCGTGATGAGGAGCTTCTCGAGGCGCTTGAGGTCTTGGCCGGTGACCTCGACGGCGTGGTTCGCCTTCATCTCCTTCTTGAGACGGTCGGCGATGTCCGCGACGGCGATGACCTCTTTCTCGACGATGCAGATGATGTTGTTGTCGAGGCTCGCACCGAACACCAAATCACGCGCGGCCTTGGCGATGTCCGCGGTCTCGTCGACGACGACCGGGGGGTTGCCCGGCCCCGCCGCGATCGCGCGCTTGCCGCACGTCATCGCGGCCTTGACGACTGCGCCGCCCCCCGTGACCACAATGAGGCGAATGCCCGGGTGCTTCATGAGCGCCTGCGCCGACTCGATGGTCGGCTCTGCGACGCAGTTGAACACAGTGTCCGGGCCGCCCGCTGCGCGGATGGCGCGGTTCAGGCGGTCGATGAAGTAGGCGCTGACGCGCTTGGCGCTCGGGTGCGTGTTGAAGACGACTGCGTTGCCCGCCGCGAGCATCCCGATGCCGTTATTGAGGATGGTCTCGGTGGGGTTCGTGCAGGGCGTGATGCTGCCGATGACGCCGTAGGGCGCCCACTCGACGAGGGTCATGCCGTCGTCGCCGGTCCACGCGGTCGTCTGCAGAATCTCGATGCCGGGCGTCTTGTCCGCGACGAGGCGATTCTTTGCGATCTTGTCCGCGAAGCGCCCGAGCCCGGACTCCTCGACGGCCATCCGCGCGATGGTCTCGAGGTCGGCGCGCGTGGTGTCCCGCAGCGCTTGAATGTAGCGCGCGCGGTCAGCGAGGCTGGCCTGCTGAATGCCGTCGAAGGCGCGCTTGGCCGCAGCAACGGCGGCGTCGATGGTGGGGTGAACACCGAGTCCCCCGCCCTCGACATGACCCGCGCCGCGCGGGTGGCGCAGCACCGCAGGGCCACTCGGGCCGCCTTCGGATGCGAGCTTGGCAACGACCTGCTCGACGATATGGGCGATGCGCCGCTCGTCCACGTGTCAGCCCCCGAACTTCAGTCTTTTTGGAAGACGACCTGGCCGCCGACCTCGAGGATGTCGACGATCGCCATGATCGTCGCGTCCACGGGGCGGTTCTGGGTCACCGTGGTCTGGCGGGCGGACGAGCCGCTGCACAGGAGCACGACCTCGCCCACGCCGGCGCCGACCGAGTCGACCGCCACGAGGCCGCCGTCCTTCACGGCGCCCGTGCGGACGTCGATGGGCGCGACCGCGAGGAGCTTCAGCCCGCTCAGCTCGGCCTCTTTGCGTGAGGCGACGACCGTCCCGATGACCTTGGCGAGCTGCATCGCGCTCAGGTCTCGCTGACGTTGCCCGAGCGACCGAGCGGGAGCACGCCATCGATGTTGGCGTGCGGCCGCGGGATCACGTGGACGCTGACGAGCTCCCCCACGCGCTCCGCCGCGCGTGCACCGGCCTCGGTTGCCGCCTTGACGGCCGCGACATCGCCGCGGACGATCGCGGTCGTGTAGCCCCCGCCGATCTTCTCGTACCCGACGAGCTCGACCTTGGCGGCCTTGACCATCGCGTCCGTCGCCTCAACCATGGCCACGAAGCCCTTCGTCTCAATCATGCCCAGCGCGTCAGCCATCGTGCTCTCCTCTTCGTCTATGCGTTTTTGCTTGAACTACGGTGAGTTGCGGGTGTGAAGGCGAGGCCTTCAGTCCCTAGAAGATGGCGCGTCTACGCCAGTGACGCTCTCAAGCGCCGCGATCGCAGCCTGCGCTGCGGCGTCGATCTCCGCTTCGGGGCCGCTCAAATAGAGGCGGCCGAACGCGCCCACGGGGCGAATGTCGACGAGCGAGACCTGCGCAGCCTTCTCGGCCTCGTTCGCGGCCAGCGTAACGTACGCCGACGGGACGGTCTCTAGGATGAAGAGGCTCTCGCCCGGCAGGATCATCATGCCCGCGCTGTTCCGGTTGATGATCTGCGTCTGGTACGGCTCGACCGACCGAATGATCTGGTTCGAGACGACCTTGGGCTTGATGCGCTCTTCGGCCTTCAAGCCCAGGCCGTCGAGGATCGCGCGGCCCGCGAGCTCAACCTCGCCCTTGTCCATCGCGTGGACCTCGAGGACGCCGTAGGCGCGCTCGACGACCTGCACCGCGGGCTGCACTCGGGTCGCCTTGAGGGCGACGTCCGTGATGCGGTTGATGGCGATGCCGGGCGCGATCTCGACCCAAAGTGACGCCATCTCAGGGATGGGCAAGAACCCACGCGAAGTCTTGCCGATGTAGCTGGTGAGCTGCGGCTGGAGACTGTCGAGAAAGACGAAGGACCGGAGCTGGATGCTCATCGCGTAGCGCGCCCCTGCAAATCCGAGACACGCGGACCCTAGCACGCGACCCGGCGAGCGGCAATCAAACTGCGCGGAAGGAGGCGACGCTGCGTCAGTGCCAGCGGGTGTAGGACCGGAGGTGGGCGCGAGCCGTGGGCGCCATGCGCTCGAACTCGATGGCATAGCCGGGGCGGTCGGCGGACTCCTCGACGCGGACGACGCGGGCCGGTGCCGAGATCGAGCCTGTGAGCGTCGGCAGGGTGAAGCTCACCTCGACGGCTGCGCCGACAGGGAGCAGAAGCGGCGTGCACACGAAGGCGCCCGTCGCGCTGATCTCGTCGAGCTCGAGGGGCAGCGCGTCTTGGTCGGCGCGCAGCTCTCGGACGAGAGCGTGAACGTTCAGGGCGCGCCGTGTCGCGGTGCGCTGCCCTGCCCCGGTGCCGGAGGGGAACCGCACGGGCTCCGCCACACGGACGTAAGGCAGACGTTGCAAGAGTTCGAGGTGCGCGCGGGGAGCGGCTTGGGCGGTCTCGTGAGTCACAGGGTCCTCCTGCTTCGCGCACTCCTGCGCATCTTGTAAGCCCGAAACCTACATCGCTCTTGCGGGAGTCGCAATTTTTTTGCGCGTGGTCAAAGCGCTTTGCTCGCCGCGCGCGAGTGGCGCGGGCGCGGGGATTGCGGCAGACTTTTGGGGCGCGCAGGAGTGAGACGATGCAGAGACGCCCGACGCCATTGTTCTGGATGTTCGCTTTCTCTTGGCTCTTTGGTGCGTGCGCTCAGGCCACTCCGCCGGGGGCTCAACTCGACCCGATCGAGTGTCGCGGCAGCATCTCCGTCAGCGATGACGGTGAGTGCGCGGTGCCGAGCCTTGGCCAAGGCGATGTCCCCGAGCCGCCGCAAGGCGGAGTCGAGGCGCCGGTCATCGACAACAGCGACCTCGCGGCCGCTTCGGAGTTCTTCCTGACGCAGGAGGGCCCGGGCAAGTATCGCGTGTACGTCGGTGAGACCGTGCCCCTCGGCGTGCGCGCCATCACGCGCGTTGGCCAGGCTGCGCCCGGCTTCACGGTGGATTTCAAGCTCGAGGGAGATACGTTCGGCTCGGTCATCAGCGCGGACCGCGCCGTGTCGAACCAGTTCGGTGTCGCGCAGACCCAGTTGACGGCGGGCGATCGACCCGCGCACTTCGTGTTGCGGATGACGGCTGAGAACGCGTCGTCCCTGCAATACGAGGTCGACGTGGTGCTGAGGCCCGAAGGGGACGACGGCTTCATGCAGCCTTCGCCCCCCTCGGGCGCTCCTCCGGGCGGGGTCGCGCCGAATTGCCAGTTGGAGACCCGGGGCGTCTACGACGTCAAGAACCAGTACGAGCCTGCCCGATTTTTGGGTGATGGGCCGTTCGGGGCTATCGACGCTGTACGACGCGCGCTTGAGAACCCGGGCGACTTCGTTGCGGACCTGATTTCGGACCGAATCGACGGGCTCGCCGGTGACCTGATCGGGGCGGCCGTCTCGCCGGTGGTGAACTATCTGGTCGACTACGTGGTGTCGAATTACGCCCCCGAGTGGGTGCAGTGGATGCTCGTGCTCGCGGAGGACATCTCGGGGCTCCTGACGGAGCTCGAGGTCGAAGGCACGATGGAGCTGGGCCCTCGCGACGCGATGACGTGCGAGCTGCGCGGCAAGCACCGTTGGGAGAGGCTGATACTCATCTGGCGCGCGGGCTGCGATCCGAACAACGCGCAGTGCGGGCGCTTCCCCGTGCCGCTCAACGAACTGGGCATCGCGCTCAGCGAGAGCGAGTTCACGGCTCGGGTCACGCGGTCCCTTGGGCCTGTGGGAGACCTGCAGATCGACGACCACGCGCTGCAGCTCAACTTGGGCGTCGCGGTGTTGTGGTTCGTCGAGAATGTCGTCTTGCCGCAGCGACTGAACGTGCAGAGCTTTGGGGAGCTGCTCGGCATCCTCGTGCCTTGCGACGTGGTCGGAGAATTGGTCGCGGACTACGTCAGCGGTGTGCCGTTCTTGGGCTTCGCGGTCGCCCCGCTCGTTGAGGAGGCGTGTGACGCAGGCCTAGAGGCGGCGGGCAACTACTTGATGCGCACCCTCGCGGAGTCGCTGAGCGTGAATACGTTCACGATGGCGGGCGAATGCAAGCTGCGAGACACGAACGGCGACCGCCTAAACGACAAGCTCGAGGAGGGTCGGTGGACCCGCGGGCTCGAGGGCGACTTTCAGGGAACGCGGCGGCCCTGAGCGGGATCGCGGCCTGGATCGCGCGGAGCGTTGACAAGTGCGGGGAGCGCTGATAGAACCCCGCGGCTTTTGATTTCGGAGGTATTGTCGTGGCGAATCATCCCTCGGCCGTGAAGCGCGCCAAGCAGAACGAGAAGCGTCGGCTCCGCAACCGTCACGTGGAGTCCACGTGCCGCACGCTGGTGAAGAAGGTTCGCCAGGCCGTCGAGACGAAGGACGCTGCCGCCGCTGAGACGGCGTTCGCCGCTGCTGCGAAGGCGCTGTACGCCGCCGCAAGTAAGGGCGTCGTCCACAAGAGCAACGCGGCGCGCCGCGTGGGCCGCCTCGCTGCGGCGGTCTCGGCCCTCAAGGCCTGAGCCGTCGGCGCCCTCAGGGGCGTCGATCTCCGCGCGATGGGCCCGCGGCCGACCTCGGCGCGCACAAGTCCATGAGCAGGCTCTCCAGCAGGAGCGCGTCGTCGAGCTTGCTCCGCTTGAGTGCGCGGTCTGCCTCGCTCAGCCGCTCCAGCGCGGCAACAAGCTCTGCGCCTTCGTAGCGCTGCACTTGACGCGCGAAGTCGGCGGCCTTGAAGCTCGGCATGCCTGCCAGCTGGGCCATCTCTTGCGCGGTGGCGCCCTGCGCGCGGGCCGAGCGCCCGATAAGCAGCTTGCGCATGCGGTCCGCGACGAGCGAGAGCACCTTGAGCGCGGGCTCGCCCTGCCCGATGAGCTCGGCGGCGTGCGCGAGCGCCAAACCGACGTTGCGGTCGGCGACAGCGTCTGTGAGCTCCCAGACTGTGTGGGCCCGCGTGTGGGCCACGACCTGCTCGACGTGCGCCACAGTGATCGCGCCAGGGGCGTCGACGAAGAGGCAAAGGCGCTCGAGCGCGGCGTCCATCGCGCTGAGATCGCGACCGATCGCGTCGACGAGGATCTGCGCCGCGTCGTTGTCCATTTTGCGGCCGCGCTCACGGACGCGCCCGAGCGTCCAGGGCACCATCTCGCGCTCCGAGGGCGTGCGGGCCTCGAAGATGCAGCCGTGCTTCTCGAGCGCGCGGTAGAGCTTGGAGCGGCGGTCGGCGGCGGCGGCGCATTGAAAAACGAGGCATGTCGTGTCGTCGACGCGCTCGATGTACGCGGCGAGGCCGCCGATTTGCGCCGCGGGCATCGTGAAGAGGAGCTCAGCGTTTCTGACCCAGACCATGCGGCGCGCTGCCATCATCGGCAGCGTCCGAGCGGCGTCGATGATGCGGTCCGGGTTGGGCTTGTCGCGCGCGTCGAAGCGGTCGAGGTTGAAGTCCTCGGCGACGCCGCCGGTCACGCGCCCGCGCAGCCACTCGAAGGCGCCGCGCACCAAGAGGTCGGCGTCCCCGTGCAGCAGGTAGACGCGCTCTCCACCCCCCTTGAGCGCCTTGTCGAGCTCGCTCATGCGTTCTCCAGAAGGCGAGCGGCGAGCGCCCGCGCGACCGCATCTACGGCGGCCGCCACGGCGCGTTGGTCCTCGACCACGGCGCTGAGCGCGGCGCCGGTGAGGAGGCGCGAGGCGCGTCGCTCGACCGGCCCCGAGAGCCACAGCAGGCGACCTTGGGCGTCCCACAGCTCCAGAGTGGCCTGAACCACGACTTCGTCGACCTGGCGGACGCCCGCCGCGAAGCCGAGAGGCAACGCGTCGAGGCGGCGGACCTCGCCGCGCAGCTCGAGTGTGTTCGCGTCATGCCTCGAGGCGTCGACGAGCGACGCGCCCAACGCCTGATGCAACGACCGCCGCAGCTCAGCACTCAGACGCGCACCGGGTGTGTGGTCTCGCAGCATGCCGAGCCGAACACGGAGGTCGTTGGCGGAGTCGCGCGGCACGACCCAGCGGTAGCCGCAGCCGCTCACGAGGAGCGCGACCAACAGGCCCAGAGCAAGGAGCGACGAACGCGACATTGAGCGCCTGCCTAACACGCGACGCAGGCCGCGGGAAGGCGGCCGCGAGAGTTTGCGACGGAGGCTGGCCCCGGTGTTAGTCTACCCGGCGCAACGGGAGTCAGGCGGAGTGTCGACATGAAGAGACTGTCGTCCGGAGTGATTTTTCTAGGGCTGGTGTCTGTCGGCTGCATCGAGACCAACGCGGGTCGACTGGAGGTCGATGCCACGCTCCCCGGCTCGGACGGCGGCGCGGGTGGGGCGACCGGCGGGGCAGCCCCGGGCGGCGCCACCGGTGGCGCGACCTCAGGCGGCGGCAGCGGTGGAACAACGGGCGGGTCGACGGGCGGCGAACAACCTCCGCTCGGGGGCAAGCCCGAAGGCGGCGCGGCCGCGGGCGGCGCGACCGGCGGCGCGGC
>Ga0164295_10003516_pt1 | contig 12582 bp, 6 predicted proteins | sample GEODES006metaG_FD_111798 | JGI IMG/M metagenome (GOLD analysis project Ga0164295, IMG submission 111798) | Oligotrophic lake water microbial communities from Sparkling Lake, Wisconsin, USA - GEODES006 metaG | ecosystem: Environmental > Aquatic > Freshwater > Lake | place: USA: Sparkling Lake...
CACCGCTCGCGCTCTCAGTCTCACGCGCACACAGGGCGGATTCGAGATGTAAGCGTGCGGGAGCGGCTGTAACAGAATCGATACTGAGTTTCTCGGTTACATTTTCATTATTATCATACCGAGCGTACTATAAGCCGGCCTTCGCGTTCAGGACGCCAAACTGCGGCGCCGTCGCCGGGGCGGCATCAATGGTCTCCTCATCCAGCCCAAGGGCGTCGCGCAGCCGGTGCTCGCACTCGTTGAGCCAGGAGTACAGGCGCACCGGCCGGCTCACGGCCCCGTGTGGCCCCATGATGGGCACCATCACGTGACGCGTGAGCAGATCGTCGACCAAGCACGCGTTGGCGACCTGCTCGCCTACAGATGCCTGCGCAGCCGAGTGCAGCTGTACTTGCCAGCCCCACTGCTGCGGCCGTAGCAACCAGGGAGGCTCGAGGTATCGGTGCTGCGTGATCACGCGCAGCTGCACGCACGGCGTCGTCGGCTCGTCCGAAGTGACCGCGCCCGCAAGGCACTGGCTCACCTGCCTGCCGTTGGCGAGGCACAGGTCCTTGTGGAAGGTGAGCCACAGGGCATCGTCCTCTGCCTCGCTCGGCCACTTCGAGGCCGACTGAAGTGGCCCACGCCCTGCCGTGGCCACTGTCTCTTCCGACACGCCCGTGAGCGGGGCGTAGTAGGCGCTCTCGCGTCTCACCAGAGGCATGAGCGGCCACTGATGCAAGAAGCTCACTATCTCGCGGTTGGTGTTGACCAGCTGCCAGCCCACGCCGAAGCAGCCGCGCGACGGGGAGAGCTGCTCGGTCCCAAACCACTCAAGGCGATCGCACGACCACTGCCAGCAGCCGCCCACGCGCAGCTCGTGTGGGTGGTAGTCGAGGAGGGGCTCCTCTAAGGCCCTCACTTGGCCGCTGTCGAGGTCTCGGATATGGGATGCTCGCGTTTCAGCGAGGGCGCGATGCCGGTAATGCACGGGAGTGGCAGCTTCCTCATGGTATGTGAAGATACCATCGTGCGTGGGGAAGAAGCCCCCCTGCCCGATGCCGAGCAAGAAGCGCCGCGCCGCACCCGTTAGAATAGCGAGCGCCCGCACACATGCCTCCGATTCCGCTCTCGGCGAAGGGAAGCGCGGTTGGCGACGTTGTTTGAGCGTCGTCACTGCGCGAGGGTTTCTGAGCTCTGCTTGGGCATCCACAAGCGTGCAGGTCTTCCCCGTGTCGAGGTTGCGGACTGTGAGCACGATGTCCGCATCAGTGTCAACGCCGGGGTCGGCCACAACCCTCGGGTCATACACGTCGCACAGCCGCGGGGACGCTTTGTGCGAGCCTTGGTAGAACCATCGATCAAGCAGCTCGTTGGCGAGCAGCGGCTGCAGCGTACGGACGACGTGGAAGAGCTGGCGCCAGCCTCCCGGGAAACGCGCGCCAAAGTCCTCAAGGGACGTCCAGCCCCAGCGGCGGTGCAGCACAGCTGCCCAGACAGCTTGGGCGCGGGTGGCACGTGCCCATTCACGGCTGAGCCGGCTGGCCACCCGCGCAATAGCACGAATCGGCAGATGACTGACGATGACAACGAGCAGCTCCTCCGCAAGGCTGGGGATGCCTTGGTGAGCGAGGGCGGCGTCAGAGTCGTCATCCATGCACTCCTTGCAGCTGTCCGTGGCAGCGGCAGCAGAGGTGCTGGGCGCCGTGCTGGGCGCCGCAGTGGCCGAGGCGGCGGCTGCAGCGACGGCGGCACGGCTAGTCCCAGCTTCGGCCTCTGCTCGTTCGACAGCCGATGGCATCACGTGCACCGGTGTCGGGTCGATGGCAATGAGCGCAGCGACGTCGACTTGACGAAGCACTTTGTCATACGCCGTGTGAACGTTCAAAGGCTCGAGAGGCTCCGGCTCGGCACGCTCTGAGGCGCCGCAGTGCTGTGCACCTTGCTCTTGCGCGCGCGACGCAGTGCTGTACACCACGCGCTCGAATGCTGCTGAGAAGGGGTCGCCGAGGCACGCTCCAGCGGCGGCAGCAGCCCGTACCGGTACGATCCGCCGCCACGCGACCATCGGCAGCAGCGTTGGGTGGTGGCGATTAGCCAGCCGAAATCCAAGTCCAGCGTTGGGCATGAGAGCGAGCGCGGAGAGGGCGAGGGCGTCCCCAAATCCGATCTCGTCGCTGTCAATTTGCACGAAGAGGTGAGCCAAAGGCGTGCCGCCCTGCAGCCGCGCCATCGCATACGCTGCCGCCGAGGTGAAGGCCGCGGTGCGCCCCTCCAGAAACTCATCGACCTCTGCGAGAGCACCGTCGCAGTTGTCACGGTAGTCGGTGTCGATAAAGGTGGCGCTGAGCACACTAAAGCCCGCCCGCTGAAGCCCACAGATCACGTCGAGATCGCCCAGCAGCAATCCCGAGCCGAGGCTCACATACACGAGGCGCCCGTCCGCTGGCAAATGGCCCTCCGCCTGCGCCGCCACCGCACGCTGCACCACCTCCTCGCGAAAGCGCCGGCGAACGTGAGGATGCAGCGAGCGCGTGCAAGCGCAGTTGCTCCGGCCGCACTCAGCCAAAGAGGCCAAGGGCAGCAGCGTCGGGAAGCGTTGAGCATCGAGCCAGACGAGCTCGTCTTCACATACGAAGGGCTGCTCGTCGCTCAGTATGCACTCGCGTACGGATGCGCGCCAATCTACATCGCCTTTGATGGCCAGCCCCGCCGAGGGCGCAGCGGCAGCGCCTTCTGCGGCAGAGCCCTCTACCGCCTCTATCGCCTCTACCGCCTCTATCGCCTCTACCGCCTCTATCGCCTCTACCGATGGCGCAACAGCTGATGCCGGCGCAGCGGCCGCTGCGGTCGCCTCTGCCGAGGCTCTCGAGGCTCTCGCCGCGGCGGCGGCTGCCGCCATTGCCGCCATTGCCGCCGCGTCGAGAGTGGGCTGGAGCAGCATCTGCGCCTCGCTCGAGTCGTCGGCAGCGCGGAGCACCCACGCCGTGATCTCACCATGCTGCTCCGTGTGCTCGACCACGAGCGACGCACATCGAAAGAGCCAGCGGTGGTGCGTATCCGGCCGGCAGACGTCATAACGCGCATTGGGGCCGTTCGGCTTGTCGACTTGGAAGCCCTCCTCGGTGCCCACGGTGTGCATGCATGGCCTGTTCTCCTTGAGGACCAGCCGCCCGTTGGAGGAGATAGCAGAGCGCAGCCGCCGCAGCGTACTCACCACATCCGCGTCAACTAGGTATTGCAAAGTCCACTGGATCCAGATCAAATCGTACTGAGCCCCGCGCGAGGAGCCGCCGCCGCCACCGCCGCCGCCGCCGCCGCCGCCGCCGCCGCCGCCGCTGCCACCGCGCCCACCGCCCACGCCGCACGCCTCTAGAGCGGCGCTCTCCTCGAGCCGCCCGAGCACGAACTTGCAACTCTGCGCGCGCTTGTTGCCCAGATACCGTCGAGCCTGCTTGAGCCATCTCTCACATCCCTCGAGCAGACACACGTGCTCGCACCGCTTGAGCAGCACGTGCTTCGTGACGCGCCCTACCCCCGCGCCACAATCGAGCGCAGAGCGCAGCAACAGCGACGGGTGCTTCGCGCGTAGCTCGTCGATCAGCTTCAACGAGTGCTCCACGTCTGTCGCCGAGGTCGTGGCATCGCCAATCATGGCCTCCTCATCCGTGCTGCCCGCGTACCCGTCCTCGTCCCAAAAGGTCTGATTGGCAGCGTAGTAGGCTGTGCGCTCCGCAGCCTGCTCCGCCCAAAGCTCGACGAGGCTGGGGAATCGGTTGCCACAATCATCACTGCCACTGACGCCGGGCGGTGCAATGGGCTCCAGTTTGGCCGGGGAATCGGGAAGCAGTGAGGCAGCCGCTCCTGACAGCGGCAATGGCGGAGGTGGAGTCGGCCCGGCATATGGCTCGCCGAGGCTAATGGCGATCAACGAGTCGTCGCGGACGGCACCACTTGGCCAATCATGATGCCGCGGAAGCTCGGCACCAGTTCGCCACACAAACAGTTTCGCCCGCTCAACATCCTTCTTCTTGAGCCGCAGTTTATTCGCCGCGGCAGCAAGCAAGCTCTCGGTGCTATCGGAGCTGAGCACAAGAGCCGCCTGAGGCTTCCCTTTGGCCGAGCCGGAGTTGAGGCAGACCGAGACGCGAATGGGCATTTTGCACGGTGAACGCCGTGTTCACATGAACATCTAACGAAAATCATGCGGGGCTTCCCGAGGTATCGAGACAGGCACGAATTCCCCACTGCATGCGCGCCTGATATGGGGCCCTACCGTGGTCCGGGACCGGTACACGTTGTCTTTTTACCGTTACACTCGAAAGGCTGGCGGGAATTTGGGGAAGGGACACCTATGTCTGAACGTCTTCCCCCTTAGCCCACAGGAAGGTTCGGTGTTCCTTCGTGGAAAAAGCGCCCGACACGGCGCAACCGCGCATCTTTTCCTGGCAAGTGTCTGTGGCGGCCCGCCGGTGTGCAGCTGGCCATGTCGCGTCCTTCGTCGCGCGCGTCGTTCGTCTCCGAGGCGCCGTCCTCAATCACCGGTTCACGCGTGCGCGTGGCTGTGCGCGTGCGCCCGCCGCTCGACCGCGCGGGAGCGCCCGAGGGCATCATTTGTGGCGACGACGGCCACACGCTCATGCTGGATCTCGACGGCAGCGCCGGCGCCGATGCCGGCAACGCAGCCGCCTCCTGGGCCGTGCGTGGTCCGCGCGTGCGCTCCTTCAACTTCGATTCCGTGCACGACCGGCCGACGACGCAGGCAGAGCTCTTCGACGGCTGCGGGATGTGCGAGATGCTCGACGCAGCGCTCGACGGCTACACGTCAACTGTCTTCGCCTACGGCCAGACGGGCAGCGGCAAGACGTACACCGTCTCCGGCCCGACGGCCACCCGCGCCGCCTCGTCGGTCTCCGCGATGCCCGGCAACGCCGACCCGCTGCCCGCGTCCGCCGGCCTTATGCAGCGCGCGGCTCACTATTTGTACGAGGCCATCGGGCGGCGCTCAGGCGTGCAGCACACGGTGCGCGCGACGTACCTCGAGATTTACAACGAGCAGGTGGTGGACCTCATCGAACCGGGCGCACCGCTGTCCGTACGCGGCTCGGTCAACGGCGGCTTCTACGTCGAGGACCTGTCGGTGGTCCAGTGCCGTGGGCTGCGCGATCTACAGTACGTGATCGCCAAGGGGCTTGAGCACCGGTCGCGCGGCGTTCACCAGATGAACTTGGACTCGTCGCGCTCGCACGCCATCTTCTCCGTGTACATCGACGCGCTCGACGACGACGACGGCACGGGCCGGCCGGCGGCGGCGCGCTACGGCAAGATCTCGCTCCTCGACCTCGCCGGCTCCGAGAACGTGCGCTCGACCCACTCGCATGGCACGGGGCTCAAGGAGGCGGGCTCGATCAACAAATCGCTCTTTGCGCTCGGCCAGGTGATCAAGGCCCTTGCCCCCGAAGCGCGCAACGGCTCCGAGTCCCGCCAGCCCTCTGGTCTCGCCCGCGTGCCCGCGCACGTGCCGTACCGCGACTCGACCCTCACCAAATTGCTCGCCGATTCCCTGGGTGGCTCGGCGCACACGCTCATGATCGCGTGCTGCTCGCCCTTCCTCGCGTACGCGGACGAGTCGATCCGCACGCTGCACTACGCGTGCTCGGCGGGCGCCATCCGGAACAAGCCGGTGGTCAAGCTCGATCCCCAGGAGCAACTCATCCTGCGCCTACGGGACGAGGTGGCGACGCTCAAGGCCAAGGTCGCGCAGCTCCAAGGCGAGCTCGAGCGCTCAAACACGCGCCTCATCGCGCACGGGCTGCCCACCGTCGCCGCCACCCCCGCCACCGCGGGCGGCGCCGGCGGCGAGCGGCCTCACTCCATTCACAGCTCCGGCGGCGAGCGGCCTCACTCCATTCACAGCTCCGGGGGTGAGCGGCCACGTCCGCCGAGCGCGCCGCCGAGCGCGTGCTACTCGCCCGACTCGGCGCGTCGCGGCCACGGCAACGGGTCCGTCTCCATAGCGAGCTTCGGAAACGGTCATGAGGATAGGTACGAGGGCGGGCGCGAGTGGGCGCAGTGGGCGCCCGTGCCGGCGCCCGCCACGGCGCCCGCGCCTTCGCAACCGCCGCGCCCAGCCTCCGCTCCCCCGGCGCCCCTGCCCGCGCCACCGCCGTCGTCCCAGCAGCAGCAGCAGCAGCAGCAGCTCTCCGACGAGCGCTCCGGGGCGCCGTGGTACTACCAGTCGACCGCCGCGCTGCACCGGGAGGTGCGTGGGCTGCGTACGGAGGCGAGCCGCTATCGGCAGCAGTATCATCTCGAACGCTTGGCGCGCGCGGCGCCCAACAGCGGCGCGCCTGCCCCGAGCATGTACGACGCGCCTGCGTTCCGGCTGCCCGCGTACGCGCTGCTGCCCCCCGCGCCCCCGCCAGTCCCTTCCCCCCCGGCTCCTTCGTGGGCCACCGGCGGGCACGCGGCTGCGGTGGCGGCAGCACTCCCCACGCCGCGTGAGTACGATGCGCAGGTGGCGGCGGCGGCGGCAGCGGCGGCGGCGGCGGAGGCGGCAGCGGCGGCGGCGGAGGCGCGGATGGACGTGCACAGAGCCCTCCACTGGGCAGCGAGCACCCCACCGAGCGCGCCGGGTCGAGCGCCCGGTACGGCGCCGGCACCGGCCGAACCTCGGACCGTTACGATCTCGCTCGGGAGCTTACTGGGTGACGGTTCCACAGCCGGCTCGCTCATGTCGCCCCCCCCGGGGGCCCCCGTCGGAGGAGGTGTGGCGCCGCGTCCGCAGCCGGCACTTGTGCATGAGCTATCGGCTGCGTACGATGCCCCGGCACCGTATCATGATCCGGCGACGCCCGCCGAGGAGGCGGCGGAGCTCGGCGCCTCACCGCCGCGCGGGAGCCGTTCGCAGCGGGAGGTCGCCCTCGAGCGGCAGTTGCGCGCCCTTGCCTCCTTCTCGGCGACCGACGTGATCGCGTCACAGCACCGGTCCGGCGGTGGCTCATGGTACTCGAGCTTGAGCGCGACGGGCGGCGCGGTGGGCGCGGAGAAGCAGCGAGCCGCGCCGTCGCCGTCCGAGTCGTCCAACGGCAACGCGGCCGAGCGCACGGTCTGTGTCTCGCTCGGGCTCGGTCACTCGCCGCCGACGGCGCCCGCGCCCGCAGGATCTCATTCGACGGCTTCCACGTCCCCATTGGTCCCTTCGGTCGCCATCGAGAACGGTGCCGGTGGACCGCTCATGCCCGCGCCACCCGTCGCGAGGGGATTCATCACGATGACGGGCTCGACGGACGTGAACGACACCACCACTGCGGGCGTCTCGCGCAGCCAATCGACGAGCCGGCTCGCGAGCGCCGTCACGAGCGCACTCTACCCGGCTCCCGCCTCGTTCGAAACCGCCCAGCTGCAACGCCCCCCACAGGCCCAGCAGCCAGACGGCGCTGTCTCCGATGCGTTGGCCGACTACAAGAACAAGGCCAAGGCGCTGCGCGCCAAGGAGTTCTCGCTCGAGCGATCGCTGCGTGCGCTGTCCAAGTACTCAGCGTACTCGGGCGCAAGCGGTGCTCCGGCGGCCATCACTCCTTCATTTCACGTTTCACTTTGATCTATGAAAGGATGCTCGTGTAAGATTGGATGCTCGGTTCCAAACGTCAACAGACGATTAATTTTCAAATCATTAGAACAAGAAATTTCAACGAAACCTCGTTTTGTCATCTGGATCGAGGTCTCGCGCTTCAAGGGCGATATGGCGACGAGGCTGTTTTTCGCTGTGCTTGCCGTTTTCCTCCTGGGCACAGTTGAGGCGGGCTGGGTGGCGGGCGGGCTGCCAACGGCGACCAAACCGCCCAGCCAGCTCTGGGAGAGCTCCCTTGCGCAGGCTACAAGGTGCGCTTCAAGCCTGTGCGGCCAAACGCCCACTTAGGGGGGAAAACAGTTTTTCCCCCGTCCCGTTGCTGGCGTGCGCAGCGAGAGGCGCGCGGGGCTGCCCCCTGCTCGGCAGTACAATCGCGTTGTGAGCCTTTCGCGCGCGCTCGGTGCCCTCAGTGCCCCACTCACCCCCTTCTCCACATGCCCACCCTCATCTGACGTTCCCCGCCCTTTTCAAATGCAGGTACCTGCCCGAGGAGGACCGCGCGACGTGCTTCCAGGCGCTCAAGCTTGCGACGCAGGTGCACTCAGGGCAGACGCGTCGCGATGGGTCGCCCTTCGTCACGCACCCTGTCGCCGTCGCCGAGCTGGTCGCGAGCTGGGGGATGGACGCTTCGTGTGTGGTGGCCGCGCTCCTGCATGACGCCATCGAGGATACGCCGCTCACCTTTGGCGAGGTGGAGGCCAAATTCGGCGAGGAGGTCCGCACGCTTGTGCAGGGCGTCACGCGCGTCTCCAAGCTGCCCGAGGAGAAGGTCGCCGAGCTCGAGCTCATGGGCATGGGCGCTCTCTGCCTGGAGAGCGGCGATCTGCTGCAGCTTCTGGACGCGTGCGCGGGCGACTGGCGCGTGGCGGTGCTCAAGGTGGCGGACCGGCTTCACAACATGCGCACGCTCTCGGCGATGAAGCCGCACAAGCGCGCGCGCAAGGCGCAGGAGACGGCGCGTGTCTTCGTGCCGCTCGCGCACTACTTGGGTGCGCACGAGGTGGGCTCAGAGCTCGCGGAGCTCGCGCAGCGCCACTGCTCGGACGACCAGCCGCGGCACCAAAAGTGGGCGGCGCGCCTCTCGTCGGTCGTGCTGCCCGGCCGGCTGCAGCGCGCCGCCGCTTACTTTGGGCTCGATGACCGGGCGCTCGCCGCCGTGCGACGAGCGATGCCCCCGCCGAGTGAACCGCTGCGCCTGCGCACGAGCGCCGCCGGGGGCATGATGAGCGCCGACGAGGCGGAGATGTCGAGCGGCGTGAGCGGTTCGCGCTTGAGACGGCTCATCCTGCGCCTCAACGAGCCCGCCCTCGACGCCGACCGCGCGCGCGACCTCGTCCTGCGCCTCCGTCCGCTACGGAACCGGCTGCCGCAGTACCAGATGAGCTGCATGCACCATGCCTCGTCATTCGAGGCGAATGAGAATGAGATCTCATGAGATCGGATGCCTCGAAGGACGTAAACCCGTGAGGGATTAGGATGAGGAGCGGAGGCGCTGGCTTGGATGATTTCTTGATTTGGCGGCCGCATTTTAATCATACAGGCAGAATACCATGCATGGAGCATACCATATAACCATATAACGAGGCATGGAGAGCTATTTGGAGCAACAGCATGGTTGTGTAATTGCGCAGTGCGTGCAGCTCGAAGTATTTTTCTGCTTCACGAAATCTCCGCGCGAGCTCACCAGTCCTTCTTCCATCATCTTCACGTGTGGCCGCCATGCCACTGCGATCGCTCGCTGCAATCGCGTCGCGGGCGCTTTCCACAAGCCCCATACTATCAGCCGCGGCCGCCGCTTCCACTGGCGGCGGAGTACCGGCACTCGCGCAGTCGGCTCTCGTCTTCGGAGCCGCGAACACGGTGGGGTTTGGCATCAGCGCAGCCACGAATTGGCACTACCACCTGGACCTCATCGGCACGGGCGTCTTCGCGGTCGCTGCGCTCACCGTTGGTGGCCGTGGCGATTTGCGGCAGTCGATCTCGTCAGTGGGCGTTGCCATCTGGGCCACGAAGCTGTCGAGCTTCCTCTTCTACCGCGCGCTGCAGAATAAACGGGACATGCGACTAGATGAGACGCTCTCCACGACCACGGGCGCCTTTGGCTTCTGGATGATCTCCTTCCTCTGGGGCTTCATCGTCAGCCTGCCGCACACAATCGCCTGCGGCGTGCCACTCGCCGGGCGCCCCGCTTTCGGCGGGTGGGTCACGTACACAGGCATGGCAGCGTTCGTCATCGGGCTGGCCCTCGAGACGGCGGCCGATGCGCAGAAGTGGATGTTCAAGCGGGATCCGCAAACACGCAACAAGTTTTGCGATGCCGGTGTGTGGCAGATCTCGCAGCACCCGAACTGGCTTGGTAACCTCATGGTCTGGACGGGCATCTTCCTCTTCAATGCGCCTACGCTACTCGCCGCGTCTCCACTGGGTGCTGGCTGGCTGCGGCGTGGTGGACGCTTGGCCGGCGCCGCCTTGTCGCCGCTCTTCTTGCTCGCTCTCTTCTACGCTCAAGCCACTGACGTCATCGCCAACGCTGTCAAGCTCGCCGATAAGAAATATGGCGCCGACCCGAACTACCAGCATTACGTCAAAAGCGTGCCGCTCGTGCTGCCCACCTTAGCGTCGATCTCACGTTTCTTGCGTGGCCCACCGCCACCGACGATGGAGTGACACGGCCTTGGCAGCTCGTGGTTCACAAGGCCGACTCACATTGAATGGTGTTCCGGCGTGACTGTGAACTGTGTGCGTCCCCGCCCCGTCCTCTTCTCTAATCCAGAGCGCATTGGCTCCATGCAGCATGCTTGACTCCATGCTCATTTGTCGTCGACCCTGGCTGACCTTAACTAATACTTGACGGAGGTGAGAGTGAGAGTGAGAGGGCGTGAGACCCCCCCGGCCCCCCTTCAGGCGGCCGCTGCACGGCACTCGCGTTTGGTACTGTACCGGTAAAAGCGCCATCCACGATGGATGTGGGATCCGAGACAGAGACCGCTGCGATCTCTCCGAGCGTGATAGACACGCTTCAGCAGTCAATTAGCTTGCAAATGCAGGCCATTGCGGATAGGGTGGACGCGATGCTCTCGCCGAGTGAGCGTCAGCGACGAACTGCTGTCAAGCTTTGTGTGCGCACGTGGAATGTCTGTGCCACACCGCCGCCGTCGTATGATCAACTCAGAGCGTTGTTGCGAACACCTCGGCGTCGTGCCCGTGCTGCTGATGCAGTTGAACAGGACGATGACGCCGCGGTGGGCGAGGGGGAGCTGAATGGTGATGTGTACGCCATTGCCCTGCAGGAGGTGGTTGACATCAATGGGTTCGGCGCATATGCTGGCCACATGGCGTACTCGGCATTCGGCGGTGGCGATGCCGCAGTGGACGGCCTCAACGATGGCGTGATGGACGAAGTCTTGCGATGGCAGCACCTGCTATTTGAAGTGCTGAGCGGCTACAAGCTTGTCGCTCGCAAGGCGCTCGTTGGCATGACCATCTTCGTCTTTGTGCGTTTCGAGCACCTTCCATTCTGTAATGCACGTGTGAGCGCGCTGGGCACGGGTCCGCTCGGACTGGGCAACAAGGGCGCCGTCGCAGTGAGCCTGCAGCTCTACGGGAGTTCCCTGTGCCTCGTCGGTGTGCACCTCGCATCCGGCACGTCGGGTACTTTGGCGCGAAACGAGGACGTGGGCCGGCTCCATGAGAGACTTCGGTTTCCCGACGCGCGCACGATCCCGGGACTGGTGGTGCGGCCTCCTGGGCCGGCAACCATCGGCGAGCACGAGTTTGTCGTGTGGCTTGGCGACATGAACTACCGCATCCGCATGGCTGACGAAGGCGTGCGCCGTGCTATGACGGCCACGCCGCCGCCGCTCGCCGAGCTCGCGGCCGCCGATGAGCTTCGTTTCGAGCGCCTTGCTGGACGCGTCTTCGCGGGCTACGAGGAAGCTCCCCTCCTCTTCGCCCCGACGTACAAGTACGACCGCGGCACTGACGTGTACGACACGAGCCACAAGAAGCGAGCGCCCGCGTGGTGCGATCGAATCTTGTGGCGCGAGAGCGAGTTGGTGGCTCTGGTGAGCTACGGGCGGTGTGAACAGCTCAAGTCATCGGACCACCGCCCGGTGACTGCGGACCTCGAGCTTTACGTGGCACACGAGCCGAGCCGAGCGAGCGGCACTCGAGTACCGGCGTCCGAGCATGCAGGTACAAGACTGATTGGGGTGCTTCGAATGGGTCCGCCGAGCTCGTTACTGCAGTGCTTTACGGCATGCCTTGGGGTGGCAGATACCGGTCAGCCGGAGCCTGGATGGAGCCGCAAGCCTCCTCGTGCAGCCTGATGCTGGGCAGGAATTCCGGCCACTTTGTGGAGCTGTGCGCCGCCGCGCGCGCGGCTGCGCCACGACGATGCGCGACTCTGGGAGTCGTGTGGGTTGATGTGCGCGGCGCAACGAGGCTGTTTCGATGCTGTACACGACGTTCACAACTTGACCTCCCGGCGGCTCTGGTGCGCTCCTCACTGTCTGGCCTGCCCGCACCGCGCGCGGGTCCTTCCGGGGCCGGAGGGAGGAATAAACGTACCGCGTATGCCGCCGGCGGGCTCCGCCGCGCGCGGGCACAAACCTCTTAACAAATAACCTTGGCGACAAGGTGACTCGGAACCCGGCAGCCGCTCCTCGCTCGACGCGAACCGCTCACGGCTCTGAGCCGAACGTACGTCTAAAAAAATCGCTAAAACTTAGGCGCGCGTCGCGTCGACCGGGTGCGTCAGAGCGTCTACGGCGTCTCATCAGGGATCAGGCGCACCATCCGCATGACTCGGGACGCCCATCGCGCTGGCATTATTGGAAGCCCCGCTACCGCGCAGCTTGGCGCGGACAACGTGGTCGAGCTTGGCCGCAGCGCCCGCAACGGCGCCCAGGCTAGACCCGAGGCTCGACGAGGCTCGTGAAATCGTCGCCGAAGTGCGCGACGCCGCATGC
>Ga0164295_10003517_pt1 | contig 12581 bp, 9 predicted proteins | sample GEODES006metaG_FD_111798 | JGI IMG/M metagenome (GOLD analysis project Ga0164295, IMG submission 111798) | Oligotrophic lake water microbial communities from Sparkling Lake, Wisconsin, USA - GEODES006 metaG | ecosystem: Environmental > Aquatic > Freshwater > Lake | place: USA: Sparkling Lake...
GCTCCGGGCAGCAATGCCGTGCGCGCGCCGATCGTCGCGTCATTTCCGATGGTGATCGGCCCGACGTGGAACTGGTCGCCGTCGATCCAGTGCCCGGTCAGATCCACCTCCGGTTCGACCGAACTGCGGTGACCCAGGCTCAGCATGCCGGTCACCGGTGGTGCCGAGTGCAGATCGACGCCCTTGCCCACCGAATTGCCCAGTGCGCGCGCGTAATACACCAGCCAGGGTGCACCGGCTTGGTTCTCCGCGCCACTAGCGTCAGCGAGCCGCTCGGCCAGCCACACCCGAAGGTGCTCGGAGCCGCCGCGGCGGTAGGTGCCCGGCTTGAGTCCGGTCAGCAGGACCCTGGCACCGACGACGGCAATGCCCATGCGGCCCAGTGGGGTGATGAAGGTAACGAACGCCGCCGCGATCACCCACCAGTTGATCGTCACCAGCCACGGCACCGGGAACAGCGTGGCTGCGAGATTGTTGATCAAGGCGAGCCAGGTCACCCACTGCAGACCGGTCAGTGTCGCCAGGGGCACCGTGAGCAGAACCTGTATCAGCCGGGTGAATAGCGGTGTGGGCGCGACCACGCGCGGCGTGACAGCGACAGGTGCCGGATTTTTCTTGTCGAGATCGTCAAGGAAACCCGCCAGCGAACCGAGTCGGGGATGGTCGTAGAGCAGGGCAACTGTCATCGAGGGATAACGGTTACGCAAGGCGACCACCAGTTGCGCCGCCGAGAGCGAGCCGCCACCGAGGGCGAAGAAGTCGGCCTCCGGTCCCTCGATACTCGCGCCGAGGGCATCCCGCCACAGCCCCGCAAGCCAGCCCATGGTGCCACCGAGTTCCGGGCCGTCGTGTTCGATGTAGCCCGGCGGCGGCCACGGCAACGCATCGCGGTCCACCTTTCCCGACGTTCGAGTCGGGAGTTCATCCAGTAGTACCAGGCGGGGCACCATCGCGGCGGGCAGTGACTCAGTGAGGTGCGCGCGTGCGGTCTCCAGATCAAAAGCCGGGTCGGCCGAGGCGATGTAGCCCACCAAAACCGGTGTGCCGCTCGCGGTCTTGCGCACGGCGGCCGCACCGCCGCTGACACCGGGAAGGTGCACCAGCGCGGAGTCGACCTCGCCGAGTTCAATGCGGCGGCCACCGACTTTCACCTGATCGTCGGCGCGGCCCTGGAAGTACAGACCCTCGGGTTCCAGCCGTACCAGATCGCCGGAACGGTAGGCGCGACTCCAGCCCAACGACGGCATCGGCGCGTACTTCTCGGCGTCCTTGTCCGGATCCAGGTAACGCGCCAGTCCGACGCCGCCGATCACCAATTCGCCCACTCCGCCGAGTTCCACCGGGGCGCCGGTGTTGTCGACGACGGCCAGGTCCCAGCCGGCCAGGGGTAACCCGATGCTGACCGGGCCGACGCCGTCGAGCCTGGCCCCGCATGCCACCACGGTGGCCTCCGTCGGCCCGTAGGTGTTCCACACCTCGCGGCCGTCCACCGCAAGGCGCTCCGCCAATTCCGGCGGGCAGGCTTCTCCGCCGAAGATCAGCAGCCGCACCGCTTCCAGGGCCTCAGCCGGCCACAAGGCCGCAAGAGTGGGCACCGTCGAGACCACGGTGATATCCCGCGATACCAGCCAGGGTCCCAGGTCCATACCGCTGCGCACCAGGGCGCGCGGTGCCGGCACCAGGCAGGCGCCATGTCGCCAGGCCAGCCAGATCTCCTCGCAGGAGGCGTCGAAAGCGACTGACAATCCGGCCAGTACCCGATCGCCGGGCCCGATCGGATTTTCCTGCAGGAACATCCGCGCCTCGGCGTCGATGAATGCCGCCGCATTGCGGTGAGTGACCGCCACTCCCTTTGGCACGCCGGTGGAGCCGGACGTGAAAATGATCCAGGCGTCATCGTCGACCATTGGAGTCGCGGCAGTCCAACCGCGCGAGACGCCCGGGCCCCGCGTAAGACCCGCATCGGTGATGACCCCCGCCACGGCGGCCTCGCCGAACACCAACTCGGCGCGCTCCTCGGGGTCGTCGGCGTCGACCGGCACGTAGGCCGCACCGCATGCCAGGACCGACAGGATGGCCATGTACAGCGAGTAGCTGCCGGAAGGCATGCGGATCCCGACACGGTCCCCCCTACCGATCCCGCGTGCGGAAAGCCAGCGTGCGCCTTCCTCAAGATCGGCGACCATCTCGGAATAGGTCAACTGGACCTCGCCGTCGTCGATGCCAGGGGCGTCCGGGAAGCGGCCGGCGGTGTCATAGAGGATGTCGATCAGCGTCCGCGGGGAAGGGGCTTGCCCCGATCGCAGGTATTGAGAGGGAATCTGGGGCATCGCCACGTCTGGGAATCCTAGGTGCTAACAGCCGCCGGTGCCCCGGTGTCGCACGCAGCGTTCAAACCTGAGACACTTGCCGGGCAGAGGGGAGTATTCCTTCGCCGCGGTGTCGTCACCACGTCGGCCGTCTATCGGCCTTCCGGTACCTCGGGCCACTGGCGGTGGCGGAAGAGACCTCGGGCGTTGTTCGGCGGCCGGAGGTCTTCCTGGTGAATGTGTCCGCGATCGAATGGGCAATCACTCTCGGGGTAACACTCGCCGTGCTGTTCATCGATGTGGTGGTGTTCGCCCGTCGGCCCCACGAGCCCAGCAAGCGCGAGTGTGTGACGGCGTTGGTCGTCTACGTCGGTCTGGCGATCATGTTCGGTCTCTGGGTCTGGAATTTCCACGGGAGCCAGTTCGGTCTCGAGTTCTACGCGGGATGGCTCACCGAATACAGCCTGTCAATTGACAATCTGTTCATCTTCATCATCATCATGGCCAGCTTCAATGTGCCGAAGATCTACCAGCAGCAGGCGCTGTTGGTCGGGATTGTGTTGGCACTGATCTTTCGCGGCATCTTCATTGCGCTGGGAGCTGTTGCGATCGAGCAGTTTTCATGGATTTTCTACATCTTCGGCGCGTTCCTGGTTTTCACTGCGATCCGCCTGGCCCGCGACACAGACCACAGCGACGATGCCGACAACGCGGTTGTTCGTTTCGCAAAGACCTACCTGAACACCACCGATCGCTGGGACGGCCTCAAGCTCTACATCAAACAAGACGGCAAGCGGTTGATGACACCGATGTTCCTGGTCATCGTGGCGCTGGGAACCACGGATCTGCTGTTCGCGGTGGATTCCATCCCGGCAATTTATGGGCTGACCAGTGAGCCGTATCTCGTCTTCACCGCCAACGTGTTCGCGTTGATGGGATTGAGACAGCTGTACTTCCTGCTGGGGGATCTTCTCCAGCGGCTGGTTTACCTATCTCAGGGTTTGGCGTTCATCCTGTTGTTTATCGGCGTCAAGCTCTTGTTGCACGCTTTGCATGAAAATCAACTGCCGTTCGTCAACGGCGGGGAACCGCTCAACGTGCCGGAGATCCCGACCCTGTTGAGTTTGGCGGTGATCGTGCTGACGCTGTTGATAACCATGGTGGCCAGCCTCATCAAGACCCGAGTCGTCGACGCACATTGATTTTTTAGGCAAGCCGAACATTGAGGGACGGATCCGCCTCGCCGGGCGGTCAGATCCAGTTGTCGTATCCGCCCTCAGGTCCGAGCATGCGCTCAAGCCTGCTCCGGTTGAGTTTCGCGATTTCGTTGCGCACCACCTTGCGCTCAGTCTCGGAGTCGTTGTGCATCCGATCGCCGATCGCGGAGATCACTGACGCCGCCGAGCAGTCCAAATCGGCTCCGCCCACATGCATCACGAACTCGAATCCGAACTTCTCGGCGTAACGCCGCGCTGCGCCGGCCAGTAGGTGCATTACCCCGGGACGGATGTCGAACAGGGAGCACTGCTCGGCGTGCGAATAGGGGCTGCCGGGGCGGCTTCCCACCCGGGGGTGGGCAGCCATGATCTCGTCGATCGACTGCTCCGGAAGCGAGAACAGCAGCGCGTCGGCCATGCGAAACAGCTCGGTATGACCCGTGAAAGGACGCCTTTTGGCGAGTTCGGCAGCCATCGTCACGCTGTTGACGCACTCGTAGAGGGCATGAACAGCCCTGCGGGTCGGCAGCTGATTGAAGGCCTCAAGCCCAATGCCCTGGTGCATCAACACAGGGCTAATCATGGGAAACGGATGCCACGGTCGCGTTACAGCGCGTTACAGCCAGGAAAACTCTGTGCCGGTTCCCAGCGCGGGGGCAACGGAGGGGTTCAGTGCCCCTCGGTGGCGAAGCGCGCTCGGGACCGTTCGACCTCGGCCTCAGCCTCAGCACGACCGACGAACTCGGCCGCATTGACGTACTTACCAGGCTCGAGATCCTTGTAGTGAACAAAGAAGTGCTTGATGGCTTCGAGCTCGAAGGGCGGTACGTCGCCGAGGTCGTTGATGTGGTCCCAACGCGGATCACCCGCCGGCACACAGAGCACCTTGTCATCGCCGCCGGCCTCATCGACCATCTTGAACATCGCGACCGGTCGGACCTCAATGAGCACACCGGGAAACACCGACTGGGGCAGAAGCACCAGGGCGTCCAACGCGTCGCCGTCTTCGCCCAGGGTGTCCTCGATGAACCCGTAGTCGGCCGGATAACCCATCGGTGTGTACAGGTAGCGGTCCAGTCGCACCCGACCGGTCTCGTGGTCGACCTCGTACTTGTTGCGCTGGCCTTTCGGGATCTCGATCGTGACGTCGAACTGCACCGCGCGACTCCTTTGTGCCTGTCTTGTCACCCGGTGGCGACGAGAATCCACCCTAACCGAGCGTTACCCTTCGGTACGGGCCCGTTGGGCACAATAGGTTGGAAACATAGTGGGTCGGGAAGTAGTCAAGGCACGCCGTCAGGAGAGTCATGGTTCGCACACCTGCGCGCCGCACCAATGTGGTGCTCGCGGCCGCGGTGATCGCAGTGGTCGCGGCTGTCGTCGCGGCGGCGGCCCTGCTGACCTCAGGCGGCAATAGCAGCGCCCAGGTCCCGCCGCCGCGCCAGCCGGCCAGTGCGAACCCGGCAGTGGTGCCGCTGCCCGACTCCGCGACCGTGCCGACGACCGCCGGAATGAGTGCGGTGCTGGCGCCGGCGGCCGCCGATCCCAATCTGGGCACCCTCACCGGCCGGATCACCGACGCCAAGACCGGTCAGCAGATCTGGGAACAGCGGGCCGATATGCCGATGCAGCCGGCATCGACCAACAAGGTCCTCACCACCGGCGCCGCGTTGCTCACCCTGGACCGCAACGCTCGGGTCACCACGACCGTGCAGGCCGCCGACCAGACCCGGATGCCGGGTGTGGTGGTCCTCGTTGGCGGGGGAGACCCCACGCTGTCGGCTGCCCCGCCCGGCGAGGAGACCTGGTACCGCGGCGCCGCCCGGATCTCCGACCTCGCCGCCCAGGTCCGCAAGAGTGGGATCACGGCGACCGCGGTGCAAGTGGACACCTCGCTGTTCACCGGACCGGATATGGCTCCGGGCTGGGATCCCGCCGATATCGCTGGCGGTGACATCGCCCCGATTCAGTCAGTGATGCTCGATGCCGGACGTATCCAACCGACCACGGTGGAGTCCCGGCGCTCGCCGACCCCTGCACTCGACGCCGGGCGCGCGCTGGCGGTCGCCCTCGGTGTCGACCCGGCCAGGGTCACCTTTGCGCCCGGCCCCGCTGGCGGCCGGCAACTGGCGTCGGTGCAGTCCGCCCCGCTCATGGACCGGCTGCTGCAGATGATGAGTGCCTCCGACAACGTGATGGCCGAGACCATCGCCCGAGAGGTGGCCCAAGCGAAGGGTCGACCGGTGAGTTTCGCCGGCGGTGTCGACGCCGTGCTCAGTACGTTGGCGTCCGCGAACATCGATGTGTCCGGCGCTTCGCTAGTGGATGCCAGTGGTCTGTCGGTCGCTGACCTGCTGACGGCGAAGACCCTCGACGAGGTCGTCAACGCGGCCGCCGGACCAGATCAGCCGGCTCTGCGGCCGATGGTGGACCTGCTTCCCATCGCCGGTGGAAGTGGCACGCTGTCCAACCGGTTCGTCGGCGGAAATCTGGTCAACTCTCCGGCCGGTTGGCTGCGGGCCAAGACCGGTTCTTTGACCAAGACGAATTCTCTGGCCGGGATCGTCACCGATGCCAATGGTCGAGTGCTGACGTTTGCATTAATCTCCAACAACGCCGGGATTGAAGGACGAACCGCCATTGACGCGCTCGCTGCGACGCTGCGCACCTGCGGCTGTAACTGATGAGCCGCTCTGCCCAACCGGCCGTCGGGAAAGCAGTCGATTGGCAGTTCGCTGCAGCGGTGGGGGCTCGACTCGCCCGCCCCGGCCCGCCCTCCACCGACTACACCCGGCGCCAGTCCATCGATCAACTCGCCGAATCATCCCGCGTCGCCGAAGGGCCCGTTCGTGACGTCACCGGGCTGGTCAGCGTAGGTCCGGTGCCCGAGGCTCGAATCGTCAACCGGGAGCAATGGATTCGGGCCGCGTCAGACTCCATGCGGGTGATGACCGGCGGCACCGATACCCCAAGCAATGCTGTCGCTGGGCGAATTGCCGGTGCCCAGACCGGGGCGGTGCTGGCGTTCGTCTCATCAGGCATCCTCGGTCAGTACGATCCCTTTGCGGGTGGCGACGACGGCTGTCTGCTTCTGGTCTACCCCAATGTGATCTCGGTCGAGCGCCAACTTCGATTGGTGCCGAGAGATTTTCGGCTGTGGGTGTGTCTGCACGAGGTCACACATCGCGTGCAGTTCACCGCTAATCCCTGGTTGGCTCAACATATGTCGCGTGCGCTGGCGGTCCTGACAGCTGATCGCGGCGAGGACGTTGGTCAGGTCATTGGCCGCCTCGCAGAATTCGTCAAGGACCGCCGCCGGGTGCAGCCGGATGATCCGGCGGGCATCGGTGTGTTGGGCTTGGTGCGAGCGACGCAGTCTGAGCCGCAACGCGAGGCGCTCGACCAGCTGCTGGTGCTCGGCACTCTGCTTGAAGGCCACGCCGATCACGTGATGGACGCCGTCGGGCCCACAGTGGTGCCCTCAGTCCAACTCATCCGACGTCGGTTCGATGACCGGCGCCACCGCAAGCAGCCGCCTTTGCAGCGGCTGATGCGCGCACTGCTCGGTGTGGACGCGAAGATGAGCCAGTACACCCGCGGCAAGGCTTTTGTAGACCATGTGGTGGGACGCGTCGGGATGACGCGCTTCAATGCGGTGTGGACCGGACCGGACACCTTGCCCCGGCCCGCCGAGATCGAAAACCCCCAGCAGTGGATCGACCGGGTGCTGTAGCCGGGCTGCGCACTGCGCTGGCCGGCTTCGCTGCGAACTGGCTGTCTGATGCGCAGGCCTGGTGTGTGGCATTGTCCGGCGGTCCCGACTCACTGGCGTTGACCGCGGCCGCCGCCGTGGTGCTGCCGACCACCGCGCTGATTGTCGACCACGGCCTGCAGCCGGATTCGGAGATAGTTGCCTCAACTGCGCATCAACAGGCCATGGACCTGGGGTGTGTAGGGGCACGGGTGCTGCGCGTGCAGGTAGGCGATTCCGGCGGCCCGGAGGCGGCCGCCCGAACCGCCCGTTATGCGGCCCTGGATGACGCCCGGCACGGCGCGCCGGTCCTTCTCGGCCACACCCTTGACGATCAGGCCGAAACCGTATTGCTGGGCCTGGGGCGCGGATCGGGCGCCCGGTCGATCGCGGGCATGCGGTTCAGCGATCCGCCGTGGTATCGGCCACTGCTCGGTCTGCGCCGCAGCCTCACCCATGCGGCATGTTCGGAATTGGGCCTGACGGCATGGGTGGATCCCCACAACAGCGATCCCCGCTTTACCCGGGTGCGGCTGCGTACCGAGGTGCTGCCACTGCTGGAGCAGGTGCTAGGCGGCGGGGTGGCTGAAGCGCTGGCCCGCACCGCGTCGGCACTACGCGAAGACACCGACGCGCTCGACTCCCTTGCTGCCCAGGAACTTGCGGCGGCGCGGTCCGGCGATGGTCTGGAGGTGGCCGCAATCATCGATCTGCCCCCAGGACTGCGCCGCAGGGTGATCCGCGCCTGGCTGCTCACCGGCGGTGCAAGCGGGTTGACCGACACTCAGATCCGGGCGGTCGACACGCTAGTGACCCAGTGGCGGGGCCAGGGCGGGGTGGCGGTTGGATCTGGGATCCCGTACGCGCGGTTGTTCGCCGAGCGTCGCGGCGCCACGCTGTTGCTGGCCCACAAACCGGTCTGATTGTTCGTATCCGGCCGCGGCATGGCACGCTGAGGTCGTGTCAGCGCATGAGCTGTATGCCGGCGACATCAAGTCCGTCTTGGTGTCGGAAGAACAGATCCAGGCCCGCACCGCAGAACTCGGTGCCGAGTTGGGTCGCGACTATGCCGATGCGCTGGCCGGTCAGGATCTCCTTCTGGTGACCGTCCTCAAGGGTGCGGTCATGTTCGTCACCGATTTAGCGCGCGCCATCCCATTGCCCACCCAGTTGGAGTTCATGGCCGTCAGCTCCTACGGCTCCTCGACATCTTCCTCGGGCGTGGTTCGCATCCTTAAAGACCTGGATCGCGATATCGCCGACCGCGACGTGCTGATCGTTGAAGACATCGTCGACTCCGGACTCACGCTGTCCTGGTTGCTCCGGAACCTGGCCACCCGCCATCCCCGGTCACTACGGGTGTGCACACTGCTCCGCAAGCCCGAAGCGGTGCGTGGTGATCTCGACATCGGCTATATCGGTTTCGACATTCCCAACGAGTTCGTCGTCGGCTACGGCTTGGACTACGCCGAGCGTTATCGAGACCTGCCTTATATCGGGACGTTGGACCCAAAGGTTTACCAGCACTAGCGAATACGAACTCGCTGCCCTGATTCTTAGGTCAGTTCCCAGACCGCAGTCACCGTGAAACCGATCGTCTGCTCGCCCGGCGAAAGCGGAACTGCGGCAGCCATCGCGTCGCCACGGGGCATGGGCACCGGCTGGGGCGGAACGCCGCCGGACACCTCGGAGATCGAGATGACCTTTCCGAGTGAAAGGCCGGACAGCTCCGCGTACTGCTGTGCCCGGTTCTGCGCGTCGCCGAAGGCCCGTGCCCGGGCGTCGGTCACCAGTTTCGAATCGTCCTCGATCGAAAAGTTAACGGAGTTGATTCGGGTGGCGTCGCCGCCGGCGCTGATGATCGTGGCCAGCGTGCCGGAGGCGGCGTCGAGCTCGCGAATCGTGACCTGAATCGAGTTGCCCGCCCGGTACCCGGTGATCACGGAGTTCTCGCCGTACTGCGGCTGCAGGTTGACCGAGGTGGTCGCGATGTCTTTGGAGTCGATCCCGCCGGCAGTGAGGGCGCTGATCACCGTCTCTTGACGATCGCTGGACTGGTTCATTGCCGTCGTCGCATCCGGTGCCACGACCTCAATGCCCACATCGGCGGTCAACGTGTCGGGAACTCCGCGCACCTCACCGGAGCCGATGACGGTCACCTGGCGTGGACTGGCCGCAATCGGACCGGCGTTCGCGTCGCACCCGGCCAGGCCGGCGATGGTCAGGGCCGCCGCCGCACACGCCACGGTGGTCGCCGCGGCATGGCGATGTCTTGCAGTCATGACTCACCGTAGCGCGCGTGCAGGGCGGTTTCGCGATCAGCGAATTCACCTCCAGTGGACTTGGGACAGGAACGCCAGGAGTTCGGCGTTGATCTGCTCGGGCCGTTCCTGTTGAATCCAGTGCCCGGCGCCGTCCAGCATGACCTGTCGATAGGGTCCGACGACGACCTCGCGGGCCCGGTCGGTTTTGGTGAACGCCAGCACCGGGTCATCGGTCCCGCCTATGAAAAGGGAAGGTGCGCCGATGGTCTCAGCCACCGGGTGGGCCGTGATATCCCAGTTCCGTTCGTAATTGCGATACCAGTTCAGTGCCCCGGTGAACCCGGTGCGGCTGAATTCGGCGACGTAGTGGTCGAGATCGTCGGCGGTCAGCCAGTCCGGCAGCCGGTCCGGTTCGGGCAATCGGTCGATGAAGCCCTCAGGGCCCGGTGCCAGCATGCGCAGTGCTGCAGCCTCATCCTGCGGTGCGCGCATCCCGCCGAGCATGCGCTGCAGGCTGCGGCGTGGATCGGCGTTCATCTCGGCGTCGGCGACGCCCGGCTGCTGGAAATACAGCATGTAGAAGAAACTGTGTCCGAAGATTCGGCGCAGCGCGTCGGTGACCGGCGTCAGCGGCCGTGGGACGGGCGGCACGCTCAGCCCGGCCACCGCGGCCACCCGGTCGGGGTGCAGCAGGGGGGCGGTCCAGGCCACCACTGCGCCCCAGTCGTGTCCGATCAGCGCGGCGCGTTCGGCACCGGCGTCGTCGAGAAGCCCCATCAGATCGCCGGTCAACTGCCCGATGTCGTAGGCGTCGATGGGTTCCGGGCGTGACGAGCCCCCATACCCGCGCTGATCGGGGGCAATCACCCGGTAGCCGGCCGCGGCAAGGGCGGGAATCTGGTGGCGCCAGGAATAGGCCAACTCGGGGAAGCCGTGCGCCAGGATCACCACCGGCCCGTTCGGGGGACCGGCCTCGATAATCCGTAATCTGACACCGTTGACGTCGACTAATCGCTCAATCGGTGTGATCACCATCAAAGCCAAGCACAGTGCGATCCCGTGCCGGAATACCTCCACCGAACACCTCCGATTGGGGGCCCAAAAGGGAAACCAATCAGTGACGGAAACCATCGGGGCGTTGTCCGACGTTGAGGTAGCGGTAACCTGAAACATTCCAGGCAGAGCACATCGGAAGGACGGGGCCCCCGGGGCCGACGCTTGATGAACCGGAAAAACGTTATCCGCACGCTGACGGTGATCGCCGCGGTGCTGCTGCTGGGCTGGTTGTTCGTCTATTTCAGTGACGACACGCGCGGCTTCAAGCCGATAGACACCTCGGTCGCGGTGTCGCAGATCAACGCCGACAACGTCAAGACCGCGCAGATCGACGACAAAGAACAGCAGGTCCGGCTGGAGTTGAAGAACGCCAACAAGGACACCGCCAACTCCACCAAGGTGATCGCCAAGTACCCGACCGGATACGCGGTTCCGTTGTTCGAGGCGCTGACCACCAAGGGCGTCAAGACCAATACGGCGGTCAACCAGCCCAGTCTGCTGGGTTCGCTGCTGGTGTACATGCTGCCGCTGCTGCTGCTTGTCGGGCTTTTCGTGCTGTTCTCCCGCATGCAGACCGGTGGCCGGATGGGCTTCGGCTTCGGCAAGTCCAAGGCCAAGCTGTTGACCAAGGACATGCCGACGACCACCTTCGCCGATGTGGCCGGCGCCGATGAGGCAGTCGAAGAGCTCTACGAGATCAAGGACTTCCTGCAGAATCCGGCCCGCTATCAGGCCTTGGGCGCCAAGATCCCCAAGGGCGTGCTGCTTTACGGTCCGCCGGGTACTGGCAAGACACTGTTGGCGCGCGCCGTTGCCGGAGAGGCCGGGGTGCCCTTCTTCACTATCAGCGGCTCGGACTTTGTCGAGATGTTCGTCGGTGTCGGCGCTTCCCGTGTTCGCGATCTCTTCGAGCAGGCCAAGCAGAACTCGCCGTCGATCATCTTCGTCGACGAGATCGACGCGGTCGGTCGCCAGCGTGGCGCCGGACTCGGTGGCGGGCATGACGAGCGCGAGCAGACGCTCAACCAGCTACTCGTCGAGATGGACGGCTTCGGCGAGCGTCAAGGCGTGATCCTCATCGCGGCCACCAACCGACCCGACATTCTCGATCCCGCACTACTGCGGCCGGGCCGATTCGACCGGCAGATCCCAGTGTCATCACCGGATCTCGCCGGCCGTAAGGCGGTGCTCCGGGTGCATTCACAGGGCAAGCCGCTGGCGCCGGGTGCCGACCTGGACGGCCTGGCTAAGCGCACCGTTGGTATGTCCGGCGCGGATCTGGCCAACGTGATCAATGAGGCTGCCCTGCTCACGGCCCGCGAGAACGGGACCGTGATCACCGGGGCCGCACTCGAGGAAGCCGTCGACCGGGTGATCGGTGGCCCGCGCCGCAAGGGCCGGATCATCAGCGAGACCGAGAAGAAGATCACCGCCTACCACGAGGGCGGCCACACCCTGGCGGCATGGGCGATGAGCGATATCGAGCCGATCTACAAGGTCACCATCCTGGCCCGCGGGCGAACCGGAGGTCACGCGGTGAGCGTGCCCGAGGATGACAAGGGCCTGATGACCCGCTCGGAGATGATCGCCCGACTGGTGTTCGCGATGGGTGGGCGCGCCGCGGAGGAGTTGGTGTTCCGGGAGCCGACCACCGGTGCGGTCTCCGATATCGAACAGGCCACCAAGATCGCCCGCGCGATGGTGACCGAATACGGCATGAGCTCCAAGCTGGGCGCGGTCCGCTACGGCACCGAGCACGGCGATCCCTTCCTGGGTCGCACCATGGGAACTCAGGCCGACTACAGCCATGAAGTGGCCCGCGATATCGACGACGAGGTCCGCAAGCTCATCGAGGCCGCGCATGACGAGGCGTGTGCCATCCTGACCGAACACCGAGACGTGCTCGTCGTGCTGGCGGCCGAACTTCTCGAGAAGGAGACCCTGCACCGCGCCGATCTGGCGGTCATCTTTGCGGGCATCCAGA
>Ga0164295_10003518_pt1 | contig 12578 bp, 9 predicted proteins | sample GEODES006metaG_FD_111798 | JGI IMG/M metagenome (GOLD analysis project Ga0164295, IMG submission 111798) | Oligotrophic lake water microbial communities from Sparkling Lake, Wisconsin, USA - GEODES006 metaG | ecosystem: Environmental > Aquatic > Freshwater > Lake | place: USA: Sparkling Lake...
ATAAGGAATTCCTTCGAGTGAAACAGCTTCATAACCAATTGCGGTAATAACGAGACCGCACTTAATGCTAAATGTTTCCTCGGTTCCAGTCTTCTGGAATACCACTTCCTCAACGCGGCCATTGCCCTTGATTTCCTTCGGGGTGCAAAGGAATTGGAATTTCATTGTGCGCTCGTGCGTTGTTGGTTCTCTCTCAGAAATCAGTAGCATCGCATCAAGGTTGCTCTTTACATCTTTTTCAGGTGCATCCCCGGCTCGAGCAATCGCTTCCTCAATATCTGCCTTATCCATAATGACATTGGTGTGTTCGAGCTTTGGAAGCTCGCGAAGTTCAGGAGATGTAAACGCCGCATTTTCAGGCCCACGTCGCGCGCTAAGCACAACGGTGCGAATTGAGCTCTCTTTAAGTGAATCAATTGCGTGGTCCGCAGTATCGGTTGGGTCTAGCTCACTTGGTTCAAGAGCCAGCATGCGAGCAACATCCATCGCAACGTTTCCAGCGCCAATAACAAGAGCTGTCTCACAACTTAAATCAATATCTTCATCTTTGAAATCAGGATGTGCGTTGTACCAAGGTACGAAAGTCGCCGCAGACATAGAACCTGGAAGGTCCTCACCTGGAATACCGAGTTTCTTGCCAAGCGCTGATCCTGTTGCAATGACAACAGCGTCATACTTCTCTTTCAGCTGGTCGATTGTTAAATCGCTACCGAGTTCAACATTTGCAAATAATCTAAAGTTTGGCTCGTTAGCGACTTTCTCAAATACCTTTGAAACAGTCTTAATCTTTGGATGATCTGGTGCGACGCCACTTCGGACTAAGCCCCATGGAGTCGGCAAGCGCTCAATCATGTCGATAGAGAATTGAAGCTCTTCTGTCTGTAAATTCTGTAACGCAAGAGCAGCAAAGTAGCCAGCGGGACCTGCACCGACGATTGCTACTTTGTATTGAGGCACTGCATAAGATTACCTTCCTACTGAGCAAACACGTCTCTCACATTGTTGAGGACATAGGTGGGATGAACTACAAAATCGGCGGCCGCAAGCATCTCGGGGCTCGTTTCACCAGTAAAAACAAGTGCCGAATCCATTCCTGAGGCATGGCCCATAGCAATATCTGTATAGAGACGATCCCCAACAATGATGCATTGATCTGGGCCCAAATTAGTTAATTTAAAGACCAGTTCTGCCATCAATTTATTGGGTTTGCCTACATTTGCTTCACATTTAACGCCGGTACATGACTCAAGTGCAGCAATCACAGGTCCAGCATCGACTTCACCTCGCCCGCCAGGAAGTGGGCAGAATTGATCTGGATTTGTTGCAACTAACCGTGCTCGTTTATAGAACCATAGCGCGTCGAAAGCAATCTGAAACTTTTTCCAATGAAAGTCTCGATCGTATGAGGCAATAACAATATCGATTTCTTCTGGATTTTCACTGTACTCGAAACCAGCTTCCTTTATGGCATTTATCAGTGGTGCTTCGGCAATTGCATAAATCTTCTTACCTTCTGCATTTTCTTTGAGCCATAAGACCATAGCCATCTGAGTGAATTAGGGATTCTTGCATGAGTTCTACGCCTGAAACTTGAGTGCTGCACTATTCCAGCGAATATTATGACGGAACGCTTGTGCATCGGTCTCTGCATTAATCTCGAGAAGTTCTACCCCCGCAATCTCTGCAAAGTCTTGAAGCACCTCAGTATCAAGGGCGGTGGACATCACTGTATGGTGTGAACCACCTGCATAAATCCATGATTCTGCCGATACCTCTAAGGAAGGCAGTGGTTTCCACACTGCACAAGCAACTGGAAGATTGGGCAGTGGAGCATCTGGCTTAACAACTTCAATCTCATTGGAGATGATTCTGTAGTGGTCCCCCATATCTGTAAGGCAGGTAACGAAACCTTTGCCAGGTGTTGCATCAAAGACCATGCGGACTGGATCCTCGCGATCACCGATTCCAAGTGGATGGATCTCGATACGAGGTTTAGTAGATGCAATAGTCGGACATACTTCCAACATGTGTGCACCCAAAACCTTGGGCTCACCAGGTCCAAAATGGTACGTGTAATCCTCCATAAATGAGGTGCCTCCAGGAAGACCGACATTCATCGACTTCACGATCCGAAGAAATGCGGAAGTCTTCCAATCTCCCTCACCACCGAAACCATATCCATCTTCCATGAGCCGCTGTACCGCTAGCCCTGGAAGTTGTTTCAGGGCACCAAGGTCTTCAAAATTTGTGGTGAAGGCTTCAAAACCACCTGCCTTCATCAAATTACGAAGAGCTATCTCTTGAGAAGCTGCATAACGCAGAGATTGATGACGCGCTCCATCTGGTTTAAGTTCCGGAGCCACATGATATTTGCTTAAATATTCCGGAATGAGCGCATCGATTTCATTATCCGAAACCTTCGATACCGCCTCGGCCAAAGTATTTACCCCGTAGGCCTCAACCGAAAATCCTAATTTTATTTGAGCACCAGTCTTATCTCCATCAGTGACGGCAACAAATCGCATATTGTCACCGAATCGGGCCAATTTGAGATTCTGAGCTGTATTCCAACCAATTGCTGCACGGGTCCAATTAGATATTCGCTTCTGCACACGTGCATCAGATGCGTGTCCTACGACGATTTTGCGACCGTGCTGCATTCTCGCCTGAATGTGACCGTGTTCTCGATCTCCATGAGCCGCTTGATTGAGATTCATAAAATCCATATCAATAGTTGCCCATGGGAGCTGCGAGTTTGCCTGAGTGTGAAGGTGTAACAGCGGCTTTAAGAGGGCGTGAAGACCAGAAATCCACATCTTCGCTGGCGAGAATGTATGCATCCACACAATGACTCCGATGCAATCATTGTTGGCTGATGCATCTTGCATAGTCTGACGAATTTCATCTGCGGTCTTCAGAATAGGCTTCCAAATTATTTGTACTGGGGAGTCAATATTCTTAGCAAGTAGTGCAGATACCTCTGAGGACTGTTCTGCAACTTGCTTAAGGGTTTCGTCTCCATATAAATTCTGAGTACCAGTGAGAAACCACACCTCATATTTTTTATTACTCAATGTGTTCATTCTGTTTCTCCTTTTTGCCCGTAGACATTCTGATAGCGTGAATAAAGAGCGTCGATGCTCTTTTGATCAATTCGTTTGATTTTCCCCATAGTTTGAGCAATCCACATCGTCTTGGCGACGTCCTCGCACATCACGGCCGCCTTGACTGCTGCACGAGCATCTTTACCAAGAGTAAATACTCCGTGGTTTTTCATGAGTACCGCTGGAGAGCGATGATTTTCAAGGGTTTCTACGATGCCTTTACCAATGTCGTCATTACCGATAAGAGCAAATGGCCCAAGCGGGATGTCCCCACCAAATTCATCGGCCATCGCAGTAAGAGCACATGGAATTGGCTCTTGAATAGCTGCCCACGCAGATGCGTAATTTGAATGGGTGTGTACAACTCCATTCACATGCTTCATATACTTGTAGACATAGGCATGTGCTGCAGTATCACTGGATGGCTCTAAGTCACCTTCTAGTACTTCTCCATCAAGATCACAGATCACCATCATTGAAGGTTGCAGGTCGTCATAACTGACTCCGCTTGGCTTAATGATGAAACTTGTCCCACCTGGAAGCCGCTCTGAAACGTTTCCCGAGGTCCATTGAACAAGGCCATAGATTTGAAGATCTATATTTAAATCACAAATCTTCGCACGAGTTTTTTTATCAGCCATGGTGTAACTCCTGTGAGATTGCCTTGTCCCTAATCCTGCGAAGATCGTGCATCATCTCATTATGTCCAAACTCTTCATAGAGGGCGTCATAGTGCCCAAAGAGTTCGTTATAAGCCTCAGCATTCTGAGAAATTGGATTGAATCGCTCGTCTTCGACGCCGCCCATACTCGCAGCCGCTTCGATGACATCTTTATAAGCACCGGCAGCAACAGCAGCATGAATTGCTGAACCTAGTGCCGGGCCCTGGGCTGATTTAATAACTGTGATTGGCATATTGAGAACATCTGCATAAATTTGCATTACAAATCTATTCTTAATTAAGCCACCAGCTGCAATAAATTCCTTGACTGGAACACCTGATTTATTGAAGGTTTCCACAATCTTTCGAGCGCCAAATGCAGTGGACTCGACGATAGCCCGATAAATCTCTTCCGGACGAGTGGAAAGAGTCATTCCTACAATTAACCCAGATAGTTGGTGGTCAACAAGAGTTGAACGATTTCCACTCTGCCAATCTAGAGCGACGAGACCATGTGCCCCAACTGGCTGTAGTGCAGAGAGGTCAGAGAGGTAGGTATGAATATCTACCCCAGCCGCCTTTGCCTTCTCTTGAACTTCGTCAGAAGCATAATTATTTGCAAACCAGCCGAAGATATCCCCAACTCCACTTTGTCCTGCTTCGTAACCAAGTTTTCCAGTGACGATTCCACCAGGGACGACACCGCACATGCCGGGAACTTCAGCGAGCGAATCTGAAACCATGACATGACACGTTGAAGTGCCCATAATGGCAATCATTTGGCCAGGGTTAACAGCATTTGCCGCTGCTGCAGTGACGTGGGCATCAACATTTCCAACTGCTACTGCAATTCCTTCTGGAAGGCCGGTCCATTGCGCAGCTTCTGCAGAGAGTGTCCCTGCCTTAGCTCCAAGATCGCCAAGTGTGTGCTCCAATTTCGTTGTGACAAAGTCAGAAAATTTTGGATTCAGTGCACCCAAATACTCAGGTGAGGGATACGCACCATCTTGGTAGATACCTTTATACCCTGCAGTGCAAATATTTCTGACATAACTTCCTGACAACTGCCACACGATCCAGTCTGCAGCTTCAATCCAGTAGCGCATTCCTTCGTAGATCTCAGGGCTCTCCTCTAACACTTGAAGTGCCTTAGCAAATTCCCATTCTGACGAGATCTTTCCGCCGTAGCGAGAGATCCATTTTTCAGCTCGAGCATGAGCTAACTCATTGATGCGATCTGCATGTGGCTGGGCAGCGTGGTGCTTCCACAACTTGATATATGCGTGAGGATTACTCTCAAATTGAGGGAGTTCGGACAGGGGAGTCCCATCCTCTGTTACCGGCAGCACGGTGCAGGCAGTGAAGTCTGTTGCTATGCCAATTACATCGTGCGGGTCGATTCCTGATGATGTCAATACTGCTGGAACGGTAATTTTAAGTACGTCGACATAGTCAGAAGGAACCTGTAGTGCCCAATCTGGCGGGAGTTTTTTGCCTGATTTAGGTAACAAATCCTCCAAAACTGCATGCTTGTACTCGTGAACAGCTGATGCAATCTCAGCGCCATCTGACACTCGAACGAGCAATGCCCGACCAGATAGCGTTCCAAAATCAACACCGACTACATATTTCTCGGAACTCATGGTGCTCTCTTCTCTTCGACTTTAATTGTGATCATCTGCCAAGAAACTTGTGATAGCTGTGTAGAAATCACGTTATCGGGATACCGAACTGTCATGACACCTAACTCTTTCACAAGATCAAGAACATCTACACGGAAGCCATCTTCATTCACGCCGGGCGAGGATCGTTCATAAATGCCTTGGAGATACAACGCCCAATATGTTCTGTTAAGGAACCATAGATATGCCCATCAATCTCGGAGATGGTGAAATTAAATTCAACAACGATTTTTGTGCTCGCCAACACTTTCTTTGAAAAATCACTCTTTCACCGCGCCAGAAGAAAGTCCGTTCTCCCAGTAGCGTTGCAGAAAAAGGAAAACAATAATGAGTGGAATGATGGACAGGCTCGCACCAGTGAGGACAATGCTTTGAATCGATGAGTCAGCTCCCCCACCTGCAGATGTTGACCGACCACTCCAACCTGCTAGGCCCACCGTAAGCGGCTGTAGCTCAGGTGAAGTTAACATGATTTGAGGTAAGAAATAGTTATTCCAGATACCGACGATGCTCAGTAGTACGACTGTCACAAAGCCAGGAGCCAAAAGCCTGAGGGATATCGTCGTAAAAATTCTAAACTCTCCCACACCATCTATTCGGGCTGCTTCAATAAGATTCTGCGGAACTGCCGAATCAGAGTAGACACGCATCAAGTAAACCCCAAGCGGTGAGACTACTGAGGGAATAAGAATTGCCCATCGTGTATTCACTAGATTAAGTTCGCTAAAGACCAGGAATGTTGGGATCGCCAAGGCAGTCGATGGAATCATAATCGACCCGACAACAAGGCCAAAAATGGGCTTACCGCCCTTAAATCGATACTTTGAAAAACCGTATCCTGCCATAGTTGCTATAAATGCTGCGCAAATTGAACCAATAACTGCATAAATAAATGTATTCATAATCCACTTTGTATAGATTCCATCGTCAAAGGTAAATACATTCTTTACATTGAACCAGAAAAGATTTTCCTTTGAGAACCAGAGCCCAAACGAGTTATACAGGCCAGTAACACTCTTTGTTGTTGAAACAAAGAGCCATAAAATTGGAATCACAAAGTATGCAGCCACGCCAAGCATTACTACTGATAGAACGTTGCTCTTTTTATTGCGGTAAAAATCTGTTTTTCTTGACATTTATTTGACTCCCTTCTCATATTGTTGTGCTCGTCTTGCCATAACGGTTACCAAAATTGACACAAGGAAAACTACTAAACCCAACATGAAAGAGACTGCTGCTGCATAGTTAATATCTTGGGATACAAAAGCTTGGTTATACGCATACATGTTTGGTGTATATGTATTATTAATAATAGTTGGAGCAAGATTCAACATCTGGGTTGGCTCGACATATAGCTGGAAACTTCCAATTACCGAAAAAATCAAACAGAGGAAGATTGCTGGGCGAAGTTGAGGTACCTTAATGCTCCAGGCTATCCGCCAACTTCCTGCGCCATCCACCTCTGCTGCTTCATACAATTCTGTTGAGAAGCCCTTTATGGCTGCATAAAGAATAACCATGTTATAGCCGACAAACTCCCACGTTACGATATTCGCAATCGAAGGAAGAGTCATCGTTTCACTAAAGAATTGAATCTTAGGAGTGTGTAGATACTCTGAGAGTTGGGCAAAGAGACCATAATTAGGTCCATATAAGTAGCCCCACATCAAGGTGGCGACAACTGCAGGTACAGCATATGGAACAAAGATTAACACTCTTACAAATTTGGAAAATCGAATTCTCCCACTATCAATAATGAGTGCAAATATGAGAGCCAGCAGCAACATCAGCGGAACTTGCATGAGAAAGAAGAGGCCGACACGTTTTAGACCCGCCCAAAATTCTTGATCTTGAATTGCTTGAACGTAGTTGGTAAGACCTACAAATGAACTGCCACCAACAAGGCGTTTCTTGAAGAAACTTAAGTAACCCGAGTACACAAGTGGCGCGACGATTGAAATTACAAAAAATACTAGAAACGGAATCACAAAGAGCAGGCCAATACTTTCTTTATTAGTCTTTTTCTTTAGGCTTTCCATGTGATTACCTCCTGTTGAAGTGATGTTTCGGCGAGGGCTAATTTAGAATCTAGCCCTCGCCGAAACATATGTACTACTTACTTACTGTGAAACCTTGAGCTATCGCATACTTAACGACGTTGTCCTGAAGCGCTGTGAGAGCTGCAGTGACATCACCCTTAGTTGCAATTGCTTTTCCAACAGTATTTTGCCATTCCTGGTAAACCTGATCTTGGAATGGGCTCCATGAGAAGTCCTTTGCGACTGTCTCATTGATGCTCGTGAAGACCTTGTTAACTTGCTGACCATCGAAGAAGGCTGGCTTATCGGCGATAAACTTTTCACTGCTTAGAGCTGCCGTAGCTGCAGGGAACAAGAATTGTGGAGCAGATGAAAGAATCGAAGTTGAGGAAGGATCTGAGTTGATGAATTCAGCAAATACTGCTGCTGCAATCTGATTCTTGGAAGCCTTCATAACCGCAGAGGTAGATCCGCCCCAGTTGCCTGAAACGTTCTGACCCGCCTTCCACTGTGGAAGTGGAGCCGCTGCCCATTTTCCAGATGTATCTTTTGCCTGACCCGCCAAGAAGAGTGGGCCCCAAGCAGCTGTTAACCATGTTGCATACTTTCCATTATTAAATCCGGCATACCAGTCGTTGTTCCATGCTGGATCAGCTGAAACAGCACCTGATGTAACTAGATCACCCCAGTACTTAGCCACCTTTGCAGCACCAGCGTCATTAAGGTTGATTTTGTAGTTGGAAGCAGACTTTGGAATGAAGGGACGTGTTCCAGCTTGCCATGCTAAACCGTTGAAGGCACCAGCCTCGTTTGGGGCAAAGTTGGTCAAGTAGACATTTGGATCTGCAGCATTAAGTTTCTTGGCTGCGGCGGCAAATTCATCCCAAGTCTTTGGAACTGAAATACCATACTTGGTAAAGATATCCTTTCGGTACAACATGCCCATTGGTCCAGTGTCTTGAGGAACAGCCAAGATTTCACCCTTTGGACCTGTTACTTGTGAAATGGTCCAGTCCGCGAACTTCTTATTGAAATCCTTGGATACATAAGGCTTGATATCAGCTAGAAGCCCAATCTGGTTAAACGTAGGGATGTATTGGAATTCAACCTGAGCTACATCTGGAAGACCTTTCCCTGAAGCAGCGCCTGCGCGAAGCTTCTGATAATGAGCTCCACCCTGGCCGACGTTCTGGACGACAACCTTAATCTTTGGGTACTTGGCATTAAATGCCTTCACTTCAGCATCAATACCACCGACCCATGTCCAGAATTTGATTGTTGTAGGGGTATTCATTGCTTTAGCAATCTGTGCTGCCGTCGGAGCTGTTGCCGCATTTGCAGGCATCTGTCCAAGACTCAGCAGAACAAGACCGGCGGTGAGGCTAGCCCCAACGACTTTCTTGAAACGACTAATATTGTGCATTTGTTTTCCATTTCCTTTAGTAGTGGGTTTTCTATTTGTTTCTCTCGGCAATGACAATAACTCCCCAAGGTTCAAGGCGTATCGTGCTTCCTTCGACAATTAAATTGTCATTACCAAGATTTTTTGATGCGAATGGAACATTTACCTCAGCAACATCCCAACCCCAGTTGAAGATAAAATAAAGCTTCTCTCCAGATTCTGAAATAGCCTTATTGACAGTGACTGATTTATTTGTTGATGTTGGGGTGACGCCCCGCTTGACACCCTCAGCCAGGTAACTACCGAAAAATTTGCCTAGTTGCTGATCAGGGAAGGTTCCAAAGTAAGTAACTTGTCCATCTCCGAATTTATTATTTGTGATTGCGCTAAATGATCCGAAGTGAGGGTGTACGTACTTCGCAACCTCTGTAGCAGTCTCGACTTCCAGTCCATCAATCCAAATAGTTGCTCTGCCAATCAATACCCCATCTGCATTCTTTACGTCAACAGGTTTTGTCACGTTGCTGTACTCGCTATATCGCACACCAGCAGCTTCACGAAGTATGCCTGGCATTTCTTCGTAGCGAATAACATTTCGTGAATCCGCATATCCAGTTCTCGGTGTAACAACCAGGTGACCTCCAGCACGCGCATATTCAACTGCAAACCGCAAAACACGATCATCGGAAACGTAGTAAGTATGTAGAATAAAAATTGGATACTTCTTTACGAATTCCTTGACATCTGATGGAAGTTGTTTATCACCAATGATTTGGACTCCAAGGTCACTATTGAAACAAGCTTCGTGGAATGAGTGGAGTGATTTTTCGTAGCTCAGGAGATCTGGGCTTCCATCCGCATGGCGCAATGTTGGTTGATGTTCAAATGCCCAGCGACTTTCCGTATTAATCAACATGGCTACTTCGCTGATCGGTGATAAGTTAAACACCTCTGCACTAATTGCATTGATTAAGGAACTTGTTTGCTTAAACGTATTAAATGTCCGAGCGGGTTTGAGACTATGACCTAAAACGCCACCCCAGTAGTTTTCATTTCCATAGTGCAATGTATGCCAGTGCCAATACTCAACCATCTGTGCCCCACGAGAAATCAACATGAGTGCAATTTGAGTCATCTGGCCTGGGTAAGGGGGGAATTGCCCAACTGCTGAACCATGCCCCGTCGAATATGCATTGGTTTCTGTGACCAAAAAATTCTCTTGCCGAATGGCTCTTGCCATATCTGCCTGAAGAGTGACAGCACTTGCACCATCTGTTTGAATCCAGAGTGGTGATGCAAGCTGTTCAGAGTGTTCTTTCAAAGCGCGAGGATGTGAGAGACCATCTTGAGTTGCGTAGTAAACATTTACTGCAGTGATATCCAATGCTTCACCGATTTGAAGAATATCTTGTCCAGGGCGGCCTAAGGCGACACACGTAGTTATAAATTGCTTATCGGAGACTATTCCTCGAATAATTGCGCGCTGCCATTGAATGAAGTCTGTCGTGAGTCTCGCTTGATGCTTTCGCCAAGCAATATTGTATGAAGGATTTGTATTTCCATCTGCACGCCACAATTCATCGTAATTATTGAGTCGATGCGACCAGTAAGTTAAACCCCATACCTTATTGAGGTTCTCAATGTCACCGTACTCTTTCTCGAGTGACTTCTTAAAACTTTCAAAGACACCATCATTAAACAAAATCTCTGTGCCAGGTTCGTTATCCACTTGCCAACCAATAACGGCTGGATGATCCTTGTAGCGCTCCACTATCTTGCGAATGATAATTTCTGCGTACTCTAGAAAGATTGGGTGGGAGTAATCCACATTCTGGCGATGCCCAAAGGGAATTGGTCGACCCGTGGCATTCTGCGCCACAATTTCAGGGTACTTTTTAAAAAGCCAGGTTGGAACTGCGTAGGTGGGAGTTCCGATGATGACAGAGATACCACCAGTATGAGCTTTATCAAGGATTGGCTGTAGCCACTCTAGATTGAATATGCCCTCGCTTGGTTCCCATGTTCCCCACACTGATTCGCCGACTCGAAGGACGGAGAGTTGCCCTTGACTCATGAGCTCAAAGTCGTCTTCTAGACGCTCATATGGGTGGTACTCGTTGTAATAGGCAGCACCGTAAAGAAGTTTTTTCAAAGTGAACTTACTCACCATTTGCCCCCAAAATGTTAACGTTCACAATTTATTGCGCAATCATCGTGTCAAGCAAATGCAAAGTCAAGACAATTTTGTGAACGTTATCAAATCGTTATTTGCGAAATTTTCCAGTTGATCCTCTGATGACGAGTTCCGGGATGACTTCGGAGCGTAGTTGCGTCACCTTCTCTTGGCTAATCGAGCGAACAAGGAGCGCTAGAAGTTCATGTCCGATCTTTGAAAAATCTTGGTTGACTGTTGTAAGGCTGGGAATCAGCAAACTGGACTCTTGAATGTTGTCGAAGCCAACAACACTGACATCCTCGGGGACTCTCAATTTCAATTCATGTAGCGCGTGTAGCACGCCTACGGCCATCGCGTCATTGGCTGCAAATATCGCGGTCACGCCAGAATCTTTCATCAACTTTAGCGCGCCGTCATATCCTGATTGAGGAGTCCAGTCCCCCAATTCAAGATGTTGTGTGGTTAGACCAGCATTTTCCAATTCTGTCTTCCACCCACGAAGTCGCTGTGAAGCATCAAACCAATCCAATGGACCAGTTATGTGGCCGATTTTTTTGTGTCCTAGAGAAAGTAAGTACCTCACTGCTATTTCTGCGCCTTTGCGTTGACTCGTGTTAACACTTGGAATCTTCTCTGGGTTTGGACTTTCCGGAGCAACAATTGGTACTCTTGATTTCAAGTCAATTAGTTCTTTCAGGTCAGAAGATTGCGGTGCGATTACAACAATTCCATCGACTCTTGAATTAGTGAGTTCATCAATTCCTTCTACCAAAGATTTTTTATCCATACTTCGGATTGAGCTAAGAATAACTCCGTATCCTTCATCCTTTGCTGCTGTTTGGATCGAGTGAAGCATAGATGACGGACCATAAAGGCCAGAGTCGAAGCCCAGTACACCAATTGTGAAGTTTTTTCCGGTAACTAGGGCGCGAGCCGTCAGATTTCGGCTGTAACCTAAATGGCTGATTGCAGCAAGAACTTTCTTCCTCGTTTTCGGGCTTACAGAATCAGTGTTATTTAGCACTCTTGAAACGGTTTGATGGGAAACTCCACTGTATTTAGCAACGTCGATCATAGAAGGTGGACGAGAATTTTTATTCAATATCATCTAGTCTTTCTGCCTTTGAGTGTAATAACTCTTATTGGATACATGCTTTTTAGTAAATTTCTTCCTGATTGAAGTCACTATATAGGAAATGAAATAAAAACAATTAATCTGAGCCATTTGAATTAATCGAATTTTCTTCACATATCGAGGTTGCTTGAGAATGCTTGCCCTACCCAAACTTGCCTCACTAAGTGCAACACCTATCTTGTTCAACAAAATAGGTGTGCGTTCAGACTCAAACAGAGCGGAGACGAGGAGATTTGAACTCCTGAAGGGTTTAACCCCTTACCTCGTTAGCAGTGAGGCGCACTCGACCGGGCTATGCGACGTCTCCAAGTACGGGGTAAGTCTAGCGTGTGAAAGATTGAGAGAAGAATTTACCCCTGGGAACGCTTCCTCTTATAAG
>Ga0164295_10003520_pt1 | contig 12575 bp, 11 predicted proteins | sample GEODES006metaG_FD_111798 | JGI IMG/M metagenome (GOLD analysis project Ga0164295, IMG submission 111798) | Oligotrophic lake water microbial communities from Sparkling Lake, Wisconsin, USA - GEODES006 metaG | ecosystem: Environmental > Aquatic > Freshwater > Lake | place: USA: Sparkling Lake...
ATCAACTTCAAGGTGAACGTCGTAAGCTTACTGCCCGGTATGAGGCACTTATGACGTCATCCTGGCGTCTGACTCAGCAGCGGTGAAAATGTACGTACCTATAGGATATCTATAGTACGTACACTGTCACAATATATATTACCATTGATTTTACTTCCAAAGACCAAATTATTTTTAAATTCTGTAAATTTTCAATTATTTACATAAATAATTTCCCTCCCTTGAAGATAATATTTTACTATTCATTAAATAATAGATTAAATATTTGAAAATATATATTATAAACATTTCTGTTGAAGCCCTTTGACTTTCTAGATAGAAAATTCTTTTTCAATCTGAAAGCCCTTTGACTTTCCTGTATGGCACAATGATAAAAATTTAAACAAGCTATTGATTGGTGAAGATATTTATAGACTAAAAAATCTGACGTTCGCAAAATTATTTTGGTACAAAATAGTTAAGTTACGACCCACTATACCATTTTAGCTTTCTTCAAATATTTTAAATATCTTCACCAATAAATAGCTTCTTTAAATTTTTATCATTGTGCCATACAGGATATTATAAATATCTTCACCAATTAATAGCTTGTTTAAATTTTTATCATTGTGCCATACAGGAAATTCAAAGGGCTTTCAGATTCTTCAAGTTTTAGCTTCAGTAGATTTCTGGAACAAAAATTCTTGAAGTTTTCGTGCCGTTCTGCACCTTCAGCATTAAAGTTTACAGTTCGTTGCGCGCAAAACATTTATTATTGTGACGAAATAATTTCCCTCCCAACGGGCTAAAGCGACAGGCTAGAAAAAGTTGTCTACTATCAGAAGATCGAATCCCACCCACCACCCAAAGGTTTTGAGTTTTCGCAAAAAAAAGAGGGGACTTAATAACTGGCGAGTGCAACTTAAAAGAGTTGCACGAGTTCAAACAAAATAACGTTTCATCACCAAAACACTTATTGCCACTATAACAGACTGAAATTGTAAGTTAAGTTACGATCTGTTCGGACAGTTTCATCATCATCCATCATCACTTATAGTAGAACGATTGAACCGATTCTTTTTGGGAATGCAGATTGTTGCATTTAAAAGGGAACAGGAACATCATCGACAGCATATTCAGCGGATTCGTGAACAACGACCAATGCTTGAGTAAGAGTTGTTTTTCTTTCACAGTTATCATCTCTTTAAAATTTAACATATTCCTAACGAAATAGCACATCCACCCCTGAGTCTCTCGGTCTGAAGCATTTAGCTATTCGGCCGAAAAAGATGCAATTGATCGAAGATCTTAGGCAAAAAGTTGCTATGGAGAATGCGAAGCTAATGAGCGGCATGACGAAGGTAACACGTTATCCTCTTTAATATCGTAACCTTAATAGTGTTGATTTCTGTTGACTATCATCATTCTTCACCTCCGAAAGATCATGAATGATAAGAGACCACAGCCTCATTATGTAGTGCCATCCAGCTTGAACGAAGTCGAAAGAAAGAAGGAGGTGGACCGTGTGAACTTCGAGAACAGGCTCATGATGGACCGACTGAACAAAATGAGCCCAACACTCAGCAACGAAAAGCTAGAGTCTGACTTTAAGCGGCACCTACATGCCGAATCTAACTTGCGAAGGAAACAGATGAAACCACTAAGCTTGCCCAAAGACATGTATCGAGCACAGGAAAACTCATCTCTGTTTGATTCCGCTACCTACGCGTCACAACACGATCTCTCCAGTCACGGCGCGTCAAAAGGTGACAGTATCAGCGCGCTGGATGACTTCGACAGCGTGAGCAGCCCAATCAAGTCGATGAAAGAGTTCCGTCAGCATGTGATCTCAGCGAAAAAGATCAGCGGTAGACGACAGTATCGTCCCAAAGTTGCAGGCATCCAAGAGCCCCAACCGCGTAGTCAGCTGGAGTACTCCAAGAGCGAAGCCCTGTTCGAGATCGTACACGAACCCAAGCAATATAGAGACGAAGTTCATGTGGTTCGATAGTGGCAAATCTTTTTATCCTCACCTATCTGATGAGGCGATCCGAGCTGCATCAGAAACAACAACCATTAACACCACATTGATATAGACATCATCACATTGATATAGACATCATCACATTGATATAGACATCATCACATTGATATAGACATCATCACATTGATATAGACATCGTCACATTGATATAGACATCATCACATTGATATAAACAACATTGCATTTATATAGTACGCGAAAGCGGTTATATCCTCATGCTCTTAACACCAGTTGATTTCTTTTTGTCGCGTCTATCGACGATCACGTCATTATCGCCCACCTCTGAGACTACTGCAGGCACTCCAATGAGAATGTTGCTAATCTGCTGCTCCTTCATCCTGCGCTTCAACTGCTGGCTTGAATAAAAAGTTGCATCATCTTTGTGATTGGAACGCAAGATGTTCGTTGATCGGAAGATAGTCAACGGAACAGTCTCGTTACCATTGACGCTCCCTTCTGCTGTTCTACGGAACGGTAAGTTTAATAGCTCCCTTTGTTGCTGATAGGTTGAAGCGATCGTGGGTACAGGATCAGCAAGCTTCGTATTCCTTGAAGCTTTCAATGATTGATTCTGCCTACAGCTTTGCTTACCTTTAATCGGGGGAATCGAAGGGAGAAGTAGTTCCGAGGGACCAATGCTTCTCATCTTGCTCGTATCAACTGCCGAGTGGTAAGCATTCAGCACAACCAGCGGAACAGACTCATTGAAATCAAGAAGCTTGTCACTTCCCAGCAGAGGCGCTTGATTGCTATCGGTGGCATTCTTGACGTCACAAGGAGATTGCGAGTTGGTAGCAGCTTTCTGCTTTTTGATTCCTTCTATCTGAGCTCTACAGTCTTGTAGCAGCTTATTTATTCTGATCTGTTCTGCACAAGTGAGACCCACCATGTTTAACTGCCTAATGGGTTCTTCGCTCAACACGTCCTCCATGGAACCATCATTCCTATTCTTACAGCCCTGCAAAGCAGTCGTGATGCTCTGCACAAGAGACGAGACTTCTCGATCAGTCAATATGAACTGCGTCACTCCTCTCGCCAGCACATCCGAAATCGCTGGAACCACATCAACAACTTTCTTCGGACGTTCAATTGTTGCCGAGTCAGGGTGGTGCACTATAGTGTCTTTGCATGCTTCTATAAGCGCGTCGATCTTGCTGATATGCCGTCGGATTGCCCTTTTGTGTCGCTGCTCACCCAAATAGTCAGCCGGTCGACCAGCTTGTTCGTTACTGTCGAATTGAAGCAGCTCATCCTTGTCGGAAATTTTCAGCCGTTCCATCCTATCATATGATAAAAGCTTAACGTCAACTTCCTCGTTTGCTTTTTGTAGTTCAGGGTCAAAGTAAGGTCCTAGAAAAGATAAGTCCTCCCCGTCATCGATAAGCAGTGCATCCAATCTCGACTGATCATCTCCAGTCATAGCCACATAAACCGAGGATCCGAAATCTATTTCGCGATGATCAATACCCTCTTCGGAACATATTACACTGTTCGTGTCGGCTGTGCGGCTCTGCAATCTTTCCTTCGTCATAAAAGTTTCATCTATTTCGACTCCATCATAGGCAGAGGGAGCATTGCCATCAAACAGCATCCCACCAGCCTGCCGAGTTCTGTTCACATCTGTTTGCTTCTGCTGCAGGAAGGTGTTACTCTTCCGAGTGACCTCACTTAACTGGCGATCCAACAGCTGGATCTGGGCCAACCCAATCTTGATCTTCTCAACTGGGGTGTCGCTGCTACTAAATAGGTTCCTATACCGCCCATCATACTCATTACCGGCCACTTCATCAGACATCAAGCCATCCAGTAGCAAGTGTCGACTCCATGACCTGTCATCAACTCTTCGGTTTTCGCTGTCCTGGTTGTCATCCTCGTGAAGATCCTCCCTATTCATGGAGCTCACTATTAGACTGAAATTAGACGGGACCTTTACAAGCAACTCCCCGTCAGAGCCCTTCTTATCGTTCAACTGCTCTAGGTACGCATGCAGCTCTTCGCGCATGAGTTCATTTTGTAGTAGTTGCTGCTGTTGACTCTCCTTCGACGTTTGCAAGGAGACCACATCTAAGACGTCCAGGTGAGAAGTGTCTAAATCAGTTGCGAGATCAACCTCCGAATGGAAAAAAGGCTCTCCCAGCATACTGCTGTACCGAACTGGTGATGTCTTCAATTGTACATCTTGATAGTACTGTACCATGTACAATTTGTAACGACTATAAAAGATCCGTTTATAAAATCATTCAATCGACCTTCTCTTCTGTGATTGTATTATACCAATATGCTCACGAAGCTACCAATGCTAGCAGCATCTGCTAAAAATGGTGCATTATTTTCCAGTCGTGCAATTTCTTCCTGGATGCTAGGAGAGCTTACCGCATATCAAAGCCTTTCGAGAAAATGTGGTCGATGCTTCTCCTCCAATCCGAGGAGGGTAGACACCTTCTCTCGAAGCAGCATTGACACCTACATCTTTGGAAACATTCAGTACAGCATGGAGAATATAAGAAGCAGCCTTGAAAGTGTAAAGGGTACACTACTCCAGGTGATGGCGAAGCGAATGAACGAACAGGACATCATAGCGATGGCTAACCATTGGGGGTAGGAGCTTTTATTGCAACGATTCTATATGATTTTATATATAATCTAAATGCTCTGTTGGATTTAGGAAGAAACTATCAGACGATAAGCCAATAGAATCAGTTTCATCCACTGTTCATCCTAAGGCGTTGTTACCACTTCATGAACAGCCCACCGAAGACAGTGTGGGTACGTTGTCCACAAGAATGCATCTCCCAGCTGAAAACCAGCATGCCGAGGTTCACCATCCTCTCCTGGGTGAGCAAGTCGCAAATTTGGGATACAAGACCCTGTATCTGACGAGTGTGAAGTCGCTGGTGCTCACTCCGGTGTGGAAGAAGCAGCGCATCCTGAGACCGGAGCGGGCGGCACTCATCGCAAAAGATAAAGTGCGAAGTGGTCTAGCGTCGTCCATGTCTGGCACAATCGCGCTGTATATGCACCGGCGGACGAAAGAGATCGGCATCATTGATGGACAGCATCGAGCGGCTGCACTCATGATACTGGCACAAGAAGGTGAACTGTTGGCTGCCATTAATAGAAGATATTTATCTCGTATTATGTAAGCGATTTCTTCCTCGACAGGCCACTGGGACGACTCGCTTCGGAACGTGCTGATCGAAGTGCACTCAGTGGACAATATGGCGCAGGTGTCGGCTCTATTCCGGGAGATCAACTCTGCTGAGCCTGTCCGAATGATTGACTTGGTAGAGCATGAGGCGGATAGCCAAGATGAAAGTAATAGTCAATCACCACTTGAAGAGAAATATTCAACAACGTCCTTGACTGCAGTAAACAAAGTAGAGACACTAGCTACTAACCAAAACCCTATCGCTTCGACCAAAGCAACGAAAACGATCAAAAAAATCAATCAAGCTGACCACATAGCTATCCTTACTGAAGCCATCGAGACGCTGGCCAAGCTCAAACCAGACATGTTCAAGCCTTCTTCAAGATGCAAGCCTCCACATCTGAACATCGACGTCCTTCGAGACGACCTGTTCCAGAGCGACTTCTTGCAGAGACACTCTCTATTGACGAGCTCCGATCTACTCACGAAGCTTCACGAGTTAAATCAGAAGCAGAAAGGCTCCATCCCTCAGACTTATGCGGTAGAGGTGTCCAAATCCATGCAATCCGCCACCCAGAAAGCCTTCGAACACGACTTCTTCTTAGGACTCGATAAGGCATGGATGTACAAGTGATGAGCTACTGTGGCAATGAGCTGCACAAATTAGTAAAACTATCTTAACGTTAAATGATCACTAACTTCACTTAACTTCGCTATAAATAATCACATCAGATTATCTCAACCTTTCAGAGCAGATGCACCAGAGATAATTTCGATCAGCTCGGTAGTGATTCTTGCCTGGCGGGCTCTGTTGTACTGCAGAGTCAGCTTGCCGATCATCTCCCCAGCGTTCTTGGAGGCGTTCTCCATGGCAGTCATACGGGAAGACTGCTCGGAGGTGGCGTTGTCAAGCATGGAGTGGAAGACCTTAGTAGCCAAGGTGTACTGGTAGAAGTTGCTCAGCGTCTCAGGGTCATTTTCAGGCTCCACTTCATAGTTGAAGAGGAAAGGAGAGGCGGGGTCGACGAGTGGGGTTACACTCTTGATGGAGGGTATGTACAAGATGGCAGACTTGAACTTGTTGTACACCAAGTGCACGGCATCAAATTCACCGTCGATTATGTCTTGCGTCACAGCACTTGCTAGCTCGAAGGTGTAAGGCATGACTCTATCCGTTGCGCTGCCAAGTAACTTATCACCATAGGTGCGACGAAGTGAGCCGCGTCCCTTCTCACCCAACACATACAATTGATAGCTTTTACCACTGGCATCAAGCTTCGTCAATGCTTGCTTGGTCAAGCGCAACAAAATACTATTAACTCCACCACAGAGACCTTTATCAGTAGTCATCACCACAAACAAGTTCTTCTGAGGAAAGCTGTTGATGTCCAAGTTCTCCAAGTCGACCTCTTTACCAGTGATAGCATTGGTCCATTCCTATAAAATTGTAATCCTTATCAATCAAAGTGTACATAATTATTCTGCGATTACATACCGCGAAAGGTGCGGCCGCCGACAAACGATTTTGATCTCCTCGAAGTTTAGCAGCCGACACCATCTTCATTGACTTGGTGATCTTAGCGATATTCTTGGTGCCAATCATTCTCTCTTTCACTACATGTATCATGAAATAACAAGGTTTGTACATCTCAACTTAATTGGAAAAAAATTGCAACAGTTCTTACATTGCTTCTCAGTGGCCATCCCACGAAAGAAGTTATTCCTGGAAATATCAAATAATTTGTGAGTTATAATATTTAAAATGGCACATATCAACTATTCTGAACCTTAAAAGAGGCTTAGCAGAGAACTTGAAAGCTTGCATGTTGCTCGCAAATCAAATATAAACTATCAAGCAGGCAGCAATTATTGTTGTGGGGATCTTGCACTTAACGATGTTTTATGGAAGTTGTCTCCGGGTATAAATATTCGAATGATCAGTGCAATTGACGTCGAAGAGATTAAACTATCAGATTTAAGCGCCAAAACAGATAACCGGTGAAACTTCTGATGATCTGAGAGTACGTAAAGTTAAGTTCGTCAGTAAACAACTTAAGTTATAACTTACTTTAAGTGCCTTCATCAGCTACTGACATTGGATTGTTAGCTATCTATATAGCACAACTTCGTCGCTATTCTCCTGAAGAATAACTATGCAACAGTGGGATTTCCATGGTCCTGAACAAAGAGACGGCGTTCGCTCATCGTGGAATGTCTGGCCGTCATCACGCCTCGAGGCGACTCGCATCGTTGTACCGCTAGGATGCTTGTAAGTGGATTGTATTGAAATATAAGCAAGGATGAGACTTATTCCAAACATTTATTGCAGATACAGTCCACTGAAGAGAATAGAAAACATGCCCGGACCTCTTTTATATGATCCTGTTAGATGCAATGGTTGTGCCGCTGTCCTCAATCCTTACGTGTAAGATTGATCTATAATTGTGCATGAGAACTTCAGTAAATTAATTGTTCGAATTCTATGTAGACAAGTTGATTATCGTTCTAAACTATGGACGTGTCCATTTTGCACCACAAGAAACCACTTCCCTCCACATTATGCGGAGAACATTTCCGAGTCCAGTGTGCCTGCGGAGCTTATACCGCAGTTCACAACGGTGGAGTACGAATTCCAAACTCAATACATTGGCCCCCCTGTTTTCCTGTTCGTCGTCGATACATGTCTGGATGAAGAGGAGCTTATCCATCTGAAGGACGCCTTGCAGCAGACGATCAACCTGCTGCCTGAGGATTCACTAGTGGGGCTGATTACATTTGGGACCTTTGTGCACATGCATGAATTAGGCTTTAGTGAATGTCCCAAGTCCTATGTATTCCGCGGCGATCGAGAGTACACCACTCAGAAAGTACAAGAGATGTTGGGCATCACCCAGACCAGGATGGGTCATAACGTTGGGGCTTCCAACCCCAATAACATCGCGGGGCGTCAATCCGCCATCGGTAGATTCCTCATGCCAGTGGGTGACTGTACTTTTGCATTGGAGCAAGTGCTGGAGGACCTGCAGAAAGACCCCTGGCCCTGCCAGCCTGATGAGCGCGTCCAACGATGCACCGGCACCGCGCTACTAGTGGCTTTGGGTCTACTGGAGTCGTCGGTGCCCAGACAGGGGTCTCGTATCATGCTGTTCATTGCGGGTCCACCGACAATTGGAAAGGGAGCAATTGTAGGACGATCCAAGAAAGAAAACATTCGATCCCACAACGACTTACTGAAGAACCAGGCTCCGATGTACAAGCCAGCGTTAGAATTCTATACTGGTCTATCAGACCGCGCGATTGCAAACTCCATAGTTGTAGATGTCTTTGCTTGCTCATTGGATCAAGTCGGGACTCTGGAGTTGAAGACCCTGGTGTCGCGGTCAGGCGGGCTCATCGTCCTCGCCGACAAGTTCGACCAGTCTGTCTTCAGAGAGTCTCTACGTAGAGCCTTCGAGCGACAGCCTATCCCAGATAGTGATGGCTCTAGTTTCTCCAATCAGCTCCAGATGGGGTTCGGAGGTCAGATCGAAGTCATGCACTCCAGAGAGTTCAAGATCGCTGGGGCTATCGGCCCATGTGCTTCTCTGAAGAAGACCGGCGTGTCTGTGTCAGAGAACGAAATTGGAGTTGGGTAAGTGAGATGCTGACATGCTATTGATCATCACTTCTGTAGTCATCATTTATCTTGTCTCCACTCAGAGGTACCTCGTCATGGTATTTGGGCGGTGTGGATCCCGCCACCACCATCGCCTTCTTCTTCGAAGTGACTAACCCCACCGCAACTGCACTGCCACCGCACAAGAGGCGCTATATTCAGTTCCTGACCACTTACCAAGCATCCACAGGACGATTTCGATTGCGCGTCACTACTGTATGTGGGATGTGGCATAATGATAGTCCGGATCATACCGCCATTGCTACGTCCTTCGATCAAGAAGCTGCAGCGGTGCTCATGGCGAGACTAGCTATACATCGTTGTGCAACTGAAGAGACCGCTGATGTCATGAGATGGCTCGATCGCTCTCTGATCCGATTAGCATCCAAATTCGGGTCTTATCGGAAGGATGACCCCAACAGCTTCCGACTATCTGCAGAGTTCAGTATTTATCCACAATTCATGTTCCACTTGCGCAGATCGAAGTTCCTACAGAGTTTCAATTCTTCTCCGGATGAACAGGCAGTCTACAGGCACATTCTAACTAGAGAAAATACCACCAACTCTCTCATCATGCTTCAACCATCACTACTCTCTTACTCGTTCAATGGTTCCCCACAACCTGTGCTGTTAGATGCGACCTCAGTGCGTCCCGACACCATCCTCCTCCTAGATACATTCTTCCATGTGATAGTGTTCCATGGTGAGACTATCGCCGCGTGGAAGCAACAGGGATATCAGCACCAGGAAGAGCACGTTAACTTCCGTAATCTACTGGAAGCTCCACAGAATGATGCTCAGATGATTATGAATAACAGGTTTCCTGTCCCGAGATACATCGTCTGTGACCAGCATAAGTCTGAAGCGCGATTCCTGTTGGCGATGCTTAACCCTTCTATCACTCATAACTCGACGGACTCTGCGGGCGGGCAAGCAATCTTCACCGATGACGTCAGTCTGCGAGTGTTCATGGAGCATCTCATGAAGCTTGCAGTACAGACATAGTCAGCTAGCTAGCTAGGTTGCCATATAGTGTAGTTGATAGTAAGCGATCGCTGCTATGCTCCACTCTTGCTAGAAAGATGAATAGTAATAGATGCTGCTGTGTTGGTCTATTGGAAAGCATCATAACCTTTTGATGGAAGTTATTATTTTATTTAGTTACAGTAAGTGATAATTTTAGATATGTTGCAAATAACGAAGGAATTCAATACACAACTATGCACAGTACACCCACCACTGAAACACTCTTCCATCGCTGATAGCATCAATAACAACCGTGGAATCAGTAGTAGGTGTTAAAACCTCTACCTCCACCTCGGCTCCGACCACCACCAGGATACGGATACGCTCCTCTTCCTGCGAATCTACCTCCACCTCGGAAGCCAAATGCTCCCCCTCCCCGGGGTATATATGCTGCAGCACCAGGGAAACCTCTTCCTCTGCCACGACCACCGAAGATGGGACCTAAAGCACCCCCACGTCCTCCTCTACCACCGAATCTACCACCTCCTCCACGAATGATTGTGGGCACGTTCTGTCTCTTCGGTAACACCTACGGAAGAAGCACCACGTTCATGGATACATCGATCTAAGTAGTGCATCACATTTTTATATGGATACCTTCAACTGCCGCCCTTTGAACAAACTGTCATCCAGCTTCAAAGCATTATCCACCGAAGTCTTATCCAAGAATTCTATGTAGGCGAAGCTATGGTCGCAAAAGGAATGACATCAAGATGTGGACATATCTAGATCAAGTTACCAGTAGAGATCAGCAATGAGATGACTTACCCTTTCGATTGACCTGTCAGCTTGTTGCACATGATAGTGATGCGGTTGATAGTGCCGCACGGTCCGAAGTGCACCCTTAGCTCTTCAAGTGTCGCGTCGTAGTCCACTTGACCTACATAGCTATTATTACATATTGGTGTCAGTCTCTTGACTGTTGTATGATAGAGAAATAATGAGGATTTCAAGATAACATAGGCAACCATAAATAGTACGGATGATAAAGCAATTAACGATAAAAATCTAACATGGAATTTTCATCCATTCGATCTGATGCTGATGTTATTTGCTTCTCTACTTGTTGTTGCATAGATGTTAAGTTCTCTAGCTCTTGCTCCATCTCCAACACTCTCTTCTTCATCTCTTCAGGATCGATCTCATTCTCCTCCTGATCTCCCTCGGTGTACTGGTAGAACCCGTCATCCTCCTGATAGTCCGCTACCTCCTCTTCTTCCATGTTCTCCGCCATAACTTTGATGATTTCTTCTCTGGACCGATAACTTTATGCAGACTTGACGCACTGTCGTCGGGAAGTTTTATGGACGGTATTGATGGTAAAGTTACGATCAGACTATATGTTACAGTAAGTTACATTTCACCGCTATCGGCTAACTTAATGTTCCATAAAGAAATGCTACTCTGTTACATTGTAGATATAATAGATAAAACTACCGGTATGGTCAGATTTCGATTTAATAATTTACAACAGTATTACATTTGCACAAAATGAATCACACAGAAAGGCTAAATTATGTTATATTGGCATCTGAACGTATCTTCACCACAAAGGTATGCGAAACTATCGTCCTACAAATTGTTAATATTGTAGACGTCAGTTATGAACTAGTCAGCACAATTTAGTGATCATCCTTCAGTGTGAATGATAGGGATGTACAGAACCAGTTTAAATAGAATATCATGATATGTGGTAAGTGATGTAGTCGCTATCAGAAAACTAAGTCAGCCATTAGCGTCCTATTCAGATAGAGTACGTAAGACAAGACAGAGCAGACATCAATTAACATTGGTAGTCACAGCTGCAGCATCACAAGCTATTGATCGATTAGAACTAACCATCCTCATCGTCCACTGCCTCTGTGAGATCTATTCCCTTAAATACTCCTATATCGAACCAGATTATTGACATAGTTCAACATTCATTCGAAGGTCGGTCTAAGCTTAGAATTGAATTACGTTACCTTTCACTGTGATACTGCTTATAGAATTTATGACTAGGGAACTCGATAGACTGCATGCAGCGATCGGTGATATCTCTTGAAGAGTGGATGGTGTAGAATACAATGCATGGTAACTCTGGAAGGATGATGCATGCCTGTGACATAGTACGTTTAGACTAGCGATGATTAGATACAGACAGCAGAGATACGTACATCATGATCATGCATCTGCTTGATTCCTACCTCCTCATGTATCGCGACGACCTTTTATAAGTAGAGCTGATCCATTGACTCCTCCGCATCATCTTTAGATAAGTTCTGGACGACTGACACCACTAAAAAACAGTGAAATGAGCTGCGTACCCCCATAAACTTACGTAACTTACGCCCAAATTTCAGATTTTCCCCGGACGAATGCTTGCTTACGTCTCATGTTGAGACGTTTCCAATTTTGATTTTATTCAACGTGATCACAGATTTTTTTGGATGATGATTCAAATCTTTCTGCTTGACGATTGAACTTAGAGAACCATCAGCTGTGCAGACTGTAGTGGACTTTATCACTCATTTCTCTACATTCAAATATTTTTGTCTGTTTTGATTATTTTGATTGTTTTCCATGACTTACAAGATTAAGATGTCTCTGTCGTATAGGAAAGCTGCCAAGCTCAGTGATGAGCAGAAGTGCAAAGTTATTGCGTATCAAGCCAGTCGTGTATCGATTGCTCCTTGGGAAGTAGAGGCTTTGCTAAATTTCTGTCAAACAAATGGAAAAGGATC
>Ga0164295_10003523_pt1 | contig 12563 bp, 7 predicted proteins | sample GEODES006metaG_FD_111798 | JGI IMG/M metagenome (GOLD analysis project Ga0164295, IMG submission 111798) | Oligotrophic lake water microbial communities from Sparkling Lake, Wisconsin, USA - GEODES006 metaG | ecosystem: Environmental > Aquatic > Freshwater > Lake | place: USA: Sparkling Lake...
AAGGTTGTTTCACTTTCGCAGGAAAGTCGAATCAACAACGCAGGCATCGACTGTGAAGACCACTGGTTCCTTCGAAGCTTGGAGAATTTTTCAGTCAATGATCTCATCAAGCACACGCGATTTTTCCGCTTTGTTCATGGCAGAGTTCGTGGACGAGAGGAAGGCGCTGCGCGAGCGCAAGGAGCGCCTCGATCCGGCCGCTCGTGCGCGTCAAGCTCGCGAGGAGCGTGCCGCACGCCAGCAACAGCAGTTGCAACAAGCGTCCACGTCCAAAGAGGAGGTGGCCGCTCTCAAGCTGCAGCGAGCATCGCGGCTGCGCGGGCTCACAGCAGCACAGCGCACACTCATCCGCAGCGAGTGGGATGCTGCGCTAGCTGCCGCCGAGTCCAAGGGAGCACCCACCGCCGGAGCGCAGACCCTGCTAGTCGAGTGGCTGCTCCGCTTCTGCACGGGTGGCAACGACGATGACGGGGAGCGCCTGCGTGCCGTGTGCCGCGTGCTCGTCGCGGGCCTCGAGCAGGAGCAGGCGCACGTCTCGTTCGCGAGTGCAGGACTTCGCCGGGAGAGTGCACGCCGGTGGGTGTCGGCACTTCGGCGGCTGCTGATTGCAGTCGGTCGGCTCCTATCGCCCGACGAGCGCGCAGCGGCCGCGCTTCTTACCGACCTCAAGATTGGCAGCGGCAGCGCTTCGGGCAGCTCCAGCTGCGCAGGTTTCTCCCTCTCCGCCGCCGTTTCGGCCAATGCCGCTGCGGCCGTCGACGCACGGAAGCGGCTCTCTGCGCACTTTGGGCCTTTGCTCCGCGCGCTGCTGCTGCTTGGTGAGCCGGATAAGTGGAAGCTCACGCAGCAGTTGGGCGCCCTGCCGGGGAGCCAGGCACTCGCGCTCATGGCGCGCTCCGCGCTCGTCGGTGCCGCCACGCCGCTCATCCGCAGCATCGGCGCCCTCACGCTCCGCACGCATGCGGTCGCGGACGCCTCTCTCATCGGTGCGGCGATCGCTGTTGCATGTCTGCCGCTCCAGTGCCCCGCCGTGCGGCCACCGCCCGAGGCGGTGCGCGCCTTCGTGCTCGGGGGGCTGCTCAGCGTGCCCGCGCTGCCCGCGCGCGTGAGTACGGCCGGCGCGCGCCTTGCCAAAGATGGTTCTCTCTGGGCTCTCGTAAGCGAGCAGGGTACGCAACTTGCACGCCACGTGGCCACCGCCCTTGGGCACACCGGCGCCGGCGCCGATGCCGCCCTGTGCGTGCTGGGCAACGTGCTTTCGCTGCTGCCGCCGCCCGCGGCGCCGCCCCCCACGGCTCCTCAGCTCCTCGGGCTCGCGCGCCTCGCCGAGGCGCTCTTGCAGCAGCAGCCCAGAGGCGGTGGCAAGGGCGGCGGCGGCAGCGATGGCGGCGGTAGCGGCGGCGGCGGCGGCGGCGGCGGCTCGTCAGGCGCCTCTTCGTTCCACCCGCTGCGTGGCTGGAGCCCTGCCGCGCCCTCGGTCGGCCTCACGCCGCACCTGGGCGCCGTCTCCGAGCAGCTGCAGGTGCTCTGGTCACCGCGCTTCCTTTCGCTCCTCTACACGGACGCGCTCGCTGTCCCTCTGGGCACGCGACCAATCGACGGCGCTCTGCGTGCGATGCGCGCGGATCAGCTGAGTGCCCTCGGCGCGAGCGCGAGCTCCGCCGCCGCGCTGCACGTAGCGTCGCTCAGCGCGCTCGCGCCGCTTCGTGTGTCAGCTCTCACCCGGCTCACGTACCGCACGCACCTCGTACCCGCGCTCTGGGCGCTACTGCGGCTCCTCGATGCGCACCGCGCGGGCGCCACCGAGCGTCTCATCGAGAGCGTATGCCGTGGCGATTGCTCGTCAGACCTCACGCCGCTGCTTGCGCTGCTGCTCGAGGGTGGCGCGCATCTGATCGCCGTGCTTGGGGATCGCGAGCTCTTCGACGAGCACCACCCGTTTGCACCCGGTGACCTCGCCGCGCTGGCCTCCATGCTCAACCGCCTCGCGTTTAAACTCATCTGGGAGGTACCGGAGGACGACGCGCGCGTGCCCAACATAGCGCCCATCCGGCCGGTGGCGCCGGTCTCTCGCAACCCGATGCCCGGCGCGATGCCGCTTTCGATGTCCGCCGGCGGAGGCGCCGCCACTGCCGCCACCGCCGCCACTGCCGCCATCGCCGCCTCCGCCGCCCCAGCCGCCCCCTCAGGCGTCGGCGCCGTCGTCTCCTCTGCCGACGCGCGCGAGCGGCGGAAGTCGATTCGAGACGCGTCGCTGCGGCTGCTTGCGCTGCTCGCCGACCGCGACTCGCGCCGACCCTTTTGTGCGACGGGCGCGTGGCTCATGCCCGAGGTTCGTTACTCGGAGCTGCACCGTGAGTTTAAGGAGGGCAAGCCACGCGCGTGGCGACTGCTCGAGCGCATGGCGTGGGTCATCCCCTTCGAGCGGCGCGTGGATCTCTTCCGCGACCTCGTCAAGAGCGAGAAAGATCAGCTGCCGAACGAGGCACTTCCCGAGCACCTGCGCGGTCGCCGCATCAAGGTGCGCCGTAACCAGCTGCTCGAGGACGGTTACGTGCAGCTGGGCGCGCTGCCATCCGACGCGCTCAAGGGCACCATCCGTGTCGAGTTCGTCAACTCGCTCGGTGTGGTCGAGGCGGGCATTGACCGACACGGCGTCTTCAAGGAGTTCATGGAGGACATCCTCTCCCAAGCCTTCAACCCCCAGCGAGGCTACTTTTGCCAAACGGGCCAGCGCCACCTGTACCCGAACCCAGCCTCGGGTGCGGCCGACCCGCAGCACCTTCGCCTCTTTGATTTCATCGGGCGCGCCCTCGGCAAGGCGCTGTACGAGGGGATCGTGATGGAGCTGCCCCTCGCCGCCTTCTTCGCCTCCAAGCTGCTCGGCAAGCACTCCTCCCTCGATGAGCTCTCCTCGCTCGACCCGGAGCTCGCCTCGAGCCTCGACTTCCTCAAAAAGTACGACGGCGACGTCGAGGCCGACCTGTGCCTCACCTTCTCGGTCGACTCGGAGGAGTTTGGAGCGCGCACGAGCGTCGACCTGCGCGAGGGCGGCTCCGTCATCCCCGTGACCGCCGAGAACCGCATCGAATACGTCCATCTGATGGCCGACTACCGGCTCAACAAGCAGATCGCGACGCAGTGCAAGGCGCTCCTCACCGGGCTGCATTCGGTGGTACCGTCTGGCTGGCTACGCCTGTTCAACTCCTCGGAGCTACAGAGACTCATCAGCGGCGACGACGTACCTGTCGACATCGACGACCTGCGCAAGCACACCAAGTACGCGGGCGGCTACAATGACCTCTCGCCCACGATCCGCGACCTGTGGGCAGTCCTCCACGATTTCGGGCGCGAGGAGCGAGCACTCTTCCTCAAGTTCGTCACCTCGTGCTCGAAGCCGCCGCTGCTTGGCTTTCAGCATCTCCACCCGTGCTTCACGATCCAGTGCGTCGCCAGCGACGGCCAGGACGTACCGTCGATACTTGCATTCTTTGGCATGGGGCGCAAGGAGACTGAACGCTTGCCAACTGCGGCCACGTGCTTCAACTTGCTCAAGCTGCCCAACTATCACACAAAGAAAGTTCTGCGCGAGAAGCTGCTCTATGCGATGAAGTCGGCTTCTGGGTTTGACCTATCGTGAGCGCGGATAGGAGAGCAGAGCCCGCGTTGTCCCAGGCCTTAAAAGATTAATAACGATTACTGTATACCACACCGTGTGCGCGTTTACCGAATCCGGACTTGCCAGGGAGGCAAGTCGTCCGAAAGCACGTGCGAAAATGGCTGCTCGAACGCTGTCAACAGTCGTCGCCCATCAAGTGATTGCAGGACACGCTCCTGTATGCTGGCTCGCCCTGCGGCCTCGTCCGTTTTCCGCCGCTTTGCTCGCGCTCGAGCCCGGCGGCCGCTCACTCCGTCACCCACAGATCCTGGCGCGTCTCCCTGGGGAAGATGAAACGTTATCGCTGAAGCGTGCAGCATGAGCCTATAAGTGCTCAGGTCGCCAGCATAAGAAACGTCGCCGGCAATCGGATGGCCAAGGTGAGCGAGTGTCACTCGCAGCTGATGTCTTCGCCCGGTGCTGGGCACCAGCCGAAGGAGGCTCACCGGACGTCCGGCGAGTGGGCCGCGCAAAGCATAATACGCCCGGCGCACCACCTCAATGCGCGTCCGTGTATGCCGTGACCGCTCTTGGCGCCAAGCTCGGGAGTCCCATGAATGGGCGCTAGGGAGCCGAGAGGGCCCCCAACGCTCGGCCACCGAGTCGTCCACAACATTGGAAGGCGAGAGGGAGGCCGCGCCAACGATCCGCATCTTGAATGGCGAGGTAGGGTCCACATCCATCTGGCCGCTAAAGTCGTAACTGTCCCAGTCGGGCCAGCCCAAAACGACTGCCATGTACTCCTTCGTTACCGCAGCCTCACCCTCGCACGCCAACTCATGGCCATTCTCCGCGTCACAGCCGCTGTCAAACATTTGGCTCACGACGCTGAGCGCCTCGTCCGTTTTCGCTAACACGAGGACTCCGGAAGTGGCGTAGTCGAGCTGATGGCATGGCTGCAGCGTCGTACCAGGCTGCTCGTCACGTGCAGTTGCCGCAAGCCACGCCGCCGCCCGCTCGATGGCCGTCTCCTCTTCGGGCCACCGAGGCCGCTGGTTTGTGCGGTGTGCGATCTGCGTGTCGAACGGCTTATCGACCACGAGTAGTTCGCGATCCGAGTGGAGGACCCGAAAGCCGTCCTGCAAGTAAAATGCACCCTGCTCGACGAGTGAACGGCGCACGAGGCGGCGCTCGTCGGGGTCCGCACAGCCGTTCAGTAGGAAGGTCGCTTGCCCGAGACGGCGATGTACCTCCGCCTCCGTCAGACGAGCTTCCTCCAATGCCGGAGATAACTCGGCCAGCTCAGAAATTGAGAAGAAGGCCTCGAGCCGCTTGAGGACAGCTACAGCTTCGGTCGAGCCGGTGTGAACAGAGCCCAGGCTTGGGCGGCTGGTCGGCACCTCGTCCTCTACGGTGTGAACAGAGCCCAGGCTTGGGCGGCTGGTCGGCACCTCGTCCTCTACGGCTGCCGCCGGCTCGACTGGCGTCGGCACATTCTCGAGTGCGGCCAGCACGGCACTGGTCGGCTGCGCTTGCAAGCGATTGCCTGTCCGCCGCTTGCGATCGATGAAACGAACGTCACGGCCGACGTTCGCGATCTGTCCCTGCACCAGCAGCTTCAGGCTCGCGTCCATGTGCCTTGCGGCTGCCTGCGCGGCATCTGAGGGCTCGAGGAACCGCAGCGCGCGCGCGCAGGCCTCGACCGTCGACATGCAATAAGGCTCGGGCTCACGCCGCAGCGCATTGAAAATGCTGTCGATCCGCTGATCAAACTTGATGGGAGTGCAGCGTCCGAGCAGCTCGGGAGAGTGCCTAATCATGTGGCGGGCTTGCGTCCAAGTGCCATCGATCAAGACGAGAAGCTTCTTGCTCCCAGTGGCAAGCGTGCTCGCGTTCACTGAGTCCAGTGCCACTGCGTCTGCGCTTGGAAAAAGCAGTAGCGGCTCAAACCCAGACTGCACTGCCTGCTGCAGTGGCTCAATGTCGCCAGAGAAGGAGACGCCTTTGGTCACCAACACGGATTTCATGCACATGGAAATGAGAGGCACGCTCGCGATTTGACGCTTCGCTTCGGCTGGATGCTGGAGCACGAGCACTCTGGTCGCCGTCTCCAAGGGTTCAGATGGCAATGCTGAGCAAATGCACGCGGGTGTCGGCCTGCTGCATCTGGGGCACACGTCACGCGCCACCTGCACGGCATTGCGCATTGCTCGGGAGGCACCAGGCTCCATGATTTTTGAGGGCAGCGCCATGATGCAGAGCACTTCGAAGACTAGTGCCATGCTTTTGCTCGCGTGTGAAATATCAGCGCCGTAGCCTGATGGCGCGGCCGCGGAGAGAGCAAAGCGATAACTTGAAGTCTTGAACGCGTTGAAGTGTGAAATTTCGGTGCAAACTTTCGGTGTGAAAGAGCGCTGCGCGCTCTTCGAGCTATGTATACGGAGATGGGGATTGTCCAGAAAGCTAGTGCGCTAACACGATTGTAAACTTCTTTGTCGCGGAAGCTGTGAGAGAGCACCAATAATGAAAATCTCGCATGAATCTCGCGCAAGTTTATAGTTAAGTCATGTCAAGCCAAGTCTACGCACACAGAGCGCGAGCCTGCGCAAGATGCTCGTGCAGCGCCGCACGCACATCCGCGCTCAGACCGCCGACCGCCACCTCGCGGAGCACCGCGATCCCATCCCTCAGCATCCCGAGTCCTCGCTCCGCGGCTGCGGAAGCCGCAGACGCCTCCACCTGCTTTGAGCGCTTGGCGGCGTGGAGCGCCTCTGCCCCAGCGTCCGCCTTGATCGCCGTCGCAGCCTCGGCAGCCTCAGCTGCCTCAGTCTGGGCGGCGGCAGCAAGGGCCATGCGCTGCTCCTGGATGAGGGACGCGCAGCGCGGATCGCACGGCGCCGAGAGACGGTTCAGGTGCTGAGTGAGCATCTGCCATGCTTCCGGCCCGCACGAGGGTAGCACGCCCTGCACCTGCAGCGCGATTTGGTCAGTGCCCGTGGACATGGCACACGCTGCGAGCACGATGGCCGCGTCCTGGAGCGCCGAGCGCTCGCTGAGCGTAAGGGGCGTGGGAGCATTGGCGGGGAAGGCAAGCACGAGCAGCCCAGTGACAAGCTGGCTCACGCTCGCCACCATCGCGTCGTCGGCGGCGAAGCGGAGGGTGCAGATGGCGTGTGTGAGCGCCACGAGCGGCCTCGCGCAGCGCTCCGAGTGCCGCCGATCTCGAAGCACGAGCACGGCCGTCTGCGCGAGGGCGCTCGCACTGGGAGGCGGGAGCGTGACCAAGGCCGCCGCCGCCGTCTCGAGCGTGCGCGCGCAGAGCTCGGAGGGGCAGTGCTCCGCGGCGGCAGCCAGCAGGCGTGGCAGGCAGCTCGACAGGCCAGCGCTCACGCCGCTCGGTACCCGGGCCACGGGCACGAGGCGCAGCAAGGCCGTCAGGCCTCGCAGTGTGAGGGCACACGCCTCCGGATCACGGACGCCGTGCACAGCGCCGAGCTCATGCGCAAGTTGCGCGCTGAGGAGGCCGAGCCAGCTAGGCGCACCATGCGCCTCGAGGGCACCGGCTAGCGATGAGGGGGCGCCCGGCTCGGCGCCCGGCTCGCGAGACGCAGCGGCCAACGGCGACGCGTCGTCGGCCAGTGCCTCGAGCAGCTCAACGGCCACGAGGCCACCCACTTTGCGGCCGGCCAGCCCACAGTGCACGCTCCGGAACAGCAACCCAAGCCCCTCGTGCGGAAGCGATGGCACCGAGGCGGCGACGAGGGCGAGCAGCCGGTGGCGCACGGCAGCGGACCCACTGCCCAGCTGCTCAAGACGCTCCGCGGCGACGAGCAGCTGGGCAGTCTGCTCAGCCGCGGCAGCTGGAGGCAGCGAGCGCAGGGCAAACGGCCAGAGCTCGACAGCGGCGCGACGCGCAAGCAGATGCGCGCGACAGCCGCCCTCGACGAGCGCGGCTAGCATCGGCGCGCGCATCGGCCTCGGCGCACTCGAGGCGAGCGCGGCGGCTTCGGAGAGAAGTCGGCGTAACAGCGGCAGCGGCTCGGCGGTCGCGGTCGCGGAATGGGCGCCGCCGTCGCCCAGCTCCACGGCGGCTGTGCGCGGCGCCAGCAGCGTCGCGTGGCAACTCGGCAACAGCTGCAGCCAGCTGGCCCAGGCACGGCCTGCTACATAGCGCTGCACGCTCACCGCGCTGCACCGGCCGGCAGCACGCAGCGCGGCACTATGTAGGAGCAGCAACCCGAGCGCCATGCGCTGCTGCTCGGGGCTCACAGGCACGTCCACGCCGCAGATGACGCTCGCGTCCGCGGCGAGCGACGCCCAGTGCTCAAGCACACCACCTCCGCCTCTGCCGTTACCCTCGCCATCGGTACCGGTAAGCGACGTGTCGGTACGAGGAGGGTGCTCGAGGTCGATCGCCCCTCCGTCCGCCGCGGAGCTCAGCAAGGAAGCCACGCACGTGTCGAGGGCCGCGCGCAGCTTCTTGCGGTGGGCAGCACCCACGACGCCTCCGACGAGGTCGTCGGAGGGCGAAGGAGCATTGAGGTCCGACGGCTTTGCGATGGGGCGCACGGTGAGGCTCGCATACGCTCCTGCAAGGCACATGCACACGGCGTGGGACGGCTCGACACGGGACGGCTCGCCGCCTTGTGGCCGGGGGTGGCAGGCCGCGATCGCCTCGGCGTTCAGCCACGGCGCGTAGGCGGCGCACACGGTCTTGAGCTTGTCCGTGTAGAATTGCACGACTTTGGCTGCCTCAGCGGCGCTCGCTGCGACACTCGCTGTGAGTTCGTCGGCGAACGCGCGATCCACTGCGCGCAGCAGGCAGCGTAGCACGCGGCGGGGCAGTTGGAGCTCGGCGCCCTCGGGCCGGCCGGAGAGCGCCGCAGCCGTGGCGAGCCGCGGCAGCGGCGCTGTCGAGCTTACACGCACGGTAAGCTTCCAAGTGGCGTTCATAACCACAAATTGGCGCTTCGGGCGCTGCTCCTCGGCTTCACACGCCTCGAGCAGCGCCTGCAGCACGGTGCCGAATGTGGGCACCATCGACCCGTGAGCCTCCGCCGAAGCCGCTTCCACAGCGGGCTCGGCAGCTGCGCGCCTCGGATCGGGCAGCATGTCGTGCACCAGCTTGAGCACCTCGCACAGTGGCTTGACGCGCTCGTCCAGCTCCGTGCATGTGGGCGTGCAGAACACGGTGCGCACGGCGTCGCGAATGCACTCGAGCACCGACCGCAGCAGCGGTAAGCTTCCAGCAGCTTGCAACAGCGGCTGCCCGCCACAGGACTGCTGCGCTTGCTGGAGGCCCTCGTGAATGAGCCGCATGCAGTCCATCCAAGTTGGCATCAGTGGGTCTGGCACCACCACGCCACTGATGACGGGCGCGACAATGCGCTCGAAGAGATCAGTGTTCACGAAACGTTTCGCATCCAGTCCGACGATCGCCACGGTGCAACGCACGGCCGCAGCGCACGTCGTTGATGAGGAGACGGCAGAGCGTGCAACTGTGTACGCGTCACCGTGGCGGTCCCGGCCTATCCACTCGAGCTCGCTTGCAAGCTGGTCGAGCGCGTAACCATGCTGCTCGGACGAGAGCACCCGGTCACCGCGCGCCGCGGCCTGGAGAGTCGCAAGTGCCTGCGCGGCAGCCATTGTGTGCGCAAGTAGGCGCGGGAAAAAAGAGTCAGCGCATTCACAGTTCTCGACGCCGGATGGTGGAAACTCTGTCCTTGCGTGCCGTGGGCTCGACCACGGGTCACCGCATCAAGCGGCCGAGTTCCTGGGCGGCGCTGCTCGAGATTGCTTCCTCACTTTTGCTGAACCACAGCAACCACAGCGCGGCGCGCTACGTCTTCGACCGCCAGGGTGATCAAATTTCAACGCTGGATTTGGTCAAGGACGGCGAGGTTCTCTATGTGTCGGATAGCGCCGTTTGGCGCCCTGCGCCTGCGATCTCCTCTGCGCTCGGCCGACCGCTACGAAAGCGCGATCGTCTCCTTTCAGCTGCGAGCGGAGCTGTTCCGAGCACTTCTGCCGATGCCTCGTTTCCCGCCGCCGCCGCCAGCACCACGTCGTCAGCAGCTGAGCCCGCCTTCCGCCCGCAGCTCTCAGCGCTTGCTCATCTGCTATTGCCCCCCGACCTGGTGAGGGCACCACTCTTGATCACTGCCGAGGAACCGCAGCGGCTGTGTGCGCACAACGGCGTGCCGTCCAAGCCGCCGTGGGGCCTTGCGGGCGACCACTCGCAGCTCGGCAGCGACGCCAACTTTACGAAGTTGCGCGGCGACGCGCGAAAGGAGGCGTTCCTGCAGCTCTGCGAACGTTTCGCGCGCCGGCTGCAGCAGCGCGCGAAGACCTCGCTCGCCGAGCGTTGGCTGCCTTCGCCCATTCCGTTTGGTGCGTCATGCGCTGTCGTCGGCTCCGGAGGGTCGCTCGCCCGCAGCGGGAGCGGTGCCGCCATCGACGCGCACGATGTTGTGATGCGCTTCAATCTGGCACCCGCCGGCGGCGCCCTGGGGATGCACGTGGGCGAGCGCACCACACTCCGCATCTTGACCGACAAGTCGTACCAGGGCTTCCTGCGGGGCGGCGCCGCGCAAATTGTCAACCGTTCCGTTTTGGCCGGCGGCGGCGTTGGCGTTGGCGGTGGCGGCGGCGGCGGTGGCAGCGGCGGCGGTGGCAGCGGTGGTGGACGCGGCGCGCGGGGCAGAGGGCAGGCCAAGGCGGTGGGTGGGCGTACGAGCGAGCCCGCCGCGACGCTACTGCTCTACTGTATGGCGCAGGGATGGGTTGGAAAATGTATGCACGAGCAGCGACTGGACCATGTCAACCCTGTCTTCGTGCGCGGGCTGCGGGCGCACCTCGACGAGCATCAGGGGCGAAGCCGGCTGCCGAGCGCAGGGCTTCTTGGCATGGCCATGGCGCTCACGTCGTGTTCAAGGGTGTCGCTCTTTGGCTTCGGCAACGCGTCTGACACGCGCAACTCCTCGTCAGATGAGTGCGGCCACTACTGGGAGTGCTCGCGCCAGCAGTCGCGCTACTTTGCGGGCAAGTCGGGCTATCATGACTGGCACGCCCAGTGGCGCCTCGTGAGCGCATGGCTTGCCCGCGCCGGCGCGGATACGCGTCTCGCGTCGGCCTTGGTCTTCCACTCACCGCCATGATGACCAAGGCCGACATCTCGGCTTGTGGGCTGCGTACTTGCGCGTGGCATACGATAGCTGATGGCGGACATGGATTAGACATGGATATGCTCCTCCGCGGATATGCCCCTCCGCATCCCCTCGCGCACACTGCGTCCCTCCCCGCGCCGCCCGGCGGGGGCGAGGATGAGGAGACAGGAGAGGCTCCACGCTCCACAGGCTCTCGCGGCTCGGCCTCGGGGGAATCGAGCCGCCTGCGCTGTGGGTATCGCGTCGCGCGCCCCGCGGCCCCGGGCGGGAGCTGAGCGGGACGATCGTGCGGCAGATTCCCCAGCTTATCCCCAGCCCCCCTGGGACACAAGAGATTGGGGCCAGCGGAGGTGTCGGGACGCCGGACGCGACGGCATGCGCGACGGAGGTCTCGGACGCGCCGGCGAGCGCGCCCGCGGCGAGCGAGGCGGCTGCGAGTCGGTATAGTAGTGTGTTCGCAAACTTGTTGCTAAAATACATCACAGTGTCGCCTCTGAGATACGCGATTCGTTGAACCGCGTGCCAAAGCACCATAGTACTAGGCGCGCGCGCCCGCTACGCGCCCGCGGGTTCCGGCGTCGCCGGTCGCGGGGTGCACGCAACATGTAAGAAGAGACGGTCTGGTGCCCCGCAGTGCCGCATGCACGTGGCACGGCGCCGGGGTCCAGTAAGATTACAATAGCACACCATCCTCAGTCGGTCCGGCGTCTTCTGGCGTAGAGAGTGCGGTCGAACCAGTCGTCGCAATGCTCTTGCTACTGGCCGCCGCGGCAGCTTCCTCTGCGGCGGCTTCTGCAGCTTCTTCTGCGGCGGCCGCGGCCTTCATTTCTGCAATTTCCTTCTTTCGGCGCTCGGCAGCCTCGGCATCTTCGCGCGTCGTGCACGTCATCGCGAACCGAGGCAGAATGGCTTCGACTAAGAGACGGCGCCGCGGGACAGTTGAGGCTGTTTCACCGTCGCCCCCCCGACACAGGTGCCCCTTCTGCAGGTCAGGATGGTGCCTCGCGAGGTTTTCGAGGGAAGCTTCGGGCATGAGGGCCACGGCAACAATGCAGCGCCAGTACAGCTCTGCAAGGCCGAATTTCTCAGGTTCAGGCAGCGCGGCACTAAGCTTAGACGTCGCATCTCCCGGAGGCACCAGCAAGAATGTGACAAACGAGGACGCCAGCGCGTCCACCAGCATGGTCTGCTCGTCCTCCGAACAGAGACTCTGCAGAGTGGCCAACTCGCCGGCGCTCAACCGCTCGATCTCGCGCGGTAGCACCTCGGCCGCGACGCTCAAAGCGAAAGCTTTGAGGTCGCTGAGGTCGTCCATTTCCGGCCTAGATCCGGCATCTCTGTGAACAGGATTCCAGAGTGCATGTTGGAAAAGTTCGCGTTTCTTTCTTGGGTGGTGACTCGCCCTCCTTTGATGGTCCTGAGTCACATGGTCCTGAGTCGTCTTGTGTACCGGTACGTTTCGCGTATCATGGGTTCAAAACTGAAACGCGATCACCGGATAACATGTGTTTTGACACCCTCAGCGCTTTCAGCGATTTGCGAACAACTTGTACCGTCGGCGCTTGAGCAATGACCCAACACGACGCGTTTCCCCACAGTGTGCTATTTTCCCACCCTCCTTCAAGTTTTTCCCTCTCACCACTGAACTCGCTTTGAGCCGCAGCAAGGCTTTTCTGGGCTACCGCCGCCATCGAGCAGCTCGCGCCCGCCATGGCCGACATGGACGCCGCTGCCGCCTCAAAGCGGCCACCCCTCAACGACGTCTCCAACAAGGGGGCGATGAGCGGCGGCTACGACAA
>Ga0164295_10003525_pt1 | contig 12558 bp, 9 predicted proteins | sample GEODES006metaG_FD_111798 | JGI IMG/M metagenome (GOLD analysis project Ga0164295, IMG submission 111798) | Oligotrophic lake water microbial communities from Sparkling Lake, Wisconsin, USA - GEODES006 metaG | ecosystem: Environmental > Aquatic > Freshwater > Lake | place: USA: Sparkling Lake...
CAATCCAACTGCTGCTCGACTGCAAGCGTAGGCGCGCTCAGAAGCGCGAGGTGCAGCAGAACTCGCCTCGAAGTTCGGCGCATGGAACACCCTAGCCGCCACTGAGCGAGCTGACTCGAGTCCTTACCCCAGAAAGGTTGCGGGCCCTCTCGCATGGCTTTATGGACGTGCCGACTACGGACAATTGCGGGAGATGCTCGGTACCCGGTACCCCGGATAAGGAAAAGTCGGCACCCTAAAAACGAAAAAAAGGGTGAATCAGTTGACCTCGAGACATCAAGTGTGCCCTTCGTTAGACTCATGCTGACACACCTTAGGCGGACTTTTTCTTTCCTTTTCGAGGTTGCAGACTCGCCACAGAAGGAGCGCGATGGAGGGCCCTCCCTTTCGAAGGCCTCGAATCAGCTCGTTCTGTGGCGGCGAGGGTGTTCCATGGGCCGAACTCCGACGCGAGTTCTGCTGCACCTCGCGCTTCTGTACTTCTTCATCCCGCCCGCGGCGGGTGGCGCCGGCGCTGGCCTCATGGCCAAGGCTTCAGGCTCGAAGGGTATCAGCTGCAGCGCCGCCGTCCGGCCCGTCGACGCCGTGCCGATACGTTCGCCGCAAGCGGTACACTCCGTGCTGGCCAATGAATACTTCGCAGGTAAACACATGGTCGAGATCGGCACGCGCAACGGCGACGGCATCAGCTGCTTCTCGAAGACAGCCGCCTCTTCGATCGCCTTCGAGGCCCAGACACCTTATTGCCGCAAACTCGAAGAGCGGCAGCAGGTTGAGCACTCCCGATACACTGTGAGATGCACGATGTTCGGTGGACCAGACATGGGTACAATGCCAGATGCAGACGTCTTCACTTGGTGGGTCGGTCACGTTTCGCTCGACTTGCAACTGCTCCATGAGTTGTGCCGGCGCTTGAGTTGTGGCCAGCTTCGCACGAATGCAACAGCGGTCGTGCTCTTCGATCACAAAAGTAAGGACGACATGAACACCCTGCGCCATTTGCGCCACATGGGCAGTGTTGCACGCGAGCAGAGGGTGCCATTCGACGAGATGGAGCACTGTCGCGCGCTGCTGAGGGCCAATAACTCCGATTTGCTCGCGGTCATTAAGGCGCAGCCCTTTGTGTGCAACAGGGCCAGAGGCAACTTCACCATAGCCACCCTCCCTATTGCGAGGCTTGCGACGCTTTCGCCTCCGCAATGTCAATGCAGTGCGAGGCAGACTAGAGGCCTTCACCTGCAACAGCTCCTGAGATGGGTCTTTGGCTAGAGAGAGATTTGTAACTCAACAAGCTACAACAATTGGCGGGACCCTGCTCAATTCAGCGCCGTTCGGAAGGCGGTCTCGCCTGGTAAAGGGTCTTTTCACACACCATTGCGGGAGCTATGGTGTCCGCGGTGGAAAAATCTGCTAATTCTCACACAGCTCCAGCCTCCCGACGTCAGCCGCTCGAAGCGAGCTCCTCAATGGTTTCCTCAACATACTCTGAACTCGACTCGACGGCCCCGCGCAGAGCGTGTGCGGTTGAAATCTCTGGACTCTCCTCTGCCATCATCACTCACAGCTGCTCCATTAATGAATGGCTATGAGTCTTTTTCTCACTTTGCTCCTACACGTCCGCGGTATACAACTAGGTCCCGAGTATAGTCCAAACCGTTGAGATTTGAGTGATCACCCGCGGGACCCGACGCGGGGGTCTTGTCATAATAAAGAGAGAAGTGGTCCGCAAGCCTGCCATCTGCCACAGCAGGGGTGTGCGCTTCACACGATGCCATCGTGTCGGTGGCGCGCACGAGAGCGCCGTCGTGGTCGTCCTCTTCTCCTCGTCAGTTTGCCTCATCCTTTCGCCTGCGGCTGCGCCATCCGTTCCACGGCCTGTTCGCGGTTGCCTCCCCTCTACAACTGAGGCTCAGCTGTCGCGGCGGCGCTTGCGCCCACTGCTGCCCCCGGCGCCGAGCTCGACGAGCCTGCCTGAAGCTGCAGTCAGTGCGTGGGTACGGTCGGGCACGACGATCTTGGTCGCAGCTCGCGTGATCTCGAGCAGGAGCTGCGGCGAGCTCTGCAGCTCCTCGAAGACCGGATGCGAGACACATGCCTCGTAATGCGAGAGGATGAAGTCGAGGCAGAGCGCCTTGAGCGCCGACTTGGGCGCGTCCCAGCGCTCGGCCGCCTGGATGATGAGTGCTACCGTATCCACCGCCACCATCCGCGCGAGTGTGAAGCCACACAACTGCTTGAGCCCGCCGAGAAGGAAGCGGTCAGCCAGGCCGAGCAGCTCTACCGCGAGCTCCTCGGGCACAGGCACGGCGCCTCCGTACACGTATAATAGCATGCATCGGAATGCAGCGTGGCTCGCCTCCTCGATGGCCACCTCGGTACAACCCGCCCGCGCGCCCATGCTGCCCGCTGCATCACCCTCGCGCCCGCCCGTGCCCTCACGCATCGGTGAGTTGAACATGAGCCGAAACGCCTCACAGCGCGCGGTCAGGATGCAGCGATGCGCGTGCAGCGGGCGGCCCTCCACGACAAAGACGACATCGGCGGAGTCGGCGTCGTCGAGGAGCGCGACGAACTCGGACAGCGCCGCCGCATTGATCGCCACACGCTGCGCGCCCTCCGTACTCGAGAGAGGGAAGATGGGACCGAACTCCTCGCCTACGTTTCCCGCAGAGTCCTCGACGCGCAGCAGGCAGCCGGCGGTGGCGCTCTCGTGACCAAGAGGGCCGATCCACGCGTCGGCCCTGCCCGCGAGTGCGCACAGCTCCGTCTTGCACAGCTTCGTCTCGCGCACGAACTTAATCGAGTCGAACCAAGTGGTGCATCGGTCGCGGTTGCCGAGCGCGCAAGCACCGATGAAGCAGGAGGTCTCGCGCCGAAACGGGATTGAGCGCTGCTGCAGCTGATGGTCGACGTAAAAGGCGACCTGCTTGATGTCCCAGTCGAAGCGCAGCTCGATCAGGTACCATCGGTTAGGCTCGTACCCCGTCGCGCCATGCGTCGTCCCTCCGGTGCCGAGCAGCCCCATGCGCCCGTCCCGAGTAAATTGGAACTGCGCCACGCGCTTATTGACCTCGTTCGACTCGCCAAGGATGAAATGGCCGGCGTCGGCGTGTTTGTTGTCAGTCCGCACGTAGAAGGTCACCGCGTCAGGCCGAAAGGCGCCGTCAAAGGCCGTCGGATCCTCCGACACAGCGTCCTCTGGCAGCGGCGCCGCTCCGCTTTCCTCAGCCGAGCCGGCGTCGGGCGAAGGCAGCTTGAGCGTCATGCCAAAATTGGACTCGTTGCCGCCGCACAGGTAGAGCGAGGCCCTTGATTCCGGTGCGCAGATCTGGTGGTCGAAGCCGTGCTGGTAGTGGCCAGGCAGGTCGTTGGGCACCCTGCGAGGGAATGGGGAGGAGGGGCACCCGAGACGGGGCGGTGAACCACCAGCAGCTCAGAGTCAGCCGGGATATGCGCGCGATAACGCCCGTGTTCGGGCCACCGATGACACGCACCAGAGGCCGAGCCGGCCGCTCTCGAAGCCCTCGGCGAGGCACACCTTGGACTGCACCGCGGAGATGGTCAGATGGCCCTCGTAGTTGTTGATCGGCTGTTTGTCCTCGCCCACCGCGCTGACCGACACCTTGAAGGGCAGGGCAGTGTTGATCATGTCCACGTTCAGCTCGCCCCATACGAGTTTCGCACGGTCCGGCTCTGCAAAGGCCATATGGGACGTGTGGTCCGATGCGGGTACCACGAGTTGTTTCATCCTTGGTTTCGCGGATGGCCTATGACGAAACTTTGTGGCGCCATTTAAATCAGTAGGCTTTTGCGACACGTTTGAGGCGGCGCGCCGAAGGTTAAAATACTGAATGTTTCATTTATTGCCCGTTTTTCGTGTTAACATTCACAGCGCACATGCGCGACGCCATCCTCCTTCTCCGCGATGCAATCGAGGCAGTGCGGCTCGAGCCTTCGCCAACCTCGCATTACCGTTCTCGCATGGTGTACGGTGTCCTCACGCGTGCTGCCATCGTGGCCGACAACCTCGGCATGCCGAACGTGAAGCGCGTGGCTGCAGCGGTCGCCGAGTGGGTCGAGGAGCACTCGGCGATGCCACGTGGCTTTTGGCGCGAGCTGACGGTGCGAGCGAGCCGATCGGGAGCGCTGCAGCTCAAACTCATACTGCAGGTCTCTGGGGAAGCGGGCGCGAGCACGTTGGCCTTCGATCCCATCTGGACGGCGGAGCTCACGGCCTTTGAGAGCTATGTGCGTGCCGCCGTTGATGGCTCGGCCGTGAGTGCGTGCTTCCAGCTGGCGTCGAGCGCGGCGCGTCCCGACAAGGCCGCCGCATGCGTGCCTCTCTTTGGCGACGCGCGGCTGGTCGAGGAGCATCCGCCCTCCTGTACGTATCTCATAGGCCCTGAGACGCTGTCGCAAGTCAACCCGGCGACGGCGAGCGCGATGGTGCGCCGCCTGAGCTGGTGGCTCGGTGTCGCGCCGCACGTGCCCGAGCCGCCGGCGAGCTCAGCCGCGCCACTCTTGCCCGCCGCCGCCGCCGCCGCCGCCGCCGCCGCCGCTGCCGCTGCGACGAGCATCGTTCATTCAAGTGCACACGCGTTGGTGCTCGGTCGTGACGTCAACTTGTTCGTTGGCCTACTGGCAAATTGGCTTCAGGCGGAGCGGCCGCTCCAAGCCCATGCTGACCAAGCCAGCCCTGACCAAGCCAACCCTGACCAGTCCAAGCCAACGCCGACAGATTGGCATCAGGCGGCGGAGCGGCCACCGCCGGCGCTGCATGCGGTCACGCACTGCTCGAATGCACACGCCGACCTCATCGCGAATATTGCCCGGCTGCGGAGCGGCGCGCCGCGTGCTACCGCCGACGACGCCGCCACGCCCGCCAGCACCGCCGTCGCTGCCGCCGCCACTTCGGCTGACATCCGCGCGCGTCTGTGCCCTAAGGGCGCCGCGACAGTCTCGCTCATCTCGACGCTTCCCCTCGCGGGCGCGGGCGACGACGGGAGCTTCGCGCTCGTGTCGGCGGGCCGTCGAGGTCTAGGCCGCGCCATGTGTGCCGCGCTACGCTCCCTGCCTCTCAAGCTCCTCGTGTACGTCGGGTGCTGCGACGCGACGGCCGTGAACGATCTTCTCGATCTGCTCTCGGGAGATTATGGCTTCGCCGTCGCCGACGCAGCGCGTTTCGACCACTTCCCACAGACAGCATTCACCGGCAGCGCGCTGCTGCTGCTTCGGCGCCCGAGGGCGCTTGTGCTGCCAGTGGGCCCTGCCGGCTCTGGGAAGACTACGCTCTGCGCGGCCATGCTCGCGACCATGCCGGTCGGCACGTTGACCATCGTAGAGCGGGACGTTCTCTTCAGCGCGTGCCGTGCCGGCGGCGCCGGCGTCGGAGCGGCCAAGCGCCACGCGCATGCCGCGGCGTGTGCGCAGCTGGAAGTGGCTGCGGCCAACGGTCGGGTGGCCGTGTACGACTCTGCGAATTCGAGCCGCGAGGCTCGCGCTGGCTGGACGGCGCGGCTCCGCGCGTCACGCGTCGTTGTGGTCAGCTTCGAACCTGGCGCCGGCGCACCCGACGTAACCGACGTAACCGACGTAACCGGCGCACCCGACGTAACCGACGTAACCGACGTAACCGACGCACCCGACGGACACAACGTAACCGACGTAACCGACGCACCCGACATAACCGTGCGCGCAGTGCTGAGCGCGCGCCATCGTGCGGTGCTCCTCGAGCGCACGCGCGGGCGCACCGCTCATCCGACCTTCCCATGCGAAGCCGCCCAGCAAGCCGCGTGCGTGGACGCGACGTTGGCCAGCATGCAATGGCCGGACGGGCGGGCCGAGGCGGCCGCGCACGGGCGTGTTGTGACGCTCCTCCACTGCGACCCACTAGGGCACGGCGACGAGGGTGCTCAGGACGGCGTGGGAGCTCAGCACGGCGCGGAGGCTCATAACGGCGCCTATGATCAGGACGGCGCGGATGCTCAGGACGGCGCGTCCGCTCATGAAAGCGTTTGTGCTCCGGACGGTGCGAAAGCTCAGGATGGCCCCGAGCCCACCGCCTCGCTGGAGCCCTGCCTCGCCCCTCCCCTTGCCCCTGTATCCCTCGACCCTGTTCTGTCTCAACTCTTCAGGGCGCTCTACTGGCTCGAGGGCCAGCCAGGCATCGAGTGGGACGTCGCGTGGCGGCGCCCCGCCGCCGCGTGCTCGACATGATACCTGCGTGTGAGATTCAAAGCATGTGGCTCTAACTTAGAACGTAGAATAGCCTATAGGATAGGTGTTAGGTCGCGTGCCGAGTGTCTCTCCAAGTATTGAGGGCCAAAGAGCAACCTCACCTGGTTTAAAACAGAAGCTCCTTCACACTTCAGGGCACACAGGATTAGGCGGTACCAGTAAGCACGCATGCACACGCGAGCCTGGAGGAGGATAGGCGCTGCGGCCGGCTTCCGCGTGCTTTGATCCCCATATGATGTTCGGCGGTGGCGGATCCAAGTCCAACGCGTCGCCGGTGGCGGTCGCGCAGCCGCTGTATCAGTCGCTGCCCTCGGACGCGCTTCATTTTGGTGGCTTCGTGCCCGTCGCTGCTGGCATTCCTGTCGGCGGCCGCGTGCACGACGCTCTCGGTATTGATGAGATGACGGCCTCGCTGCTGCATGCGACGGACACTTACACGATCATGCAGCGGCCGAGCCTGACCGAGGGGCTCTGCCCGGCGTGCGAACGCTCCAACATCTACGACGTGTACGACGGCGTCACGGGCATGCATCTGTTCATCGCCAAGGAGCGCTCGGACTGTGTTCCGCGCTACTGCTGCGCACCCTACCACAGCCTCTTCCTCGAGCTCAAGGCCGCCGCCGGGCTCAATCCGATGCTCTCGCACATGGTGGATGTGGACACGCTCGGCACGGTGCTGACGCTCGAGAGGCCGGGTTGCATGCTCGCCAAGCCGTGCCTGTGCTGCGTCGCGTGCAGCGATCCCTGTAAGGATGGCATGTACATGCACGCGGGCGCCCTCTCGGCCGACGCGAGCGCCGGTGGCATCAGGACCACCAACCCGCGATGCGTCGGCTTTGCAACGCAGCCCTTTTTGGCAGGCGGCTTGACGCCCACGCTGACCGTCATGGAGCGGCAGCCCACCGGCTTCCGCTCGCTCGCGACAGTCAAGGGCCCTTGCCTCTTCGGCGGCTGCCTCGAGCTCTGTAGGTCGACCAAGTTTTCGATCGCGCCGGCCGCCGCCGTCGGTGGCCACGTGGTCGAGGGCTCGCTCGGGCGCATCGTGAAGCGGAAGCCCACCGATCTCGCCGGTAATCTCCGAGAGGCAGTCACCGACGCGGACGTGTACACGCTTGAGTTGCCGCCCGCCGCGCAACTTTCGGCGCATCAGAAGGCGTTGCTGCTGGGCACCTTGCTCCTCGCCGATTACATGTACTTTGAGCGCGACGGCGCGTGCTGCGACGCCAACGGTTGCACGCTGTGCCTTGTCCACTGCGGCGGCTGCCTCTTACCGTGCACACTGCGCGGCAGCGGAGGCAGGAGCGCCGGAGCAGGCGCTGGTGGCACCGGCTTCATGGCCGACCAGTGAGTCCGTTCCGTGGGGGGGGATTGGGAGGGGGTACGTTTGAGCGGAGTGGAGCGATTCGCGGTTTTTTTTACCGTCATCCACTCGGCGCTGACGCCCCAGCGCCCAGGTTAGAGGTTTGCCCAGCCCCAGGTCCGGTGAGGGCTGGACCCGGCCCGACCTCCCCCTCGACCGCCGAGCGCCGAGAAGCTCGCGGTCTCGCACGCGGGGCACGTGTAGGTGTACTCTAAACCGCGGTCTTAGTACCTCCAGGTGACGCCGCGTCCCGCTCTCCCGCGTCCCGTCTGGGGCTCTGGCCCACCCACGCGTGCCCAACAGGGGCCCAGGGGACAGGCAGGGGCGTGACAGCATGTGCGTGACAGAGGTGTTACGGCTCGCTAATTTTAGACGTACCTAGACGAAACATTGTGTCAAGACCCCTCTCTTAGGACAAAAACTGACACTTGATTTCAACTAGGTACGTACTTCCACTGACTCTTGGTGCGCGAACTTCACATGCATCTCGCAGTATCTGAACGTGCATCTCCGAGTCCTGATTGACGTTTCGAAGAAAATCGAGAAAATCAGACAACATTCTCTGATTTCCCGTGTCCCACAATGGCGCTCACCCTCCCTTACCTGCTTGTGCCGAGCCTCAACGTGGCGCGCGTGGCGCGCGTGGCGCCGCCCGTGATGCAAATGGCGCCGATCGCTGCGGTCGGCAGAGCGGCTCACGTCACCGGCGGTATCGTGCCAGCCAGGGCACCTCCGATCACGGACTCGTCGATTCTGGTTCAGGGTGGCTCGCTCCGCACTTGGTCGTACCGCTCCCCGGCGGTGGAACAGGTGCAGGTCGTCCTCAGCACCGATGGTCGCCCACTCGATGCCGATATCGAGCTATGGCACGGGCCCGACAACACGCCCTGCAAGATGCGGGTATACGTGGAGAATGGTCAGTTGCGCCCCTTTTCGGCGGTGATCGAGACACCGCGCGGACCCAACACCGTGGCGGTGCGCAACATCGGACAGATCGAGTTCCCTATCTCGGCCAACGTGGTTGCCGATATGGTCGACCAGCCGTCCAACGACTGCCTCTCTTCGCTGACGACCATCCAGGGTGGCGCGCTCCGCACTTACCCGTTCGACCCGAACGTGGAGAGCGTGCAGGTGCTACTTAAGACCGACGGCCGCCCGCTCAACGCGCGCATCGAGCTGCTGCAGGGTCCCAACAACAACAAGCAGGTCATTGAGCTCTACACCGAAGACGGCCTCGACCGGCCATTCTTCTGCTTCCTGGTGACGCCGGGCTCGGGCAACGTCGTCCGCGTCGTCAACACCGCGCCAGTCGAGTTCCCGATGAGCGCCTCGGTCGTGCCGCACACGATGAGGACGGATGCGGAGGGCGACGTGGTAGTTGGCGGTGAGACTGGTTGGTGAGCCAAATCCTCCCCACATGTGCAGAATGTGACAGCATGATGACAGTGAGACGCGGTGCGACCCAGTGCCTTGCTACCATGCAACCAGTGCATGTACCATGCAGCAGCGACGAGGCCAGCCATGCACGGCACAGCCGAGGGAGCTTCAGATACGAGGGAATGTGACCATCCCGCCCACCCAGATCGAATGGGCCGCCATTAGGGGAGCGCGGCGCTTCTTACTAGAGAGCGATGTTAGCCGAGCGAGAGCGCGTGAGCAATTTCAACCTTTTAGCGTGTCATGGCGTGTCTTTAGCAGTGGCGGCAGTTGGGCAGTTGTAATTAGCTACAGCTGAAAATGCACCGGACCACACCTGCCCTGGCCCGAGTTCACGAGGACCCTGGGCACCTGTGGCGACGGAAACGCACTTCGCACGACGAGCGGGCTATACGCCACGAGACGTACGCTTGCCGCATCCCTCATGAAGCGAGTCCTTCGATGGAAGCATGGCTAAGATGCCATCATTCCATGACCTCAGCGACGCTGTCAACGATCGCCTGCCTCGAAGTGACCAATTGGCCGCACGCCGCCATCTTTTCGTCTCCCCTGGGCACGCGCACGGAGACGTACACGCCGTAGCCCAAAGCGGTGCTGCCCTCGAAGGCCGCTCGAATCTGCTGCAAGAAGGCATACACGCGCTCATCGGCAGGCCTCTCGAACTCAACAGGCGCGCCATCGTGTGGGTTGTACGGAATCAGATCGACCGCGATCTTCTTTACGACTGTGAGCAGCGGCCTGAGGAATTCGGCGAGCTGTTGCGCGTGCTCCGGGCTGTCATTGATCCCCGCGAGCAGCGTGACGGCAATCATGAGCGTGCGCGCCTTCTCCGGCCGAGTGGACAGGGCGTCTGCAAGCGCGTCCCGGAGCTCCTCGGGAGAGTGCGCCCTTGATGTCGGGACGAGGCGCCTTCGGAGCTCTGCATCGGCCGCATGCACGCTCCACGCGAGCATCGCAGGCGCTCGCGCAAGCGCTTCCAGCGAGGCGGCGTCCACTCCCACAGTCGAGATGGTCACCTTCTGCCTCGCCAGACCGAAGCGGTTTTGGTCTGTCAGGGCTGTGGCAGCCGCCACCACCGCCTCGGCGTTGCGCCCAGCCTCGCCCTGGCCCATGAAGACGACGTTGCCGATGGGTGGGAGTCCCGATTCACGCGCCACCCGCACTCCATGGATCATCTGGCTCAGGATTTCGTCCGCGCTCAAGTTGCGGACCAGCCCCATGGTCCCCGTCGCGCAAAACTGGCAGCCGCGGTCACATCCAACCTGAGAGCTGACACACAGCGTGGTGCGCTCTGTGGTCGGTTTCCGAGTGGTACCGCCTGCGTCGTCCGGACTCCTCTTGCGCACAGGGATGAGCACCGTTTCGACCTGAAGCCCATCTCGCAGCTTCACAAGCAGCTTCGTCGTCCCATCCTCCGATCCGCTCACCAGCTGCACCGTTGACGGCGTGACGTCGCGTGAGAGCAGGAAATCTGAGACGGCCTTTCCGGAATCGGGCAAGAGGCGTGGATCCTCGCCATTTCGCAGCGCCTCCCAGACGGCTTTTGCACGGCCGCTGCCACCTATTTGCTCCGAAAGCTCTGCCACCGACAGAGAGAGGAAGGGTGGTGTCGTGGACTTGGTTGATGCCTGCACTGCAAGCATTGAGATCATCGACCGTGATGGTGGACGCTCGAGTGGGCTGCTGCAAGATGCCTGCGAAAGCGATGGGCTGCGAAAGCCGGCCACCGTGGCGGTTGCGAGTATGGCGAAGGCAAGGACCCGCATGTGGTGTTGATGAGTTGCTACGAACCGTCGCGTGAAGACCAGCGTCATCTGGAAGGTGGGAGCGAGATCGCACATCTCCCGCTGTCAACCGGTGCCGAATTTTTGAGGTTCGTCTGTGTATCCGTGTGCCCGTGTGCGCCCGTGTGTCCCGTGTGTGTCCCGGCTCCCCAGGTGTCTTTTTACCGGTGCCGAAATGTTTCACTCCCGAGTCCGGTCAGCGCAGTTTCGTCGCGGGTCCCCCCCCGCACTCACCACACCACCGTCTCAAAGGACGGCTCCGCTCCCCTCGGTCAACACAAGTACTGAGTACTAGCTCGAATCCTCGAAACGCTTTTACTGGAATTGGGGAGGTATTCTGAGTCGCCATGATCGTGATTCTGATTGAACTATTGAACTGTATGACGTGTTGACGTGAGGTCCTCACGGTGAGGACTGACAGGTTCAGGTTGGATGCAGGTGTTCCGGGTACGAAAACGACACCGAGGAGTTGGAAATGTGGATCAACGACCTGGGCGCGTGACTCTGGAGATGCAGCTGCTACGTGGTAGCTACGTGGCCCACGCCGTCGCGCTCTCGTCTCAGCGTCCGGCTCTTCGGCCTCCTGCGGTCCGCTCGTCCGCGCTGCACAGACCTGCAGGAGTCCGGGGAGGCGCCCTCTCCTCCGCCATCTCGCCGTCTCCGTCGCCTCGACCGTCACCTCCACCAATCACCACCTTCCTCGCCTCCGCCTTACCGCCACCCTCGCCGCCTCCGTCCCCCCCGCCCTCACCACTGCCTCGCCACGCTCGGCCGTTGCCCACGACGGCGCGACGTCCCATTGGGCGAGCTGCTGTTACGAGACGCGAGACACGTGGAAGCGCCCCTCGCGCAGCGCGAGGACATCCTCGGCGTGGAGCGCAGCGATCTGAGAGGGAAGCAGCTGGAAGCGGATCGCCTGATGTGCCACCACGCCCGCGGGCAGCGGTACGTTGATCTCCGCGCCGCCGCCGCTGCCGTCGCCGCCGCTGGAGGCTATGGTGAGGCGCAGCCTGGTGCCCGTGCCCTCAGGCACGTCCGCGTACACGGAGAGGGCACTGGAGGCGACGGCGTTGCCACAGGGCGCCATGCCGATGGGCGCCGTGCCGAGCACCGCGCCCAACGCCGGTGCGTCCTCCTCCTCGTCGGAATCGCCTCCAATCTCAAAGTTGACGCCCTCGCCGTCCTCATCGTGCGTACCGGCACGCATGTAGCCACTCGGAGTGATCCGACGAAGCGGCAGCCAGCGAACGCGCGATTTGCCCGGAGGGCTCAGGCCGCCCTTGGCCCCCACTTTCGCGACCGCGTTGCGTCGCGCGTTGTGCTTCGCATCGAGGACATCCCTGGAGGCCAGGATCTCCCGATCGAGCATCGAGAGCATCTCGGACTCTCGGTCGGAGAGCAAGCCGCCGCCGCCGACGCCGCCCTCGGCCGCCGCGCGTTTGCTAGAGTCGTCCGCGTCGCTCATGCACCAGCAGATGCAGCACAGCGCACAGCACGCCGTGGACAGGATCGCCACGAAAGCCAACACGAAGACCCGCTCCGCGCTCAGACGGTGCTCGCTGGCGTCCTTGACGAAGGACATGATCGGCGTGCGCACTGCGTCGAACGTCGAAGTGACGAAATGCTTGATGCCGTCCCACGCGCGCCCCAATGGGCCCACATATGGCGGCGAGGGCGGCGGCGGGAGGGATTCGTGCCACCCTGGCGGATGCGAGGGCGGCGTGGGTGGCGGCGGGTGGG
>Ga0164295_10003527_pt1 | contig 12549 bp, 20 predicted proteins | sample GEODES006metaG_FD_111798 | JGI IMG/M metagenome (GOLD analysis project Ga0164295, IMG submission 111798) | Oligotrophic lake water microbial communities from Sparkling Lake, Wisconsin, USA - GEODES006 metaG | ecosystem: Environmental > Aquatic > Freshwater > Lake | place: USA: Sparkling Lake...
AGATACGCATGGGGGCAACTCCTTGGGTGACAACCAAAGAAGCTTACCATCTTGTCATGTTTCTGGCCAGTGCAGGGGGCGCGCCGGCCGGACGAGGCGAGCGCTATTCGGGCTTGAGCGCTGCCGCCGCTGCAAACGGCCCCACCGCCAGCGCCACCAGGCTGGCCGCGCCGAGCAGGCGGAATGCGCCCGCCACATCCGACCCCACCCCGAAAATCAGCACCGGCAACGCCAGCGGCAGCACGATCAACCCGGCCAGCGCACCGCCGCCGCGCAGGCCCGCGGTCAACGCGGCGGCCACGACCGCCAGGCTGGCCAACGCCGGCGTGCCGAGCAGCAACGCCAGCCCGATGCGCATCCCATCATCGCTGTTCATGCCCAACAGCACGCCAGCCACCGGCAGGGCCGCCAGCAACGGCAGCGCAAAGCCCACCCAATGCGCCAGGATGCGCGCCGCGCACACCAGTTCCAGCGATATGCCGCGTGCGATCAGTTGGTCGATGCTGCCATCCTCCACGTCGGGCGCCAGCAAGGTTTCCACCGGCAGCAGCGCCGCCAGCAGCGCCGACACCCAGATGATCCCCGGCGCGATTCGCGCCAGCAACCGCGCATCCGGCCCCACCGCGAACGGAAACAGCGCGGCGGCCAGCACGAAGAACATCACCGGCAGCCACAACGCCGGGGAGCGGGCGATCAGCAGCAGATCGCGGCGGACGAGAACCAGGAACATCAGCCGATCCGCACTTCGGCGGCATCGGCCAGGCCGATATCGCCGTGCACCGCCGCCACCACCAGGCCACCGGCCGCCCGATGCGCTGCCATCGCATCGGCCAGCAATTGCGCCGATGCGGTGTCGAGGCCGGCCGTCGGCTCATCGAGCAGCCAGCAGTCGGCGCCGGCAGCCAGCACGCGCGCCAGCCCGGCCCGCCGCCGCTGGCCACTGGACAGATGGCGGCACGGCACATCGACCAGCGCCGCGACATTCATCGCCTCAAGCGCCGCCGGCAACCGCGCCAGGCCATCATCCAGCCGCGCCCAATATTCCAGCTCGCTGCCCAGCGTCTGCCGGGGTTTCAGCGCCACGTCATGCCCCAGATAGGCCCGGCGGCCGCCACCACGCACATCGCCCACCTCTGCCTGCAACAGGCCGGCGAGCAGCCGCAGCAGCGACGATTTGCCAGCGCCGTTGCGCCCGGTCAGCAGCAGCGCACCGCCGGCTTCAAGCCGCGCCGACAAGCCTTCAAACAGCAGGCGCCCGCCACGCCGGCAGGCCAGATTGTCGAGGATCAGGGGTTCGACCACGATCTTCGCTTAATGGCTCGCCCCGGCTTCGTCACCCCCGCTTGCCGCGCAGGCGTGACGCAGGCGGCAAATCCGGTTAAAGGCGGCGCCATGACCGCCGAGCGCCCGAACCTGTCCACCGCCAGCAGCATTGCCGTGAATTTCGGCCCGCTGCTGCTGTTCTTCGCCGGCAGCAAGGCCGGCAAGGCGCTGTTCGAGCGCGGCGACCTGCACGGCCTGGCCGATGCCGATGTGGCCAGCGCCGTGATCGGCACCGGCGTGTTCATCGTCGCCACCCTGATTGCTGCCGTGTGGCATTATGCCAAGACCCGCCACCTGCCCGCCGCGATGATCTTCACCACGGTGGTGGTCGTGCTGTTCGGCGGCCTGACCATCTGGCTGCAGGACAAGGCGTTCATCCAGCTCAAACCCAGCATCATCTATGGCGTGTTCGCGGCGCTGCTGCTCGGCGGGCTCGCCACCGGCCGGCCGACGCTGCAACTGGTGATGGGCGATGCGGTGCCCGGCCTGACCGATCTCGGCTGGCGGCTGCTCACCCGCAACTGGGCGCTGCTGTTCCTTGCGCTGCTCGCCGCCAACGAAACCGCACGGCGACTGCTCAGCTATGACGACTGGCTCAGCTTCAAGGTGTGGGGCGTCACCCTCGTGATTTTCGCCTTCACCATGGCACAGACGCCGCTGCTGGTGAAACATGGGATGAAGCTGGACTGAGCGCTACTCCCCCAGCAGGTCATGCCGTTTCAGGGCATGGCGCAACTGGTCATAGCTCAGGCCCAGGCCGGCGGCGGTGCGGCGCTGGTTGTGGCGATGCTTGTCCAGCGCACATTCCAATATCTGTTTTTCATAAGCCGCCACGGCGCCGCGCAGATCGGTGATCGTCTCCAGCCGCGAGGGCGGCGCGTCGCAGGCTTCGGCGACAGGATCGGCAACGGGCACAGCCGCCGCAGCCGCGGCCCGCTGAGACGTCTTCGAGGGCTTGGGCCGCCACGGCGATTCGAACGGATCGATCACCAGTTGCCCGATCGGCCGATCGGCATCGCCCCAGCGATACAGCGCGCGCTCCACGACATTCTTCAGCTCGCGGACATTGCCCGGCCAGTGCCAGCTGATCAATTGTTCCTGCACACGCTGGGAAAAGCCCGGAAAGCGCGGCCAGCCCAGTTCAGCGGCCATGCGGCGCGCGAAATGCATGGCCAAGATGTCGATATCCTCGGCGCGTTCGCGAAGCGGCGGCAAGGTGATGACTTCAAAACTCAGCCGGTCGAGCAGATCGGCGCGGAACCGGCCCTGCTCGACCATCGCCGGCAGATCCTCGTTGGTGGCGCCGACCAGCCGCACATCGACACTGATCAGCTTGTTCGATCCCAGCCGCGACAGCTCGCCATATTCGACCACGCGCAACAGCCGCTCCTGCGCCTGGCTGGACAGCGTGCCGATCTCGTCCAGAAACAAGGTGCCGCCATCGGCATCCTCGAATCGCCCGGCGCGCGCGCGCTGCGCGCCGGTGAAGGCGCCGGCCTCGTAACCGAACAATTCGGCATCGATCAGATTTTCCGGCAGCGCTGCGCAATTCAAGGACACCAGCGTCTGCGACCAACGCGGGGACAGGCGGTGCAGACGATCGGCGATCAGCTCCTTGCCGGTGCCGCGCTCCCCGATCACCAGCACCGGACGGTTGAGCGCAGCCGCCGCCGACGCCTTCTCGACCGCATCGAGGAAGCTGAACGAGGAGCCGATCATCTGTGCAGGAGCAGCCATTCCACAGAGTTGGCATATTTTCCCAACTCTTGGCAAATCCTGCGCGAAACTATTTGCCAACATGCAGGTCAGCGCCAATCTTATCAAGCACTTGTAGCAGGAAATCCACTTGGCACGACCCCTGCAATACATCTGACATGAGCGGCACAAGCCGCGACAACCACTACAAGGAGACCAGAAATGACCATCAATATCCCCAACTTCGGCCGCAACCTCATCGCCCTGCTGGCCACCGTCGTGATCGGCTTCACCTTCATCGGCGCCGCCACTGGCCCGGCCATGGTGACGGCGGCTGCAAACGGCGATATCGTGGCGTGACGAACGCGGCGATGGTCGGGGCCCAAGTTCCCGGGATTCTTCCAGCGCACCGCCCCTTCGCAACGGAACCGGCCCCGGCCACTTTGAGCGCCGCCAAGTTCGAATTTCTGGAGATCAGACCAATGGGCATTTTTTCGCGAACCCGCGATATCATCGCAGCCAATGTGACCGACCTGCTCGACCGGGCTGAAGACCCGGCCAAGATGATCCGCATGATCATCATGGAGATGGAGGAAACCCTGGTGGAAGTTCGCGCCGCCGCCGCCCGCACCATCGCCGATCAGAAGGAAATGAAGCGCGCGATGATCAAGGCGAGCCAGGCCGTGCAGGATTGGCAGGACAAGGCCGAGCTGGCGCTGTCCAAGAACCGCGAAGATCTCGCCAAGGCCGCGCTGACGGAGAAGAACAAGGCCAAGGCCTTCATCGACACCACCCAGGCCGAGGTCGATCTGCTCAATGAAACGCTGGCCCTGAACGAAGCCGACATCGCCAAGCTGGAAAGCAAGCTGCGCGAAGCCCGGTCACGCCAGAACGCGCTGTTCAACCGCATCGAAAGCGCCACCCAGCGCTCCAAGCTGCGCGAGATGATCCGCGGGCCGCGCGTCGAAGAGGCGTTCAGCCGCTTCGAAGTGCTCGAACGCCGCGCCGACATGGCCGAAGGCCGCGCCGATGCGCTGGGCCTGGGCGGCCCCGCCGATGTGCGCAGCCTGGCCGACGAATTCGCGTCGTTGCAGACCAACGATGAAGTCGATGCCGAACTGGCCGCCATGAAGGCGCGCATCGGCAAGACGGAAGGTTGATCCGATGGAAATCACCGAAGTCATTGCCCTGTGCGTCGCGGTCGGCACGCCGATCATCGGCCTGCCTTGGCTGATCATGCATTATGTCACGAAATGGAAAAGCCAGACCGGTATTTCCAGCCAGGATGAAGCGCTGCTCGATGAACTGCACGATCTCGCCCGCCGGCTCGATCAACGCATCGAAAGCGTGGAGCGCATCATCGCTGCCGAAAACCCCAACTGGAAAGACAGTCGCATCGCCGATCTGTCGGAACAACGCCGGCAGTTGCGCTGATCCGGTTCCAACCGATCACCTGGCCGAAAGGAGGCCCACATGAGCCGCCAATTTCTCCTCAACAAGCCCGCCGGCAAGATCATGGGCGTGTGCGCCGGCATCGCCGATTATTTCGGCTGGGATGTCACGCTGGTCCGCATCGCCTTCGTGCTCTCTGCGGTGTGCGGCGTCGGCTCGCCGGTGCTGATCTATCTGCTCATCGGGCTGGTCGCCAATTCGATCCGCTGAACCACAGGCCGCCGGGACCGCGCTCGTCCGCGCCCTGGCCAACAGGGAAGACCATCATGTCTGCCAGCCGCACCCAATTCTATCTCGACAAACGCAATGGCAAGATCATGGGCGTTTGTGCCGGCATCGCCGATTATTTCGGCTGGGATGTCACCATCGTCCGCATCGGTTTTGCCGTCGGCACCATCGTTGGCGGGGGATCGACCATCCTGGCCTATCTGGCCATCGGCTGGATCGCCAATGCCAAGCCGAACACCTTGTATGACCAGAGCCCCGAGCGTGTGGAATTCTGGCGCGATGTGCGGGTGGCGCCCAAGCGCACCCTGCGCGATGTGAACGCCCAGTTCCGCGATGCCGATCGCCGCCTGCGTGATCTGGAGTTCCACGTCACCAGTGACAGCCGGCAACTGGCTGACGAAATCGAAAAGCTGCGCTGAGGGAGGCCATGATGGACGACAATATCCGTTATCTCATTCCCATCCTCGGCGTGATGATCCCGATCATCGCCATCGGCGGCGGCATCCTGGGTGGCATTTTCGATCGGTGGGCCAAGCTGAAGGAAAAGCAGATGGAGCTGACCGCCAGGGCCACCGCCGAAAGCGCCGCACAATATGCGGCGCGGGTGGCCACGCTGGAAGAACGTGTCGCCGTGCTCAACCGCATCGTCACCGATCGCAACGAGGGCCTCTCGTCACAGATCGAAGCGCTGCGCGACACGCCCAAGCAATTGAACTGAAAGGCTGAGTTCGATGGCCGTGAATCCGGAAAATCTTGCGATCATCGCCAACCAGTTCGGCCCGGTGATCGCCACCGTCGGTGTCGCCGGCGTCATCGGCTGGGTGGTCACCACCTGGATGAAGATCAAGAACGGCTATCCGCTGGAAAACAGCTGGGGCAAGCCGCTCTATCCCAACGGTGGCGGCGAAGCGATGGAACGCATCCGGCTGATCAGCCAGGAAAACGCCCAACTGCGCGCCGAACTGGGCAGCATCAAGGATCGCATGGCGGTGCTCGAACGCATCGCCACCGACAAGCCGACCATGTTGGCCGCCGAAATCGAAGAACTGCGCACCAAGCAATTGAATTGATCCCACCGGCCCCGACGGGCCAGCAAAGGATACCGCAATGAACCCGTTTGAAATGGTGGTGATGATCGTGCTGATCGTCACCATTGGCCGAGTGTTGTCCGGCCGCATGAGCCGCAAGGACCAGCGCAAGACGTTGCAGGCCAGTGCCGGCGATGGTTCCGAAAATCTGCGGCTGCAGGCCGAGGTCGCGCGACTGAACGAACGGCTGCGCGTGCTGGAGCGGCTCGCCACTGATCCGGCCAAGCGACTTGCCGAAGAAATCGACTCGCTCAAGGACAAATGACCCCCCGGCTCGAACCTGAAGCCAAGGAAAGGAGACACAGATGCCCCCGCCAGTGCCTTCCGCCGAATATCTGCTGATCCTGTCCGGTGCGGCCCTGATCGGCCTTGCCATGCTGGGCAGCCTGGCCGCCTGGAGCTGGGCCGGCTGGCTGAAGCTGAAAACCCGCGAACTCGATGCCCGGCCGCGCACCACCGGCGAGGATCTGCCGGCGATCAGCCAGCGCATCGATCTGGCCGACCTGAAGGAGCGAATCCGCAAACTGGAAGCCATCGCGGCGGGTGTCGATCTCTGAGCCCATGCGGCCCCGGGGTTGACCGGCCCGGTCTTGCGCCGCAAGAACCGCGGCCATGGCCATCACCGATTTTGCTGATGTCGAGGCTGAGTTCGACGCCTTCGACGACTGGGACGACCGCTACCGGCTGATCATCGCACTGGGCCAGGCCCTGCCGGCGATGGACCCGGCCCTGAAAACCGACGCCACCAAGGTGCGCGGCTGCGCCAGCCAGGTGTGGCTGCATCCCAGCCGCGATGGCGATGTGCTGCGCTTTGCCGCCGACAGCGATGCCGCCATCGTCAAGGGCCTGGTGGCGCTGGTGCTGATGCTGGCCGATGGCCGCCGGCCCGCAGAGATTGACGCGGCGGCGATCAAGTCGCGGCTGGACGGGCTGGGCCTGGCCAAGCATCTTTCGTCGAACCGCACGCAAGGCCTTGCCTCCATGATCGGCCGCATCGAGGCGCTGGCGCGCGCCGCCGACGGCGCCCCGGAAAGCCGGCGCGCATGACCAGCTTCGCCGATCAGGTCGGCCAGTTCATGGGGCCGTTCATCGGCCGGGTGCCGCACAACAAAAGGCTGGGGCTGCGCTTCATCACCGCCGGCGATCGCTGGGTGGAACTGCAATTGCCGTTCGCGCCGCAACTGCTGGTCGATCCCGATCATGGCATCTGGGCGTCCGGCCCGATCTTCACGCTGATGGATACCGCGGTGGGCATGGCATCGATGCTGGCGCGCGGCGCGTTCGAACCGCACGCCACGCTCGATCTGCGCACCGATTATGTTCGGTCCCCGCGTGCCGAAGCCACGGTGACGGCGCGCGGCGAATGTTACCGGATGACGCGCCAGATCGCCTTTGTGCGCGGGCTGGCCCATGATGGCGACCCGGCCGATCCGATCGCGCATGTCGCGGGCACCTTCATGTTTGCCGCCTCGAAACTGGCACCGGGGTGGCAGGGATGACCAGCCCGATCCTTGCTGCCGCCCTGAAGGGCCCCGCCGGCCGGCTCGACATGCTGCCCTATGCGGCGCTGCTCGATCTGTCGTTCGAGCGCGTTGGCGAAGAACTGCATCTGATCATGCCGTTCGACGAGACGCTGATCGGCTCCCCCGGCCGGCTGCACGGCGGCGCGATTGCCGGCCTGCTCGAACTGGCCGGGCTGTTGACCGTGATCGCAGCCCAGCCCGAAGGTGAAGCGCTGCCGCGTGTGCGGCCGGTGACGGTGACGGTGGATTACATGCGCGAAGGCGCCGCCACGGCCAGCCGCGCCACCGCCAGCATCACCCGGCTGGGCCGCCGCGTGGTGAATGTGCAGGCGCAGGTGTGGCAAGAGACTGAAGGCAGGGGGGGGCGCGACAAGCCGATCGCGGCGGCGCACATCAATTTCGTGCTGGATTGGCCCCAGATGGCAGAGCCGCTGGAGCCAGCGCCCTGACCGCCGCCGCGGTCGAATCGCTGAACAGGCCATCGATGCCGGTGGCCAGAAACACCCGGATTTCCGCCTCGACATCACCGCGGCCGCGCGGATCGGAGCCGGCCTTCAGGTCGGCCGGCACGAAGAAATTTTCCGGCCGGAACGTCCAGGGGTGGACCTGCAAGCCGGCGGCATGCGCGTCCGCCACCAGATTGGTTGGCGCAGCCAGTTTGCCGGCCGCATCGCGCGGAATGATCATGGTCTTTTCCGGGCCGATGCCAAAGGCGTAGCTGGCCACGCCCTGCAAGCCCGCCGGCGTCGCCAGTGCGGCATAATCATGGCCATCCGCCGATATGCCGGCCGGTGCCATCAACTGGATCAGGCGGACGCCGGTCTGCGTGTGCAAGGCCTTGAGATTGTCGATTTCAAAGCTCTGGATGAACACCGGCGCCGTCGCGGTGGTCCAGCCCGCTGCTGCCAATTGCTTCAGCAGCACCGGCTCGATGGGCAGGCCCAGCGTGCGGAAATAGCTGGGGTGCTTGGTTTCGGGATAGATGCCGATCGTGCGCCCGGTGCGGGCCGAGCCCGCCCTGGCCAGCGCGATGATTTCGGCGAAGGTCGGGATTTCATACTGGCCGTCGTAGGCCGTGTTGGCCGGGCGCAACTGCGGCAGGCGCTCCTTTGCCCGCAGCGTCTTCAATTCGGCCAGGGTGAAATCCTCGGTGAACCAGCCGGTTATGGTTTCGCCGTCGATGGTTTTCGTCGCCTTGCGGGCGGCAAATTCCGGCCGGCTGGCCACATCGGTAGTGCCGGAAATCTCGTTCTCGTGGCGGGCGACCAACTGATGGTCCTTCGTCGGCACCAGATCGGGCTCGATGAAATCCGCGCCCTGTTCGATGGCGCGTTCATAGGCGGCCAGCGTGTGTTCGGGCCGTTCCGCACTGGCGCCGCGATGCGCGATGATGATCGGCGGCCCCGGCGGCGGCACTGCAACGGCTTTGGGAGGCGGAGCGGCAGCCATCAGCAGCATCACCATCGGCAGGAGGATATTTCGCATCATGTCTTACGCCTACGCGCCCTGCATGACAGAAAAAAGACCTCAGCAAGCCAGGCGCATTTGCCCGCCAGTCTTGTCGTAAATGACGCTGGTGCAGCCCTGCGCCTCAAGCTGGTTGCGCGACAGGGTGAGCACATAGATCGCCTGGCGCTGCTTGCCGCTGCCGGCGCGCACGACGATCTCGGCCGGATCATCGTCGGCATCGCTGATCGCCTGCTGGCCATCCGCCAATTGCGCGGTGCCGTCGCGCCGGTCCGTCACGCGCACCGAAATCTCGGTGAAACGAAACGGCCCGATGACCAGCGGCGAATCGAGCACGAGCCGCCGCACCGGCCGGCGGATGCCGAGAAAAATCGCCTCCTCCCACGGCTCGCCGACCAGCCGGCCACCCAGGGCCGCTGCCAGATCGGCACCAACCGCAGCCGACGCCAGCGGCAGCCGCGTGCGCCCCTGCACATCCACAGACAGGCCAAAGCCATAGCCTCGCCCGCGCACAACGCCATAGCTGCCACTGTTGATTTCGCCATAGAGCGGCAAGGCAAAGGCCGGGCTTGTGCCGGGCTGCAATTGCACGATCACCACGCCCTGCGGCAGCGCCTGTGGCCCGATGCTGCCCTGTTGCGGCAAGGACGCAGCGCCTGAGAACCAGAACATGCGCTGGTTGAAGCGCACGCCGGCCAGCGCAATCTTGCCGGTGGCGTTGCGCCCGCTCAGCACACGGCTCCGCCCGATCTTCACATCGGCCTTGCCGAACAGCCCGCCCGGCTTGATGCCCAGCCGCGCCACTGTGTCAGGATTGAGCGTGATGCGATCGACACTGCCGGTGGCCACCGACAGGGCGACCGGCTGCCCGTTGATGGTCACCGGGATCGGTGCATCCACCGGCAGGGTGATCGCCGGCGGCGGTGCGGCCGCCAGCAACAGCAGCGCGAGGCCAGCACGCGCAAAACCGCGCATGGGTCAGGGGCACCAGTGGATATCGATGTCCATGTCCAGCTCGGCGAGCAGGCGGCCGATCGGCAATTTGCTGGAGGCACCTTGCTTGATCGCCTGTTCCACCGTCTTGCGCTTGGCCTTGCCGCTGAGCACCAGCGTGACGACGCGCGCGGTCGCCAACGTCGGCCCGGTCAGCGTGACGCGCGCCACCGGGGCTTCGGCCGGCAGCGGATCGGGGCGCACGCCGATGGCGCGGCGCGCCTTGGGGCCAGCGATGGCGGCATCGAAATCCGGGCCGGGAAAGATCGATGCGGTGTGGCCATCTTCGCCGACGCCCAGCCAGGCGACGTCCAGCGGGAACTCAAGATCGGCGAGCCGTTCATCCGCCGCGCGGCCGGCCATCACCGGATCCTTCTCGCCCGCCGTCAGCGGCACAACACGCGCCTTTTTCGGCAGGAAGATCTTCGCCAGCATGCCGGCGTTGGACAGCGGATCGGTGACAGGCACCAGCCGATCATCGGTCGGGATGATCGTCACATCCGCCCATTCGATCGGCATGGCGGCAAGCTTCTTCAGCGCCGCCACCGGCGTGCTGCCGCCGGGGAAGGCGACGATGGCGCGGCCACGGGCTTCCAGCGCCTGGCCGATGATATAGGCAATGTCGCCGGCGACCGCTTCGGCCATCTCCTCGGCGTCGTCATAGTCCCACCATTCGGCATCGATCACGAATCATCTCCAACAGGCACGGTGTAATTGAGGGCAAGCCGGCCGCCGTCGGCATAGAGCGTCTCGCCGGTAATGTAACTGGCCTCGTCACTCAGCAGAAAGGCGGCGATGGCGGCGATCTCGCCCGGTTCCCCGGCGCGGCCCAACGGTGTGCGCGACAGGATCTGGTCACGCGCCGCAGCATCGGCCATCACGGCGTTTTTCGCCAGTTCGGTCAGGATGGTGCCCGGCCCGATGCCGACCACGCGGATGTTGTGGGGCGCCAGCGCGACGGCGGTGTTGCGGGTGAGCTGGTTGAGCCCGCCCTTGGCGACATTATAGGCCAGCAACGCCGGGATGGTGAGCAGCGCGTTGACGCTGGACATGTTGACGATGACGCCGCCCCCGGCCGCGATCATGTGCGGCACCGCCAGTTGAGTGGCATGAAAGGCCGCGGTCAGATTGGTGGCGATGACGCGTTCGAACTGGTCGGGCGTTTCGCTGAAAATGTCGCCCTTGGGCGCGATGCCGGCATTGTTGACCAGGCCGTCCAGCCCGCCAAAGCGCGCGACGGTCGCCGCAATGGCGGCGGCGATCGCATCCCGGTTGGTGACGTCGCAATGCACGAACGCCGCGCCAAGTTCGGCCGCCCGCGCCTCGCCTTCGGGCAGCACATCGGCCAGCATGACCTGTGCGCCTTCGGCCACGCAGCGCTGCGCAATCGCGAGGCCCAGCCCGCGGGCGGCGCCAGTGACGAGGATGCGGCGGTTGTGGAGGCGGGTAGGGTCCATGGCCGGCGATTAGCGCAAGTGGGGGGTGCGCGTAACCCCTCTCCCCCTGCGGGAGAGGGCGACCCGGCGCAGCCGAGCGTGGTGAGGGGTTGCAATTGTCGCCGCATGAGCACCCCCTCACCCCGGGCCGCCTACGGCGTCTCTCGCCCTCTCCCGCCCAGAAAGCCTTGGGGGAGAGGGAAAATTCACTCCGTCAATTCGTTCCAGGCGTCTTTCAGCTTGTCGAAAAACCCTTGCGCTTTCGGCGTGTTGCGCCCGCCTTCGCTGGTCTCGATCGTCTGGAATTCCTCCAGCAGCTCGCGCTGGCGCTTGGTCAGCTTCACCGGTGTTTCCACCTCGACCTGGATGACCAGATCGCCATAGCCACCGCTGTTCAAGGCCGGCATGCCCTTGCCGCGCACGCGGAACTGCTTGCCGGTCTGGGTGCCGGCGGGCACCTTGATCACGGTCTTTTCGCGATCCAGCGCCGGCACATCGATGTCGCCACCCAGCGCCGCCGTGGTGATCGACAGCGGCGCGATCGCGAACAGCGTGGTGCCGTCGCGCTTGAAGATATCATGCGCCCTCAGATGCACGAAAATATACAGATCGCCCGCCGGACCGCCGCGCGCGCCGGCTTCGCCCTCGTTCGCCACCCGGATGCGGGTGCCATCATCGACACCCTTGGGCACGTTCACATTCAGCGTTTTCTGCTTTTCCACCCGGCCGGCACCGCCGCAGCTGGCGCATGGATCGGCGATGATCTGGCCCTGGCCGTGGCAGGCCGGGCAGGTGCGCTCCACCATGAACAGCCCCTGGCGCATGGCGACCCGGCCGTTGCCGCCGCAGGTGGTGCAGGCGCGCGCCGATGTGCCGGGCTTGGCGCCCTGGCCGCCGCACGGTTCGCAACTGGCCGCAACATCGATGGTCAGCGTCGCCTGGCGGCCGTTGAACGCCTCTTCCAGCGTCATTTCCAGATCATAGCGCAGATCGGAACCCCGCGCCGGCCCGCCGCGCCGGCCGCCACGCTGGCCGCCGCCGCCCATGAATTCGCCGAACACGCTTTCGAAGATATCGGCAAAGCCGCCAAAATCCTGCGCGCCGCCACCGCCACCCTGGCGGAACGCGGCATGCCCGAAACGGTCATAGGCCGACCGCTTCTGCGGGTCCTTCAGCACATCATAGGCTTCGCTGATCGCCTTGAATCGCTGCTCGGCCACCGCATCGCCGGGATTGCGATCCGGGTGATATTTCATGGCGAGCCGGCGATAGGCGGATTTCAGCGCCGCATCATCGGCACCACGCGCCACTTCGAGCAGTTCGTAAAAATCGATTTCGGTTGCC
>Ga0164295_10003529_pt1 | contig 12541 bp, 12 predicted proteins | sample GEODES006metaG_FD_111798 | JGI IMG/M metagenome (GOLD analysis project Ga0164295, IMG submission 111798) | Oligotrophic lake water microbial communities from Sparkling Lake, Wisconsin, USA - GEODES006 metaG | ecosystem: Environmental > Aquatic > Freshwater > Lake | place: USA: Sparkling Lake...
TAATGGCTACATGAATGCGCGCCATGCGCGCTCCTTTGTTTAGAGACGCTCGATGAGCGTGCCGGTTCCGAGGCCACCGCCACAGCACATTGAAACGATTGCGTAGCGACCACCGGTGCGCTCGAGTTCGTTTAGTGCCTTGGTGACAAGAAAGGCGCCAGTTGCGCCGAGAGGGTGACCAAGAGCAATTGCACCACCGTTAGGGTTCGTGCGCTCTGGATCAGCACCAACTTCTTTGGCCCAAGCAAGAACGACAGAAGCAAATGCTTCGTTGATTTCAAACACGTCAATGTCTGAGATCTTCAAGTTATTGCGCTGAAGGAGACGCTGGGTCGCATCAATTGGTCCTGTCAACATGAGTACCGGATCAACCCCAACTAGGCAAGAGTCAACGATTCGCGCACGAGCCTTGAGTCCCAGTTGGTTTGCTTTGTCTTCTGTCATCATGAGAACAGCTGATGCGCCATCTGAAATCTGCGATGAGTTTCCAGCAGTATGGACGCCATCTGGGCGGCCGACTGGCTTCAATGTGCCCAGTTTTTCAAGAGTGGTCTCGCGAAGGCCCTCGTCGCGCGAAATACGACGCGTGCCAGTAACTTCGCCAGCTTCGTTGACTTCTGGTGCATCGACTTCGATGAACTGACCAGAGAAGCGGTCTTCTTCCCACGCACGAATGGCGCGCTGTTGTGAGATGAGGCCCCACTTGTCAGTGTCTTCGCGTGTGACGCCCCACTTGTCGGCGATGCGCTCTGCGCCTTCGAACTGAGAAGTCATTTCATACTCTTCGAAGTATGTCTTTGGAATGGGGATTCCGAGACCAAAATCTTTGCGGCCTGATGCGCCGATGGGTACGCGGCTCATGACTTCAACACCACATGCAATTGCAATGTCGACAACGCCAGAACCGATGAGTGAACTTGCAAGACCAGTTGCCTGTTGTGATGAACCGCACTGTGTGTCGATTGTTGTTGCAGCAGTCGTAAGTGGAAGACCAGCGGCCAACCATGCGGTACGAGTGATGTTGAATGCTTGCTCGCCGACTTGGCTAACGCAGCCACCTACAACTTGTTCTACTAGCGCTGGGTCTATGCCTGTGCGGTCGAGGATTCCTTTTTGCACAATGCCGAGCAATTCGCCGGGGTGCAAAGTGGACAAACCACCGTTGCGCTTGCCGATGGGGGTGCGCAGGGTGTCGATAATTACTACTGAGTTTTGGGTACGTGCCATGTAGTCATCCTAGACAGCGCCAAACGCACTACCGTCAGTGGGCAATGAGCCAGCATGATTCTTCCTTCCGCCCTTCTCTAATTCCCGCCGATTCGGTTGTTGAACATCGCTTCATCCATGTGGTTGGCACGAAGGTGTTTATTGATGATCGACCAGCTGAGGAGTCGTGGACAAGTCATTTTCTGGGCATGCACGGAGACGTTGCCTGCTGGGGCATCGACGTGCCGCGCGGCGAAGACCCTGGGTACGGCGCTGAGACAGACTTGTATTCCTTGTTCGCTCGAGTCAGCAATACCGAATGGGCAGTGGCTGGCCGTGCAGTGCAGCTCATTGAGTGGGCGCGAACACATCGTTTTTGCGGCAGATGCGGCGAGCCAACAGAACTTGCACACAATGAGCGAGCATTTCGCTGTCCCGCATGTTCACTGATGCAGTTCCCTCGATTATCTCCCGCCATCATCACGCTCGTGACGCGTGGCGAAGGCGATGATCAACAAGCGTTGCTTGCACGCGGTACAAATTTCCCCATGCCGTTGTATTCATGTCTTGCCGGGTTTGTTGAGCCAGGTGAGAACCTTGAACAAGCGGTTGCTCGTGAAGTCGAAGAAGAAGTGGGCATCGTTGTCAACAGTGTTGAGTATGTGGCCAGTCAGCCATGGCCGTTCCCGAATTCTCTGATGTTGGGATTTCGCGCGAGCTATGTCTCTGGCGACATTGTCTGTGACACAACTGAAATTGCTGATGCCAACTGGTACAACCGTGACGACCTGCCCATGATTCCTGGGTCGATTTCTATTGCTCGCCGGCTGATTGACGATTGGTTGTTGCAGCGCTAACGATTTGGACGAAGGAATGCTCTAGCGTCCAAGCCATGAGCAAAATCAATCTCGGACGTGTTGGACTATGGACTGCAGACTTTGACCTGCAGCCAATGGCACAGGCACAGGAAGCAATCGCCCAAGTAGAAGCAATGGGTTTCGGCACTGTATGGGTTCCCGAGGCTGTGTTGCGTGAACCATTCGCGTCAACGTCATTGTTGTTGTCTGCCACAAAGAACATGATTCTGGCTACGGGTATTGCAAGTATCCATGCTCGTACGGCACAAACAATGCAAGCCGGCTGGAAGACCGTTACAGAAGCATTCCCCGATCGTTTCGTTTTGGGAATGGGTGTCAGTCATGCGCCCATGGTGACGGGTGTTCATAAAGGTAACTACGACAAGCCGTATTCCACAATGGTTAAGTACCTCGATGCCATGGATGCCGGAATTTTCTTCTCACCAGCTCCGAGCACTCCGCCACAACTAGTTCTTGCTGCTCTGGGGCCAAAGATGTTGAAACTTGCAGCTGAGCGTTGCGCTGGAGCGCACCCGTATTTCGTTCCTGTTGAACACACAGCAATGGCGCGTGAAGTTATGGGAGCTGACGCACTGTTGGCACCGGAACAAGGAGTGGTCTTTGAAACTGACCCAACCAAAGCCCGTGCGATTGCTCGTCAACATATGAATACCTACACGCGTTTGCCAAACTACGTGAACAACCTTGTTCGCCTAGGGTTTGATGCTGATGAAGTAGCTAGACAAGAAGACCACGTTGTTGATGCCATCGTTGCATGGGGAACAACCGAACAGATCACGACTCGCCTTAAGGCGCATCTTGATTCCGGTGCAGATCATGTGTGTGTTCAAGTGCTTACCGATGCTCCTGGCGCGTTGCCGATGAAGCAGTGGCAAGAACTGGCTGACGCCACTCGCTCGATTTAGTACATGTTGACTAACGCTGAATATCTTGCAATTTTGCGAGATGAGGGTGATGCGTTTGCTGATTCCGTCGCACAGGCAATGGATGTTTCAATCGCGTCGTGTGAACCATGGGTTGGCTCTGACTTGTTGTGGCACATGATTGAAGTGCACTATTCGTGGAAGTTCATTGTTGAGACCCACCTCATGAACCCCGATGACTATGTGCCGCGGCCAAAACCTGACGAAAAAGATTTGCTCACTGAATACCGCACAGGACTTGATGAATTAATCAATGTGCTGTCTTTGCTCGACCCTGCTCGATCATGCTGGACATGGGCAGGCATTCAGGATGTCGCTTGGGTAATTCGTCGTATGGCTCACGAAACAGCAGTGCATGCGTGGGATACGAACCGCGCTGCTGGCGTTACCCAGGGAATCGATGCTGCGTTAGCAAGTGATGGAATTGATGAGTTCGTACATGTGATGGTGATGAACAATGTGCGTGAAGGAGAAGGCCCTCTTAGTGGCTCCGTGCATATTCATTGCACAGATGTTGAGGGTGAATGGCTGATTGTGCCAACTGATGCATCGGACGTTGTTGTGACACGCGAACATGCGAAAGGGGATTGTGCAATACGCGGTTCTGCATCACAATTGTTGTTGGGTCTATGGCGCAGGGTTCCGATGTCAGCACTTGAAATCATCGGCAACGCAGATGTTGCGGCTCAATTTTTGAATCGAACCACAAACAACTGAATTGATCAGGCAGCTATGGTGCCGAAATGTGTGACCAAGCGGATACTGAACCGGACTTGTTCACGAAACGAACGCTCATTGTTTTGATTCCTTTCGGAAAGACAATGACATACTTGCCCGATTTCGTAGCTATGACAGTTCGAGTAGAAATCTTCTTTCCGATCTTGGTTTGAATTTTCTTAATGTTTGTTTGTTTTTGTCGGGGCATCACGGTTGCGCTGCGAACTGGTGCTGATGAAGTAGCTATGACAACTGGCTGACTCGCGGTGAGACTACGAGCGATTGTTACGTCGGGAATGGTCGTTGTCGTTGTCGTGCTGGTTGTTGGTGTAGATATTGGTTCATCTGTAATGACGTCAATGGAGTCAGAGTATTGGGCCGCAGTGCCTTCAACAGAAATGAACTGCACCCATACGGTGCGAACTGAACGTGCCCCTGATGGTTCGAGTAACTGCCAAGCGATCTCTGGTGCTGTTGGAATGACGCGCGCGTGAGAGAAGTCTGCGTAATTCGAGATACGGATTGCTGCTGTTCGGGCTGGGGTTGTGAATGACAACACCACGCGAGGTGATTGGGCAGATTCGTCGTCGTCATTGATGACGACGCCGATTGGTGTGACGGCCATGAATGTTTTGACTGTGCTTTGTACTGTGCCTGAATCATTAGTGGCAGTTACTCGAAGGTAATAGTTGACTCGCGGAACCAGATTCTTAAGAGTGGCCCTGTATTCACCACTGGTAGTTCCTGAATACAAGAAGTATTCCGTCGGGTCTGACAAGTCTTGGCGCGTGGAAACTTCTGCTGTAACAAAAGTGTCAAGGCCTGTTGTGTCAATCGATGTAGACAAGGCTGCAGTACTGATTGAAGGCGTGATTGCAATGCTCCCGATTAGAGGAATTCCTCCGGCTGTGCGCACACTTTGAACCGCAGTAGTGAATGATCCCAGCTCATTCGTTGCTATCGCACGGATGAAGTAGTCAGTGCGATTGGTGAGACCAGTGACTGTTAGTGAATGTCGGGTGGGGCCGCCACTAACAAAAGTGCTCACGGTGGAGGAAGATGAATCTTCAAAGCTGCGATTAGTTGATGCTTCTAAGTGCACAGTCCCTGACAGAAGTCCGGTATCGACTGTGGCAATTGCGGAAACTCACGTGAGTGAACTCTCGACGGAAGAAAGTGCCGCGCGGGGAAGGTCTCCGATGGTGGTGAACGATTCGGTAGTCGATGTAGTACTTCCTAGTCGGTTGGTAGATGTCACACGTACGTAATACGTGGTGCGGGCACGAAGTTGAGAGATTGGCGTTGTAAGTATCTGAGTCTCTGACCCTCTGGTTGAAGCGAGTGCAACCGTATTGACGTGAGTCTTGAAGGTGTTATCTGTCGAATATTCAAGAACCGATGCTGTGGATAACCGGCCAGGGTTCACAGACACCGAGATATTTGCTTCGTTGCCGGTGATGTCGGAAATACCGAGACCCGAGATAGCTGGTTCGGTACCAAGAGTGGTGAAGGAAATGACATTGCTTACTGTTGAACCAAATGTATTGGTCGCAGTCATCCGTGCGTAAAAGGTAGTACGCGGCGTGAGTGCACTGAGATCCGTGGGAATAGCGACTGAAGAGTAATTCCCATCACGCAACACTGTGAAGACAGAGACACTGGTTGAAGAAGTGAATGTTGGCGAAGGTGAATATTCCACTGTCATTCGCGTGGCAAATCCGTTCGCATTCACTGTGCTGCGAACGGTCGCTGTTTCAGCATCAATATTTATGGCGGAACCAAGAGAGACAGTTGGAGTGCCGACGGGAGAGATGACGCCAGGAAAGAGTGACGCTTCAAGTTTCCCAGTTCCGCTTGTTCCCCAGTTCAGCCCACCCCAACACCAAACTTTGTCGACTTGGTCAATGGCACACGTTGTGCCGAGAGCTGCGCTAAGAGTTTTGAATTGAGTTCCTGAGGGGACAAATGGAGTTCTGTATGTTTTGCCACCAAGTGTGGTTCCCGTTCCGAGTTCACCAAAATCTCCACGCCCAAAGCACCATGTTTTGCCAGAGATGGTGATGACGCATGTGTGGTACCAGCCGGTCGAGATGAGGAAAAGTTTTTCATCGTTCGGCACGATCATGGGTGTGGGTACCCAACTGTCCGCGTATGAATTATTTCCGTAGAGACCCTGGTAGTTATCGCCCCAGCAGTATCCAGTACCTGTGGTTGACAGAGCACATGAGTGTTCTAGGCCAGTTGTAACTGAAGCGAACTGAACTCCGGCGGGCGTGAGAACTTTCAGTGGGGTTACTGACACTGCATATGCAAAATTATTGACGTAACCGATACCTAATTGACCTTCACCGTTTGAATGGCCCCAGCAATAGATGTTTCCGAGATCAGTAACAGCACATGAAGCACCGCCATTATCAAAATTGATTACACGCTCGCCATTAGGAATTGCAACTTTCACTGGTGTTCGGATTGGTTCTGTTTGTCCGCTTCCAGATTCAAGAATGTCTCCCCAGCACCACAGTTCGCCGGCTGTGTTCAATGCGCAACCATTGCTATAGCCGCTATGTACTTCGGTAATTGTCATTGCATGAGGAAATTCAACTGCAACGGGGGTGCGAGATGTAGGTGTGAAATAACTTCCGATGTGGTGATCTCCCCAGCAGTACACCTTTCCGGAAACAGCGAGACCACACCATGTGCGGTTTGCGCCACCAGCGATGGTGACGAAGCGGTCATTGTTTGGCAGCGGAACTTTTGTAGGAGTCGTTATGTAAAGCTCATTCGATGAAGCAATGAGGTATTTGTCGCGATTATTTCCCCAGCACACTGCTGTGCCATCCGTAGTTACTGCACACACTGTGGAGTTGCCGATGTCGACACTTGAATATGTGAACGGATCTGCCAAGGCAACTGACGATGTCGCAACCACGGCGGCAACGGGTGTGCCGACAAGAAGAAGAGCTAGAACTAAACGGGGAATGCGCATATCCGCACAGTACCCACCTAATGTGTCAAAGATGAAGGGTAGCGAGTTGCTACTCGGCAATACCTACAGGTGCATCGTCGATGATTTGGTCAAGATATTCCGACATACCAAAGCCTGTTGCGCCTTCATGTTCTCCAGAAGTGATACGCCACTTGGTCATGCCTTCGCTAATGCGTGTCATGAGCCAGTTGCCATCGGGGTCTTGGCGACGATTACGAAGGGGAATAAGGCTTGTGACTTCACCTTCGAAGTTCCACTCTTTGTTTGACTTTGAAGACTTAATGACTCCGGTCACCGTGTCGTGGTAGTTGTCTTCACCAACTGTGACTGTTGAAATTTGAACGTCGTCACACAGGTGAATCTGTCCGTTGTCCCATACGAACCCGCCACGAGAACCAGCTGCATCTTTTTTTGCAACACGACTTGCCATGAAGCCGAGGTTTTCTCCAAAGTTTGCAGTGAGCCAGCGGTAATACCACGGTGCTTGCCAGAAACGTGGGCCCCATGAATGATCGCGCAATCCGAAACCGTTGATTGCAAATTCTTCGTCACCGACACGAATAGAACCTGTTGCTGTAACTAGTTGCTCGTAGTGGCCTTTTGCGAATTCTTCGCCGGGAGCTTCATGTGGCACGTCTGGCTCGCCGCCAAACATACTTGGCTTGCCCTGACCTGTGAACGTGAGGTGCGCTTCGCACTCGGCAAATGGATTGTTGGCAAATGCCTTCTTCGGATCTGCCATGTCATGTGGGTTATCGAGAACGACAACCTTGCCGACATAGTCAATGCGTAGTTCTTCAAACGGCTTCACCATGGTCCATGTAAGACCGCCAGCATCAAGTGCATCGTTGTTGTCGATGTTCGGACGTTTGAACATGAAACCAACGCGACCATTTGGTAGGTAGATGCAAATTGTCATCTCTGCGTAGCCTTCGTTTGCACGATTGCCCATTCGGAACCATCCGCCCACTTGTGTTGCTGGGTCGAAACAATTTATGTACATGCTTTCGTTGAAATTCGACTCTGGGCCGAGTTCATGCATGTATTCGTCTGCTGGGTCTAGTCGTACTGCCATAGCCGTACCTTAGAACAACAGAGTGTCGGAATTATCAGCCGCCCGCAACGCGCGCTTGCAAGCGTCGCATGCCAGAAAGCCAACGGTCTCGGTCGTCTACTTTGCGTTTTTCGTATGTGTGAACCTCTGGGTGAGGCATCACCAAGAACTTCTCAGCGACGATGGTGTTGTAGACAATGTCTGCGACCTCTGCTGGCTCGAGCACAACCCCTGAAGCCTTGACAGCGCTTCCACCGTCAGTGTTTCCGATCCCTGGTACTGCATCTGGTGGGTTCAACATATTGGTGTTTACGCCTTGGGGACACAGTGTTGTTACACGAACACCGCGATCGCCGTATGTGATTGATAGCCATTCAGCAAAGGCAACTGCACCGTGCTTTGTGACGCTGTATGGGCCACTTCCAATTTGCGACAACAGACCAGCCGCAGATGCTGTGCTGCAGAAATATCCTTCACCAGCAGCGAGCCATTCACCCATCAGATGTTTTGCGGCCCATCTATGTGAATGCAAGTTGATGTTCATCGCGGTATTCCACGTTTCTTCATCAGTTGATTCAAGATCTGTTCCCATTCCGACGCCAGCATTTGCGTAGAACAAATCAATAAAGCCGAACTTTGCACGAGCTGCATCTATGAGTGCAACGTTTCCGGCTTCTGATCCGATGTCAGCAACTACCGCAAAGGCACTGTCGGGACGGATGGCATTGAGTTCTTTCTCGATTGCCTCGAGATTTTTCGCATCGCGGTCGGCAACTACTACACGAGCGCCTGCTGCGTGGAATCGGCGTGCCAGGGCAGCTCCGATTCCGTTTGCTGCGCCTGTTACTACGGTGGTCTTGCCCTCAAAATTCATAATTAAGACCTTATGGCACGAGTCACGGCTGAAAAGCACCAGAGATGCGTAAGTGCACACTTGTTGGGTCATGCCATCTGTACGATGTAGATATCGGGCGGAACCGAGAAATCGGGCAATCCGTTCGACACCGAGAGGAGCACCACATGATCGATACTCACGACACAGTGATCACAGAGGCGCTTGCCGTCATCGACAAAGCACTCGCAGAAATGTTGCGCCGCGAATTGGTGTCAGCTGTTGAAGTGGGCGACTTGTTGCTCGACCTTCGCGGTCTGCTCACTGCGAGCGTCGCCACCACCGTCGCTGCCGTTTAGCAGCGCCATCTTCAGCCTGTGAGGTTGAAGACTTATTCTCGCGCCCAGGTGCGAACGCAGATAATTCTGTAAATGCTTGTGACAGTGAGTCACGCAACAATGTCGGACTTTCGACTGCCGCCTCGTCAATATTGATTCCGCAGTCAAGGCTTCCCATGTAAGACATCAAGGTCACATTGAAAGCGACTCCGCCCAATGGACCAACCGGGTAATTCTCTAACAACTGCGAGCCGGCCATAAACAAGGGCACCCCGGCGCTACGCACGTTGGAGGTAGCAAAATCAACAGTTTCAGCTTGGGAACGTGCAAGGCGAGTAATGATCGATGTTGGAACTACCCCTGAAATTGTGGCCAAAGCCTCAAGTGATGAAGATTCAGCACCTGTGCGGGCAGCAATAAGAATTTCGTTGATTGCAGAAAATCGTTCAGCGATTGGCATGTCGGCCGTGGGTACCAGCATTCGCGCAAGAGTAAATGCGTTACTGCCACTGCTTTCGTTTCGAGTGCTGATTGCCATTGATGCGCGCAATGATTCAACCGGCGCACCCAATTCGCGATGGTATTTTCCGGCTGCATGTGCCACGGCAGTAACGAAGGAAGTATTCAGTGTTCCGCCCAGCGCTTTTGCAGCACCGCGCATGTCGTAATACGACACCCGAGTTGTTTCGAGGCGACGACGCAAAGATCGTGATGTCCACAATGGTGACCGTGACGCGTCAACTTCGTTGAGTTGGGCAATAAGGCCTTTGACTGTTGCAGAAGTAGATGAACCGATGCTTCCAATGATTGACGGGTCTGACAACACGTCGCGTACTTGGCGCAAGACGGCGATTGGCAGCCGCAATGAATCTGTCATCGCGCCGCGCAATGCTTCTGTTGCATCAGGTTCAGAAGCAGTATGAGAAGCATTGACAAGTTCGGGATCAATCGGCGGTAGGGGTGGCGGGTCACGTTGCAGGTCGAGATACTGCAACGACAGTTCAACTCCGCCTTGGCCATCCGTAACAGTGTGATGCAATTTTTGAATGAGCGCACTGCGGCCACCACGCAATCCATCAACAATGATGAAGTGCCACAGTGGGCGAGATCTGTCGAACGGATCAGCAACTAACAGTGTTGTGAGATCGAGAAGTTGGCGCATGTCGCCAGGTTCTGGCAGAGAAATGTTGCGCACGTGGTAGCGAATGTCAAAGGAGGGGTCATCTACCCACGTTGGGTTCCCAAAATTACCTGGCGCAGGAAGCACACGGCGACGTAGCCGCGGAAACAGAATTGATGTGCGTTCCATTCGGGCGTACAACGCATCCATGTTTGGCGCTCGGTCAAGAATGGTGATGTTGGCGAACGTAGATGCGAGGTATGGGTCTTTTTCAAGCCGCCACATCAGTGATTCTGTGTCGGTCATCCGCTTGTCACTCATAGAGGTAATTCTACTAGCCAAGAATTGACGAAATGATTGGGACTGCAATGGCCCCAAGAATTGCACCAGTAATCACACCACCGACAATGTCTGACAGGTGATGAATGCGAACCACGACGCGACTGAGTGCAACAACGCCAGCCATGATGATCCACAGAACCGCGAGTGGGAAGCCTGTCATCCAGATCAGAATTATTGCCGCAACAGTGGCTGATGACGCATGGCCGCTAGGGAAACTAGAAGTGCTTGGCGTTCGTACATCGAAGCGATCATCACCAGACACGGTGGGACGTTCCCGTCGAAAGATTCTTTTCACACCTTGGTTAACGATGATGCTCTCTGCACCTAATGCAATGGATAGTGCAATCGCCTGGTGCAGCCGGTGCATTGATCCGATGGCATACAACAGGCCAGTGATATGCCAGAGAATGCTGAAGTCACCAACTGTGCTTGCTATTCCAAACACAGTGTTGGTTATTTTGTTAGTACGCAATGGTTCAAGGATGCGATCTCCGGCTGAATCAAAACTCATGACAATGTTGGGACAACGGAGTTGACGTATTGGGAGATGAGTTCTGGTTTCTCGAGCGGTCCAAAATGGCCCACCTCGTCCCAACGTACGTAGGTGCTTCCAGGAATTCGTTCCGCAACGGTGATGGCAAATGCTGATGGCTGAAATGGCGCTATTGCTCCGGATAAAACCCAAACCTGAGTGGTGATAGAGGGAAGTGAATCCCATGCGCCACTTATCCCGCCCGTTTCATATGTACGCGCTTCGTGTTCGGGAAGGCATTTCAATTCAATGTCACCATCTGTCGTTGGTTTGAATCCGTGGCGCACATATGCCTCGCGAGCAACAGCATTAAACGCCGCCATCGGTGGCTTTGCTGCATAGTTTTCAATGGCTGCTTCGAAAGTGGGAAAACGACTACGACGTTTACGCGCGCCTGCTGGCAGCGGACTTCCGGGGCGCTCACCGGCGTCTGGATCTGGTGGGGGAAAGACGATGGGTTCAAAGACAAAGAGTGCCTTGAACAGGTGAGGTTCGCTGTGTGCTGCCATCAGCAAGCTCGCGCCACCCATGGAATGGCCAATGCCGATTATTGGTTCATTGTGTTCGGCGTATAAATCACGAGCAGCAGCGAGTGCGTCGAGACCATATTGGTCCCACGTCATTGTGGCTGGGTCAACGGTTTCTGCATCGCCATATCCGCGATGGTCAAGACCAACCACATGATGGTGTGAATTCAGTGCATGAGCGACAGGTTCCCAACAATGCGCATGAAAACCAGTGGCGTGAGACAGCAACAAAGGAGAGCCCGTGCCGCCGAAGTCGTGCATTGCGATTGTTACGCCATCTACTGAGTTGATGAGATGTGCGTCGTTGCATGCAATGTTCTGTGTCATTTTGGTTCTCGCGGTAGGCCGAGCAAACGTTCGCCGATGATATTGCGTTGCACTTGACTTGTCCCGCCTGCAATTCCTCCACCTGGAGCTGACATCATGCCAAGCGAATCGGGGCCCTCAAGCATTGCATCGGCGCCTGCAATGTCGCCGCGCAACATTGCAACTTTGAAGCCCATCTCTGTTATCCCAAGCTTCATCAATGATGATGCGGTGGAGGCAACAGGGCCCTGAGTTTGTGCAACAGACTTATACGCGGTTCCCGTTGAAATGAGAGCGGCGAGTTGTTGACGTTGTGTAGGGGAGAGCTCGCGTTCTTTGCCGAGACTTGCCAATGATTCAAGTCGACGCTCTAGACCAATGATGCTTGCACCGATGTGTCCACGTTCGTTGGTGAGCACTGCCATGCCGACACCCCATCCGCCATGCAGTGGGCCGATGAGATATTCGGCCGGTAGTTCAACATCTGTGAAGAACACTTCGTCGAATTCAGACTCGCCTGTCATCTGTTTGAGCGGTCGAACTTCAATTCCGGGCAAGTCCATTGGGATAAGAAAAAACGAAATTCCTTCGTGCTTCTTTGCCTCAAAATCTGTGCGCGCCATAAGAATTCCCCAGTTGCTGCATCGCCCGCCGCTACACCACACTTTTTGACCATTGATAATGAATCGGTCGCCATCTCTATCAGCGCGTGTTGATAGTGAACCGAGGTCGCTTCCTGCGCCAGGTTCTGAGAACAATTGGCACCACACTTCGTCTGCA
>Ga0164295_10003530_pt1 | contig 12540 bp, 10 predicted proteins | sample GEODES006metaG_FD_111798 | JGI IMG/M metagenome (GOLD analysis project Ga0164295, IMG submission 111798) | Oligotrophic lake water microbial communities from Sparkling Lake, Wisconsin, USA - GEODES006 metaG | ecosystem: Environmental > Aquatic > Freshwater > Lake | place: USA: Sparkling Lake...
GCGTCTGTCGGCGCACTGCGTGAAGGCACGTCTGTTCGCCTGATCACCGCCGCGCCCCCTGCAACCACCGCGAAGCCTTAAGCCATGTGGTTCACCCAAGTCAGTTTGCGCAACCCGGTGTTTGCCACCATGGTCATGCTCGCCCTGGTGGTGCTGGGCCTGTTCTCGTTTCAACGCCTGAAGATTGACCAGTTCCCCAACATCGATTTACCCGTGGTGGTGGTGACCACCGAATACCCCGGTGCCTCGCCAGAAATCATCGAGAGTGAGGTGAGCAAGAAAATTGAAGAAGCGGTGAATTCCACCGCCGGCATCAGCGCCCTCACCTCCCGCAGTTACGAGGGCTTGTCCGTCGTCATTGTCGAGTTTCAACTCAGCGTGAATGGCCGCAAAGCCGCTGACGACGTGCGTGAAAAAGTCTCGAATGTGCATCCGTTTTTGCGTCCCGAAGTGAAAGAGTCGCGCATTCTGCGGTTCGATCCAGCCAGCCGTCCGATCTGGAATTTGGCGGTGGTCGCTGACCCGCAAAGCCTGCCGGAGGGCGTCAAAGCACCCAGCCATGTCGAGATGACCAACTGGGCCGAGCAGGTGTTGAAAAAGCGTCTGGAAAACGTCCGCGGTGTCGGCTCTGTGGTGTTGGTGGGTGGCACCAAACGCGAACTCAATATTTATTTGAATCCGCAAGCGATGGAGTCCTTGGGCATCAGCGCCGACCAGGTGGTGAACGCCGTGGCCAATGAAAACCAAGACCTGCCGGTCGGCTCGGTGCGCTCCATTCAGCAAGACCGGGTGGTGCAAGTGCAAGGTCGCATGGAACGGCCCGAAGATTTCGGCGAGATCATCATTGCCCGCAAAGCCGGCAGCATCGTGCGCTTGAAGCAAGTCGCGCGGGTGAATGATGGTGCGCAAGAACTTGAAAACCTGGCGCTCTACAACGGTGGCCGAACTTTGTTGCTGTCGGTGCAAAAGTCGCAGGATGAAAACACCATCGAGGTGGTCGATGGTTTGGCCGCCACCGTGGAGAACATGCGCAGCCAGTTGCCACCGGGCATGCGCTTGGAAACCATCTATGACGGCTCGCGGCAGATTCGCGTGGCGGTCAACAACGTGCGCAAAACCCTGATTGAAGGGTCGCTGCTCACGGTATTGATTGTGTTTTTGTTTTTGAATTCCTGGCGCTCGACCATCATCACCGGCCTGACCTTGCCCATCGCGGTGATCAGCACATTTTGGATCATGTCGCTGATGGGGTTCACCATCAACATGATGACGCTGATGGCTTTGTCGCTTTGTATTGGCTTGTTGATTGACGACGCCATCGTGGTGCGCGAGAACATCGTGCGCCATGTGCAAATGGGCCAGTCCGCCTTCAACGCGGCCATGGACGGCACGCGTGAAATTGGCTTGGCGGTGTTGGCCACCACCTTCTCTATCGTGGCTGTATTTTTGCCCATCGGTTTCATGGACGGCGTGATTGGCAAGTTCTTCCACGAGTTCGGCTTGACCATCGTTGCGGCGGTGATGATTTCCATGTTTGTGAGCTTCACCCTCGACCCCATGCTCTCCAGCATCTGGCACGACCCGAGCATCCACACCCCTGGCCAAGCACCGGCCAAACGCAGCTTCTATGACCGAACCTTGGGTCGTGTCACCGGTTGGTTCGAGGCCAGCACCGAGCGCCTGAGCCACGCTTACCAAGGCCTGCTGGCCAAGGCTTTGCGCCACCGCTTGGTCACCGTGCTGGTGGCCCTGGCCGTGTTTGTGGGCAGCATTTTCATGGTGCCCATGCTGGGTACCGAGTTCGTGCCCAAGGCCGATTACTCCGAGGCTTCGGTGACCTTTTATGTGCCCGTGGGTTCGTCCCTGCAAGTGACCGAGGCCAAGGCCAAAGAAGTGGAAGCCATGCTGCACAGCTTTCCCGAGGTGCGCTACACCCTGAGCACCATCAACACCGGCAACGCCAACGGCAAGATTTATGCGAACGTGTATTTCCGCATGCTGGACCGGCATTTGCGCAACTTCAACATCAACGACTTCACGCCCAAAATCCGCGAGCGTTTGCGCAACATGCCGGGCTTGACCGTCACGCATGTGGGCTTGCTCGATTCGGTCGGCGGCTCTAAACAAATCGAGTTTTATTTGCTCGGCCCCGATCAAGCCGAGTTGGAACGCTTGGCGGCCGTGGTCATGCCCAAAATTTCGAACGTGCCGGGCTTGGTGGACATCGAGTCGAGTGTGAAACCAAACAAGCCCACGGTGGACATCAGCATCAAGCGAGAAGCGGCGGCTGATTTTGGTTTGGGCGTGGGCAGCATTGCCAATCAATTGCGCACTTTGGTGGCCGGTCAAAGCGTGGGCGTTTGGCGCGCCAGCAACGACCAAACCTATGACGTCCTCGTGCGCCTGGACCCCACGCTGCGCACCACCCCGCAAGACCTGGAGCGTTTGCCTTTCAATGTCGGCCAAGGATCGGACGGCAGTTCGCGCATCGTGCGCTTGAATCAGGTGGCGCAGGTGAAAGAAGGCGTGGGCCCCAACCAAGTGAACCGGCGCGAACTCTCGCGCGAAGTGGCTTTCAGTGGCAATACCTATGGCCGCCCGGGTGGGGATGTGTCCAAAGACATCCAAGCCATCATGGCCGAGATTCCGATGCCCGATGGTTACCGCTACCAGTTTGGTGGTTCCACGAAAAACATGAAGGAGTCATTTCAATACGCCTTGATCGCCGTGGCGATGGCGATCATCTTCATCTACATGATCTTGGCCAGCCAATTCAAAAGCTTCTTGCAACCGCTGGCCTTGATGACCTCGCTGCCGCTCACCCTGATTGGTGTGGTGTTGGCCTTGATGTTGTTTCGCTCGACCCTCTCGATGTTCTCCGTGATCGGCGTCATCATGCTGATGGGCTTGGTGACGAAGAACGCGATTTTGTTGCTCGACTTCGCCATCCGTGCCCGTGAAGGTTTGCTGCGCCACGACGGCACACGCGAACCACCCATGCCCCGCAATGAAGCCTTGCTGATGGCCGCCAAGGTGCGGCTGCGCCCGATCCTGATGACCACGCTGGCGATGGTGTTTGGCATGTTGCCGCTTGCGCTGTCGGTCAGCGAAGGCTCAGAGCAACGCGCGCCCATGGGCCAGGCCGTGATTGGCGGCGTCATCACGTCGTCGCTGTTGACGCTGGTGGTTGTGCCCGTGGTCTACTGTTACTTGGACGATTTGAGCGCATGGCTCAAACGCAAGTGGCAAGGTCCGGATGCGCGCGCGGCCTGAGCTGCTGGCTAAAATCATTCAATACTCAAAGAGACACATGAACACCGAACTGGCACGCTTCAATATGGTCGAACAGCAAATCCGCACCTGGCATGTGTTGGACATGCGCGTGCTGGGCCTGCTTTCGCAACTCGATCGCAGTCTGTTTGTGCCCACCCCTTATGCTGCCTTGGCCTACAGCGACACTGAAATTCCGCTGGCCCATGGGGAGCACATGCTGGTGCCCCGCGTCGACGCCCGTTTGTTGCAAGATCTGCAACTCAAGCCGCATGAAAGCGTGTTGGAAATCGGCACCGGCAGCGGTTACCTGACCGCTTTGTTGGCCCTGTCTGTCGCGCAAGTGACCAGTTTGGAATGCCACGCCGACCTGGTCGAGCGCGCCCAACAACATCTGGCACAAGCCGGTATTGGCAATGCACAAGTGCGCCAAAGCAACGGCGTCCCAGCCTTGCAAGAGAAGTTTGACGCCATTGTGTTGGGTGGATCGGTGGCCGAGGTGCCCTCGTCCCTGTTGGAGCGACTCCACCACGGCGGTCGTTTGTTGGCCGTGGTCGGTGACGAACCCATGATGCACGCCACCCGCTTTACGCTGTTGCCCGATGGTCGCAGTCACCGCCAAGTGTTGTGGGATGTGGTCACGCCGCGTCTGCATGGCTTTGCCGAAACACCTGCCTTCCAGTTTTAACCACGTAGTCTCAACGAAAGAAGTTCATGAAATTGTTTCGCACCCTGCCCTTGATCGCGGCCATGAGCATGGCTTATGCAGGCACCGTCAACGCGCAAAGCCTGGTTGAATTGTTTGACGCCGCGCGCGAATTTGATGCGCCCTTCAAGTCGGTGCAACTGCAGGCCGAGGCCACCAAGCGCAAAGTCGAACAAGCCCAGTCCAAATTGGGCCCGACAGTGAATTTGAACTTGAATGCCAACACCAACAGCATCGATACCAATTTGGCCGCCGCTCGCAGTTACAGCGCAGGCACTGCCACTGTGGCGGGCAGCCAAGCGCTTTACCGTCCCGCCGATAACGCCGAAGTCGCGCAAGCGAATTTGCAGTTGAAGTTGATCGATGAACAACTGCGCGCCGCCGAGCAAGACCTGATGGTGCGCCTGAGTCAAGCCTACTTTGACTTCTTGGCCAGCCAAGACAGCCTCACGTTCTTGCAAGCCCAACTCAAAGCAGTCTCGGAGCAACTCGCCTTTGCTAAACGCAATTTCGAGGTCGGCACCTCCACCATCACCGACACCCGCGAAGCCCAAGCCAGCTTCGACCTGGTGGTGGCGCAAGAAATTGCCGCCACCAACGATGTGCGCGTGAAAACCATGGCGCTTGAGCAACTGGTGGGCAAGTCGGGTTTGAATCCCAAAGCCGTGGCCCTGAGTGCCATGCCGCAAGCGCCCCAGCCTGCCAATGTGGACGACTGGGTGGCCTTGAGTGCGCAGCAAAATGCCACCGTCAAACAAGCCCTGATTGGGGTGGATGCGGCCAAGCTGGAAATTGACAAAGCCAATGCCGGTTTGAAGCCCACCGTTGATTTGCAACTGAGCTACAGCATGCAAACCAACATCAATGGCACAGCGGCTTTGGCCATGAACAAAGATTACAACCTGGGCTTGGCCACGGGTGCGGTGGTGTTGAATTGGCCGCTCTACACGGGCAACGCCTTGAACAACCGCGTGCGCGAAAGCGTTTCACTGGCTGGCAAAGCCAGCGCCGATTTGGACAACGCCACCCGCAACATCGCCCAAGCCACCCGTGCCGCCTACTTTGGCGTGGTCTCGGGTGTGAGCCAAGTCAAAGCGCTGAAAGCGGCCGAAGACTCCAGCCAAGTGGCCTTGGAAGCCAACCAACTCGGTTACTCGGTGGGTGTGCGCATCAACATCAATGTGCTGGACGCGCAAAGCAAGCTGTTTGACACCAAGGCCAAGCTCGCCAAGGCGCGTTACGACGTGTTGGTGGGTCAATTGAAACTGCGTCAGCTCAGCGGCAGTTTGCAGTTGCAAGACCTGCAAGACATCAACAAGCTGTTGACACCCTAAGGTCTGCACGCCCAAGGAAAGGCTTGTGCTTTGCACAAGCTTTTTTTCGCTCAATGGGCGGCGGCTTGCACGTGTGCGTCGGGTTTGACCTGGCGCAACAAGGCCATCATGTCCGCTTGAATCCGCGCCAAGGCCTCGGGCGTTTGACCTTCAAAACGCAACACCAACACCGGCGTGGTGTTGGAGGCGCGGACCAAACCAAAACCATCGGCCCAATCGATGCGCACGCCGTCAATGTCGCACAACACCGGCTGGTGTTCGGGCGATGGCATGCCCTTGGTTTGGGCGTTCACCAACAGCTCAGCGGTGACACGGTGCGGTTCACCCTCGGCACAGGCCACGTTGAGTTCGGGCGTGGATTGGCTGGTGGGCAAAGCGTGCAACACCGCGTTGGCGTCGGGTGAACGGCTGAGAATTTCCAGCAAGCGACAGCCGGCATAGGTGCCATCGTCAAAGCCATACCAACGTTCTTTGAAAAACACATGGCCGCTCATCTCGCCGCCCAAGGGCGAGTCGATGGCTTTCATGTGCGCCTTGATGAGCGAGTGACCGGTTTTGAACATCACCGGTTGGCCGCCAGCAGCGCGAATGGCTGGAGCCAATTGCTGTGAACATTTCACATCAAACACGATGGCCCCACCCGGCACACGGCTCAACACATCTTGTGCAAACAACATCATTTGCCGATCGGGGTAAATGGTCTGACCATCGTTGGTGACGATCCCTAAGCGGTCGCCATCACCATCAAATGCCAAGCCCAATTCGGCGCCCGTGCGGTGCAGTGCCGCAATCAGGTCTTGCAAATTCTCGGGCTTGCTCGGATCGGGGTGGTGGTTTGGAAACGAGCCATCGACCTCGCTGAAGAGTTCAATCACCTCGCAACCAATCGCGCGCAAGATGTCCGGTGCCGAGGCGCCAGCAATGCCATTGCCACTGTCAACCACGATGCGCATGGGGCGACTTAAATGAATATCTTGCACGATGCGTTCTTGATAAGCTTGATTCACGCTCACCTGTTTGACGCTGCCACCGGCTTGCAACACCCATGTTTCGTCTTGCATCATTTGGCGCAGACCTTGGATCTCATTGCCATAAATCGCACGACCGGCCATCACCATCTTGAAACCGTTGTAGTCCTTGGGGTTGTGACTGCCGGTGATTTGAATGCCGCTGCGGCACAAGGTGTTTGCGGCGAAATACAACTGCGGCGTGGTGACCATCCCCACATCAATCACTTGAATGCCGGCTTGCACCAAACCTTGGATCAACGCTTGTGCCAAAGCGGGACCACTCAAACGCCCGTCTCGACCCACGGCCACGCTGGTTTCACCCTGCGCCAAGGCTTGCGTACCAAAGGCTTTGCCCAACGCCAAAGTAAAGTCGGGGTTAAGTGCGGTGGGGACAATGCCACGGATGTCGTAGGCCTTGAAAACATGTGTAGAAATTTGCATAGCGCGCATTGTAGGGTGGGGCCTGCACGCCCAAGGGCGGTCGATCGGCTTATGATGAGGTTCCATTTGTTGACATCATTCTTTCTGATCACATGTCCTTTGCACAAGCCGCCCACAACAGCCTTTCCAAGCTGTGGCAAATGCCGATCAACACGCCCTTGGGGCGGATGTGTTTGGTGGCGGGCGAAGCAGGTTTGGTTGGCGCCTGGTTTGATCAACAGCAACACCGTCCGGCTATCGATCAATTGCCTTGGGGCCCCAGTCTGCATTGGTTGCGCGAAGCCAAGCAGCAAATCGGTCAGTACTTTGCCGGTGAGCGCCAAACCTTCGAATTACCCCTCGAAGCCATCTACGGCAGCTGCTTTCAGCAACAAGTGTGGCAAGCCCTGCGCGACATTCCCTTTGGGCGCTTCACGGCCTATGGTCAATTGGCCGCGCATTTGAATCAGCCCAAAGCCGCCCGCGCCGTCGGCATGGCGGTCGGCCGCAACCCTTGGAGCATCATCGTGCCCTGCCACCGCGTGGTGGGTGCCAATGGGGCCCTAACCGGTTATGCCGGGGGTTTGGACCGCAAACTGGCCTTGCTGCAACGCGAGGGCATGCTTTTGTGACACCGGGTTTGCGACGGCGCGATTGGCTGCCCGAGTTTGTGTTGTTGGGCATGATCTGGGGGTCGTCTTTTTTCTTCACGCGCATGGCCACGCAAGAATTCGGTCCTTGGTCCACGGCATGGATGCGGGTGTCGGTGGCGGCGATCACCTTGTTGCCCCTTCTTTTTTGGCAACACCAAGCCCAGGCGATCAGAGACGATTGGCGCAGTTTGCTTGGCATGGGCTTGTTCAACTCCGCCGTCCCATTCTTTTGCTTTGCGTTTGCCTTGCAATCGCTCAATACCGGCTTGTCATCGATCTTGAATGCCACCACGCCGCTGTTTGGGGCGCTGATCGCTTGGGCTTGGCTGAAGGACAAACCCACGCGTTGGCGGGCTTGGGGTTTGCTGCTGGGTTTTGCCGGTTCGGCTTGGTTGGCCGCGCATGCGCCTGGCGGTGTGTCATTCAAAGCCGGTGGCTCCGGCTGGGCCATTTTGGCCTGCTTGCTGGCCACTTGTTGCTACAGTTTCAGCTCCCTTTATTCGCAGCGCTATTTAAAACACGTCTCCCCCATGGTGATTGCCACGGGCAGCCAACTGGGTGCGTTTTTGGTGTTGGCGGTGCCCGGTTTTTGGTTCTGGCCCAACGTATGGCCAAGCACCAACGCCTGGCTGAGCCTTTTGGCCGTGGGCATGATGAGCACTGGCTTGGCCTATGTGCTGTACTTTCGCCTGATTGTTAAAACCGGTGCCGCCCGCACCATGACCCTGACCTACTTGATCCCCCTGTTTGCCAACCTGATTGGCGTGTTCGCCTTGGATGAAATCGTCACCGGCCAGATGCTGCTGGCCGGTCTGGTGATCTTGCTGGGCACCGCCATGGCAAGTGGTTTGTTGGCTTCACAGCCGGCCATCCCTGCCCCTTGATGAGCGCGCTGGGTGCGCGGTGTTCAATGCTGTCTGTCAGGGGAGCGGGTTGGCAGGCCCAAGCCCGGGGCTTGACACAGCGCCAGCCACTGCCGGTTCAGGGCATGGCCGGGCGTGGCCAACGCGCTCATGATGCTGAAGTGGTGCAAGCCGGGCTGCACCTGGGCCACCGGCACCCGTTCACGGCCCCAGGCGTGTTGGATCAATTGGTTGTGCGACAAAAAAGCTTCGCTCTCTAAGCCCCCGACGACGCTGTGCAACACACCCCGGGTGGGTGCGGGCAACCATGCTGGACTGGCCTTCATCACGTGCGTCTCGTCCAGACGCAGCGCTTCTTGCAGCAAGGGGGAGCGGCGGATGGAATCGAGCTCATACAAGCCCGATACCGACAACGCCGTCTTCACCAAGTCAACCGGCAAATCCGGCGCGTAAGCCCGCCAATCGCAGGCCAACATCATGGCCGCCAAATGCCCACCGGCCGAATGGCCGGCCACATGAATGCGCTGCGGGTCACCGCCCCAGGTATTGATGTGCCGCCAGACCCACGCCAGCGCTTTCACCATCTGCATGACGATCTGTGGAATGGTGACCGCCGGGCACAACGCGTAATTCGGCACCACCACCGTGACGCCTTGCGCGGTTAGCGCTGGGGCGACAAATGAATGGTCCGACTTGTCCAAGGCCCGCCAGTAGCCGCCGTGCAAAAACACCACCACAGGTGACAGGGTTTGTGTGGGCATGTGCGAATGGTCCGGACTCGCGTGCCCCTTGTCAGCGGTGAAGATGTCTAAGTTTTCGTTGAGCCCGCTGCCGTATCGCAAGTCTGTCAAACAAGGATGGCTGTCGCGCACGGCTTGGGCGTCGCGGGTCCATTGCGCCAGGTAGCTGGCGAAATCGGGGACCAAGGCACGGTTGTTGTACATCCGGTCGTACCAGTCGGGGCTGTGATGAGGGGTCATGGTGGGCAGTTTAGACCCCCATCAAGCTATTCACCCCAATTAGATGGCGAACTCTAATCATGTTGCACCGCAACAAAAATGCTTGTCATCCCTAGGATAAACCCTATACTTCGATACATGCTGCGCCGCAACATGATTTCAGCGCAGTGCCCGAGTGAAACAAACTTCAAACCTAAGGAAAACTGACCATGATGACCCCAGAACAAATGATTGCCGCTCAAAAAGCCAACGTTGAAAGCCTGTTCGGCCTGACCGAAAAAGCCTTCGCCGGCGTGGAAAAGCTGGTTGAACTGAACATGGCTGCCGCCAAAGCCGCCCTGCAAGACAATCTGCACCAAACCCAAGCCTTCTTCAACGTGAAAGACGTTCAAGAATTGATGGCCTTGCAAGCCGGTTACCTGCAACCCATGGCCGAAAAAGCCGCAGCGTTCAATCGCCACGTGTATGACATCGCTTCCAGCACCGGCAGCGAATTCAGCAATGCGGTTGAAGCCAAAGCCTCGGAAGCCCAAAAAGCGGTGGCCGGTTTGGTCGACTCTGCCGCCAAAAACGCCCCTGCCGGCTCCGAATCCGCTGTCGCCATGATCAAAAGCGCTGTGGCTGCCAGCCATACCGCCATCGAAAGCGTCCAAAAAGCAGTGAAACAAGCGACTGAAGCAGCTGAAGCCAATATGCACGCCATGGCCAGCAATGTGACAGCCACGGCCACCAAGCCAACTGCGCGCAAGCGTTAATCCCCAAACTGGGTCAAGGAAAAACCCGCTTCGGCGGGTTTTTTCATGGGCGCTTTAAGGGGACAGGGCCGCTTTAACTTGCGGCAAGGCCTGTTTCATCGCGGCGCGTCCGGCTTCGATGCTTTTCTTGCGGGCGGAAAACTCGGCGCTGCCCACATCGGGCAAAAGCGGGCGAACCACCACATCGGCTTGGGTCAACTCGAGTTGGCTGATGCTTTTGCCCATGATGCTGAAGGTTTGCATCAGCACTTTAAAAATATCGCTGGTTTTCGCGTCTTCGGGACGGCTGGAAATGTCCACCGCGATGATGTATTCGGCGCCCATGAGCTTGGCGTAACGCACCGGCACCGGCGACACCAAACCGCCATCGACATAATCTTTGCCACCAATGCGCACCGGCTCGAACACCGAGGGCACGGCGCTGGAAGCACGCACCGCTGTAGCCACATCACCGCGCCTGAACAAAATGCCGTCGCCGGTTTGCAAATCAGTGGCCACAATGCCCAGTGGCATCTTCATGTCTTCAATCTTCAATCCGTTCAACTGGCTGTTGACGTACTTGCCCAGCGCCTCGCCACGCAACACGCCACGGTTGCTAAAGGGCAGTGTCCAGTCCGTCAATTGAGATTCATCCATGGCCTCGGCCAGCCAGGACAGTTGCGCGCCGGTTTTGCCACTGGCATAAAAGGCTGCCACCAAACTGCCGGCAGAGGTGCCCACCACCAGCTGCGGTTTGATGCCTTCCTCTTCAAGCACTTGCAACACGCCAATATGGGCAAAACCCCGGGCCGCGCCGCCGCCCAAGGCCAGGCCCACTTTAGGGATTCTTTTCGCCACGGGCGTTGGGGTGACAGGCTCGGGGGGTTTGACCGGCGCAGGTGGTGTGGCGCAGGCGGCCAAAAGTAGCAACAGCGCCGCCAAACCGAGTTTGGATGCGTGGCGTTCAAGTGCATGGAATTTCATCATGGTCAGATTGTCGCAGTCTGTCACTGCCATAATCGTTTGGCTGGGCGACAGATTCTTGGCCCCATTTCCCTGAAAGGCACTCATGCAAATCAAAAACAACGTTTTTATCGTCACCGGCGGCGCGTCCGGTCTGGGCGAAGGCACTGCCCGCATGCTGGCGCAACACGGCGGCAAAGTCGTCATTGCCGACATGCAAGACGACAAAGGCCAGGCGATAGCGGCTGAAATTGGCGGCGCTTTCATGCACTGCGACGTGGCGAATGAAGAACACGCGGCAGCGGTCGTGGCCAAAGCCCAAGCTTTGGGCAAATTGTCCGGCTTGGTCAATTGCGCGGGCATCGCGACCGCCGAACGCACTGTGGGCAAGACCGGCCCGCATTTGTTGGCCGGGTTTCAGCGCACCATCAACATCAACTTGGTGGGCAGCTTCAACATGATCCGCTTGAGCGCGCAGGCCATGAGCACCAACGCACCCGAAGCCACCGGCGAGCGCGGTGTGTTGATTTCCACCGCATCCGTCGCCGCCTATGACGGTCAAATTGGCCAAGCCGCTTACGCGGCGTCCAAAGGCGGAATTGTGGGCATGACCTTGCCCATTGCGCGGGACCTGTCCAAATTAGGCATCCGAAATATGACCATTGCCCCCGGCATTTTTGGCACCCCCATGATGTTCTCCATGCCCAAAGACGTGCAAGACGCTTTAGCCGCTGGCGTGCCCTTCCCCTCGCGCTTGGGCACACCGCTTGACTACGCCAAATTGGTGATGCATATCCTCGACAACGACATGCTCAACGGTGAAGTGATTCGCCTTGATGGCGCAATTCGTTTACCTCCCAAATAAATCTCCACCCAAGGTCCCCATGACAAACACCACTCTCTTAAACACCATGACCCGCTCCATGCGCATTGGCAGCACCGCTTTGGTATTGGGCACGTTGATGCTCAGCAGCACTACGGTGATGGCCGACAGCAAAAAACGCGCCGACAGCCCCGAGGCGGGCACCGGTTACAAAGCCAAAGCCGCCACTTTCTTGAAAAACCGTGGCGTGGCCTCGGCCAATCCCTTGGCCAGCCAAGCGGGTCACGACATCTTGAAAGCCGGTGGCTCGGCGATAGACGCCGCCATTGCCGTTCAAATGGTGCTGAATTTGGTGGAACCGCAGTCCAGTGGCATTGGCGGCGGCGCGTTCTTGCTGCACCATGATGGTCAAAAATTGCAGATGTTCGATGGCCGCGAAGCCGCCCCCCACCTCAGCCATGAAGAACTGTTTGTTTACAACCATGGGGAACTCATGGCGTTTGAAGAAGCCATGGTGGGCGGTCGCGCGGTAGGCGTGCCAGGCACCTTGCGCATGTTGGAGGTGGCGCACCGTCAACATGGGAAATTGCCTTGGGCCAAGTTGTTCCAACCAGCAATTCAGTTGGCTGAACGCGGCTTCAAAATCAGCCCGCGCTTGCATGCCCTGTTGTTGGCCGATCGCCCCTTGCGAAAAGACTTGAACGCGGCACCTTATTTCTACAAACCCAATGGACAACCCTTGCCCATCGGTCATGTCCTGAAAAACCCCGGTTTGGCGCAAGTGCTCAAACTGATCGCGAACGAC
>Ga0164295_10003531_pt1 | contig 12539 bp, 7 predicted proteins | sample GEODES006metaG_FD_111798 | JGI IMG/M metagenome (GOLD analysis project Ga0164295, IMG submission 111798) | Oligotrophic lake water microbial communities from Sparkling Lake, Wisconsin, USA - GEODES006 metaG | ecosystem: Environmental > Aquatic > Freshwater > Lake | place: USA: Sparkling Lake...
GGGCGAAGACGGCTCCGTCGACAAGGGCAAGTGCGACATCACGTTCAAGGTGAGGCGTGATCCTTCGATCGTCTTTCTCAAGATCATCGTCCCGACGATCATTACGATGTACTTAGGTCTGCTCGGGTGTTTCTTTTTGGTCTTCGACATTGCTGGCGACCGCGCCGCGCTCCTGAGCGTGTCGATGCTCATCAACATGGTCAACCTCCAGCAAGACTACGGGCTTGGGAAGCTCATGTACGCGATGTGGTTCGACTCGTTCTCGATCTCGCAGATCGCGATCACTTTGATCGCGATTATAATGTTGATCATTGAGCACAGGCTCTACCATGCGGGCTTTGAGGTGGAGGCCCTCGTACTGCAGTCGATCTGGCAGTGGCTAATCAACCTATGCATCTACCCGCTGACGACGTTAGCCATCATCCTCAACCCTATGTACCCCGGTAAGGACGGCGGCATGGGTGCGCCGTCCATTGCCTGCTGGATTATCATGAGCATCTGCATCTTCCTCGCAGCTTGTGAGTACTACCGGCGGCTGAATGCAGGGCGCGAGCGGCGGAAGAAATGCATCGACAAACTCAACGAGTGCACCGGTAAAGATCGCACTGAATTTATGCGACTGTTCAAGGAAGCCTTTGAAGCCTTCGATGAACTGGGCGCTGGTTCACTCCACATTGATGTGCTGCGGAAGATCCTCATGGCGGCCTTCAACAAGGATTTCAACCAGGATGGGAAGATGGACGACAAAGAGATCTATTTGAAGTCGATCGACGAAGCGCGCGCTCTTGCGGGCGCCACAGGTGGCATGCTCTCACTCGAAGCATGCACAGACATGTTTTCAAAGCTGCACGTCGCAGGCCGTGACGACGCACCTCATGAGACCCACGGGCCAGACGTTGATGGCTTGACAAACGTGGCTCATAGCTCATACGGGGCGGATGTGGTTAGCACGTTTGGCGGGGCGCGAGAATCACCGCCGTCAGGCGTCGTCCAAAAGCGCAAAGGGCGCTCGATGTTCGGTTTTGGCTCTTCACCGGTTGTTCAAGTGCAACCGGAGCACTAGGGCAACCGGAGCACTAGGGTCACTAGGACTGCATGGGCGGCGACGCCCTAGTGCTGCCGCTCCGAGGTACACGGGCGGCCACGGAGGCTGCCGGCTGCGGGCTGCGGCCTGACGTAGTCCCGATGGCGCGGGATGCGGATCCTGCCGTAGGATGCGAGACATTCGGAGCGGGGAGCATGCGGAGGTGCGAGCGTGCGCGCTCAAGCAGGCGTTCGGGCGGCACGTAAGCCTGGGACAGCTGAGAGAGACGCGGATTGGCACCTTCGACGCTGTGGACAGCTTCAATCGGCGTGCCAGTACAGTCGCGGCATCCATGTCAGCATCACGGTCGGAAGTTACTCGGTCAGAGAGTCAAACGGGGAATCGAATCAACGGGACGAAAGGGGACACAATTCGAGACGGTAGTCAAGATCGAGTGCCTTTTCGGAGTGCTTTGTCCCGATCGTCGTTGTTGCCATGTTGAGTCGGTGTTGGGGGGCAAAGCTGCACGTTCGGCGTGGATGCTGGCGTTTGGGTATGCGGTATCCCGCGCGCGGAGGCTGGAGCGCGGGTGCGGTCGCGGTCGCGCCACGCGCGGGTCGGGCGGTGGTGCAGGTGTGCGCGTCCGGTCCGCGTGTGCGTGGCCGGCAAGTGGCATGGTGGCCTGCCGCGTGAGCCGAACGATTGGTTGCGAACGGGAACTCGGGCTGCACGCGTCGGCCGGCCGCGGGCCGGCGCGTATTAAATAATAAACGGAGCTCAACGCACAACGGCAAGGGCCGCCGGCGGGCGGGCGCATAACGGATAACGAAAGCGCCGTGTGCATCAGCTTACAGCTATGGAGCTAAATGTGGATTGCCCGACCGCGCGTGTACGAGCGCGCATAGTATTTGGATCATGGGAAATAACCAATCAACGCTTAGACGCGGCACCATTTTGACTCTAACTTCTCATTTACACCAACGTCACCTCACCTTCTTCACCGTTCCATTGGCCGCAACGGCAACCGACACGGGTGACGGCGCCGGCAGCGCGGCCCACTTCTTGATGGCGACGGCGGAGGTGGCGCAGGCCGCTGAGGCCAGGGAGGCGAGCATGGCAGTGCGTGCCGAAGGCGCGCTCCACATAGGCTGGCTACTGCCCGGATATTTGCTCGTCTCCTGGAGGAGTGCGATCGCGTCGCCAATACGCACGCCCAGCTCGAGCCGCAGCAGCAGCAGCTGGCGCTGCGCCTTGGGCGAGTCCACGCCGCTTGTAAGAAGCTGCCGATGAGAGTACGAGGCGATGATCGCCAGCAGCACAGATAGCAGCAGGTCGAGGAAGTTCATCCACCACGAAAACTGCTTTGAGAGTGCATTTGTGAGGCACAGTTTGTCGATCGTGATGAGGTCTTGCATGGCCGAGACAATCGTGTTGAGATATGCCTCGAGCTTGCACAGGCGCGCCAGCACCGGGTCCGCCTCGACCAGCGACTTTTGGTACGATTCCACATTATTGACCAACTTGAGCAACTTGAAGATGCCTCGGCTCTGTGAGAGAGTCGCGGCGATATGACCCGCGCGCTTGCTCGCGCCGGGCTGCGACGCCGCTAGCTTGGCCGCGTATTGCAGAACCTTATACAGCTTCTCGCGGAAGTCGGTCGACGCATGCAGCGCGCAGCCGAAGGGCACGAGTGGGCAATCAGAAGACATCGACTTCGCGTCTGCGACGCACCATGTTTGGAGCCCTGATTTGGGACATTGCATGGGAGTGAGAGAGATGTCGCCTGATTGAGTCCTGATTGCCACAACAATCGGTTTGCACGTTCTTCCTGAGGGTTAAGGTACATTGTAAGTGGTGCGTGCTGCTGGACGCGTGAGCTGCGACGGCGACTTACATTACTAACGTTTGTCACGTCAATCTCATTCGGTACAGTAGTCATCATCCTGCCTCAGCGCCGCGGAGTCGGGAGTGCGGACACCGCCCGTCTCGCCCTCTCCATGTTTCAACGCATGTGGACACCTGCTACCTTCACCATCCCCGAACGTTGAAGGACGACGCCGCGCGCCCGCCATCGTGATAACGGACGTACCACAAGCGCTTCTCATCGTCCACTTCGACGCCAAGAGAACGCAGCTCCGCCTGCAGAACATCCGCCTTCTCAAAGTCGCGCGCCTTCTTCGCGGCGAGGCGCTTGCCGAGGAGGGCATCAATACGGCCGAGCTCATCGGGTTTGAGATTGTAATCATCGGGCGCAGCACGGCTGTAGTCGTGATTCCGAGGCGTCTGTTTGCTGCCACCTTCCAAATTCGGATTCTGAGGCGTCCGTTTGCTGCCGAGGGACCGCACAGCGCCGCCGCTACCCTTGGCATCCACAAAGCGCCACTGGCGAGCCTTGTCATCGAGCTCGACTCCCGCGCCGGCGAGCTTGTCGGCCAGCCGTTCGGCTTCGTCAAAGTCACTCGCTGACTTGGCGACGCCTCGCTGATAGATGAGGCCCTCGACGAGTTCGAGCTCCACCGAGCTGCGTCCGGCCGTCCCGCCATCGCGGGTGTACTCGTACACGAACGAGAGGCCGTCGGCGCGCCACGAGCGCGCATCGTCCGAGACAGTCACGCCCTTCGCCTCCAGCTGTGCGAGAATGGCATCGGCCTCCTCGAACAAGCGATCGAGCTTCTTGCGTAGCCGCATCGCCACGAGCTCCTCGATCGCCCGCAACGCGTCTGGATCGAGCTCAGCGGTGCACTCGCGCGCGCGTGCGTACGGCTTGTTACGGTTCGCCATGCGCCGCGCGTCGCGGTCGCGTCGCTCCTGCCGCCAATTGCTGCTGGCCACCGGCAGTGCTGCGTTCGCCAGTGTCGACATGTCGCGTCCCTCCTGCCGCCAATCGCCGCCGGTCGCCGGCCGTGCTGCGTTCGCCGATGGCGACATATCCCACTCGCGAAATCCACCGTACTCGGCCCGGAACTCGGATTTGGTATATGCGCGACCATCGTTAAGATCGATGCGCCGCTCGCCATTGTCGTAGCGTGGTGGCTGCTTCGCCCTCTGAGCGGCGCCACCGTCCACGACCCACTCTTGCTCATTGTCGCGCACGCTGACACCATACTCAGCGCCAAGGCGCTCGCGGATGGCATCCGCGGCCTTCCAGTTACGCGCAGCGCGCGCTTCTTCTCGATCGCGCAGCAAGTTTTCTACTCGGGCTACGTCCACTTGAGCCGTGTCGCCGGCGGCACGCTGGTAGCCGCTCACGGACAGGAGAATGGCAGGCGTACGCGTGCAGGCCAGCGCATTCAGATAGTGCGCTTTGATCGCGTAGTCCGAGCCCGGGCGCACGGCCAACAGAGTGGCCACGAGCAGCTGGCGCATACGTGGAAGTGTGAATAGGCTGTTAATAAGAGGGCACGCAGACTAGGTGTTGAGAAGAGGCGTGGGCCTCCAGTAGAGCAGTAGAGTAGATTCGGCGTTCGTTGAGGTAGACCCCGTCGGAATCACGGAATGTGTTTGCGATTGAGCCCGCGTCGTCGTCGGAAACGGAATCAGATCACAGATGTCACTTGTCAGTCAGTCAGTTTGAGTTTCGTCGCGGTCCCCCCGCGCTCACCACCTACATCATCGAAAATCTAATGTTTGACACACTCACGTGCGTCACTCTCACATGATCACGTTCAATAATTCTCACCGATGCATATGCCGGATATCGCAAGCGTCGACCGGAAAATCTCCCGTCCGTAACGTCTCTGAACGACATCAGTGCTCGACACTGCCATCTCATTTTTTCGTCGCATCCGCAAGGCGGCGCGGAGCTGCGTGCGCCGCTGTGCCATCTGCACGCGCGCACATGGTTCCTCGAGCCACCATCTCACCACTGCGTCCCACATTAGCCGCTACACGGCAAGCAGGTCCTCGAGAAGGCCCAGAGCGGCGGCCTCCGACTCGAGCAGCGCCGTACCGATCATCGCGGCCTTCTCCTCGGCGTCGGCGCCCACACGCCGCCCGAGGAAGTACTCGGCACCCTCGAGCGTGCGGAGCATGCGTCCGCGGCAGTCGACGACCGTGGAAGTCTTGTAGCCCTCCGCGCCGTCGTACGAGCCGGGGCAGTTGTACACGGTGCCCACGACCGCGACGAAGCCAGCGCACGTTCGCTCCGTAGACCAGTTGTGCAGGAGCGCGACACCCGACTGGTGTGACCATCCCGGCACCTTGGGTAGGCGCACGGGCGCGCATGGCACCACGTCGCCCAGCTTGATGCCGTCGAGCGGGTTCCCCGGGTCCAAGGGCGGCACACTGCTGCCGTCGTCGCGCCCGAGTGCGCCCGAGCGAGAGCAGAGCCACAGCTGCTTGCGCAGCTGCTCGAGCCCCCCCGCAGGTCGGCCGAGGTAGTAGGTGGTGCCGCTCTTTGTCATAGCAATACGACCGGTCACCTCCACCACCTGCGACGTGTACTCGAGCACGTCGCCGTCCTCAAAGCCACCCGCGTTGGAGAAGACGCGGCCGGTCAGCTGCAGTGGGCGCGAGCCGTTGAAGGCGAAGCTCCACTCCTCGAGAAGAACGTGGAGCGGCGCGGCATCAGGCTGCACTTTTACGTGGTCGGCTGCGCCGGCGCGTGCCCGCTCGATCGCGCGCGACGATTGCTGGCCGCCGCGAGCGCTATCCGGCTGCTGCTGACGCGCCGTATTTGGCTGCGCTTCCGGCTTGCGCAAGGCGTTCGTGTTGAGCGGTGCGACGTTTGTCGTATTCTCCTTGTCATTTTCCGCGTGGGGCTTGCTCCCAAGACGGACGGACTGACGTCCCATTGAAGCGGACGACAGCATTCAAAGCTGACGACAGCATTCTACCTTTTCAAAAAAGGTGATCAACACGACGCGTTGACACACACAAAAACAACAGGGGCCGCGCCGCACCCACACCGCTCACATCATCGTTGCTTGCTGGTCGCGTTGTACTTCGCTGCGACGAGCTGGTACGCGGGCTTCGGCCGGCGCCAGAAGTCGACCACGCCCTTGTGATTGACGCCGCCTGGCCTGCTCGTGATGTTGATGTAGGAGCAGTTGGGCGGGAACATGTCCGGTATGTACTGGCACGCCGTGTTATTCTCCTGCGCATCGTCCACCTTGAAGTCAAAAAAGTGCCAGATTGTGATCCCCGAGATGTTGGAATTGGCGATCGCAACGTCGACATCACGCGTGACGATCTCCGTTTGGTACTTGAGTGTCCACTTCGCGTCGGTGGTGTTCGCATCCCATTCATAGATGCCCCCTGCGCCCGTCTCCGAGATGACAAACGGTTTGCCGATCGTGGCCGCCGGCCCCGACTTGGTTTGACCAGTAGCCACACTGCTGGCGTACTTGTCCCACGAGCGCTCAGGGCAGCTCAAATCACCCTCGCATGTGTACCATCCCGGGTAGTCGTTGTACGCGATGAGCGTGGCGTGCTCGTAGCACATACCCTTGTCCTTCTGTGAGTCGGCCCACGTCTGAAATCGCGTCGGGTCACGAACGCGTGCTCGGTCGGCCATCGCCTTGTACGCAGGGCAAGATTCATTGTTGGCGCTCGGCCCCTCATTGAACCATCCCCATGTCAAGATGGCGGCATGGTTGAGCGCATTCTCGAGCATCTCGTCGAGCTGCGTGAGCTGCAGCTGCACCCAGGCCGGGTCCTTCGTGTTCTGCACGCTCACACCCGGCCCGAGCGTCTCGCACCACATAAGCATCCCCGCCTCGTCAAGACGGTCCAGCCAACGAGGGTCCTGCGGGTAGTGGGCGCCACGTACGTAGTTGGTGCCCCCCATCTTGAGCAGCGCAATGTCCTCGTCCATTTGCGCGTCGGTGGGCGACGCGGTCACGAAGGTGCGCGCCGTCGGCCCCTGGCCTGGCCACTGCGTGTGGTGGTTGTACCCAACGAGCTTCAGGACTTTCTCGTTGACAGTCAGACGTGCCTGATCGACCCCAAAAGACCTCAGGCCGAAACGCTCGATCACCGCGCCGCCCTCGAGGCCTACCGCAACTGAGTGCAGATTGGGCGCCGTTGTCGACCACACGCGCGCATCGGGCACCTGCACGTCCAGCAGGCTCGCCACTCCCGCGCTCACACTCGCCGTGTGATTGCTCGGCGCGCCGCCGTCGAAGGCCAACGTGAAGGTGACCGCGTGCGGAAAATTGGACCAGCTGGTGTTGGTGAGGACGACGCTGATGTCGACGGCCGAGTACGGGGCGTTCGTCGTGGGCAGTACGTATGCACGCCAAACCCATGGCGTCGCTGCCGGCGCTGGCATCGCATGCAGCTCGACGGAGCGCATCAAGCCGCCAAAGTGCCAGAAGTCACCCCCCGTGTGAAGTGGTGAGGTCGTGGCGTTGAAGCGATTGTCGGCCAGCACGAAGAGCTCGCGCGGCTCGTCGTTGTGCTTCGCCGGAGCAGGCACGTCGCGGTGGAACGCGACGTAGCCGCCGGCAAGGTGGTGCTCAATCTCGATGCCGTCCACGAAGATTCGGCAGTAGAAGGAGCAGGCCTGGAACTGCAGACGCACGTGCTGGCGCTCCCAGCTAGACTCATTGCCCCTGCCAAAATAGGTGCGGTACACGGCTGTGCCGCGGAAGCCAAGTTCGCCCATGCCCTGTTGGTCGAAGCACGATGGCACCGTGGTCATGTTTGGCGTGGCCAGCTTCAGGATCTCTTTCGCTGGAGCCATGGCATCGACGCCAGAATACAGTCCGATTTGCCAGATGCCATCGAGGAGGCGCACGTTGCGCGCGCCCGAAAACTTTGGATAGTAGCGTGGTGCGTCGGACCCAGCAGCAGCGCCAACCAAAAATATCGTAATCATCATGGCAAGCAACGCGCCGCCTCTCTCCCTAGCTTCGGCCGCCATGGCCTTCGTTCTGGGAATAACCTCTTTCGGCGACGCCGCGGCGTGAACAGTATGTCTTCTGGGAAATTAACTACCTGGAATCATGCAGCAATCACCGCCTCGATGCTCGCCCACACTTCAGGTTGCGGCCGGTTGGCGTCAATCTTGTGGACAAGGCCCGTTGGCCCGTAGTGTGCGAGGATGGGCACCGTCATGGAGTGGTAGGCTTCGAGGCGCGACTTGAGCGCCTCCTCGGTGTCGTCCTTGCGCTGCATGAGTGGCTCGCCTGTCTCATCATCGAGCATCGTCTCTGTGCTGGGCTCCCGCCCGCGGAGGCTCTTGGGCGGGGCGAACTTGATGTGGTAGGAACGCCCCGACTCCTTATGTACCCAACGGCCACAGATGCGCTCCGTGAGCACTTCGTCGGGCACGTCGAGCGCCACCACACAGGTGACCCGATCGCCGGCCTCCGCCAGCATCGCGTCCAGCATCGTGGTCTGCTTGACCGTGCGCGGGAAGCCATCAAGAATGAACCCCTTGGAGCAGTCGTCCGCCGCGATGCGCTCCCTGATGAGGTTCACCACAAGCTCGTCGGTGACCAGGCCTCCGCTCTTCATCACGCCTTCGGCCTGATGGCCGAGCTCAGTGCCGGCAGCCACGGCCGCGCGGAGCATGTCGCCCGTCGAGAGCTGCGGAATGCCGAGCATCTGGACAATCTTGGGAGCTTGCGAGCCCTTGCCGGAGCCAGGTGGGCCGAACAAGATCATGATCTTCTTGCTGCCGCCGACAGCTGGCGCTGCATCGCGCGTCGGCGCTGCATCACGCGTCGGCGCTTCGCCCTCCTTCAGATACTGAGCATACGCATTGTACTCGCTCTGCTGCTGTCCATATACATTGTTTGCCTCCGAGCCACGCTTCGACCACGATGGCACATACCTGTCTCGCTTGCCCTCTGGAGCCCCTGGCCCTGCGCACTGCAGAGAGCTCGATCGAGCGAATGGGGAGCAGCCAGCACCTGTGTCTCTCCTCGGCTGCCCAATACTTGGACCACAAAGCTGGAGGCCATGAGGCGCGATCAGAAGCAGAACATGCATCGAGAAAAAAAGACGTTATGAAAGTGCTCGCAATATCTCCGATCTGGATTGTGGGGGTAGCGTACGTTTACATTCGGGGCTCGGGGCTATCAAGTTTGAAACGGCCACACGTGAAAGTTCGGCTTGAAAACCGAGCGCGGCTTCTCCTCTGCTCTCTCTTGTGCTTGCTCGCACTCGATATGTCATGGCTCTTCGAATCGCAGGAGTCTGTGATGCAGAAACAGATGTTTCAGCTCAAGTTCACTTCAAAGCAGATGGCGCGCGCTCACAAGAAGGCGGAGAAGGATGAGGCCGCGGAACTCCTCAAGGTCAAGAAGGCGATGCAGAAGGGCGACGAGGGCACCGCGCGCATCTACGCGCAGAACGCGATCCGCATGAAGACGATGGGCCAAAACTACCTTCGATTGTCGAGCCGACTCGATGCCGTCGCCTCGCGCGTTGAGGGCGCTCTCAAGATGAAGGCGGTCACGAAGCAGATGGGCGGTGTCGTCTCAGGGATGGACAAGATACTCGCCACGATGGACGTCGAGAAGATTGGACAGGTCATGGACAAGTTCGAGGCTTCTTTTGAACAGATAGACGTCGTGAGCTCGTACGTCGAGTCGGCGATGAGCTCGACCACATCGTCCGTGACCGACGAGAGTGCCGTCGACAGCCTGATAGCGCAGATGCAGGCCAGCGTGGGGCTCGACATTGGCTCGAAGGCGCTGGCGGCAGGCTCTGGGACGATCGCGGCACCGGTGGGCACGAGCGATCCGGGCACCGATGACTCGGCGCTGGTGAGTCGGCGAACGCGAAGCTCCTACGTGTCTCGGCAGCCTGTGCTATCTCCTAACGTCCATGCCCCGCGCCTCCATCCTCCTGTTGCGCAGGAGCAACGATTAGCGGCGCTCCGCCAGTGATCTCAGACGCACCGTGCGCGTCGTGTATTCAGGCCCGGGGCACTCGAAAACCTGTACAACCCTGCCCATGGCACGCTTTCGCCGCGCCGCAGAATTCAAGCAGCCCCCGGGGCCGCGGACAAGTTAACAAGTTTTTCCATGTAGCGGGCGCCGGGGTGCTCGCGGTATCCGATAATGGTAAATGGATGTAAAAGTTCTGACGCGGAACGCCGAACGCGTTATGAAGAGATGTACATATGAGTTTCGCTCTATTCAACATCCGATTCCTGAAAGCTTCCACGCTTCGGCTTCAGCGTCGAGGCGACCTGTCCCGGAGGCGCCAGGGTCGGGAGTCCACCTGGTCCTTGCGCGCGAATCATCAAGCGGCCGAGACCCCCAAGGGATGAGCCGTCCTCGAGAGCCCAGCCGTACCGGCCCTTGTCGAAGGGCTCGGCGGAGCGCAGCCAGCCTCCCTGCACCGCGCCGGCTAGAAAGGGCTGCGCGGTGCGCAGGATGCCGAGCATGGGCGCCGCGGTGGAAGGTGCCTCGCGGACGAAGACAAAGGGTTTGTGTGCAGCGAGGTAGGTGAGTGGCGGCGTGAGCGTTCGGATGGGCTCGCTGGGGCTCACCTCGGCCACTGGCGGCACTGCGTTGCCCGGCTTCGGGCTGGTGCGTGCCTCGCGACGCGTCCTGTCGATTGCCCTCGCCACCTGCAGATAGAACGTGTCGTGCAGTCCGTGGACATTGGCATGGTCCCAAAAGTTGCACATCAGCGTGAGCGAGGGCGTGAGCGAGACAGCGTAGTGCCACCAGCCCATGGGAGCCAGAATGGTCTGCCCAGGCTCGAGCACTGTCGCAAAGAGCTCCAGGCCGCAGTCGCGCGCGCGCTGCTGGTCGCGCGGGTCGAGTGGGTCCAGTCGGCCGCTGTACTGCGTGCCACGCCCCCTGTCGAGTGCCCGCGGCGGCGCGACTTTGAGCGAGTCCTCGGGCCGGCAAAGCACGTACAACTTGCGGCCGCGCACGTTGCACAGCCACGCGTGTGCGTCATGGTTGTCCTGGTGGATGCGTGTGATCGCGCCGATCGGGCCGGCGAAGAGTTTGCACAGCCCACGCGCTTTGGCCACGATCGCGCCCACCGAATCCAGGTTAAAGGCCGCATGCAACCGCTCGTACTCAGCCACGGTGCGTGGATGCGTTGTGTTGGGCAGCTTATCGATGTCCGGGTGCCAGAGCTGCGGCAGTGCCTCGAAGACGTCCCAACCGTTCATGTACAGCACGGGTGCCTTGCCCGCCTCGGCTGCGCCTGACAGGTGCGCGGTGCGCGCGTACTGCATCGCCTCCCGCAGCGACGTCTCGACGATCAGAGTGTCGCCGGTCTGGTCACTATCAAACAGGGGGGCGCGCTGCTTGCACGTCACGTACTGGTCGCCGTACTCGCGCTCCCAAAAGGTCCAGCCCCATGCGGCCGCCGGCCAGCCCGTCTCGGCGCGCTCGCCCGTAAGCACCATCGGCGTCCGCGAGTCCCAGGCCGTCCCATAGGGAGCATGCAAGATGGGCGACGCACCCGAGATCAGCTTGGGCCCGAGGTCCTCGCCTGCGGCGGTACTGGGCGCCGCTGCCGCCCCCGCCCCCGCCGCACCATTGGGCGTCGCACTGTCGAGGGGACTGTCGAGGGTGTGACTGGTGAATGCCGCGGCGTCGCGCGACGGCAGCGGCAGCAGCGCCCGGTGTAGCCGAGCGAATGCAAAATAGCTTCGGCTTTCTGGCGTGGGCAGCGGCTGTGGGGAACGCAATCGGCGTAACCACGGCGGAAGCTGCGCGAGAGGTTCCAAATTGGAAAGCTGTGAGAGAGGGCTGTCGGTGGGCAACGCGTCCGCGATAGCCTCGGGGTCTGACGCTGCAAATCGGCGCTCGTCCTCAGCGGCGGCGGCGGCGGCGGCGGCCCGAGCTCGCTCCGGCTGGTAAACAAGGAGCGGAGGCAGCTGCATCTCGGACGGCGAGCTCGCGTGGTACCGGAGGGGCATGTTCACGGGAGGCGTGCCGGGCAGGCGCGCTGCCCTCTCGGGAAGGTCGGCGGGCGGCGGCAGCATCAGCAGGCGGCGCAGCAGCCATGAGTTCCGCGTCGACGTCTGCCGATCGTTGATCCCGAGCATCTCCACCTCAAACACGAGGTGCGCCGACGGCGGGATTGGGCCCGAGCCAAGTTCGCCATAGGCGAAATCCGGTGGCACGTGTATGCGCGCGAGGCTGCCGAGCGTGAGTGCGCACAAGCCAACCTCCATGCCGTGCACGACCTGCTTGCTGCCAAGCTTGATGGTGAGAGGCCCACGACCACTGAACATCTTCGAACGAGAGGCATCCACGCAGCAGCCTGACGTGGCTAACAGGCAGGCATACTGGATTCGGACCGTGTCTCCTGATTGTGGGCGGGCCCCTCTGTCGCCGCCACCCAAGATCTCGACGCAAAGCCGACTGCACGCAGCAAACGTTTGGCCCTCATCAGGCCACCTTGGAACTTCCAATAGTGGTGAGGCGTCAGCTGTGGCTGGCTCTGCACATGTGGGAGTGACGGAGAGAGACGCTGCACCCGCATGATGCTCAACCTGATGATGGAAGCGCCACGCGTTTCGTGCGTGTGTCGAGCGTGTCAGCGTGAAGGCCACCATGTCGATCAGCTGGTCGTCCCCCTCTGAAAA
>Ga0164295_10003533_pt1 | contig 12538 bp, 7 predicted proteins | sample GEODES006metaG_FD_111798 | JGI IMG/M metagenome (GOLD analysis project Ga0164295, IMG submission 111798) | Oligotrophic lake water microbial communities from Sparkling Lake, Wisconsin, USA - GEODES006 metaG | ecosystem: Environmental > Aquatic > Freshwater > Lake | place: USA: Sparkling Lake...
CATGTCGCCTTCCACAAAGACGGCTTCACCGACCTCCGTGGCCGCTTCGATTATGCGAGCCTCTCCACCGACGACGCTCTCCGGGCCAAACGGTTCGCGATCCTCGTCATCAGCCCTGAAGACGGCGCGGTGATCCGCGAGGCCGACGCGCCCGGGAGGTAGGCGGGCAACGCGGAGGCCCCGCAAGGGTGCGATCGAAGATGGTCAGCGGAGCGGGCCCCAGATCTCGGCGAGGAGATCGTAGAGCTTTGGAAACTCGGTTTTGAGCTGCGCCCGGTTGAAGGGATGGAAGTCGTTGGAGCCGAAGTAGGCTTCGGTCATCTCGGCGAAAAACTCCTTCTGATCGGTGAGGCCGTAGTGCTTCACGCGTGAGCCGTCGTAGAGAAGGGCTTCGTCTCCCTTGCCGCTCGCCTTGAAATCCTCCCAGGCGGCGAGGACGCGCGGCTCCTCGAAGCCGAGGACCTGATCGTGGTAGGCATGGGCGAGCTCGTGGAGAATGACCCACGGCTGCTCGTTGATGTTGCGTCTGGTGGCCACATCGCGGGCCCGGGGGAGGTGGACACACTTTTCCAGGCTGCGGGGATAGCCGTTGTCGGCGAGCCAGTCGGCGCTGGGGTGGTACTGCATCGAGCCGAGCGTACCGCATTCCTTGTCGAGGACGATCGTCACCTTGCGGAGGACGTCGACCTTCTCTTTGGGGAGAACGATGCGGATCTCGGTGAGCTTGGCGGTGAGAAAGGCGAGGGCCTCGCGGCCGAGGGCTTCGTCGGCCCCTCCCGGTAACAGGCAATCGTCGACGAGGATCGAAAAACCCTCGATCGTCCGCCGGGAGCGGGACGTGGGCTGGGTTGGTTTCGGAGGCGTGGTCTCGGCGGCGACCGGCGTTGCCGTTGGCGCGTCGGCGGGGGTGGCCCTGGCCACCGACTGGGACATGGCAGGCCAGAGGATCGCAGCGGCTGCGAGCAGCCTGACGGCGGCAACGATCGAGCAAGCGATCGTCACGGAGAGAAGCTTTGTGGAGCGGGGCATGGGAGTGATCCGGGTTGAGGAAAGAGAGACTGCGAGTCTACCGAGAGGTCATGGCGTGCGCTCGGAGCGACGGCGTCAATCGGCCTGTGTGCCCCTTCCCAGCCAGACTATGCTGCAGCCCCGGCCCATCCCCGTGGGTTGATTCCACCTCGTAAGGTGCACCCTGTCGGCGGCTGGATTGGCGTCGGGCTTCTCCACAGCCTGTCATGAACGGGCCCTCATGGAGAGAGATGGAGAGAGACGAGGCGATACGCCGATGGAACCGTTTTTCTCTTCGACAGGCTCGATCGTTTGAATGAGGCCGGCGATGCCCACTGGTGCCACCCAGCCCCCCGGCCTTCCCCCTGCCGCGTCTCCCCCTCTGTCCCGCGCGACGTGGCTGGCGACGCTGGTCGGGTATTTCCAGCCGCGTCCGCTCGCCGCGGCCCTTGAGGTGGCGGTGCTCGACGGGGATCGTGTGTCGCTCGCGCCGCAGTTTTCCCTCGACGGGTTTTCCGTTCCGGGGTCGCTCGTAGCCCCGCCGCGCGGCCGGCCGGTCGCCCAACTCCAGACGATCCTCGGCCACCGGGTTCGTCTCGATCCTGCGGCGCGGGGGGTGATCGAGCGGATCGGTGGCGAGCCGGTCGCCCTTCCTTTGGCCCAGGCGGGGCCAGCGCTCGAGGCCCTCGCCGCGGCTGGCGTGCCGCTGATGCTCCGCGACGGCGGCGGCCCGTTCGCTGTCGGCCCGGCCCTGCCGCGGGTGAGCCTCACTCTCGGCCCCGACGACGCTCTTGCCGTAACGTCGACGCTTCTCGCCCCCGATGGCTCACCGGTCGCCAAGCCTGTCGATCTCGCCCTCCTCCGAGCCAGGGAGGGCTGGCATGCCGACACGCAGTCCCTCGTCCGCATCTCCCTCACCGGCTCATCCCTCGATCGGATGCTCCTGCTCGATGGTGGGGCCATGGTGCTCCATGGCGCCGAGATCGCTGATTTTCTCGAACATCTGACCCGCCATCCGGCGGCGATCGGCGCCCTGGTCCGCGGCCCGGCGGTCGCCGAGACGCACCGCCTCATCAATGCTCCGGCGACGACCGACTTCCGTGTCGGCGTCGTCGAACGCCACGGCCAGTCACTTCTCCGCGTCGATCCGATTCATCGCCACGAGCGCTTTCAGGTCGGCCACGACGAGGCTTTTGCCGCGCATGCCGGCGGCGAGCGGTGGATTCGCCGCCGCGGAGCGTGGATCGCGATCGACGGGGAGCGCGTCGCTGCGATCGACCGGACGGCCGCGTCACTCGGGCTGACGCTTGCGGGGGAGGGATTTGAGTTTCCTGCGGCTGACAGGGAACGGGTTCTCGGGGCCTTCGCCACGCTCGGCGGGATCCGGCCGACGGAGGCGTTTGGCCAGTTTCTCGCCTGCCTGGCCGACTTCGATCAGATCGAGGAGGTGCCGCTCCCCGCCAACCTCCGCTCGAGCGTGCAACTGCGCCCCTACCAGCGGCATGGCGTCAACTGGCTCTGCTTCCTCCAACGCTTCGGCCTCAACGGCATCCTCGCCGATGACATGGGCCTCGGAAAGACGCTCCAGACGCTCGCGGCCGTAGAGCGGGCCCGGGAGATCGGAGGCTCACCGCTCCCCGTGCTGATTATCTGCCCCACCTCGGTGATGCTCAATTGGAAAAGCGAGATCGGGAAGTTTCTCGAGCACAGCGACACGCTCCTCTTCCACGGGCCCTCACGTGGCCGGCAGGTGGAACGGATGACGGCGGCTGAAGAGGCGCCTGCCGACAGCCCCGGGCTGTTTGTGATCACGAGCTTCGACTGCGCCCGGATCGATCACGACACCCTCAACCGCATCCCCTGGCTGTACGTCATTGTCGACGAGGGGCATACGATCAAGAATCCCGACGCCAAGCGATCGAAGGCGATTAAAACGATCCCCGCCCGGCACAAGATCGCCCTCACCGGCACGCCGATCCAGAACAAGCTCGAAGAGCTGTGGTCGCTGTTCGATTTTGCCATGCCGGGGTTCCTCGACTCGCGCAGCGCTTTTCGGCGCCGCTATACGATCAACAATCGCGTTGACTGGCCCGCCGTCAACGAGCACCTCATCCCCCGCATCCGGCCGTTCGTTCTCCGCCGGCTCAAGAGCGCCGTCGCCCGGGATCTCCCCGAGAAGATCATCGTCGAGCGGCAGGTGCCGCTCACGCCGCTCCAGGTGACGCTTTACAACGCCGTCCGCGACAGCGTCGAGTTTCGCCAGATGCGTGAGGCGGTGGAGGAGCACGGCGTGGCCCGCTCCCAGACCCACATCTTTGCGGCGCTGACGAAGCTCCAGAACATCTGCAACCATCCGCTCATCGGGTCGGGGCTCGCTTCTCCCCGCAGTGCCCTTCCGGCCGATTCCGGCAAGCTCGATCTCCTCCAGGAGCTCATCGAGGAGGTGGTCGACGGTGGCCATCGGGCGCTCGTCTTCTCGCAGAGCACGCGCGTTCTCGATCTCATCGCCCACTGGTTCGGCCAGTGGGGGGTGACGTCGCTGAGAATTGACGGGAGCACGCCGGCCCTCGACCGCGTTAAGCTTGCCGACACCTTCAATGCCGACGCCTCGATCCACGCCTTCCTCCTCTCGACGCGGGCCGCCGGCACGGGCTTGAATCTCGTCGGCGCTGACACGGTGATCTTCTATGATCACGATTGGAATCCGGCCAACGATGCCCAGGCGATGGACCGGGCCTATCGGATCGGCCAGACGCGGAATGTGACCGTCTACAAGCTCGTCTCCCGGGGCACACTCGAGGAGAAGATCCTCGCCCGCCAATCCGAAAAGCTCATTCTTGCCGAGGGGGTGATCGGGGCCGACGCCGGTGGCTTCAAGGACCTCTCGCGCGACGAACTCCTCGACCTCTTTACGCTCGACGACGAGGCGTGACGTCGGTCGGGCCCGCCGATCCCGTGGAGGCTTTCATGGCCGATGATGTTGAAGCGGTGCTTCCTCTGGCGTGGTCGAGCGCCGATGACGAGGCTTGGCCATTCATGCGACTGCTGCTGGATTTCGCCGCGATTGCTTACGACCCGGAGCCGGTGGGGCTGGGGAAGCTCCGTGCCCGCGGTCTCACCGGCCATCTGCTTTCGGGGCGCGGCGTCGACGCCTTTCCGATGGCCCTCTATGCGATCCGCGCTGGCAGCGACGCGATCCTCGCCTTCCGGGGCACAAAGGGCCGCGGCTCGATGCTCCAGAATCTCAAACTGATTCAACGGAAGACCCCCGAGGGCCGCCTCCATGCCGGATTTGCCGACGGCTATGCGGACATCCACGATGCCGTGATCACCAGGCTCCGCCGCGACGGCGCGACGCGCGTCTGGCTGACGGGGCATAGCCTCGGGGGAGCGCTTGCCGTGGTGGGGGCCAATTGGCTCGAGGCAGCGGAAGTCGATGTCGCCGGTGTGGTCACGTTTGGCCAGCCGATGGTGGCGATGCCCGACCTCGCTCGTGTGCTCGGCAGGCGGCTTCGCGGCCGGTATGTGGCCTTCGTCAACGGGGGCGATCCGGTGCCGAGGGCGGTGTTGCCCTACGTCCATTTCGGCCGCTGCATCCGTCTCGCCGGGGGCGTGTTCAGCCGGTTCGACCGGGTGCCGAGGACGTTCGGCATAACGCCGCCGGCGGGTGCTGGGGCCGACGGGGAGAGAAGCGTGAATGACGACGAGTTCGGGCCGCTGACGGCAGCCGACTTGGAGTCGCTCATCGAGCGGGTCGAAGCGGAGGAAGCCGCGCCGAGGGTCGATGCCCGGGGGCAGATCATGGCCCGCGGAATCTTCAACCTGTTTCAATCGCATTCGCTGGCCGCCTACGGGGATCTCGTCGATCGGTTCCTCGCCGTCGGCCGGGCGTGAGCCGAGCCGGTTCGGCGGCGCGGCGATAGCAAAGAGCCGGGCCGGGCACCTTGCGATGCCCGGCCCGGCTGAAGATCAGTCAAGTCGGAGCCCCATTCAGGCGGTCGTTGCCGGCTGGAGGAGACGCCGCGCGCGGCGCTCGAGGAGCCCGAGCGAACCCGTCAGCAGGGCCAAGGCGCTGCCGAAGGAGGTGGGATCGATCTCGGGGACAGCCGTGAAGAACGCCCCCAACGATCCACCGGGATTGCCCGCACCCGCGGTCGGGTCGTTGAGGTTTGTGTGGACGTTGTAATAGGCCTGGCCGGTGAGCAGATAGTTCACGAAGTTGTCGAAGGCGGTGTCCCTGCTGCCGCCTGCGCTGACTTCTTGGGTGACGAAGCCGTTCGAAAGACTTGCCGGGGTGTACGTGGTGGGACCCAACGTGGCGGCAGGGGCGCTGGGGCCGGTCGAGCTGGGGCTTCCGGAGAAGTTCAACGCGACGGTCCAGTTGGTGCCCGTGGGGAACACGTAGGGGCTTGCCGTCGCCTTAGCATGGATGTGCGACGCGCTGACGTTGTTGTTGAGCCCTTGGTACGTCGCTTGAAACCTGAGCGTGCGGGCCACCGTGTCAATTCTGATCTCCGCGGAACCAGTCCCCGTCGGCGTGGGCGTTGCGACCTGGTGCACAAGGTCGCCCCTGAGGTGAAGAAGTTCCGCCGTTGCGTTTGAACCTCCCGCCAGAATCCCGACCGATGCGACCGCGATCATCCACAGCGAATCTCGAATCATCTTCTTCATGTAACCGCTCCAGTGAGAGAGTGAGAAAAACACAGAGCGACATCCCGAACTCATCCGAACCCCTCCGCAACGAGGTGCCGATGCGACCGGGAGCCGCGGAAATCAGCCAGTCCACCCGAGAGCCCTGCCGCTGGAGAAACCCCTCAGCCGCGTCCCCGGTGTGGTGGAAACCGGGGCACGAACGATTCGGGGTGCAGGTTCTGTGCCAATTGCCCAAAGGGGTGGCGATCAGCGCATCTGGGCCCCTTTTTTGCCGAACGCCAGCGAAATAGGGGGGCGATCCGTAATCCCTTTGATGGGTTGGGATATCACCAAATGAGGGAGAGGATCCCTTGTGCCGAGAGAAAACCCCTTTTTTTGAGAGGGGGCCACGGATCCTCACCAAAAGAGGGAGGCGTCTCCCGTCGATGGTGGAACAAGGGCGAGTGCGCCTGGCTCCATCCCTGCCGCTCGCGAGCCGCGGGGATCGCTCGGTTTAGGCGAGGATGTCGCGGACGACCGTGCCGGAGACGTCGGTGAGCCGGTAGTCGCGGCCGGCGTGGCGGTAGGTGAGCCGCTCGTGGTCGAGGCCGAGGAGGTGAAGAATCGTGGCGTGGAGATCGTGAACGTGGACCCGTCCCTCGATCGCATCCCAGCCAAACTCATCGGTCGCCCCGTGGATCAATCCCCCCTTCACTCCCCCGCCGGCGAGCCACATCGTGAAGCCGTAGGGATGATGGTCGCGGCCGTCGGCATTCCCCTCGCGCGCGGGCGTTCGGCCAAACTCTCCCCCCCAGATCACGAGCGTCTCCTCGAGGAGCCCGCGGGCTGCGAGATCGGCCAGGAGCCCGGCCACGGGGAGATCGGTTGCCAGCGCGTTTTTCTCATGGCCCCCCTTGAGATCGGAGTGCTGGTCCCAGGGCTGGAAGCCGCCGGTCGTGTGATAGAGCTGCACGAAGCGCACGCCGCGCTCCACGAGCCGCCGGGCGAGGAGGCACTGCCTCCCGAAGACGCCGGTGGCCGGTTCGTCGAGCCCGTAGAGCCGACGCGTCGCCGCGGTCTCGCTGGTGAGATCGAAGGCCTCGGGGGCCTCGCTCTGCATCCGGTAGGCAAGCTCGAAGGCGGCGATCCGGGCCGCCAGTCGGCTGTCGTCGCCCCGGCTGGCCCGATGAACCTCGTTGAAGCGAGCGAGCGCATCGAGGTCACGACGCTGCTGGGCGGCCGCGACTTTCGAGTTGGCGAGATTGCGGATCGGATGGTCGAGATCGGAGACGAAGGTTCCCTGATGGGCAGCGGGGAGAAAGCTCGCGCCATATTGACGGGCCCCCTCGATGAGCGGTCCGGGGCCGATCGCCATGAAGCCGGGGAGGTTTTCATTCTCCGACCCGAGGCCGTAGGTCACCCAGCTCCCCAGGCTCGGCCGGGAAAACACCCGTTCGCCGGTGTTCATCAACAGGCAGCCACCGGGATGATTCGGGTCGTCGGTGACCATCGAGCGGATCACACACAGCCGGTCGGCCTGACGGGCCGTGTGGGGGAAGAGCTCGCTGACATCGATCCCCGCCTCGCCATGGCGGGCAAACTTCCAGGGGGAGGCGAGGAGCGTGCGCTGCTGGCCGAGATAGGCCTTCGGCGCCGGCTTGCCGTCGTCGGCCGTGAGACGCGGCTTGGGGTCGAACGTGTCGACCTGCGACGGCCCCCCCGGCATGAACAGGAAGATCACCCGCTTCGCCCGGGGGACGAAATGGGGGGGCTGCGGGGCGAGAGGATTCCCCTCTGTGGTCGTGGCGGCGAGCGTCCGCCCCTCCTGGAGCAGGGCGGAAAGCGCCACGGCGCCGAAGCCGGCGCCGGTGCGGCAGAGGAGATGGCGACGGGAGATGGCCGGGGAGAGCTCAGTCGACATGGACAAACTCGTTGGTGCAGAGGAGCAGATGGCACAGCCGCGTCCATCCCTCTCCATCCGCTGATGCGGTGAGGAACTGCTCCGCAATCGCCAGCTCCTCTGCGGTCGGCAGGCGACCGAAGAGGAGCCCATGGAGCCGCTCGAGCCTCGGCTGAAGATCCCTCTCTGGCAGCTCGGCGATGACGCGGGCCGCCAGCGCATCGGCCAGATCGAGCACGAACGGATCGTTGAGCAGAAAGAGGGCCTGGGGAGCGACGGTCGATTCCTTTCTTGCCTCGACGATCGAGCAGCAGTCGGCGGCGTCGAAGAGCGCCCCGAAATCGGAGGTCTTGGCACCGGTCCGCGCGGCCATCAGGTACAGGCTCCGCCGCGGTGTGGTGACGTCGGTGAAGGCCGGGCCGCCGGTCGTCGGGGTGAGTCGACCGGAGACGGCCAGGCACGCATCGCGGATCGCTTCGGCTTCCAGGCGCCGCCGCGGCATCCGGGCGAGGAGCCGGTTCTCCGGATCAGCTGTTGGCGCCGCGCCGCTTGCCTGACGGTAGGTGCTCGAGCGCATCAAGAGCCGGTGCATCGCCTTCACCGACCACCCCGATTCGACAAACCGGCTGGCGAGGTGGTCGAGGAGCGCCGGATGGCTCGGCGGCGCGCCCCGGAGCCCAAATCCCCCCTCGACCGGCACGAGCCCAGCGCCGAAATGATGCTGCCAGAGGCGGTTGACCATCACCCGGGCCGTGAGCGGATGGGCCGGGCTTGCCAGCCACGCCGCCAATTCGCGCCGCCCGCTCCCCGGCCCGATCGCCACAGGAGCCGCGGCGGCAAGCACCCGGGGCACGCCGCGCGGCACGATAGGCCCGAGGTTTGCCGGATTGCCGCGGATGAACACCGCCGCATCTTGGAATCCCTCGTGACGCGTGCCGGGCACGCCGCCATCCTGAACGACCACCCCGCGGGGGATCTCCACGGGAGGCTTCTGTCGCAGGGCTTCCTGCTCGGCAACGAGGCTCCTGATCCGCGCCCGGGCGTCGTCGCCGAGCCCTGCGTCGCGCTCGGCGGCTGGCCGCCAGAACGGGCCGGACGAGCCGGCGAGGAGATCGAAGAGCGGATCGGCCGGGGCCGCAGCGACCGCGGGCCCGTCGTGAAGCCAGCGGCCGCTGATCTCGGCTTCGACCCTGATCCGGGATGCGTCGTCGAGGGGGCCGGCGGTGATCCGCAGTTCGGCAAGATCGCCACGGAAGGACGGGCCGGCACCGGAGCCTGCCCCACCGATCCGGATCGACTTGATGTCGGCAGCGGTCGACACCGAATCGATCGCCATCGACGAGCCGACCAGGTCACCGTTGCGGAAGAGCTTCGTTCCCCCCGGGCCCCAGGCGAGCGTGACGAGTTGAAACTCCGGTGGGGTCGCCGGGGCGGCGACGACGACGTCGCCGTTGGCACCCCCCTTGCGGAGAATGGCGTGGAGCGCCCCCGATCGCTCGGCGATCAGTCCCACGCCATGGTGGCCGACGGCGGCATCCTCCCAGCCGATGAGCCGCTGCCCCGGCTGGGCGTCGTCGGCGGCCCGGAAGAGCGCGGTGAGCGAGCCGACCGCCGGCACTTCGTGGGCTGCCGCGAGGATCGCCTCGCCATCGAAGCGGAGCACGGGACGCTCGCGGCCGCCGATCATCGCCTGGCAAACGAATGGCGCGGCGGTGTCGGCCACAGGGAGAGCATCGTCGGCGAGGCCATCGCGATCGGGCCAGGCGATCACCCGGCCTGCTGGATCAACGTCGATCGCCGGATCGTCGGCGGTGAACCGAACAAGTTCAGTGGTGCGGGCTTCGGCGGCCGTCGCGGTCCGCGCCCCCTCGCGTCGGGCGGCGCCGGCGGCCAGTTGCTCGGCGAGCGTGGCGACGATGCGCACCGCCGAGTCGCGATCGGTGGCCTTGGCGAGATCGCCGAGGGGCGCGGGGGCGGCGGCGAGGAGGGAGACAAAGCGGGCCAGGACGGCGTCGTCGAGCTGCCGTGCGGCGGCGATTGACGCGAGGGCGGGCGGGGCTTCTGCCGGAAGCTGGCGGAGATCCCAGGCAGCCAGCGCGTAGCGGGCCGACTCCGCCACGATCCGCGTCTCGAGGGCGAGCCGGTGCTCCCGGTCGCGGGCGCGGCCGAGGAGGCCGGTGAGTTCTTCAAGCCTCGCTTGATCAGCGCGGGCCTGGGCTTCGATCGCCGCCACCTCCGCAGCCGGCAGGAGCGGCACTCGAATCAACGGCGTGTTTCCCTTGATCGGCCCCGGGATCACGCGCGTGCTGAAGAAGATCCCGGCCAGCGCGTGGTAATCTTCGGTGGAAACCGGATCGAACTTGTGATCGTGGCAGCGGGCACAGGCGAGGGAGAGGCCGAGGAAGGCCCGGCCGAAGACGTCGACCTGATCGTTGACGCAATCGGCGATCATCCGCTCCTTGTCGACATCCCCCGGCACGAAATCGGCGATCGCGAGAAACCCTGTGGCCACGAGCGCATCGGCGTCAATCCGCGCGGGATCGTCGGGCTGAAGCAGATCGCCGGCGAGTTGCTTGCTGAGAAACTCGGTGTAGGGGAGGTCGCGGTTGAAGGCGTCGACGACCCAGTCGCGGTAGCGCCACGCCTCGCGGAAGTCGCTCTCTGGCGGGAGTTGGATGAGATCGCGAGCGTCGGCGTAGCGGACGAGGTCGAGCCAGTGCCGTCCCCAGCGCTCGCCGTAGCGCGGCGAGGCGAGCAAGCGATCGATGACGGTGTCGAAGGCGTCGGGGGAATCATCGGCGAGAAACGCGGCGGTCTCCTCAGGGGTCGGCGGGAGCCCGGTAAGATCGAACGTCGCCCGGCGGAGGAGCGTCCGCTTGTCGGCGGGGGGAGCAGGCTCGAGGCCCGCCGCTTCGATTCCAGCGAGGATGAAGCGGTCGATCGCTCCCCGCGGCCACGCCGCGAGTGCCACCTGCGGCGGCGCGCCGTCGCGCACGGGCTGAAAGGCCCAGTGGGCCCGGTCAGCATCCGTGATCAAACGCTTGCGAGGGGCCACTGCCGGCGATCCGGGAGCACGCCCCTCCGGCCACGTGGCTCCCTCCTTCACCCACAGCGAAAGGCTCGCGATCTCGGCGTCGGAGAGTTTGCCGTCGGGGGGCATCTGGACGCGGTCATCGGCATAGCCGACCGCGGCGACAAGCAGGCTCGTCTCCGGGCTCCCGGGAACGATCGCTGGCCCGCTCTCCCCCCCGGCCAGCATCTCGGCGGCCGACGCCAGCGACAGGCCCCCTTTGGCCGCGCCTGAGTCGTGACACATCCCGCAGCGGCTGCCGAGAAGCCGCGCGATCGCCGCCGGCGAGGCGTCCACTCCCCCCTCCTCTGCGGCCGCTCCCCGAGCCGCGCCGGCCACGAGGGCGGCGAGGCCGAGAACGAGCGTGGCGATGGAGGGAGAGGCGGGGCGAGCCATCGCAGATTCCATCAGGCTGGAGGAACACTGCCAACCATCGACCTTGCCACCCTTTGAACGTGGGAAATAGAGTCTATCCTCCGGGCCGAACCGGAGCCGCGAAGCGAGGGCCCGGCAGAGCGAGCCTCGGAGGAATCATCCGACGATGACGAAGAAGTCCACCCCCGCCCTGGTTCAGCGTGTGGCGATCGCGATGCTGGCCGGGGTGGCCCTGTCGGCATGTCTCTCGCCGCCGGCCGCGGCGGCTGAGTCCCACGCCTTCGCCCATCCGGGGGGCGTCGTCGGGAAGGCCGAGCTCGACTTTGTCAGGGCGAAGCTCGCCGCGGGGGAGGAGCCGTGGACGAGCGCCCTCGGGCAACTCCGCGGCTTGGCTGTTGCGGGGCGGTTTGACACGGCGCCGACAGGCGAGGCCGACCAGAAAGAGCACGCCCGGCAGGCGTATGCGAATGCCCTCCTTTGGGCGACCACCGACGACGAGGCGGCTGCCAGGCGCGCGATCGCGATCCTCAATGTCTGGGGGCGGACGTTTGCCGGCTACGTGCCGGCCGAGGGGCAGAATCTCCTCATCGCCGGGTGGATCGGCGCGCTGCTCGGGCCTGCCGCCGAGCTCCTCCGCGATCATCCCGACTGGAAGCCGGCCGACCGGGAGCGCGTGCAGCGGATGTTCACGACGGCCTTCGTCCCGGCCCTCGAGCGGATGAGCCCATGGAACGGCAACGTCGATCTCACGCAGATCGACGCCCTGATGAACATCGCCGTGTTCTGCGAGGACGAACGGCTCCTCAGGCTCGGGCTCGAGCGTCTCCGCCGCCGCAGCCCCGCCTACTTTCATCTCGCAGCCGACGCGGAGGCCGCGCGGGCGATCGAGGGGGACGGCGGCAACGTGCCCGCCTTCTGGAGCCGGCCGGCGACGTGGCCCGACGGCCTCACCCAGGAGTCGTGCCGCGACAACGGCCATCATGCCCAATACGGGCTGGCGTCGGCGCTTCATGCTGCCGAAGTCGCCTGGCACCAGGGGATCGACGTCTACGCCGAGCAGCGCGAGAGATCTGTCGCGGCGATGGAATTGCTTGCCCGCCAGCTCCTCGAGGGCTCAATGCTCGGCTGCTGCGGTGCCGATCGCGATGCCACGACCGGCGACCTCTACGACACCTTCTCGGTCGGCTACCACCACTACCATCACCGTCTGGGGATCGACATGCCGCACACCGAGCGGCTGATCCTGGAGCAGGTCCGCCATCGTGGCCAATCCGACTGGAACATCTTTTTCGAGACGCTGACCCACGGTCGATGATCGGTGCGCTTTTACACCTCCGGCCAGAGGAGCTCGAGGCAGCGGTCGGCGATACCGATCCGGACACGCATGCCAGCTTCGAACTTCACGAAATCGCTCTCCATGCCGTCGCTGAAGATCACGCCGCCGGTCGGCATTTGCGAAACAATGTCGAGCGTCTCGCTGCCGGTGATCGCCCCGCAGATGATTGTCCCCATGCTCGAGAGGCTCGTGAACGGCTCGCGGACGCTGAACCGCA
>Ga0164295_10003535_pt1 | contig 12534 bp, 7 predicted proteins | sample GEODES006metaG_FD_111798 | JGI IMG/M metagenome (GOLD analysis project Ga0164295, IMG submission 111798) | Oligotrophic lake water microbial communities from Sparkling Lake, Wisconsin, USA - GEODES006 metaG | ecosystem: Environmental > Aquatic > Freshwater > Lake | place: USA: Sparkling Lake...
CTTTAATTAAACTGACAAGAGAAGTCCCCTTGGCCCAAAATGATACGCGCATTTTCCGAGAAACGTTGCGTTGGGCTTCGTGAAAATTCTCGATCTGAGAGCTGAGGTCAAAGGAGGAGCTCGAAACATCCATCCATTGTGATGAGGAACGTCGCCCTTCTTGCCTTCGCGTTCTCTGCGCCTGAGGCGCTTTCGAGCTTTGTGGCTCCGCCAAGCGTGGGTAGTGGGTGCGGGTGCGGACGCTCTGCGGCTAGCCGCTCCGCCGCGCCGCTCGCCGTCGCCGTTTCTACAGAGGCGGCCTCTGCTTCCGCGCGCAGCTGGGGGACAGGCGAGCCGCAGGTCTACCACGGCCAGATCGGCGGCTCGAAGCTCGACCCGTCGGACCGCCTTATCGGGCGGCGTAACAAGGCGGCTGAACTCAACCGCGACGCCGCCCAGGTCCCCGCGCAGGCGCCGCCTCTGCCTGCAGCTGCGCCAGTTTCTCCGCCGCCCATCCAAATGTCGGCGGCCGCGCTCTCGGCAGTGCGCTCGTCGCGCAAAGTCGCCCCATCCGGCTCAGCAGCGGACGTCAGCAGCGGCCTGGTGAAGGTCAAGCAAGGCCGGCCGGTAACCAAGGATGTCAAGGACGATCATGCGTGGGCGCAGTACACGGCCGTTGCGCCCAGGAAAGCCAAGTCAGACGATGACGACGACGGCATGGAGGCGCCGACGTCGCACGGTCGTGTCAACCTGCGTGGCGGCGGCGACGACATGATGAAGTGGTACCTCAAAAACATCGGCAAGCAGCGTCTGCTCGAGCCGCACGAGGTGCAGGCGCTCTCCAAGTCTGTGCAGCGCGAGCTCAAGTGGAAGGAGGAGCGTGACGCCCTCAGCGAATCGCTCGGCCGCTCGTGCACTGACGCCGAGCTCACGGAGGCGCTCGGGCTCAAGGGCGGCGTGCCTGAGCTGCAGCGCGAGACGCGCCGCATGCGCGCCGACAAGCAGCTGCTCGTCTCGGCCAACCTGCGCCTCGTCGTCTCGATCGCCAAAAAGTATGTCAACCAGGGCCTCTCGATGCCCGATCTGATCCAGGAAGGGTCGCTCGGGCTCATCAAGGCGGCTGAGAAGTTTGACGCGTCGCGCGGCTTCCGCCTCTCGACGTACGCCACCTGGTGGATCCGCCAGGCGATCACGCGCTCCATCGCCGACCACTCGCGCACCATCCGGTTGCCTGTGCACATGCACGATGCCGTCAACAACCTGCGCAAGGCGAAGCGCGATCTGCAGCAGGAGTTTGGGCGCCAGGCGACGCAGGCGGAGCTGGCCGAGCACATGGGCCATACGCTCGAGAAGCTCCGCAGCATCGACTGCACCTCGACCGTCTCGACGATCTCATTTGAGACGACGGTTAACCGCAAAAAGGGGTCGAGTTCGTCGCAACAGGGGACAACGATCGAGCGCATGCTCTCGGACCCCAAGGTCCAGCCGCACGACGCGTGCGACAACACGATGCTCCGGGAGGACCTGTCGCGCATCCTCGACTCGACCCTCACGGAGCGCGAGTCGCACGTGCTCCGGCTCCGCTTTGGGCTCGGCGATGGGCGCGCGCGCACGCTCGAGGAGATCGGTCAGGGGCTGCGCGTGACGCGCGAGCGTGTGCGCCAGATCGAGGCGCGCGCGCTGCAGAAACTGCGCACGCCCCAGGCGTCGGAGCAGATGGTCGACTACCTTCAGCTCGAGGCGGTCGCAGGCATCTGAAAGGTGCAAATGTATACTTCGGAGAGCCCTCCCGGTGGCCGCCGGTGCAATGGCGAACGGTGTGTCACTCGCAGGACGCGCGGAGACCGAAGTTCGGTTCACAGTTCTCGGTAACTATGATTAATGCATGATTGGTTACTAATAAAAATGCGGGGGGCGTTGCACGACGCCACGGAGGTCTCCAGCAGCGGCGTCGCATCGCGCACTATCTATTGACCCACTCCGGGGGCCCGGACCCGCGTCTTGTTCGTAATACATTTCCCTCGTCCGTGCAGTGCCACGGTGCCGCTCCGGCCTCCCGGCCTCCGCTCACCGCTGCGTGCTGTGAACGCAAATACAACACCGCTCGCGGGTTGCGGACGTTCCCGCAATTCCTTAGGAAAAATCATCCCGTAGGCGATACGATGTCGGATTGATAAGTGGCTGCGATGATCCTCGTCGGACGTTGCGGCACTCGAGTAACCCCATCTCGCCGCGCCCCACACGAGCACACGTGGATTTCCGATTGACCCTTGGCGCTTGTCGCGACGCCGCGCATCCGGCGCGTCGTAGAGAGCCGGAGCCTCTGCTCGCACAGCCGCAATCGACTGGGTACCCAGGCGCCAAGCAGGCGCCAGAGTAGATCAGAGAGCCAGTGGCGTCGAGAATGCCTCGCCCCGACATCACCACGAGAAGGCGCACACCTCCCGCGCGGCGAGGGCGCCGCGCTGCATCCATTCTTCGCGCAGGATCCACAGGGCTGGGCCGCTCTCGAGCTCTGGCAGCGTCGCGGCGCCGTGCCACGCGAGGGATTCGGGGTCGGTGCCAAGGGGCAGTTTCGTCACCTCGATGCGCTCGATGCCCTCGGTCGAGTCCTCGGCGAGCTTCCAGCCGCACGCCACACGCCACTCGAGGTATTCTGCCAGCCCGGGGGTGTGCGCAGCGCCTCCGATCAGAAGGATGGTCCCGTATAACCGACGCTTGACCTCGGTCGACTTGCCGCGCTCGACGGCGCGCACGATCGCTTCGTCGAGCGGCATGTACCCAAGGAATGCCTCGGGCGTCAGCCCGCGCGAGTGGCGAGCGCCGAGTGAGGTGAGCGACGGCGCAAAGTTGGCGGCGCCCACGAAAGTCTCTTTTGGCTGGGCGGGCGTCATCCCGGCGGGGAGTGCGCGCTCAAGAGCACTCTCGTTGAGGAATTCATCGTCGAACACGTCGGAATGGTCCACCTGCGTGCCTACGGATGTCGCGCCGTGCGGCCGTTCGAAGCCCACCGCACGTTGCAGCGCCCACGCCACCGACGGCGCAAAGAGCAAGAGCGGCGGTAGCTGCCCGAGAGAGCCAAGCTGTACGCGAACGGCCGTTGGCGCGAAAGCACCCTCGTTAAAGACAGGCGCGAGCGCGGCCACTGCATCTGCCGCATCACCGACGGCCTTGCGCGCGGCGTCGGCGCTCGTCGCGGTGGCGAGCGCCGTGGCGGCCGCGCGCGCGTAGGCGGCGGCGGCCTCGGGCACCGGGGCCGCGCCGAGTGCCAGCCCGCTATTGGGCAGGTCGACACTCGGCGTCTCCTGCGGATCGTGATTGAGCAAGAGCGAGCAGCCGCCGTGACGCAGCGCGCGCAGCGCGTACTGCGTCGCTACGGCGGGACGGTATGACGGCGCTGCCGCGAGCGCCGTGGGCAACGAGGGCGTCAGCCGGTGCCGATGGAGCAGCGTGTGCAGGAATACGTCCATGTCGGCGGCACCATAGCTCAAAATCTGGCGGCACCCGGGCATGGGCATGCCCTCATCGATGCAGCACACCTGCAAGGGTAAGCGCAGAAGGAAGGACTTCGTCAGAAGAGAAGGAATTCGGAGGGGTCATTAAGGAAGTCATCAGGAAGTCATCAGGAAGTCATCAGAGGAATTCGGAAGGAATTCGGAGGGGTCATCAGAGGCCATCGGAAGCACTGGGAGGGACACTCAGTTGGCCTCGGCGGCACTCAGACGGGCCATGAGCGCCGTCAGGAGCAGCGTACCGAGGCACGCTGGTTCCCCACATCCACCACGCATGCGGAGCCGACGCCCGCGCCGAAGGCAGCGCACGCCGCCTCTTCATGCACGAGCGCCGCCTTGAGACCGAGCCCCGATGGCGCGAGGAGCAGCTGCAGCAGCTCGGCACCCATACGGCGGTCGAAGAGATCGGGAAGCGCGAGCACGGCACACGTGCCCGCGAGCGCGGCGGGCCGCACATCTAAACCTGGCTCGCCACCGCCGCCGCAGATGGCGCAGCGCCAGATCTGCTCGATGGCCGAGTAGAGCGCCCGCTCCGACAGGCCGGTACCGTGCGTGTTGAGCGCACCCCACGCGAGCGGGTAGACAACTTCCCACACGTCAGGCTCCGCGTGCGCCGCGAGCAGTGCCGCCTCACCAACCAGAAACGACGGTGGCGGTGGGTCCTCGCCAACGACGCTGATCTTGGCGTGCGCGCGCGCGGCCGACGCACTCGCCGCCACGGCCGCGGCTGCAGTCGAGACGGCGGCCGCAACCGCGGCGGCCGTCTTCGGTGCCGCATCGAGGAATGCGTGTGGGCGCGATGGCGGAAGGGCGCGCGCGCTCGGCGCCACGGGTGGATAATCCTCACCCACGAACTGCACGCCAAGGCGCAGCTGGCGTGCGAGTGGCGCGAGCGAGCTCTCCAGACGCTGCGCGATGGCCGTGCCGCTGCCGTCGCTCCTGGCGCTGCTCGGCGCAGAAGCGGCCTTGCGGCGGTAGGCGATGCAGTGCGGGATCACGCGTGGCGTGAGCGCCTCGCCGAGGCCAATGCGCAAGCTCGTCGAGCCCGGGTGGATGACAACCACCGCGGCGCCGATTGCTGGGTTGGTGCGTGAAACGAGATCGACGTCCTCATCGACATCGGGCGTGCCTGCTCGCATCATGTCTTCGTCGGCATCGTCACCCTTTTTGCGCTTGGAAGAGCCGCCGCCGCCGCCGCCTGCTGTGCGCTTGGATGCACCGGACTCCTTTGGGGCCTTCGGGACCTTTGGCTCCTTTGGTTCCTTTGGCTCATTTGACTCCTTCGCCTCTTTGATTGCCTTGCCCGCCTTGCCCGCCTTGGCCTCCTTACGCGCCTTCCCCTTGGGCTCCGAGGGCGCGGGCTCACTCATGTAGCCCGTCTAACCAGGTGTTCATACTTGTAGAGCCTGTGAATGTGGGGGTGTAACGGCATGGACGGGGCCCCGATGAACACATGAAAAATGACCAAGAATCTAGTATAGTCCGCGCTCCCCTCCTACGTTCTGGGTCCGACGCACGAAGCGCATCCCGATCTGTCCGAGATGCGACTAGGTCATCACACTGGTGCCGCGCTGACACGCGTGGCGCTTCTCTGCTCTGCCTCTCTCTCCTCTCACCTCAATCTGTATCTCACTGCCACGTGGCTCCATCCGAACGAAGTGCTTCCACGCGCGCCCTCACCCCTTCGCCGCCCCGGGCGTCGTCCCGGGCGGCGGCGGCGAGCGTGAGAACAGGTCGTCAAAGTTGAGATCGCCATCCGCCGGCCGCGCGCCTGCCGCTGCCGCCGCCTCACTGCCGGACGGGGCCCCGCCTCCGTGGCCGCCGCCCGTGCCGCCGTACGCCACCTCGTCCACCCTGCCTGGAGAAGCGCCCGTCGCTCCCACACCGAGGGGCGGCGAATGCGGCGTGACGCCCTCGCGCGGCGATCGCTTACCCGAGCTGTTTCGGCGGCCACCGCCGCTTTGGCCGCTTCGCAAAGACTGCGGCGACGACTTGCCGCTGTTGGGACTGTGCGGCGCGCCACCGACGGTTCCGCCACCCATCACCCAAAATGCTTCGGAGCCGTAGCTGTTGCCGCCGCCGCCGCCGCCGCCGCCGCCGCCGCCGCCGCCGCCGCCCATGTTGACCGAGAGGCGCATGGGCGGCGCAGTATTATACGCAGAATTGGGCGCATGCTGCGGGGCGTAGTACTGCGGCGGCGAATAGGCACCCTGGAGCGCGCCCTGTTGAGCGGCATAGGCGTACACGGCCTGCGCGTCGGCGGCGGCGGCGGCGTAGTGCGCCATATGCATAGAGCTGTTGGCGTCGTGTGCCTCCCAATATTCCTGTCCAAAGTGGTCATGTGCCTGCTCTCCCGACAGCTCACCGCCCGCATAAGGCGCTCCGTACGTGGGAGGCGGCGAAACGTTCATATGCACGCCGTACGCCGTGCCGCCGCCGTAGGGCGCAAAGAGGATCGGACCGCCCGCCGGATGCTGGTGATGGTGGGGGGGCATGCCTTGAGGATGCACCGGGTGGCCGTACCCCATGGAGGGATGACCGTAGCCCGGGGGCGGCGGCGACGAGCCACCCATAGCCATGTGGAGCATCTGCAGCGAGGGTGGCGAGAGCGAGAGCGGCGGCGACGCGGTGTAGTAGGCAAACGGCGGCGGTGAGGAGCCATAGTACGCGTAGCCGTCGTTGGCGCTGCCAAATGGCACTCCGACAGGCGGCGACTGAGCAAACATGGCAGCGTGCGCGTGCGTGGGGGGCGAGCCGTCGGCCATTCCACCGTACGGCATGCCGCCGCTCGGTGCCCCGATCTGGACAGGGATCGCAATGGAGGCCGTGGGCGCGCCGCTGTGCATGCCCATGGCCGTGAATACAGCCTGCGCCGGCGGTAGCGGCGGCGGCACGGGTGCAGGTGAGCTGGTCGGCGCGAGCGGCGGCTTCGGCGGCGGCTTCGGCGGCGGCAGAGGCGGCGACGGCGTCGGCGGCTGCGCCACGTTGACAGCGATGGAAATAGGCGGCGCCTTGCCGCCGCCGCCGCTGCCGAGCTCCAATGAGCATGATGGCGGCGAGACCGCCGATGAGGGTGCGACGACCGGCGACAAGCTCGCCAGTGCCGGCGCCGGCACAGGCGGCGACGCCGAGGGGGGCAGCACGGGCGACGCGCCCGAGGGCGAGGTGCTCGATGAGTGCGGAAGGGACGATCCCGCACCGGTCGCGACGGGCGACGCGCTGGCGGAGACGGCGGCGGCGACGGCGGCATCGACGGCGGCGGCCCTGGCGGCGGCGGCAGTGGTGCATGAGTTGCTGCTGAGATTGCGCGGCATCGATGGCGGCGGCACGAACTGTCCTGTGAACGGCTCCCCTGTGATGAAGGGATGCCGGATGGCCTGGCGAGGTGTCCAACGGTCGGTTGGCAGATATTGCAGCAGCCCCTCACAGAAATGGCACATGGCGAGACGCCGATCACGCTCGGACGTCGCCTCCGCCTCGGTGGCCGGCGGCTTGGGCGGCGGGTGGTGCGAGAACAGGTCGCGCAGCTGCGTGTAGTAAAAGTACTGCTTGTTGCGCGTGGGCTTGCCGCCAAACTCGGCGCAATAGGCCGTCTCGCTCCGTAGCGCCCACGACGACGCCCGGCCGTCGCCCGGCGTCGCTTCCCCAGCCTCACCCGCCGTGGCGCCAGTGGCGACGGCCGGTGGAGACGCGGGTGCGGGCGCGGCAGCGGCGCGCTCGCCGTCGGTGGGCGTGGCTGCGGCGGTGGGCGCGGCTTCGGCGGTGGGCGTGGCTTCGGCGGTGGGCGTGGCGTCGGCGACCCGCACAAAGAAGCGTGAGCCCAGCGGTGCGCCCTCGACCATCGCGTCGGGCGGCAGGCCACGGGTGGCGATGATGCGCGCAATTTGGTTGTACTCACTCTCGCCCGGGAAGAGAGGGAGGCCGAGGAAGAGCTCCGCCACGATCGTGCCCATCGACCAGATGTCGATCGGGCAGCCGTATGGTAGGCCGAGCAGCACCTCGGGAGAACGGTAGAAGCGGCTTTGGATGTAGCTGTGAACCGTCTGTCGCGCGTAGCATGCGGAGCCAAAGTCGATCAGCTTGATGGCAGGCGATTGCAGGTTCTGGAGCAGGATGTTCTCGGGTTTCAGGTCGCAGTGGCAGATGCCCATGTCCGAGAGCAACGTGAGCACCTGGAGCAGCTGCTTGCAAAAGTAACGTATGAGCGAGGTGGAGAGGCCGATGCACTTGTTCTGCTGGAGAAGCTGGAGCAGGTTGACGCCGAGCGGCTCGAAGAGCAGGCACAGATGGCTCTGGAAGACAAAATGGTCGTACAGCTGCACCACGAGCGCGCGCGCGTCGAAGGCCTTGCGGTCGACAACGGCGGCCGCCTTCTCCTTCGCCTTCTCCTTGTCCTTCTCCTTGTCCTTCGCTTTCTCTGCGTTGGTCTCGGCAGGCAGCCTGAGGCGCTCCAGCAGCTCTACCTCTGTCTGTGCCTGCCGCCGGAAGGCACGGCGGTTGCGGATGACCTTGAGCGCAAAGACCGCCCCGTTGGTCACTTGCTTCACCTTGAGCACCTGCCCGAATGTGCCTGCGAGCAAGAGGCGACCGAGTCTCGAGGACCGAGGCTGAGAGGCGGCGGAGGAGGGGGAGGAGGAGGAAGAAGAGGAGGCGGGGGGCGTGCGAGGCGGTGGCTGGCGAGGCAGAGAGCGCGGCTAGAGTTCCGGCAGGTAGGTGCCCCGTGTGTGCGGTCATGAGCCAGGGGGGAGGAGTCCGTGGGTGCGAGGCTACACGCACCCGATCCGAGATGACCGATGACCTCATACTCCGTGCCAGTGCCCGTAGAGATGGCGTCCGACACGGCGACGATCAGGTCGCCCAGCTCGTTGTCGGCGCCGCTGTGGGCCGCACGGTATGCATGGCGTGAGGGTCGCAGCCTAGGATCGGAAGCTGGGCTTAAGGGCGGCAGCGCACCCATTGCTGACGGGAAACGAGGGGTGCGTGAGGACACGGCGCGGAGCGGCATCTACCGCCTCGGGGCGGGATGGATCCGCCTTGCGGTACGTATCCCTGAGCTTCATAGTCAAGGCTTTGACGACGTTGAGCTTTGTCGGCGGCGACGATTCAGTCGGGGGTACAGTGCCCTCCGTTGCAACCACGCCGCCAGCCGAGGCCGCGGCGGCGGCGGCTTGCGGCTGAAAAGCGAGCGGCTGCAGCAGCGCTACGGGCCCCTGCGGAGCGACGGGCCTTTTCGAAGCTTGCATCTTGTGGGCCGCTGTGGCCACCGCACGCGCCGAAGCAAGCCCGTCGCAGCGAAGCACGAGCGACGAAGTGTCGCAGTGTCCAGAGATAATCGGAAGATGGGGGGGCTCAACAAGAGGGGGGGCCTCAGCATGGTCCCCCGCGGTGTGAAGTGTTGCGTGGCTTAACTTGAAAATTTAGGGGAGTGATAGAAATAATATACAATTGTGGTGCCCCTAAAGGATTTCTTACATCTTAGCTTCTGTGCTTCTCAGGTTCTCACACACCGCTCGCGCTCCGTGACCCCGCCCCCGGGCCCGGCAGCGGCACCCGCGGGCGTGCACGGTGACGGTGGGCCAATGCGGTGGGCAGCGGTCGAACTGCTCCTCCGTGCGCGCGGTATAGGTTCTTGGTTGGACCGGTCAGTGGAACATGGAACTTCCTACTTACGCTTCGTCTTGCTCGCGGCGTTCGCTTGTGCGCCGCCGCCGGCGGCGGCAACGTCCAACCCAGCAGCCTGACAGAGCAGTCGCTCGACCTCTTCGAGCGCGGCGGCACGCTTCTCGCGCACCGTCTGCGTAGTCCCAGTCCCGGCGAGGGCGGCGCACGTGCGCTCGAGCACCTCGCGCGGCAGCAACGTGCTCGCATGCAGCAGGAGCTGGAAGTCGCGTATCGTGCTTTCGAATGGCACGCCGGCCTCGCGCTGCTTCACAAGGAAGGTGCGCAGGTGGAACTTACGAAGTGGTGCGCCCCGGTTGGCGGCCGGGAAGGCGCAGCGCAGCGCGCCGGCGGCGGGCGGCGCGTACGGCTTGGCGAGGTCGTGGACACGTGCAAAGAAGTACGATGCGTCCGCCGTCGGCTGCGTCTGCGCGCCGATTTTGAACACTAACTTGCTGGCTGCGTCAAGGCGTAGCTGGCCGCTGCCCTCAAGGACACCGCCGTTGCGCACGACGTCGCGCTCGAGGACGAGCTGGCACAGCTGCTCGGTGGGCTGATAGACCTCCGCCGTCACATCTGCATCGAGCGGCTCGTCATCGTACACCGGTCGAAATCTCATCCCCACGAAGAGCTGTGCGGCGGCCACGTCAGCTTCGATGGCTTTCGCGCGCTGCCGGGCGAGGAAGGCGAGCTCGAGCGCCTCCATGGCATGGAAGCGCGGCGGGTGTGCATAGGCGACGCCTACGAGGCTCAGCCCGAGTCCCTTTGCGATCGCGTGCGCGCGCATGAGCTCATCTGTACCCGCCGCGTCGTCATCGATGCTCACTTCCGTGGGGCTGCACGTCTGCGGAGGCTCATAGACCACATCAACGTGCACGCCGCCCTTGCCGTCGGGGCTGGTGGCGCGCTCCCAGCGTCCAAAGAGCAGCGCGACCCGGCGCGTCTCGAACTCGAGATCGAGCAGGTAATCCGAGAAGCGCTTGGCCGCCTGGCGCTCGACGGCGACATACGAGCAGCTCGCGGGCTTCGGGGTGTCAAGCACCACCTCATACTGGGAGCGCTCCGCCTCAAAGTTGGCCATCGTCGTGTGCTTCCGGCGCCGGCTGCGTGCGGCACCGGTGGACGTCGTCGATGCGTCTGACGTGGGCGGTGGCGGCGCTGACGCGGCTGCCGTCAGGTGGAGCATTGCGCCGTGGACAATGCCGAGCTCTCGGAGGCTGCGCGCGCCATCGGCCTCGCTCAGAGGCTCGGCGCCGGCCGGCGCACGGCAGAGCTGGCCAGGCTGCACGGGCAGCCGGTGCTCCTGCCGCAGCGCCTTCTCCAGGTCGGCCAGCGTCGCGTCTGCGCTCGGCAGCGTGGCGCGCTTGAGGCCGTCACGTGTGCGCACGCGTATGGTGATGGGCGACGAGCCGTCGTCGCCGCCCACGAAGCGAAGCAGTGGAAGAGGCCGCTGTGCAGCCGGCCGCGGCACGCGCGGGTCGAGTACCACGCTCGTGAGCAACGTGACTTGCAGCAGCACGACGCCGAGCGCCATTGGAGGCGATGTGAATAAGGAAATCAGCGAGATCGAGCGCGGAGCGGAACCAAAGTGGGTGTGAGTGAGAAAGCACTGCTAAAAAGTGGGCGCCGCGAGCTCTCCAACACCCGATTAGTAGGCTTCGTGCCAACCGAATAACAAGAACTTACCATGACATTCCCAGCCCGCACCTCCAGCCATGCTCGTCTCAACTGAGCTCGTGCTCGGCTGGGCGCTCGCGCAAACGAGCGTTGCTTCGTGCGGGCCGCTGCGTGCCACTGCGCAGCTGCTCGCACGGGCTGCATGCGTGACAGCGGTCGCAGATCCCTCTGCCGAGGTGTGCCTTTCGAGCGAGGTGTGCCTTGCGCCGGGCCCCGACGAGCTGCGTCGAGCAGTGGTGCCCACCTTGCCGCCGCTGCCACTCCTGCCGGAGCCGTCGCCGCCACCGCCGCCGCTGCCGATGGTCTCGGCGCGCCTCAATGGCCTCGACAAGCCAACCGTCTGGAGCGAATTTGGAGATATTGCGCGCGAGACGGGTGCGGTCAGCCTAGGGCAGGGTTTTCCGGATTGGAAGCCGCCCGACTTCGTGGTCGCCCAGGGCCATGCGGCGCTCGACGAGGGCGTGCACCAGTATACTCGCCCCGCAGGCCACCCGCCCCTCGTCGAGGTCCTCAGCAAACGCTACTCGAGCCACCTACATCGTAAAATCGACCCTCTGAAGGAGGTTGCCATCACCGTCGGCGCGTCGCAGGCGCTCTACCTCACGCTGCAGGCGCTCATCGACCCGGGCGACGAAGTGCTGCTGCTCGAGCCGTGTTTTGACCTGTACTACGGCCAGATCAAGCTCGCCGGCGGCGTGGTGCGCCCCGTGCCGCTCGCGGTCGACGTGGCGCGCGCCACATGGACGATAGACCTAGATGCTCTTGAAAAGGCGGTCGAGACAGGCCGGCCGAAGCTGCTGCTGCTCAACTCGCCGCACAACCCGACGGGCACGGCATTCCCGCTGGAGGTGATGACTGGCATTGCCGCCATCGTCGCGCGACATCCGAACCTGCTCGTCATCTCGGACGAGGTGTACAAGTACACGGTGTACGCGGAGGCGGCGGAGCACGTTCACTTCGCGGCCTTGCCGGGCATGTTCGAGCGCACGGTGACGCTCTCGTCGGCGGGTAAGACCTTCTCGATCACAGGCTGGCAGGCGGGCTGGTGCGTCGGCCCCGAACGCCTGATCAAGCCCATCCAGCTGCTGTTACCCTTCGTTCAGTTCTGCGTGTCGGCGCCTATCCAGCATGCGCTCGCCAAGGCGCTCATGATCGCTGACGATCCCTACGAAGGGCACGCGAACTACTATGAGTGGCTCAAGGAGCTCTTCCGCTCGAAGCGTAAGCTGCTCGCCGACGGCCTCGAGCGTGCAGGCATCAGGCCAATGGTCGGGCACGGCGGCTTCTTCTTAATGGGGGATACGTCGCGGCTATTAGTTCCGCAGAAGTACCTCGACGAGCGCACGCCGGCCGCGCCGGATGGGGTGACACGCGACTGGGCGCTTTGCCGCTGGTTGGCGTATGAGGCTGGCGTCATTGCCATCCCCACTTCGCCCTTCTTCTCCCCGCCTAATAAGCACCTCGCCGCAAACTACGTGCGCTTCGCCTTCTGCAAGAGCGACGATACCATCCGTGAGGCATGCGATCGGCTCGAGGCGTTGACGAAGCATCACCTGATCGAAGGTGACCGCTGATGAGCAAGCAAGCTTCATCAGCAGCATCTGATCGAGCGGGGCGGAGCGATGGGGGTGCGGCACGAGCGAGCTAATGGCGAGCGAGCGCGAAAGCGCGACGGCGCGCGCGCACTGTGGAGTCCACCTCCGTGTTA